>Ga0078972_1002036_pt1 | contig 70276 bp, 50 predicted proteins | sample YelNatPaOPGAMG01_FD_67568 | JGI IMG/M metagenome (GOLD analysis project Ga0078972, IMG submission 67568) | Hot spring thermophilic microbial communities from Obsidian Pool, Yellowstone National Park, USA - OP-RAMG-01 (SPADES assembly) (version 2) | ecosystem: Environmental > Aquatic > Thermal... | reverse complement strand
CGGGCAGATCTACTGCTCCAGCCCCAGCTCGTCCGCCACCGTCTTGTAGGGGTCGGCATCGTCACTCAGCAAAAGCTCGGCCCCAACAGCCTGCGCTCCCTCGGCCATCGCCCGCTGCAGGGGCACCTGTATCCTCCCCTTCCAGCACCTCGAGCGGTAGCGTCCACTCCCTTTCGCCATCGCTCCACTGGAGCACCACCGTATCCTGCCCCAGGACGGGCACGTGGGTACAGTCCGCCGCCAAGACCCGCACCCGTCCTTGCCGCAGCCGTTTCTCCCGCGCCTGGCGCACCTTCTCCCCCACCTATTGCACCTTCTCATCAATCTGGCTCCTGGGGCAACCGGGCCCCCAGGGCTGTGAGCACATCGGCTACAGCGCGATCGCTGATGCCAAGCAACCCAAGGAGGAGCCTCAGCGCGCGCAGACGCTGAGCATCTGGTCGCGCGCGCTGATCCCCTTCGGGATACACCCGTAGCGTATGCCCATACGCCGGGCAGTGGATGCGGCGCGCCCGCACCTGGTGGAGGCGCGTGTCCCGGATCGGCTTATCACCCAGCCGTGGCGGTGGTAAGTGGGGTTCCCGTAGATCCGACAACGCTCCGGCCACGGTGGGTACGGTGCTGGCTCAACCTGCGGTATCTGGACCTGGATGCGCATGGTTCTTCCTTGGTGGCGGATTCAAGTGGTTGCAGAGGCGTAATACCGCATTTGGAAGCTTGAGGTAGTGCAGGCCGTCGCTCGGCCCAAGGCCTTGGGCGGGCGCTTCAGTCAGCCCGTTTCCCGCCTCTCACCGGACAGTCACGTTGAGCTCCTCTCATAAATGGCTGAGCGGGCCACGTTTGGGGCCACAAGAGGTGCAACACTTCCTTAGGAGGTCCGGTATAGTATCGCAGGCAGCGTAAGAAAATCCGTTTCGCGCCTTTCCGTCCTCGTTTCATGACCTGATCGGAGACAAACGGATGATGGACGCAAGCGGTTAGGTGGCTTGGGTTCTGTTGTCAAATGGCTCTCCCGACCAACCCGTCGTTGCACGATCTTACATAGCGCCGACTTGCCCATCTCTACTTGACACGATGGCTTTCGCATGGTACAGTATATGTATAAGTCAGATGGAGGACGTTAACACACAATAAAGAACGCCCATGTGTTGTGTAACGACCGCCATGGGGAACACTACTCCGGTCGTTACCCCGGATGGAGCAGATGCGGGGCTTAGTGCAACCCTAGCTGCTGTTGCTCCTGTGCAAGCTGGCCCACACGTCTGATCCCCCTTCATGGCCGCGTCTCTACGCTGGCAGAACCCACCGCCCTGCTGGAGGAGTACCTGCAAGAGCTGCGGGCGGAGGTTCAGGCCCTGCAGGAGCCCATCGCCCAAATGAAGGCGGCCAGCTGAGCGCTACGCTAAGGCCCAGAGGATATCGAGGTGTTCGATGAGCGAGGCGATCGTAGTGGAGAACCTGACCAAGGTCTACGGCAAGCCCGGAGCGGGTGTCCTAGCTGTGGACCAGATCGGTTTCGAGGTCCACGAGGGTGAGGTGTTTGGCTTCTTGGGTCCCAACGGCGCTGGCAAGACGACGACCCAGCGGATGCTGACCACACTCCTTGAGCCGACGAGCGGGCGTATCCTCATTCTCGGTCACGACCTGGCCCTTGACGCCTACCCGGTCAAACGCCAGATGGGCCTGGTGCCGGAGGAATCTAACGTCTACACAGAACTGACCGCCTGGGACAACCTGATGTTCACCGCCCAGCTCTACCGTGTGCCGCGCCACGAGCGGGCCCAACGGGCGCAGCAGCTGCTGGAGTCCTTTGGCCTCTGGGAGAAGCGCAACGTCAAGGTGGAGAACTTTTCCAAGGGGATGCGCAGGCGGCTGAGCATCGCCATGGCCATTATCCACCGGCCGCGGCTCCTTTTCCTGGACGAACCGACGCCGGGGCTGGATACCCAGTCTGCCCACGCCATCCGCGACCTGATACGCCAGCTGAACGCTGAAGGGACAACGATCTTTCTGACCACTCATCAGATCGAGGAAGCCAATCAGCTCTGTGATCGGGTAGCCATCATCAACCACGGCCACATCGCCGCCATTGACACCCCGGAGCGGCTCAAAGCAGCTTTCCGGCGGGTCCAGTCGGTGGAGGTGGCGCTGGAACCGGATGGCCAGACCCACGGCGGGGCGCTATCCGCGCTGGCCGGCGTGACCCAGGTGGTCAAGATGGGTGACAAGTGGCGCTTGTACACCGAAGATCCCTCCATGCTGCTTCCTCAAGTCATAGACTATGCGCGGGCAAGTGGCTTGCGGGTCATCAACCTCAGCACGCTGGGGCCCAGCCTGGAGGACGTCTTCCTAGAACTCACGGGGCGGCAGGTAGGGGCCATTCGCCACGACATGGCGGAAGAGGGGCCACGACGGCGGGGAATGAAAGGTCAAATGGGAGGTGGACGATGAAAAACGCATGGTGGCAACGGCTGCCCGATGAGCTGGCCCAGGCCTGGACGGTGATGGTCAAAGACCTGCGGACGCAGTACCTGCGGCCAGGCATGATCATGTTTGCCTTCCTGATGCCGTTCTTCATGTTCTTCTCTTTCGCGGTGAAGCGAGACATGGCCGCCGCACAGGGGGTCGCACGGTTGCTCGCGCTGACGACTTTTTTTACTGCCTCTGCCGCCGGCCCGTTTGTCATTCCCCTGGAACGGCGCGTGGGCACCTACGACCGACTGTTGGCTGCGCCGATGTCGCTCTTGACCCTGTTGCTCGGAAAGGCAGCAGTGGGCGCCCTCTTCGCCATAGGTGTGTCAGTCTTCTCGCTGCTCGTCGGCATGGTGGCTTTCCGCACGACCGTCGCCCGGCCCTGGCTGCTAGTGGCCGGGGTCATCCTGGGCTCCTTCTCCTTTTCCGCCCTGGGGTTGATCTTTGGCTCCATCCCTACACGCAATCCCGGCGACGTGCAGATGCCCAGCACGCTGCTGCGCTGGGCGCTGATGTTCGTCAGCGGTGTCTTCATCCCCCTGGCCGAGATGGCACCGGCCGCCCGCACTTTGGCTTATCTCTCGCCGCTGACTTATGCGCAGGACCTCATGAACCACGCGGTGCTGGGAGTCGGAACACTCAACGCCGGGCTGGATCTGACCCTGCTTCTGGCTTGTGGTATCCTCTTCATGGTGCCACCCGTGCTGATGCACCGGCGGGCTCGGCAGCTAGGGTACTGACCTGGCACAAACGTGGGAGGCAAGACACCCATTCTGGCGTCGGCTGTTCTTGGGCGGTGGGGTCAGCGAAATATGCTCTGGATGGGTGTTACCGCGTCAGCTCAGTGGACCGGAACTCGGACCTCCTGGAGTGCACGGGCAAGAAGCCGCGCTACTTCAATCACACGGCTTGCGTCGAGTGCCACATCCAACTGCCGCCGCAGCCGGAGCGGGGCTTTCCTGGGGCCGGCTACGCCGACTCCTGGTGGATTTGCCTGCGGGCGAAGACCGTCCACCGCCTCAACCGCAAGTGTCTCAAGGAGCAGCGCTTGCGCTTCAAAAGCAAGTATCGGCTGCCGGCGAGACCCTGGTTGAGGTGCGCCGGGTGCCTCACTGGACTGCCGAGTCGATGTGCTCCTTGACTGCCGGTATGCTTCGGGCCAATGCTCCGGTTCTGCCGCAGAAACGGCTGGCACGTCATCTGCGCGTTCAAGCCCAATTGCCGACTGAACGGGGAGCAAATCTGCCACGTCGGCGACAAAAGTGCTTTCGCGTGCCTTCGGTCAGAACTCGCCGGTGTCCAGCTCTTGAATTGCCGCTGGAATCTTTGCCATGGCCAGGGAAAGGCTAGCAAATGGGCGAGGAGGTCCGAAGCCGCTTTCCGTGGGTACGGACCTACTCCCTCCGTTCTTCCCGCGCGAAGAACAGATAGGCCAGGCCCAGGAAGAGGAGGTAAAGGAGGGCTGTCCCGTAAAAGAGGGGAGCATACCCGTAACGGTCCTGGACGTGCCCGCTGAGCCGGCTGCCTAGCGCCCAACCGATGTTGAAGGCCATCTGGTTCAGGCTGCTGGCCGTGGCCCGCGTCCTGGGGGAAAAGTGCTCCAGGTAGAACGAATCGTAGAGCGGGTTTCCGATGCGCATCAGGCCGGCCCGGATCCAGAAGGCGCCCACAGCCACGGCGGGCCAGGGGGCAAAGCCGATCACCAGCACCAGGGGGATCGAGGCCAGCCCGGTGAGGGTCATCCCGCGGATGCGACCCCAGCGGTCGGCCACCAGCGGCGCCAGCGTGATCAGGAAGCCGGTCACGGCCTGGGAAACGGCAAAGACCCAGCCCAGCGTGGCGTCGCGGAAATGAAAGCGGTCGCGGAAAAAGAGGTTGAGGTAAGGGATCACCAGCGCCGCTCCCAGGTAGGCGATGACGATGGTCGCCAGGTAGCGCCGAAGGAACGGGGCCTGAGCGCGCAGTTCCTTATGGCTCACCCGCCGCACGTTGGGCCCGTTTTCTTGGGCCGCGGGCAGTGGCCTCGGCCGTGCGGGGGTGAGCCCGGCCAGGGGGACCAGGCAAAGGAGCTCCAGCACCGCGACCGTCCACAGCGTGGCCCGGTAGGCCGGGGTACGGGCAAGCCCCAGAAGGAGGGAAAAGAGCCCCGGAAGGTAGCCGCCCGCAAAGTAGCCCGCTGCACCCACCAGCGCGGGCAGCCCGTAACCGGCGCTAAAGAGCGTCATGCGCTCTTCTGGCGTACTGTTCTCCACCATGAAGGCGCCGGCGGTGATCTGGTAAAGAAAATCGAACAACGCGCGTAGCAGGTGCAGGCCGATCATCATGAAGGGAGCGCTGGTCAGGGTAAAGAGGATCAGCACCAAAGCGCTTCCGGCACGTCCGAGGAGGAGGGTAGCCTTGCGGCCCATGCGGTCGGCCAGCAAGCCCGAGGGCAGCGCCAGAAAGAGGGTGATCAATGGAGAAAGCGCCTGAAGCGTTCCCAAGAAGTCGCGCGACATCCCCAGGCTGTCAATGTAGAGGTTAAAGAAGAGGCCGGAGATGCTCGTGGCGAACCCGGCCAGCACCGCGTTCACCAGGAAGAGGCGGGCGTTTCCCTCGAGTCTGCGCAGGCGGCACAGGTAGAGGCGCAGCGCTTCTCCCACGTCGGTTTCCCCGGGTCGTTTCCGCGCTCAACGGGCGACTTCGCCCTCCCTTGCGGCCGGAAGCAGGGAGAGATGATCGAGCGCCCGGTAGATGCAGGCCACGCTGCTCTGGGCCCAAATGCGCCCTTCGCGCACCCAGGCCAGGACGGTGGCCGGGGGAAGCGCGCACATCTCGATCGCCTCGGTACGGTCGAGTGTGGGCTCTCCCGTCCGGTAACAGCCCTGCGCCAGGAGCAGGTAGTTGCTGAAGGTCGCCTTGGGAGGATCGACCGCCATACGGCCCAGCGGTGCCGCTGTCTCGGCCACATAGCCCGTTTCTTCGCGCAGTTCCCGCAGGCCTGCGGTCACCACATCTTCCCCTTCATCGATGAGCCCGCCCGGAAGTTCCCACATCGTCTGGCCAATCGCCTGTCGGTACTGTCGGACCAGGATCACCGTGCCCTCGATCGTGAGGGCAAAGACGGCCACCCAGTCCCGACCTTCCCAGAGGTAATAGTCGTCGAGCACCAGGCCATTGGGCAGGCGGCAAACATCCCGACGGACCCGGAACCAGGGGCTATCGAGGACAACCGTTGAGGAAAGCGTTTCCCAGGGTCGCATGGGTTCCCCATCTTGCCGGGCCTCCGGCCGATCGCCCGGGCTAGAAGACCCCGCGTACATAGCCCCCGTCGACCTGGATTGCCGTGCCGGTGATGTAAGAGGCCCGCTCGGAGGCCAGGAACGCCACGAGGGCAGCCAGCTCCTCTGGCCGGCCCATGCGGCCCATCGGGATCTGCCGCTCGTAACCAGCCAGGACCTCGGCCACCGTCTTGCCCTCCCGTTCGGCCAGCGATTCGGCCAGTTGCTGCACCCGCTCGGTGAGGGTGAAGCCAGGGCAGACGCTATTGACCGTAATCCCATCCGGCGCGAGCTCCAGCGCCAGCGTCTTGGCCAGACCGATCACCGCGCTACGCGCCGCGTTCGATAGCACCAGGTCGGGGATCGGCTGCTTCACCGCGACCGAGGTGATGTTGATGATCCGGCCCCAGCGGTTGGCCCGCATGATCGGGATAGCCGCCCGCGTGAGGCGCACCGTACTGATGAGGTTCAGTTCGAGAGCGCGCCGCCAGTCGTCATCGGAGAAGCTCAGAAACGGACCGGGAGGGGGCCCACCGGCATTGTTCACCAGGATGTCCAGCCGCCCGAACTGCTCCGCCACCGTGGTCACCAGGTTCGTCACGTCGCGCGCCACCGTGACGTCGGCAGCGATCGCCAGCAGGCGTGCACCGGTTTCCGCAGCGATTTCTTCTGCCGTCCGGCGCAACTGTTCCTTGCCCCGGGCGCAGATGGCAACGTCGGCTCCTTCACGGGCAAGTTCCCGCGCCACGGCCTTGCCCAACCCCCGGCTGGCGGCCGCCACCAGGGCGACACGGCCTTTCAGTCCCAAGTCCATTGCCCAACCTCCTCCATCAGGTGTCTGTGAGGCCTGGAACAGGACGAATGCCATCGGCCAGGCCGCACTTCAGATCAGACGCAGGAGCGGGCTGATCGTCCGCCCATCGTGGATGCGTCGGATGACCTCAGCCAGCAGCGGTGCGATGGAGATGATGCGCAACTTTTCCGAGCGCTTCTCCGGCGGCACGTAGATCGTGTTGCTGACCACGAGCTCGCGGATCACCGGGTTCTTGAGTTTTTCCAGCGATTGGCCCACGAGCACCGGATGGGTGATGGAAAGGTAAACCTCCGGTCGCGCCCCGGCCTGAAGCAAGGCGGGGATTTCGTCCAGGACGCTGCCGCTCGCGATCACGTCGTCGATGACGATCGGGGTGCGGTCGCGGATGTCGCCGACCACATGGGTGACGCGCACCTGGGATCCCTCGCGACGCTTTTCCATGACGACGAGAGGGAGGTTGAGGATCTCGGCATACTTGGCAGCGAGTTTTGCCCGCCCGGTATCCGGTGCGACGATCGCCGCATCCCGGAAGCGGTCGTCGTCCTGGAAGTACTCGGCGAGCGTGGGAACCGCCGACAGCGGGTCGACGGGGATCTGGAAGAACCCCTGGATCGCCGGGCTGTGCACGTCCACGTAGATCACCCGGTTGACCCCAAGCGTCTCCAGGATGGTCGAGATCACGCGCGCGCTGATCGCCTCCCGGCCCCGGGCCATGCGTTCCTGCCGCGTGTAAGGGAAGTAGGGGACGACCGCGGTGATCGAGGCGGCAGAGGCACGCCGGAAGGCATCGACGAGCAGGAAGAGCTCCATCGTGTTCTCGTTAACCGGCTGGGAGCACGATTGGAGGATAAAGATGTCGACGCCGCGGACGCACTCATCGATCTGGACATGCACTTCCGAATCGGGAAGGTGCGTGATGCGGAGCTTGCCGAGCGGGGTCTCCAGAAGCTCGGCCACTTCCTCCGCCAGCGGCAGGTTCGCGTCGCCCGAAAACAGACGCAACGGTGGCATCTCCGCCCTTTCTCCTTGAACCACCGACGCATACGACCGGCCGTTAGGACTGCTATTCTACCATCACCGCGCCAAAACCGCAACGCGGCTTGACACCGCTTACCGTTTGGCTTAGAATTCCGGGTGTGCCGGGGTCACAGGGTAAGGTGGATCGATCCCCCCAGGCCCGGCCGGAGCGCCGCATGGGAAGTCGGTTCCATCTTTCTCGTTTCCTTCGGGTACTCGGTGGGGTCTTGACCGCAGCAGGGGGCGCCATGGCGCTGGTCGAGTGGGCCGTCCCACGGGCAGCAGACCCACGGCCGGCGGTCCTTTCCACGGTGCTCGTCCCGGTCGGGTGTGGCCTGGCCTGGGCCCTCGGGCACAGGCGCCAGGGGCTGGACACGGTGGTATGGGCTTGTTTGGGGCTTTATCTGCTCTCCAGCTTTGCCGCGGCCCGCTTGGTGACCTTCTTTCCGAACTGGAACTACTGGCGTACCCTGGTTCCGCTCCAGACGGCCGGTGGCCTCGCCCTGGCCTTGATGGCAGGGCTGGAGAGCACTAAACCCAACGGCGGCCGCGTTCAAGCGCCGCAGGACGATCGGTGCCACGGAGAACGATGAGCGCGATCGAAGAGATCAAAGCGCGGCTGGATCTGGTGGAACTGATCAGCGAGTACGTACCTCTGAAGAAGGCCGGGCGGAACTACAAGGCGCTCTGTCCTTTCCACCAGGAACGCACGCCCTCCTTCATCGTCTTTCCCGACTCGCAGCACTTTCATTGCTTCGGCTGCGGGGCCAGCGGGGACATCTTTGGCTTTGTCATGCGCATGGAGAACCGCACCTTCCCGGAAGCCCTGGAGTGGCTCGCTCAACGCGCGGGGGTGCTCCTCCGCCCGCCGACCCCGCAGGAAGAGGAGGAAGATCGGGAAAAACGCCGCCTGGCGGAACTGAATTTGGCTGCGGCGCGCTTTTTCCATCAACAACTGCGGCTCAGCGACGCCGCAGCTGGCGCGCGCGCGTACCTGCAAGCACGTGGCATCCGTCCGGAAACGGTGGAAGCGTTCCTGCTCGGGTACGCCCCGGACCGCTGGGATGCTCTGTCGGGCTACCTGCGCGAACGCGGCTATACGCCGGGCGAGATGGTGACCGCTGGGTTGCTCGTGGAACGGGAAGGGGGCGGTGCCTACGACCGTTTCCGCCACCGGCTCATCTTTCCCATCCGCGATCTCAAAGGGCAGATCGTCGGTTTCGGCGGGCGAGCGCTCGAGGACGCCCAGGTGCCCAAGTACCTGAACTCGCCCCAGACGCCGCTGTTCGATAAAGGCTCGGCGCTCTACGGCATCGACCGGGCTGCACCGGCCATCCGCCGGGCGGGGCGGGCGATCCTGGTAGAGGGCTATTTCGATGTGCTTATGGCCCACCAGGCGGGCTATGAGAACGTGGTCGCACCGATGGGTACGGCGCTGACCGAAGACCAGGTGCGCTTGCTGCGCCGGATGACGCGCTCCCTCTACCTGGCCATGGACGCAGACAGCGCCGGAGCTATGGCGACGCTCCGTGGGATGCAGGTGATCCGTGAATCGATGGGAGACCAGACGGTGCCCGTGCCCACCGCGCAGGGCCTGGTGCGTCTGGAACGCGTTCTGGATGGGGAGGTGCGGATCGTGGTGCTGCCCCCGGGGCGCGACCCGGATGAGGTGATCCGCGCCGACCTTGATGAGTGGGAAAAACGGCTGTCAGAAGCCTTGCCAGTGCTCGACTATGTGCTGGAGCGGCTGGCCCAGGAGGCCGATTGGAGCACCGCTCGGGGGAAAGCAGAGGCGATCGAGCAAGTGCTCCCCTTGCTGGCCGAGATCCACGACCCGGTGCAACAGGGGCACTATGTGCAGCGTCTGGCCCACCTGGCGCAGGTGGACGACCGCGCGATCCAGGCCCGATTGTGGCAAAGGCGCGCGACCGGCCGCCGGCCGGCTTCACCTCCGGAGGCCGAGATTCCCGGATTGGGACGCGCGGAGCAGGTCGAAGCCTGCCTGATCGCGCTGGCCTACCGCTTTCCGGATCTGACACAGGTCCTCCCGCCCGAGCTTCCCGATCTCCTCTCCCGGGAGGAGCACCGTGCTCTGTGGGAACTGCGGCCCGGAGAAGGGAGCCGGGAGGAACTTCCCGAACCGCTCCAGGCCTATCTGGAGGAACTGTTTCAGCGCTTTCGGGTGGAGCTGGATCCAGAGCGCGCTCCCGACGTCCTTGAGCAGTGCCTGCAACGGCTGGAATACCTGGCTTTGGAGCGCCGGTTGCGGGAATGCACCTATATGCTCGCCCAGGCCGAGGAGGATGGCAACCGAGATTTGGCCTGGGAGATGTTGCGGCTAAAGTCGGAGCTGAGCCAGCGCTTGCAGGGGATGCAGATCGCGCCACCGAGCCGTATCTGGCCCGACCTGCGGCGTTACCTGGGAGAGGAGGCGGACCCCACGCCCCTTTCACGGCCCTGAGGGATACAATGGTCGATCCCAGTCCCAAGGAGATGCCGGAACAGGAACCCAGTCCGGAAGAACTGGCACAGCTCGAAGAGCCGCTTCCGCAAGCGCCCGTGCGCACCTCCACGCGCGTGCAACAGCTCTTGGAGCTGGGCCGTTCCCGGGGTTATGTAACCACGGATGAGATCCTGAAGGCCGTCCCGCGGCCGGAGGAGGATCTCGGGCAACTTGACGAGATCTACGCGGAGCTGTTCGAAGCCGGGATCGAGGTAGTCGACGAGCCACCGGCGGCCGAAGCCGTGCCGACCGCGCCGGCGCGACGTCTTCCTCCAGAACCGGAACGGATCGGCATCGACGATCCGGTGCGCCTCTACCTCCAGGAGATCGGACGCGTGCCCCTCCTCACGCCGGATGCGGAGATGGAACTGGCACGCGACATCGCGCGGGCGAACTTGGCCAGCGAGGTGCTCCTCGGGATGGAAGCGCGAGAGGCGCTCGAGGCGGACGAGCAAGCACCCCCTGAGCGAAAGATGTCCCCGGAGGAACGCAAGAACCGGGAGGCCCTGGTCCGTATGGGGGAACGTGCGATGCGCAAGCTAGGGGGAGATCGTACGCTGAGCCGCACGGAGCTGGAAGCGTTGTTGCAGCGCGGCGATGAGGCACGACGCCGGCTGACCGAGGCGAACCTGCGCCTGGTCGTTAGCGTGGCCAAACGCTACATCGGCCGCGGGATGTCCCTCCTGGATCTGATCCAGGAGGGAAACGTGGGGCTCTTGCGGGCGGTGGAAAAGTTTGACCATACGAAGGGCTACAAGTTCAGCACCTACGCGACTTGGTGGATCCGGCAGGCCATCACCCGCGCACTGGCCGATCAAGCACGGACCATTCGCATCCCGGTGCATATGGTCGAGATGATCAACCGGCTGTCACGCGCTTCCCGTCGACTCCAGCAGGAACTGGGCCGCGATCCAACCCCTCAGGAACTGGCGGACGAGATCGGCCTTTCCCTGGAGAAAGTGCTTTCGGTGCTCAAAACCTCGATGGAGCCCGTTTCCCTGGAGATGCCGGTGGGGCAGGAAGAGGATAGCCATTTGGGGGATTTCATCGAGGACCACAAGATCCGGGAGCCTGCTGATGAGGCCTCCCGAAACCTCCTGCGCGAGCAGTTGCGCCAGGTGCTCGATTCCCTCAGCGAACGGGAACGCGAGGTGCTCGCGATGCGCTTCGGGCTGGAGGATGGGCATAGCCATACGCTGGAGGAAGTCGGGCAGGCCTTTGGGGTGACGCGCGAACGGATCCGCCAGATCGAGGTCAAAGCGTTGCGCAAGCTGCGCCATCCCACCAGGAGCAAGAAGCTGCGCGACTACCTGGAGACCTGATCGAGGGCGTAGCGCGGCGTCCGGAAAAGTCGATGAACGAAAGGGGCGCGTTTTCGTCAGCGGAACTGGAACGGCTTCTTTCCCAGCGCAGGCGGATGGAGGCCGTGGCTGGATTGCGCCGTGTCTCGGTACCGCAAGCACAGCCGCTATCCTCCGAAGACCGAACCGTGTCCGCACCTGCCGGACTGAAGCCGCCCCAAGAGGTTATCCTCCCCAGGCGCCGCCCTGCCGTCCAGTCGCTGGAGTCTGTCCTCCTGGCGGAACCTTTTCCCTCGATCGAGGAAGCCTGGTTGCGCACGCGGAGCACCCGGCTACGCCCGTTTCAGGCACGGCGCCCGCGCCGGCCCACGCCTCGTGCCCTGGTGGCGCTGAAGAAAGGCCTGGCAGGCGTGATCGACGGCTTGATCGTGCTCGCGTTGATCCTTTTCCTGATTGCCCTGGGGTTCACGCTGTACGACACCTACGTGGGCCGCCTGCTCCACCGTTCTGCGTCTCCGGTGGTCCGTGCCCAGGGCACGACTTGGGTCTGGCAGGGCCGTTTGGCACCTCCGATGGAAGATCTCACTTCGGTGCCGCTTCCGTTCGTGCCCTATAGCACCACCGTGGCCTTGCAGCCGCGCGATGTTCCCCCACCGACGCCTGCTCCGGGGTTAGAGAACCCCACGCGCCTCCTGATCCCGCGTATCCAGCTGGATACCCCGGTGGTCGAGGTGACGATCGAGAACGGCGTGTGGCAGGTGGCCGAGTACGCCGCGGGTTACCACCGGGGGAGCGCTCGCCCGGGCACCCTGGGGAATACCGTGATCTCGGGACACAAGGGGCTCTACGGGGCCGTTTTCCTCCGGTTGGACGAGCTGATGCCCGGGGACGAGATCTTTCTCTATGCGGGCCCACGCCTGTTCCGGTATCTGGTGGTCGAGAAAAAGAGCGTCTGGCCGCATCAGGTGGAAGTGATGGCCCAAACGCCCGTCCCAACGCTCACCCTGATCACCTGCACGGCCTATGATACCCAGCGCCTCGTCGTCGTGGCGCGCCTGGACCGGGAAATGCCCGGTGCGACAACGGAGCCTTGACATAGGCGCAACGAACGCCCGATTCCGGAATCGCTCTGGATCTGCCGCGTACTGCGGCGGAGCCGAGCCGTTAGGGGACCCAAGGCTCCTTGCGGGGGCAGTGGGCCGCCCGTCGGGAGGGAACCATGCACGGACAGAGACGCTCCGAAGAGCCCACCTCGGGGACCGATGCATCCCAGGAGCGGGCCGTGCGGCGCTGGACCGCCTGGGAAATCCTGGGGCTGCTGGTCAGCGCGCTTCTGGTCGCTGCTCCGTTGCTTTCGTTGGCCTATTCCTTCCTCTTCCCGGCGCGGGCGCCGGCCTTTGCCCCGACCCCCACAAATGTCCCTACGCCCACGTCCACCGGCGGCCCCACGGTCCTGCCGACCGATACCCCGACCCCAGCCCCGACACCGGTCCCGACCGATACGCCGACCCCAGGCCCAACACCGGTCCCGACCGATACCCCAACCCCAGGCCCTACCCCTCCCCCGACAGAGACACCCACCCCAGGTCCCACGCCGGTTCCCACAACCCCGGCCCCGGTGCAGCTGACCGTGGCCAAGGCGGCAGACCGCGATAGCGCCTACCCGGGCGACCCGGTCGTCTTCAGCATCGGGTTGAGCAACAGTGGGGGCGCTCCGGCATCGGTCACCGTCGACGACACCGTCCCGGTACAGCTGGCATTGCAGGGCGTCTGGCACACCTGCAGCGGCGGGTCGATCGAGTATCCTTCCCCCGGGCGGTTTGTGGCGAGGGATCTGGGCGTGCCGGCCGGCCAATCGTGCCAGATCGTGGTGGCCACCGAGGTTGCCGAGGGGTGCAACTGCAGCGTGGTCAACCGGGCGGACTGGTCGGCGCCGGGGGTAGGCAGCGGCAGCGCGAGCAGCCAACCGGTCTTTCTCTACGCCGGACCGACGCGGACGCCCACCCCCTGGCCCACGGGGATTCCGACGCTCACCCCCGTGCCCACACCAGGCGTGACCCTCCCACCCACGCCACTGCCGACCGCGACGCCGACCTGGACTCCCACCCCCGGCCCCTCCGCAACCCCGACATGGACACCCACCCCAGGCCCGTCGGCAACCCCGACATGGACACCCACCCCAGGCCCCTCGGTGACCCCAACCTGGACCGCCACGCCTGTTTCCACTCCCTTGCCGGGCACTCCGCTCCCAACGCCTCGTCCGCGCACCCCGCGGCCGGGGGCCTCGCCTACGCCGACAGCGGTGTGTGCCCAGGCCGTGATCCGCGGCCGGGTTTGCGCTGCCGGCGTGGTGGTGCGCATCTCCTCGTGCTGCCCACCCTGGAGCGCCGTCACAACCAGCGATGCGGAAGGTCGTTTCGTTTTCGCTGCCCTGACTGCCGGCACCTACACCGTCGAGGCCCAGGGCCGAAGCCGCACGGTGACCCTAACCCGCTGCGATAGCCAGGTGCAGGTGGACCTTTGCCCTGCCGCCACGCCGCGTACGACCGCGCTGCCTTCCCCCACCGAAGGCGAGGGAATGCCCACCGCCGTTGCGGGCACGCCGGCGGAGGCCACCCAGCCCCCGCCCGCCGGGGATGTCACGCTTGAGGTTGGAGCCGAGCCTGCGGGGGGCCGGCCCGGGGAGGCGGTTCGTTTCCACATCACGCTGCACAACTGGCGGGAGACCAGGGCACTGGAGGAGATCGTGGTCCAGTGTGTCTTTAGCGACACCCTGGCCCTCCAGGGGGCGTTTAGCCCTCTGGGAGTCCCTCGGGTCAAAGGGCAGGAGGTGTCGCTCGAGGTGCGGCGTCTGGCACCTGGACAGGCTTTGTCGTTCCAGGTGGATGCGCTGGTACGCCCCGAAGTGCCTCCAGGGACGCGCATCGCGGTCCAGGCAGCGGCTCGGGCGGCCGGAGGAGTGGCCATCTCCTCGAATCTGCTCTGGTTTGAGGTGGTCGGGGAAGGGACACCCGTTCCCATGCCGACACAGGCTTTGGCCACACCGGGGGTAGGCGGCATAGGGCCGGAAGTGCTCCCCACGCCTGGCCCCGGGGCGACCGGCGGCCAGATGCCGTACACCGGCACGGGCCTGCCGGTGATCGGGATGCTCCTGGGAGGGGTGGTGTTGCTCTCGCGGCAGCTACGTCTGCGACGGGCGCGCAGGGGATGACGGCGGACGTACGCGGACCAGCAGGAGCGCCCCGGCCAGGGCACCCAGCGCTGCCAGGAGGTACGACCAGGTGGCTCCAACGATTCCCCACAAGGCCCCGCCGGCCGATTCTCCCAACGCTGCCCCGCCCTGTATACAGGCGTTGAAGAGGCCCACGGCGCGTCCCTGTTCCGGCCTTGGGACCGCTTCCATAGCCACCAGGGTAGCATAGTAGCCCAGAGAGTTCCCCAGGCTGTAGAGCGCATAGAGGGCATAAAGGGAAGCCACCCGGCTCACCCAGGGGAAGAACGCCCACGCCAAAGCCATCAGCCCGTACCCCAGCACGGCCACCGGCCTCCGCCCCCACCGGTCGCTGGCGATTCCGGCCGGCCAGTTGCTGAGCAAGCATACGGCGTTATAGATGGCGGCAAACCTGGCCAGTACGGCCGGGCCCAGGCCAAAGCGGGCACGCAGGTCGTAGGGGTAAAAAGAGCTGGCATAGCCGCACAGTGTAACCAGGATGACCGCAGCGCAGGTGTAGCGCAGGGCCACGTGGCGCAACAGTGGCCACCAGAGGCGAGTTTCCTCGCTCCGCGCCGATCGCGGCGCCATATTCCCTTTGGGCAACAGGACGAACAGAACGGCGCAGGCGCCCAGGTAGAGCGCCGCTTTCGCCTCATAAAGGACTCCCCACCCCCAGCGTTCGGCAACCCACCCGGCAAGCAGGGCGCCAGGAATCCCTAGGGCCGAGTAGCAGGTGTGCAGGAAGCCCAGCACCGAACCTGCTTGCTCCCTTGTGGCCGCTCCTATCCCTCGCAATACAGCGGGGTAGAGAACAGCCTGCCCAGCCTGAACCAGAAGGTAGCTCGCTCCTGCCGGGAACCAGGTACGCGAAAGGGCTTCTCCAAGCAGACCCAGCATAACGGACGCCGTTCCAGCAAGGATCGTCCGGCGCGGTCCCCAGCGGTCTGCTGCCTGCCCCCCGAGAAGGGAGGCACCCACGGCGATGGCCCAACCCGACCCAAGCACCCAGCCCAATTCCCGCGCCGATGCCCCCCGATCGGCCATAAAGAGCGCAAAAAGGGCTATGCCGACATCGAGGGCAGCCCCGCACACCTGGAGACACAACAGCCCCAGGACCGTCGGGTGGGTGAGCGCGAGAGGGATCCGGTGAGGGGACTGCACATCCATCGCGCTGAAGCCCCTTAGCCGCCCCAAGCCAAATAGGCCCACTGCTGCGAGGCCTCACCCGGTGCGGGTTCACCTGCCCTGAACCGTTGGCCCCGGAGCTTGCCGCAGGGAGCTCCTGTGCCCCATGGCATACAGGGTGTCCGTGCAGGTGGGTGACAGGATAGAGCCGCCTTTCCCTTCCGCCAAAGCCGCGCGCACTGCCGCGCCGGCGTCCAAAAGGCCGCAACCGTAGACATTGTTGGGCACGCCCGTGATGCCTCCACAGGCGCAGACAGAGGCATCGGCCCGGCACTCCTGATCGACCGGGAGCGGCTGTGCGGTACGGCACAGGAGGGCTCGGGTGGCTTCGATCTGGCCAATCAGGGTGGGATCGGCGGACCAAAGGAGGGCAATAGCCCCGGCGACGTGCGGGCCGGCCGCGGATGTGCCACTGGCGCGCCGATATCCTCCCCCAGGGATGGTGGACCGGATGTTGACCCCAGGAGCGGCGATATCCGGCTTGAGGACAGTACCGGCCGGCCCACGGCTGCTGAATTCGGCGATTTTCCCCTGGTTGTCGGTCGCTGCTACGGTCAATACCGCCTCATAGTTCGCCGGTGGCGTGTGGATGGTGCCGCAGGCGGGCCCATCGTTCCCGGCGCTCACTACCAGGAGGATGCCGGCCGCCCGCATCGCTTCCACCGCCGTGCGCAAGGTTTCGGGATCGCATCCCTCGAACGGCGGACAACCCCAGGAGTTGTTTACCAGGTGCGGCGCATAGCCGACGTCGCCGTCGCGGAACGGGTCTCCCCCAATCGGATAGGGAGCGAGGAAGAACTCCAGGCATTCGATATAGGCGCCCGGGTTGCCCAGGCCACGCCGCATGTTGCGACAACCGATCCAGCGCGCACCGGGAGCAACCCCCGTGCGGTGCCCCGTTCCATCGTCGCCCACGATGATCCCCATGGTGTGCGTGCCATGCTGCTCGTCCGGATCGGATGGTTCCAGGCTTCCCTCCCAGGCATCGTGCCAGTTGTAGTCGTGTTCAGCCCTCTGGCCGTTCCACCCCCGGTAGTGGGCCCGAAGGAGCGGATGCTGCCAGTCGTAGCCGGTATCCTGCCCGGCGACCACGATCCCCTCCCCAGTCACGCCGAGCTCCCAAGCCTGGTCGGCGTGGATCGCTTCCAGGTTCGGTTCGAGCCCTACCGGGGGGTCTTCGCTCGGGATCAGGGAGGAGAGCGAGAGGACTTGGGGGTAGCGCCGGACGTTCGGATTGAGCCGCACCTCGGCAACTCCCGGGAAGTTGCGGAAATGGCCCATCCAGCGGCGGTGCCCATCCACTCGGATCATGTTCACCAGGTAGTAAGGCCGGTAGGGAAGGCCGAGCGCCTCCAGTTCCGCGCGTAGCGGGCCCTGGGTGCGCAGCGCCGTTTCCCGCAGTCGATCGTAGACGAACTGGAGGCGTGCCTGGCGGTCCGAGATGGCGTAGGCAGGCGAAAGGTCAGCTTGCTCCGCCAGGACAATGAGGAAACCATCGTCGGCAAAGCCGGGTGTGCCAAAGCGGGCGTAAAGCGTGCCCCAGGCCCCGAGGGCGAGCAACGCCAGGAGCAACGCCGATCCCAGGGCCAGGCGGGCGCCAGGTTCTTTCCCTCTGCGCTTGGCCCACCCTCGTAAGAGCTGGCGCCCGGCCCAGAAGATCAACCCCAAGAAGAATCCCAAAGCGGTGCCAGCCAGGTAACCGAGGAGGTGGGACAAGGCAGGGTTCTGGAGCGCCAGGTCCCGCAGGTCGACGAACAGGAGGGGAACCGCGTGGACGGCCCAGGCAAGCGGCAGGAGCGGGTAGATCCCGCCCCGGCGCGCGCGCAGTTCGGTCAGGAGAAGCGCTGGTGGCAACAAGAGCGCCAGATCCAGGCCGGCCGAGGGGGCAACCCCCGGGCCGAGGCGCACCCGGCCGACCAGGAAGACGACATATCCCACCAGGCTGGCCAGCGCGGCGCTCCAGGGACGGCGGTAGGAGCGATGCAAGAGCAAGAAGCCAAAGCCCCAGACGAGGGGAAGCACGGGCAGCACGTAGGCCAGCGAACGGAGGACAAGCTCCAAGCTCGTCCAGCGGTCCCCAAGGGCCCCGGTGAGGGGCCAGGGGAGGGTGATCAGGGCCGCCGATGCCAGGGCCAGGAGGAAAGGCGTGCTACGGAAGCGATCCAGGCCGAACCACTCGCGTAGACAGGCAGGAGCGATTCCCACGAGGCGCGCGGCCCCATGGATCACGACGAGGCCATAGAGGAGCAGTCCAACGGCGCGGAGCACCGCCTGCAGATTCGCGTTTGGGAGGGGCAGGAGGGCAAGCAGCCCATCGAGCGCGAGCGCACCGCTGAGCACCGCCAGAAAGGCCACGGAGGCGGCAAGGCTGCTCCAGCCAGGGGAGCGGGAAGCTCTCCGGGCAAGAAGAACGAACGGCAAGGCCGTGAGGAGGATCAGCAGGCCGAGTGCCAGGGACCGTCCGCCCACACGCGTGCCGCAAATGGCCACCAGACAGGGGGGGAGAATGAACAGCCAGAGGAAACTTCCGGCGATGGCGATGGCCTGCACGCACCCTCCGGGTCTCGTTTCGCTGCCCATAGGCCTCCGATGGACCTTTCACGGGATGGTGCGGTACTCCGCCCTACGTCGGCATCACCCCACCCGGAGGCTGCACCCCGCCGGCGCCCACAGAGGCGGCCTCCAGGGACTTACGTTGCGCTCTCCGCCGGGGGGCGGCGCCGGCGGCGGACGCGCCGTTTCTCCTCACGCGGTGCTTTCTCCTCCGCTGCCGGTTCCAACGGGGGCAAGGCGAAAGCGCTCAGTTCGTAAGGGTTCTCCCCGGGGAGAAACACCTCCGTCACTGTGCCGGTGGTCAATAACTGCACCTTCCCTCTCCGCTCCGCCTCGCGCACAAAATCGATAAAACGGCTGAAATGGCGACCCTGGGAATCGGCGTAGTGCCGTTCATCAAAGTCGCCCAATAGCTCCTTCATCAGCAGCTTGAGGGTGGCCAGTGTGCAGGCATTCTTGCGCTTGCGGGCCAGGTGCAGGGCGTCAACCAGGACGTCGTAGATGTCCTTCGTCTCGGGCTCCGAGGGGCCGATCTCTTCTGCCAGCTGGTGGTAAAAGATGAACTCGTCCGCGCTCTGGGCCAGGTGCGAGGAAGTCGATTCGGCGACCCCGATGACGATGACGTGTTTGCCGTGTTGGCGGATCGTGTTCACCAGCGGGATGAAATCCCGGTCCCCAGTGACCAAGATATAGGTTTGGATGTTCGGGTAGTCGTAGAGGGTGCGCATAGCGTCGATCACCATATGGATGTCCACGCTGTTCTTGATCGCCTCGCCGTTGCTCTCACCCTCCTGGCTGTAATAGTAGGTGGGGACGTAACGCGGTTCGATCCCGTTGGCATAGAGCGCGTTCGTCACCCGAGGAAACTGGTACCAATCCGCGTAGGCCCGGGCAAGGACGACCCGGCCGTACTGCTTACACCGGTCCATGATGTATTCAAAGTTGGGATTGGTCCCGTACTTGTCACGCGTGGAGATATAGATGTTCTCGAAATCAACAAAGATGGCCACATCCGGCCCACTGTGTTTTTCCATGCAACTCCCTACTCACTACTCGCTGTAGCGTTGTGCGCTCCGTTTCTGTGCCCGTCGTTCCTTGCGCCGCTGTCGACGCAGCGCTTTGCGGATCTTTTCCCGGCGGATCTCACTCTTGGAAGCATACCGTTGCTTACGGCGGTACTGCTGCAACTGTCCGCTCTGCGACAGTTCGCGGCGAAAACGCTTTAGAAGGCCTTCCAGCGCTTCGGCAGGCTGTCGCTCGGTTCCTGGCATAACGTTCGTCCACCTCCTCCGCATGAACGGATTTCTGGCACAATATTCTACTACAGCCGTTGCGCTTGTGCAACTGGGTGGAGTAAAGCGTGTTCCGAGGAATTGCCGGGAAGCTCTCGGCATGGTAAAATGGCCCCGACCGCCGGGAGATGCCATTCATTTGGAGATGCAGCATGGGTTTCCGCGCTGACTACCACGTGCACCTGGAAAGGGGCCCCTACCGCCCGGAGTGGTTGGGGGCCTTTGTGGAGGCCGCCCGGGCTGCGGGGCTCCAAGAGCTCGGTTTTAGCGAGCATCTGCACGACTTTTTCGAGGGTTCGGTTGTGTCCGGACGCTGGTGGGACGTGGACCCGGATCCCGAGGAACGCGCCTATGCGGAACAGTGGTGGTGCGCCCGCCCGCGCTACCACCTGAGCCAGTACGTCGCGTTCTTGCGGGAGGCCGATCCCCCGGATGTCACCTTGCGCCTGGGGCTGGAGGTGGACTATTTCCCTGGGACGGAAGCCGCGCTCCGCGAGCTCCTCCGCGCTTACCCGCTCGACTTTGTGCTCGGATCGGTGCACTGGCTGGGCGCCTGGGGATTCGACCATCTGGACCGCCTGCAGCGCTGGGAAGGGCGTGACATTGACGCCGTATATCGAAACTACTTCGCCCAACTCATCCAGGCAGCCAGGAGCGGGCTGTTCGACGTTATGGCGCACATCGACCTCGTGAAACTGGCTGGGTACCGTCCCTCCTTCGCCTTGGAGCCGCTTTACGAGGAAGCGGCCCGTGCCTTCGCAGAGGCTGGGGTGGCGATCGAAGTAAGCACTGCGGGCTTGCGGCGCCCCTGTCGGGAGATCTATCCTGCGGAAGCGTTCCTCCGTCGGTGTCGCGCCTACGAAGTGCCGATCGTCTTTTCTTCCGACGCCCATCGGCCCGAGGACGTGGCGCGCGATCTGGACCAGGCCATCGCCCTGGCGCGTTCCTGCGGCTACACCCACACGCTGCGCTTCAGCCACCGCGTGCGAGAAGCGGTGCCCTTCGATGGAAGTTTGCCCGGATGAGGGACCAACCGGCTCCGCTCCGTGCGACCCGGGCGATCGAATGTCGCAGCTCTCTCCACGCGGGGAGATCACCCGTGGCCTTTCTCTTGGGAGAAAGAAGGCGGGCCAGGGGCGGGCGGAGCCAAGCCCATTTCTTTCCCTTTCTCCGGCCGCCGAAGAGGAGCGCACGGGAGAAGAGAGCAGGGACGGGTAAGGGCGATGCGGCCGTATGCGATCCCCCGGACTCGGCCGGGTTGACCGTCTTGCTATCGAGCACGAGGACCTGGCCGCTCCTATCCCGTGTGCGTCCGGCGCCGCGACTTTTCCCGATCGTTGAGCCGCGGGAGGCGGAAAGGACGAGCCCAACCGTTCCGCCAGGCGCGTCGACTGGCTAGCGGAGCCGTCGGGCAAAGCGCGCCCAGAGCGCGGCATACTGGGGATCCTCTTCACCCGGGGACGTCAGGTCAGATGCGGCCCCGCTCTCCGAGCGCGGCGGGGTTGCGACTGCCCCGGCGGCACGAGGCGACTTTGCGCCTGTGCGGCGGACTTGCGAGCCCCGGAGCCCCAGCCATAGCCCCAGGACCAACCCCGTTCCCCCGAGGGCAGCCAGCACGGCCGGCAGGAGCCCCCTGTGCGCCCCGGTCGCCCTCACGACGACCTGAAGGGTATGGGTCGGCGAAGGCGAGGGGAAAGCCTTGGGCGTCTGGGCAGTCGGCGATGGATTGCAGGTGGGTGTTGCTGTGGGCCATGGGGTTGCGGTAGGGGTGGGAACGCCCGTGGGCGTAGCAGTCGCCGTGGGGGAGGGTGTTGGGGTTGCACTGGGCGGAATCCGGGTGGGCACAGGCGTGTTCGTGGGCACCGGCGTGGCGGGGAGAGGCGTGGCCGTGGGCACAGGGGTTGGGCTCGGGGGAACGGTCGGGCGCGGCCGGGAGGTGGCCGTGGGCTGGGGAGTTGGGGTCATCGTCGGGGCCGGGGTCTTGGTGGGCGTAGGGGAAGGCGCAATGGTTTTGGTCGGCGTTGGCTGCGGCGACTGTGCCCAGGCCGGCCGAAGGGGCAGCACAACCGCACAGAAGAGCACAGCGACAACCCCCCAGCGTCGAACACGCATCCCTGCCTCCTTGAGCGGGGCGGCTGGGAGGAGTCGTCTCCCCGCCGCCCCGCGGCTCATACCGGTGAGCGGGCTTTTTGGGGGCAGCGCCGAGCGACCGCCCCCGTGGCCTTTACTGGACACGTGCCTCCAGGGTATAGGCCACCTGCTGCCCCCACCCCTGGGCGATATGCGTGACCCGTAGTTCGTAACGGCCCGAGGCCGTGGGACGAAAGGCGAGGCAGCTCGCGTAGGTGTAGGGGTTGCAGTCGTCGTTCTGCGCGAGCGGCGTGCCGTATTGCCCGGGCCGGAAGAGGGAAATCACGGTATCGGCACCACCCGTAAGGTCGCGTGTCTCGATGAAGTAGTTCGTCCCGGCAGCAAGCTCCAGGTAGACCCAATCCTCGTCGCCGGCCGGAGCAAAGTCGTGCCGTTGCGGTGTGGAAAGGGGAAGAAAGCGCGCCTGCGCTGGGCAGTTATCCGGCTCGAACGCATCTCCCTGGTAGACGTGCCGCAGGACCACGGGCAGGTATACCCGGTACAGGCTGGGGATGACCTCCACCGGGGAGAAGGACTGTACCCAGCCGCAGGCGTTCGCCGCCCGCAAGGTAACCACATACGTCCCAGGGAGCCTATAGCTATGCTGGACGGTTTTGCCTTCCTGTGGTGGGGTGCCGTCCCCGAAAACCCAGGTGTACAGGACAGGCTCGTCACCGGCATCGACTTCGGCCGTGAACGTCCCGACCTGACCCGCCCGGAGCGGGCGCGGGGAGTAATCGAAGGTAGGAGCGCTGGGCGGCGTGCAGGCGACCTCCACCGGCTCCTGGATCGTTACCTCCGCGCAGGGGTTGGTCGCTGTCAGCGTCACGAGATAACTCCCCGGAGCGGCATACACGTGCTGCACCACCTGTCCCTGCTGGGCAGGTGTCCCGTCACCAAAGGACCAGGCGTAGGAGAGCGGGTCGTCCCCTGCGCGCACCGTTGCGGTAAAGGTCGCCTGCTGCCCAGCCCGCAACGGCTGCGGCCGGTAAGCGAAAGTGAGATCCGTCGGATCCGTGCAGGTAACAACCACGGTAGAGCTGGCGATCGCTTCGGCGCAGGCATTCACGGCGTGCAGCGTGACTTCGTAGCTGCCAGCCTCCGCGTAAGTATGCACGGGGTTGGCGAGGGTGGAGGTCATCCCGTCCCCGAACTCCCACAGGAGGTCCGCCGGTCCGCTAACAAGGGAGGTGAACGCGACCGTAAGCAGCTCCGCCGTCCAGGTAAAGGCCGCGGTTGGCGCAGGCACGACCTCTAGCCGCTCTACGGCGCGGTCGCTTCCCACGGTGTTGGAAACGATCAGCGTCACGGTATAGGTCCCGTCCCCAGGGAAAGTGTGACGGGGGAACTGGCGGTGGCTGCTTGTCCCATCTCCAAAGTCCCAGTGCCACCAGACGGCATCGCGGCTTTCGTCGAAGAAGGGGACTTCCTCCCCAGGGCACAAGGGCCCATAGGAAAAGGCCGCCTCCGGGAGCTGCGCGGGCAGCGGGAGCACCGTAATCCGATCTGTCGCCGTCGCGGTGCCGCATTCCCCGGAGAGGGTGAGCGTCACCCCGTAACTGCCGGGCAGGGTGTAGGTGTGGGTGGGATGGAGCAGCCCCGAACTTTCCCCATCGCCAAACTGCCAGCGAATTTCTTGAGGTGGAACGGTCGACACCGAGCGGTTAAGGAACTCGACCACCGTGGGCGTGTAGATGCTGCGGGGGTCCACCTCGAAGGCGGCGCGCGTTTCCCCTTCTTCCCAGGCGACTTCCCACCCGTCCAGCATGGGGGACACCTGCGCCTGGCGCACCATCTCCACCCCCAGGCGGAGTCGGCGATAGAGATCCGGGGAAAGGCCCGAAAGGTCGAACGGGCTGGGGACGTCTCGGTACAGGAGTGTGCCGCTGATATCCAGCAGGTTCACTGTAAGGGTAGTCCCGCTCGGCGCCCAACCGTCGTAGGTGAGCTCCCCCCAGCGCTCCACGCAACGCCCGATAGGAATCGAAACTCCTTCGCCCCGACGCGGCCGGCCCTCGATCTCGATCCGGCTTAGGATGGGCGTGGTCTGGGAATCGACCCGGCTCAACATCACCCGGTACTGCAGGTAGCGAGCCAGGGGACAAGCGACAGGAGAGCCGTTCAAAGCAGGCGCCCATGGGCTCCACGCGGCGTCGGGCACCGGGGTGTTTCCGCTGCGCATCTCGACCGCGATGTGGTCCAGCCGAACGCCCGTCCATCGGACGACGCCCCAGTCAAGAAGGTCCCCAAAATCGTGCACGGTCGAGGTATAGACGCCGCTGGGGAGGAACGTGCCGTCCGAAGTGGCGATAAAGATGTCCCCAGCGTCGGCACGATCGTCGCTCCAGAGCGCGGCGATGCCGGGGGCCAGGCTGCTCTGGGCAAGCACGATGTCCGTCCGGGTGAGGTAGGGGATCGGGTCGCCAGCGTGGAGCGGGGTCTGCCAGATGCTGCCGTTGTACGAAGCGATCCACACTTCCGGGAACGAACCCGGAGCGGTCGCGCTCCAGGCGGCATACACGTTCGTGCCCAACGGAAGCGCGGCCGGCCCACGGGCCCCAGCAGCCATGGTGACTGGACCCATCTCGGCCCAGCCCAGGGACAGCATGTCGTAATACGCCTGGTAGATGTCGCTGGTGCCGCTCCGCTCATCCGTCCATAGGCAATGGACGGTTCCCCCCGAGAGAAAGAGCACCGGTTCGCGTTGGGCACTTCCTGGAGGGCCGGAGGCCACATTCTCGTTGGGCCAGATCCCACCGGCCATCCGGCGCGCGGCGCGGATGTCCGTCCACCCGTCGCTGGCCTCATGCTCCCAGGCCACCCAGACGTTCCCGGTAGCCGCGTCGAGGAGCAGGGCTGGGGCGCTTTGGGCGATGCCGGTGGGCGATTCCTGGACGACGTTCTCTGGGGGATCCCAGGAGAGTCCCCCGTCACGGCTCCGCCGGGCAAAGATGTCCGGGTCGCCCGCGGGCTGTTCCGCCCGATAGACCAGGTAGACAGTGGGGTAAGAGGAAAGATAGGCCGCGGCCAGGTCCGGCTCTGCCCCGCCAGGGGCGAGAAGCACGTCCGTCAGCCAGGTCTGGCCGTAGTCGGCCGAACGCGTGTAGTGGATGCCGGCGTCATCCTCCCATACCACGTGGACGGTATTCCCGAGCACGGTGATCGCCGGCCGGCGCTGATCCCCCGTCCCGTCGACCAGGTTCAGGCGCCGGCTCGTCGACCAGGTACGGCCCCCATCGCCCGAGCGCGAGAAATAGATGTCCAGATCCCCGCCGCGCCCGTCGGCCCAGACCGCCAGGATGTACTGGAGATCGCGGTCACGGCCGACTGGGACATAGACAAAGGTTGCGTCCACCTGGGCTTGCAGCCCGCTGGAAACGTCGTTCACCCGGACATCCGGGGTAAACCGGGAAAGCTGAAGTGCCCCCGGGAACCCCAAGACGTCCACACCCAGGCCTGTTCCGGCATAGAAATCCTGCCAGTCGTCCTGTCGCCAGGTCACCGTCCCCATCACTTCAAGGAATCCGTTCTGTGCTTGCAGGTTCGTCCATTCCTCCAATCCCGAGGTGTCGGAAAAGTCATCGCGGAAGCGGACGCTTCCCCCTGCCGGAACCATCGGGCGAAAGGCCCCTATGGCCCCGACGGTCGGCGCGAGCGTAGCCAGGAGCAGCATGCCCACGATAGCGCTAGCGATTCCTCGTTTCATGTCCCTGATGCTCCTTTTGCGTCGACAGAGGTGACTGTCCTTGCTTTGGGCGACCCTGTCTTCCCATCCCGTTGTGTCTTGGTGCACGAAAGCGGGAAGCGCGGTGGGCTTTGCGCAGCAACGCGCGTTCTCGGTGAAAAGAAGTGCCCCGGCGACCACCTCCTTTCCAAGAAACCTGCGCGCCCGGCGCAGCCCGGCGCCGTGGGGCCCATCGGGGGAACATTGGATGGGCCCGGGGGACCCAAAGGCTCCACACTCCGAGCCCCAGCCCGCCAGCAAGAAGGATCGGTGCAAACGGGCGCACCAAGCTGGCCGGCAAGGCAAGGAGCGCGAGTGAGGCGGCCGCAAGCGCCCACAGCCCGGATCGCCGGGTGACAACGGCCGCTCCTAATGCCCCCGTACCGACCACCCCGCCCCAGGCGCGCCAGGGGCCGACCTCCGCCAACAGAGCAGGGGCCCGGGGATGGAAGGCAAGAAACGCAGCCATGAGCACGCTTCCTGTCCAAAGCAGCAGAGCGCTGCCGAGCCATTCCGGACGGGTCACAGCCACCGCTCCAACAACGATTCGGCATAGGGAAAGATCTTTTCCACCAGCCGCCACAGCCACACCCAGCCGGTGGCCAGGAGGACAAACGCCTCGAAGGGTCCGCCGCGAACCACGCGTCGGATCCCCCAGGGCGGGAAGCGGGCCCATTGGAAAGGCAAGAGCAGCGCAAGGGGCCGGATGCCGCCGTTGAGGAGGTCGAGGAGGAGATGGGAAAACCACCCTCCGAGGAAAGCGGTGTACGCCGTGGAAAAGTCCGGCCGCCCCATTGCCCAACCGGCGAGCCCTACCAGGCCCCCACCGAGCAGCAGGACTTCCAGACCGTGGCAGGGCCCGCGCTCCTGTCCGAGCCAGGAAGCGGCGCTCAGCCAGGCGCCCCGGTAGCCGTGGGCGCGAAGCTCCTTCGCCAGGCGGAAAAACCCGTACTCGACCTCCGGGACGGCCGCGCCGAGCGCCCCGGCCAGGAGCGCCCGCTCCCACCCCAGGGGAAGGCCTACCAGGAGCGCAAGGCCCGCCCCCGCAGCGCCACCGGCGCTCAGGTGCGTCAAGGCCTTCATCGCAGTGCTCCCCCGGCCTTTGTCAGGCGTTCCAGGCCGATCAATGGGTCCACCTGGATCGCCGGAACCCCGCGGCGCTCCAGTTCCTCCTCCAGCGCATCCAGCACCGTCTTGTCCTCTCCACTGAGCAGGACGGTCTCCTTGCCCAGGTGGGGGAGCATGGGTGAAAGGAGCTCGCCGAGGTCCAATCGCCGGTTCCGGTGGTAAAGGGGAACCTCGACCGGGAGCAGTGCCCGCCGCTCCTCCTGGTATGCGCGGGCGATCAGCTGGCGGTAGAGCGGCTCCAGGCCTCCCGCTTGCCGCACTGGCGTTTCCACGCTGTCCGGGCGAAAGGGAGCGACTTCCCAGAACCAGGCTCCCAGGTAGAGGGCGACTCCTCGGGGGAGGTCGCCGGCCGCACGGACGGCGACGGAAGGCGGAAGGGCAAAGACAAGGGGGAAAGATTCGGGGACAGGCGGGGCATCTTCCAGGAGCGGAATCGCGACCACGGCCGGCCGGCCATCAGCGATCTGCTCAAGAAGCCTCCACCAGTTGCTCCACCCCGCAGCGTCCCAGCGGGCGACGCGTCGCGCCCGGGGTCCGGCCAGCGCCAGGGCCTCTGCACCGAGGGCATCGTCGGTGAAAGCCGCGGGAAGCGCACCGGTGCCAGCCTCCGTGCGCCAGTGGAGGGTGAGCTGGCCGTGAGCGAAGCAGTAGCGGGCCAGGGACATGGGCTACCCTCCCTCGCTGAGCCGGAGCACTCGCTGTGGCGGGATAGGCAGGTCAAAAAGGCCGTAGAAGCGGATCACGGCACCGTAGGAGAGCGTCACGGTGATGGGCTCCAGGTAAGGGGCAAACGAGGGAACGATCTCCAGTTCGGCCCGGCTGGGATCCAGGCGATGAAGGTCAAGGATCTCCGTTGCCCGAGCCCGCACTTCCTCGCTATCCCCGCCGTGGGTGGCCGCCAGGCTGGCGATCTCTTCCGCTGCTGCTCTCGTCTGCCGGGTCAAATAGTAAGCGTGCAGGACCTGGATGGCGCCGATGGCCAGGAGCAGGGCGATGCCGATCACCACGGCGAACTCTACCATGGCCTGCCCTTTGTGGCGCATCACTTCACCTCCGTCTCCGAAAGCACCGTGAGCGTGAGATCGAACCACCAGACGCGCACCGGGACGTGCGCGCGGGCGGCAACGGTGGGGTGGTGGTGGGGCCGATCGGGGACAAACGGGCTGTACCAGGGGTGCAAGGGCGACCCGTACCCGACGGCAACCTCCGTGTGGTCAGCGATTGCCTGAGGGCTCTCGGCAAGGCCGGCCGGGCGCAGAGCAAGCCCCTCGGAGAAGACGACACGCACCGTCTCGCTCACCGCGTCGCGGACGAAGGCCAGGTCAGGCTCGCCGTAGGCGTGGTACTCGACCTGCCGTGCGCCGGCACGGGTAGCCACACCCAGCGCATAGGCCGCATGCGCCCGGACGTCGTGCAGCGCAGCCAGGCTCAGGGCGAAGAGGAAGAAGAGCACCATCACCGGCACCAGCACGGCGAAGAGGACGATCACCTGTCCCCGAACTCGACCCTGCCAGCCAGGCGAGCAGTTCCGCATCCCACCGCCTCCGCGTTCACCACTTCCACCCGATGACCACCGCCGCCTCCAGGATGTCCCCATCCCACCACGGCGCCATCCCGATCACCACCCCCGTGATCGGCTTCTGGTCAAAACGACGTTCCCAGAATTGCCAGTACAAGTGCAGGTTTCGGTCACACATATCAAAGGATTCCCATCTCGTGCGCGGTGCGGTATTGACATATCCCTCAGGCGCATAGAGCGGCATCGCCGCGTTGTCCGGCACCGCATCTCCCCCCGCGGCCCAAAACTGCTCCCGCCAGCCTGTGTCTTCAAACCCCTCCACCCCATACCGCCGAAAATGGTCCCGCCACGCCGCCGCATACGCATCCGCCAGCCCCTGCCACTCAACCAGGTACGGCACCGGCCCCATTCCCCCCTGGGCCCGCCAGCAGTTCACCTTCTCGTACAGCTTCCGCCGCACCAGCTCCACCCGCTCCTCCACCGGGAACGGCACCACCGTCGCCATCCCCGTCGCCCGCACCGCCGTCGGCACCACCCGCACCGCCGTCGGCACCACCGTCACCATCCCCTCCAGCACAATCGGGTGCCGCGATACCTCCCCCGCCTTCACCACCACCTCCCGCCCGTACTCCCGATACCCCGCCGCCCGTACCACGATCCTCGCCCGGTACGGACACTCCTCCCCAGCAATCCACACCCGCGTCGCCCCACGGTACACCCGACCGTTCACCTCTACCTCCGCCCCCTCCGGCTCCGGCTCCACCACCAGCAGCCCCGGATACGTAAACCATACCTCCCCCTCCCCCTCAAACAACCCCACCACCCGCGTATACTCCACATCCAACGCATGGTTGTACCCGTGCACCCGGTACGTCCCCGCCTCCAGCCCCTCCCACCGTATCCCCTCCCCAGGCAGGCACCGCCCCGCCCGCACCACCTCCCCTCCCCCTACCCCCTCCACCCACACCCGGCTCGGCGCGTTGCACCCAACCTCCAGCACCACCCCCGTAGCCACCGTTCCTCCTCCCGGAGGAGCGCTCTCCGGCAAGGCCGTCTCCCGCACATCCCCCAGCATTGTCGGCCCCTTCCCAAAGGCAAGCCAGCCCGCGGCCCCGAGAAGCCCTAGCGACACCACAACGACCCCGATCGCCACCATTCGCCTGGCCTTCACGCTGCCTCCTCTCCGGCCGAGGCCCTCACGGCCCACACAGCCATTCTAGCATATTTGCTACTTCTTGTCAATAGTCTATGCAACCAGTGCCATACTTTTCAATCAATGTCCCTGCCAGGCACGTAAGGCGCTTGCCAGGAACGGGGCCACCACCACGACGATGAGCGTGGGCAGAAGCAGCGGCACGGTGATCCCCAATAGCTGGAGTGGGAGTACCTTGGCCTGCTCCAGCAGCCGCGTCGCCTTGCGCTGATAGGCTCCCTCCAGGTAGGACCCCAGGATGGCAGGGATGTCGCCCCCGCTCTCCTCGGCCGCTTCCAGGAGGAGAAACAGGTCGATGAGCAGCGGATCCCCTAGGCTTCGCGCGGCCTCGTGGAGCGCCGGGTACTTGCTTTCCGCAAGTCGGCCGCGTTTCAGCGCCGCTGCGATCGTCTGCCGTAGTTCATCCTTTGCCGGCCCCACCCGCACCGCGAACTCCAGTGCCTCCAGGAGCTGCCCGCGGGCCTGGTAGCCCACGAGCAGATCCCCCAGGAAGTCCGGAAGCAGGCGAACCAGGCGCGCCCGTCCGGCCTGCGCGCGCTGGAGCTTTTCCAGCGCCTCGATGCGTCCACGCACCGAGGCCCACGCCTCCGCAGGTGTGATCCGGTAGTAGGCGGCGATCCCTAGCCCTCCGGCCAGAAGGATCAGAAGGATCGGCCTCATATCCATCTCCACCCTCCTTGCCGGGATCAATCCCAACGCACGCGCCGCACCATGCGGCGGCTTACCCACACCACCAGTCCCTCCACAAGCGCTGCTCCGACAACGATCAGCCGGCCGGCCACGCTGCGAAAGTAAAACTCGACCACCGAAACCTCGCTCCCCAGCAGCGATCCCGCTGCCGCGGCAACCACGATGAAGGCCGGGATGAGCACCAATACGATCGCCTGCGATGCCTGGCCGAACCGGCTCTCCACGCGCACCGTCCGGCGCACACGCTCGTCCTGGCGCATGCGCTCGAGCAACGTCCCCAGGGCGCGTCGTTGGGAAGGCACATCGAGAGATTCCTGGTAGATGAGCGCCAACAGTTGCAGCAAAGCCCGCGTGTGCTTTTCTGCCGCTTCCGTCGCCGCCCGCGAGAGCGCCTCGCCCAGGTCCGCCTGCCCGCGCACGACCAGCTCGAGAAACCCCAGTTCTTCCCGAAGCGGTGGCTCTATCTGCCAATACAGCCGCCGCAGGAGCGAAAAGAGGGTCCCCCCACGGGCCTCCGCTCCTGCGAGCCCTGCCGCAAGCGCCTGCACCAAGCCTTCCACCTGCTCCGCGAGCCGCTCCTGCCGGCGGAGGGCTGTGCGCTCCGCTACCGCCCAACCGACCAGTAGCGCCACAAGGGGGGCAGGAAGCACGCCCAGCGCGCCGAAGGCCACCGCAAACAGGACACCGGCCAGCACAAGGACGATGCCTGCCGCCGCCAAAGCCCTTGCCGCAATGCCCGGCGTTGCCCGCGCGCCGACCAACGGAACCAGGGCATGCTCGACCCGCCCCTTTCCCCAGCGAAGGAGGTCGCGTGGCTCCAGATGTGGCACGAGCAGGAACCAGCACAGGAGCACCCCTCCACAGGCGAAAAGAGCCAGCCCCGGCCAGGGTTGTCCCAGCAGAATCTCGCTCACGCTTCTCCTCCCGCGATCAGTTCGAGATAGAGCGGCGCTTCTGGGTGGCCCGGTTCTCGACGCAGCACCGCGCGAAGCAGCTGGCCTGCCCGGGCGTCGCCTTGCTCCAGCCGCTCCAGCGCCAGGGCAAACAGTTCTGCGACCGGGAGCATCTCTTCCCGCGCTTGCCAAAGCCGCGCCTCGATCTCGGAGGCCACTTCCTCCAGGCGCGCCCGCACAGCCGCCTCTCGAAGCCGCTCCAGCCGCTCCAGCTCGCCTCGCTCGAGCGCGTCCTGTGCCTCCTGGAGCAGCCGGCCGGCTGTTTCTTCTTGGGAGCGCTCCTCTCGCGCCCGCTCCTCCCGCACCCGAGCGAGCAACCGCTCGGCGTCCGCGTCCCCAGGCGCTACCTGGAGCAGCTCCATCAGCACCTGCTCGGCCCGCCCCCATTCTCCGCTGCGCGCGAGCGCCGCCGCCGAAGCCAGCCCGCACTCCACTTGGGCCCGACGCTCCCCCTCCAGCTGCTCGGCCGCAGATTCGGCCTCGACATAGGCCGCACAGAGGCCCTGAATCCGCGGGCCGCTTTCCTGTATCCGCTCCCAGAGGATCGTCTCTTCTGCATGCCCGTACTGCAGCCGTGCCGCGAAGATCGGGCGCAATTGCCAGCCACCCTCGGCGATCTCTACCTCCGAGACCGCCCGTACATACCGACGGCCGCTGGGTGCCTGGTCCAGCTGCACCACCACGTGCACCGACCGCGCCACCGCCTCCCGCAGCTCCTCGGGCGTCGCTCCGGCAAAGAGGTCGCTGAAGCGCGAGGAGCTGCTCAACCGCGCCAGGCGGCGCAGGGCTTCCTCGGGATCGTCGGTGTGGATGGTCGCGCCGCCGCCTTTGACGCCGGCCGAGATCCCGTGCAGGATGGCCGCCGCCTCCGGTCCCTTGATTTCCCCAATCACCAGGCTGATCGCCCCCATCTTGAGCGTCCGCAAAGCTACCGCCTCGAGCGAGTTGGGGGAATCAGGCGCATCTGAACCCTCCAGCAGCGTGATGAGGGGATGCACCCCTTCCCGGCGGATCTCCGCCCCCTGTTGCACGACCACGATATGTGCCTGGGGTGGAAAGTGGACCAGAAGCGCTTCCAGGAAAGCGGTCTTGCCCGCGCCGCTTGGGCCGGCGATGAGGAAAAAGGCCCGCGCACGCGCGAGCCGTTTCAGATAGGAGGCCAGCTCGTGATCCAACGTCCCGTAAGACTCGAGTGTCTCCAGCGAGAACGCCCGCGGTGCACGGCGCCGGATGAGGATCTGCGGGATCTCCTCGAAAGGGAAAAGCAGAATCCGGGAGCCATCCGCAAGCTGCACCTGCGCCACTGGCTCCCGCCGGCTTACCGCCTGCCCGCCCAGCTCGGCCAGCCGGATCGCCAGGCGCCGCACCTCCTCCACCCCGCCCGGAAACTGCACCGTCCGGGAAAGGCGCCGTCCGGCGCGCTCCACAAGCACCGTCTGTGGATCGATCAGCTTGATCTCCGTGACCTCGGGGTCGGCCAGCATCGGCTGCAGCGGCCCGAAGCCGGCGATTTCATGGTATAGGTGGGCAACGAGTCCTTCGCCCCCTTGCGAGAGGAGCGCCACCTCGTGTTGCTCCAGCCACTCGCGGATCGCACGGCGGATCACTCGTTCGCGGACGAGCGGCTCGGCAAGCGGATGGAGCGTCTCCGGGGGCACGGTGTCTACCAGATGCAGCCGCAGGGCGGTAAGCACCGTTTCGGGAATGCCCTCCAGCCACTGCCGTCCACGGACTTGGAGCAGCGCCGGTCCCAGATAATCCTGTGGCCGAACGCCGAAGGTGCGCGTCGTGTACGTAGAACGGTTCACGGTTTCCCCTCGAGAAGCGCGGCCACGAGCGCATCGGCCTCCTTCAGCAGGGGAGGCTCGCCATTCCGCTGGCCCTGACGGACGGCCGGGGAATAGGGGATGGAGAAGAAGGGCAGATGCGCAAGCCCCAGCTCTTTGAGCACGCGCCGGATCTCCTCCGGCCGCTCGCCGCTGCGCCGACCATCGTTGGCTACTACGACCACGCGATCGGCTGCTCCCAACCCGGCCAGCGCGACCATCAGCCGGCGAAAGCTCTCCAGGGAAAAATACTCCAGGTCGGTCACGGCAAGGATATGGTCTGCCAGCTCCTGGACGGCCGTCACCACAATCGGGTTCTTCTGCAGTTCGGCGTCGTTGTCGAGCACGACGTACTCGAACTGCTCCCGCAGTTCGCGCACGACCTCACGCGCCAGCCGCTCGTCCGGGATAACGATCTGATCCGGCCGCGCGGGAGCCGGAAGGACGTGGATCCCGCAGGAGGCCCGCAGGACAAAGGCCGCAAGCGGCCGGTCCACCGCCTCCAAATAGTCCCAGATCGTGGGGGCATCCGGTGGCAGGCGCAACGCCTGGTGGATCAACGCTTGGGGGAAATCGCAATCCCACAACACCACCCGCCCGCCCCTTCGAACGAGTTGTGCTGCGACCAGCAATGCGACGGTCGTCTTCCCTACCCCGCCCTTCATCGCCACCACCGCGATGACCCTCGAACGCAAGACGGCCCGCTGCGGGAGGCCAAGGGCCTGCCCCAGCTCCGCGATCGGAAGGTCGCGAGGAAGGATAGCTACGCCGGGCAGCTGCATTCCCGCCGTCGCCGGGCCGCTCAGAAGCACGACCCGGCTATGGGGCAACCATTGGCGCAGGCGATGCGAGATCTCCGCCGGCCCCATCCCGTTGGCTACGCGGTCGTCCACAACGACCAGGGAGGGGCGGAGCGTGGAGAGCACTTGAGCTGCCGTGTAGAGATCGGGCAGGGTACCGGTCGAGAGGAAGTGGAACTGCTCCGCCAGGCGCGCAGGCCACGAAGGGTCGGTGGTGACAAAGGTCACACGCTCACTCATCCGCCCCTCCCGTTCCCTCCAGCACCAGCCGCACGCCACCGCGGTGCAACGCTTCCTCGATCAGGCCGGCCAGCGCCAGGTCCGCCTCCAGCAACGCGACATCGGCCTGCCGGCCGGCCGGAGCCGAAAGGAGGGACGCGCCAGCCCCACTGAACAGGTCGAGCACACGCACGTGCTCCGCCAGTGGGGGGAGGAATCCGGCCGTGGACGTGAGCGGACGGGCGGCGTAGAGGGTGACCCGATCCCCCACCCGCAACGCACCGCCGGCCGCGGAAAGGGGGTCGAGCGGCACAGCCACTGCGAGCCGTCCCGGTGGAACGACGTTCCCCGCGGGAAGGAGCCTACCGGATGGCGGCAGTTCCTTGGCCAACATCTGTGGAAGGATCGGTGTCCCGGCGACTAGGTCCACGCGCGCCACCTTCCCCACCGCCTCGGACAGGCTCCGGACATACATCCCTTCCTGACCGCGCGGGACCTCGGTGCCCTCCAACATGGCTTCGGTGAGCACCGTCCCGCGCGGGATGTCCACGGCGGCACGCAGCACCGGGACGCGCTGGGCCTTGCCGCTCAAGTAGAGGTTTCCCCCGAACCAGAGGAAACCCACCAGCGCCAGCAACAGGGTGCTGGCCACGACGAGCCGGTTGGAAAGCGTGCGCAAGGTTTGCCTCCTTTCGTTTCCCGCGTAGGAAAATCGAACCCCCTCAACGGTGGTGGCCGATCACGCCGTCGAGGGGGAGCCAATCGCCTGGAAGAAAGGAGAAAGGGCCACTTGGGGATTTCCAGATGCCCGGACCCGAATGACGGGGGCGGCCAAACTTCCGGGGGAGTGGCCGCCACACCTGGTGCGCGTTGCTATGGAGGCCACTGCTTGCTCCTTATTGGGAACCGCGCGCATTCTTAGCACAAGATCGCGCTTTTGTCAAATCGCCTCCACCGTTTTCCCTGGGTCGGCCGGCGGGAAAGCCATCCCGCCGGCCGACCCCCTCCCTTCCCGCACCGCACACCCAGCACCTCCCTTCCAGATACTCCCTACGTCCCCGGCCCGGGCGGCCTTTTTCCACCGGGTGTGCGGTGGCCCCCAAAACCACGTGCCTACATCTTACCACAAGTCGCTCCACTTGTCAAGTGGTTCATGCAAATAGTGGCATAAATTACGATGATTTTGGCCGCCCCGAAGTGCGATTCTCAGGAACCCCCTACCGGAGCCGCTGGAAGCATTGCCAGGGCGGTCGCCGCCCCTTCTGTGGAGATCCTGGCCGCAGTTTCAGGGGCCGGCCGCTGACAGGTTCCGGTCCCCTGGCGGACGTGCTCTCCCGTTTCCCAGCACCCTTTATCCGGAAGCCCGATCGAGCGTGCTCAGGAAACGAAGGCGCTTCAAGGTCAAACTGTTACCAGTTTCGTCTAGACAAGCGGGCGCCCTTGTGGTATAATAGCGGCGCAACTTCGCCCCCGTGCGCCAATCCCTGGACCGGACTGGCGGGGAATCGTTTTCTTTGAAGCGGCCTAAGGAGGGGCACCTTCACCATATGTAGTGTTCAAACCCATGATCTGCACTAGATCTAGGGATGCACCGAGAGAAGGCGGAGGACCGGAGGGAATCGCCGGAGGAGGGAGATCCCGGTTATCGCCGGGGCCAAGCCCTCGGATGAACCGACGGAAAATTTTTCACACCTACGGAGGGGTAGATGGGCATCGAACAGGTCATCAAACGCGATGGCACGTTGGTCCCCTTCGACCGAGGACGGATCGAGCGGGCCATCTATGCCGCTGCCCGGGCGGTGGGCAACGGAGAGGGCCGGATGTGGGCGGAGACGCTCTCCTGGGCGGTGGTGGGAATTCTGGAGGAGCGTTTTGCCCAAAGGGATCGGCCACCGCACGTGGAAGAGATCCAGGACGTGGTCGAAGAGGTGCTGATCAAGTCCGGGCATCCGCAGGTGGCCAAGGCTTATATCCTCTATCGCCAGAAACGGGCGGAGGCACGGGCAGCGGAGCGCATGCTCCTGGACACGGCGAAACTGGTGGATGACTACCTGCAGCGGATGGACTGGCGGGTGAACGAGAACAGCAACATGAACTACTCGCTGCAGGGGCTGAACTTTTATCTGGCCTCGTCGATCGCCGCGCGCTACTGGCTGCAGACGATCTACCCTCCGGAGGTGCAGCGGGCCCATACGGAAGGGGAGATGCACATCCACGACCTGGGGATGCTCTCCGGCTACTGTTGTGGCTGGGATCTGCAGGACCTCTTGATCCGCGGCTTCGGTGGGGTCCCGGCCAAGATCGAAAGCCGGCCGCCGCGCCACCTGCGTACCGCGCTAGGCCAGCTGACCAATTTCCTCTACACGCTTCAGGGCGAAGTAGCCGGAGCGGTGGCCGTTTCCAATTTCGATACCCTGCTGGCCCCCTTCGTGCGTTTCGATCGCTTGGACTATGTCGGTGTGAAACAGGCGATCCAGGAGTTTGTCTTTAACATCAACGTGCCGACACGGGTAGGCTTCCAGACGCCCTTCTCGAACATCACCCTGGACCTGACCCCACCCCCCACCCTGTGCGATCAGGCGGTGATCATCGGGGGGGAACCCCAGGACGCTGTCTACGGCGAATTCCAGCGCGAGATGGACCTCCTGAATCAGGCTTTTGCCGAGGTCATGCTGGAAGGGGATGCCAAGGGGCGCGTCCACACGTTTCCCATCCCGACCTATAACATCACGCGCGATTTTGACTGGGAGAGCCCGGCTCTGGAGCCGATGTGGGCCATGACGGCGCGCTATGGCATCCCTTATTTCGCCAACTATATCAACAGCGACCTCAAGCCGGAGGATGCGCGAAGCATGTGCTGCCGGCTGAGGCTGGACCAGCGGGAACTCCGCAAGCGGCCGGGAGGCCTGTTTGCCGCAGCACCCCTGACCGGGTCGGTCGGCGTGGTGACGATCAATCTGCCGCGCCTTGCCTATCTTGCGCGGGACGAAGCAGAGTTCCGCGACGGTCTGGAACGCCTGATGGAGATCGGGCGCACCAGCCTGGAGATCAAGCGCAAACAGCTGGAGATCTTTACCGAGCGGGGCCTCTACCCCTACTGCCGCCACTATCTGGACGGGATTCGCGCTCAAACGGGCCACTACTGGAGCAACCACTTTTCGACGATCGGCCTCGTGGGGATGAACGAGGCTTGCCTGAACCTGCTTGGGGTGGGGATTGCCGACCCGGAAGGGAAAGCCTTCGCCGTACGCACGCTACGCTTCATGCGCGAAGTGCTCTCGCGCTTCCAGGAGGAGACGGGCAACCTCTACAACCTGGAAGCGACCCCGGCCGAAGGGGCTTCCTTCCGTCTGGCCCGGGCGGACAGGAAGCGCTTCCCGGACATCCGTACGGCCGGCACGGAAGATGCGCCCTACTACACGAACTCGACCCATCTTCCGGTCTCTCATAGCGACGACCTCTTCGAGGTGATCGAGCACCAGGAGGAACTGCAGAGCCTGTATACGGGCGGGACGGTGCTGCACATCTTCTTGGGGGAACAGCTCTACGACTGGAGGCAGGCGCGCAAACTGGTGCGGCTGGTGGCGGAGAACTACCGTCTGCCCTACTTTACCCTCACGCCGACCTTCAGCATCTGCCCGGTGCACGGCTACCTTCCCGGGGAACATACCTATTGTCCTTACGAGCACACGCCGGAAGAGCTTGCGCGCTTCGGCCGTCCGGTATCCGTAGAGACGATGGCATAAGGAGCTCCGTCATGGAAACGGTGCAGATTCCGTTGCGGGTGGAAGAGAAGGCAACCGAACTTCGCGTCCCTTGCGAGGTCTATAGCCGGATCGTGGGCTACCTGCGACCGGTGCAGAACTGGAACCGGGGGAAGCAACAGGAGTTCGTCGAGCGCCGCATGTTCCGCGTTCCGGACGAGGTGCAATCCACACAGGAGTAACCCACAGAAGGATGGACCTGCGGGGCTGGGTGCGGACGTCGCTCCTGGACTTTCCAGGGCGGATCGCTACGGTGCTGTTCACAGGCGGCTGCAATTTCCGTTGCCCGCCCTGCCAGAATGCGGGGTTGGTGCTATACCCGGAGGCGTTCCCCCACGTGGAGGAGCAGGAAGTATGGGAGTTCCTGGAGCGCCGCAAGGGACGGGTGGAAGGGGTGGTACTCACCGGAGGGGAGCCTACGGTCCAGCCGGACCTTTTGCCCTTCATGCAGCGGGCGAAAAGGATGGGGCTCGCGGTCAAGCTGGACACGAATGGGTACCGGCCGGAGGTTTTGGAGGAAGTACTGGCGGAGGGAGCGGCGGACTATGTCGCGATGGATGTGAAGGCGCCGCAGGAGAAATACGCACTCCTGGCCGGCCGGCCGGATCTGGACCTCGGGCGGATCGAGCGCAGCATCGCCCTCCTCCGGCAAAGCGGGATTGCGCACGAATTCCGCACCACGGTGGTACCCGGGCTCCTGGACGAACACGACCTGGAAACGATCGCACGCTGGCTACATGGCGCGTCCCTCTACGTGCTCCAGCCGTTCCGCCCGGAAGGGACGTTGGACCCGGCGTTGGAGCGCGTCACGCCCTACCCGGCGGAATGGCTCCAGGCCGTGGCCGAGCGCATCCGTCCGTACGTCGCCTCGGTTGAGGTGCGGATGCTATAGGGTTCGCAATACGCAGACTCTGACGATGGGAGTCGCCCCATGGGACGTCGGCGCCGCAAGATGAACGCTTGGTCTCTGGGTCTCGGCCTCCTGGCGCTTCTCCTGCTGGGGCCCGTTGTTGTGCTGTTCATTCTGTGCTGGAAAGAGATCCAGGCTCATTGGGACCTTCGGCTATTCCTTTCGGAATACCTGAAAACGTTGGGGTACGTCCTTCCTGTTGTTGTGGGCTTTGTGCTGCTGAACCTCTTCTGGGAACGACAGGTAGAGGTTGAGCGCGCCCGCGGGGCAACGCGCATCTTTGCGCAATATGTAGGCCAAATGGGGGACTTGCTGCGGAAGGCCCGCGACTGGTTGGAAAGGCGTACGACCTCTGAACGAGAGGCCGAACAACGCGTTGAACAGGTCAGGAGGTTTCTAGACCAGGCCGTTTGGATGTCCCAAGGGCTCCAAATGCTCCACGCGATGGCAATGGCGGCGGTCAAAGACCACCAGGCAATGGACTCTCTAACCGGGTTCTGTTTCCGCATCCTGCCCCGTGTGAATGCGCTGCGGGACGTCACCGATCTCCGGCCTGGGAACTATGACCTAAGGCAAGAGCTGGAGTTCCTGGCTAAAGAGATCGAGGAATGGTTGAAAGGAGCCGAACATGGACTCCCCAAATCTCGTGCGGTTGGGAGATCGCCTGGATAGCCTCCTGGGAGAAACGCAAAGGCCTTACTTCAGGACTGCCGATAATCTGGCCCAGCGCATCTTCGACCCCGAGCTCACGGGAACGAGGATTGCCGAGTACTACATCCAAAGCTCTGCGCCCGCATCGCGCGGCGGATTGCCTGATGAGCATGACGCTTCCCCCCTTTCCGGTTTGGGTGAGTACGAGAGAACGATGCTCGGCAAACTCATGCACCCTCCCCGGAAAATCCTTTGCATCCATGGGCCCCTGGGGTGTGGCAAAAGCACCACAATCCGTTACCTGATCGATCGACTGAAGCGTTCTCCCCACCACAGCGCCGATCGATCCCCGCTTTGTCGCAACAGACGCCTGATCACGCTCATAGACTTTAACGAAGAGCGCTTCTTTGGAGAACGGGACGAAGAAAAAGCCTCCAGGCTTCTCTTGAACGAGCTTTGTACAAAGATGCGGGCCAGGCTCAAGGCCGTTGGGGTACCCCCGGAAGCTGAAGAGCTCGATCGCTTCTGGCAGGAGGAAATCGAGCGGATCCGAGAAGGCGACAGCTGTTCTCAGGCATTCTCTCGTATCGTGGAGCGCCTGCCTGAAGGATCCTTACAACTTGCCGGCCCTTTACCTCAGGATGAGCTCGAGCGTCGTAGGTCGCTACTTGAGAGAATCTCCAGGGATAAAGAGGCGTACCTGGATTACCTTGTGCGGCTATGGGGGTACGTCATTCGCAACTACTACGACGGCCATCACGAGTGCGCTTTCATCGTATTCGACAACATCGATCGGGCGAGCCCCGTCATCCAGGACCGGCTGATCCACCATCTGCTCACCTGCGCCCAGGATCCGGGGCCACTCTTCGTGATCCTCGTGCGGCCAGAGACGTTTGAGCGCCGGGGATTGGGCAATATCGGAGCCCGCACGATCGACGTCGAGCCTCACAAAGGTCCAACGCCAAGGGAGGTCATCCTGGATCGGCTCTCTCGTTTCCTTGCTGCCCCTGAGTCTTATTACGTGGCCGACGAGGGACTTGCCCGGGAGGAGTTTGAACAACTCTGTGGGTTCTTGAGCCGCGTGTATACGATGATAGCCGGTGCCGATCAACGGGTGAACCCGTTCCTGCTCTTCCTGAACCATGCCTGCGGTCGGAGCCTCCGGATTGCGCTCCACCTGGCACAGAACCTTCTTCGCTTCAGCGAGCGGGACATGGCCGACCCCGAACTGAGCGCCTACCATCTGGTTCGCAGGTGTATCGCCGGCGAGGGGCAACAGTTTCACTCCTCATTGCATTCCCCTGTCGCCAATCTTTTCCACGTGGCGGGGGAGGAGAAGGGCCGCATGCTGATCAAGCCGCGCATCCTTCGCTACTTATCTACCTCCCCCGAGAAAACACGCACCCTGAACGAGATCGCACACTTCTGCCGAGGATTTGGCTATCCTGTGGGATCGCTCGTGCGCAAGGCGCTCAACGAGATGATGAACATCTACTGCCAAATGGTTCGCTCCAACGGTTTTGACTGGTACGAGGACGCAGAGGATATGCATCACGGGGGAAACAACGCTCTCCACTTGACAGAGATCGGCAATGGGTACATCGAATTCCTGATGTATAACCTGGACTATGTGCAGGAAGTGATGCTGGACTGTTACGTCCCTCCCAAGGATTTCCCCGCAGGGATTCCGTACGGTTACCTGCCTGAGAAGCTACTGCTGCTCCATACCTTCCTCCGGGTACTTCTTGAGGCCGACGAGGCGGAGTCGATTACCTTTCTGCGGAAATACGGTTCACCAGCGTATCGGCATGTCTTCGGCAATCACCTCCTGACCTTCTCCCTAATCCGGGAACTAACGGCACAAGTCACGAGGATCATCCGCTCGGTTCAACAGCGCGCCCCGGCAGGGGCCAGGCAATTGCCAACGCCATGGGTCTCCTACGACGAAGTGCTCCAACGCTTCGAATCGCTGCTGAACCTGGCTGCCAAGAAGAACCACGAAGTCCTCGGTATCTGGCCACCGGAAGCCTAGAAACGATCTCAAAGGCCCCACGGGGAGCAGGCGAAATCGGTTCCCCGACGCACTTGGCATCGCCCTCCGGCGGCATGGCGGCAACCCATGCCACCGGTGGCGCAAGGACTTGCGCAAGTTCTGTGTTTTCCATCGCTAGGTCAAATCGAGCGCACCCGCTTGGTACCCTTCGTTGTCAGGGCTGAAGCGCTGAACGGAGCAAATTGGGAACCGCGGGCTTCGAGCCGTGGCAAAGCCGCGCAGGGCTGCTGAGTAGCGGCGCATGGGCGGCGGGCAAAGGCGGAAACGCCCCCTAGGCCCGGCAGCGTGACGCTGCCGGGCCTAGGGGGCCGTGCCGTGTCTCGGGCTGAAGCATCCTGTTCCTTCTCAAGCGGATGAGACCGCCGGAGCGTTGGTGGAAAACGCAGCGGCCTCGTCATTCTTGTAGGGCCCAGCATGGTTGACAGCGCCCTCCTTCCCGTGGTATAGTTGGGGGCAAGTTCGAATGGCAAGGAGGTCCCATGGCGCGGAAACGTCGCTACGGGCAGGGGGATCCGCTGCGCAAGCTGGTCCGGGGGATCTTGGGCCTGCTTCTCGGTGCGCTGGCTGCCTGGCTGGCGGCCCGCATCACCGACTGGATCCTTGGGCCAGCAGAAGAAAAGGAAGAGGCCTCCTAAGGTACCCCGGTCGCGGCGGACGCGCCTGTCCTCGCCCTTTCCCGGATGGCCGAACAGGCACAACCCTTGCTGGAGGTGCTGCTTGACCTCATCGGAACGTCCGGTGCGGGTACGCATCGCTCCCAGCCCTACCGGCCCCTTCCACGCCGGCGGGGCGCGCACCGCGCTCTACAATTGGCTCTTTGCCCGTCACCACGGCGGCACCTTCATCGTGCGCATCGAGGACACCGACCGTACGCGCTATAGCGCTGCTGCCCAGGCCGACATCCTGGAATCGCTACGCTGGCTGCAGCTCGACTGGGACGAAGGCCCAGAAGTCGATGGACCATTCGGCCCTTACATCCAGTCTCAGCGCGTCGAAATCCACCGCCACTATGCCCAGCTGTTGCTCGAGCGCGGATACGCCTACAAGTGCTTCTGCACGCCGGAACGGTTGGCTGCCTTACGCCGCGAGCAGATCGCCCGCCGGGAAGCGGTAGGATACGACCGCCATTGCCGCGACCTTCCACCGGACGAGCAGGAGGCGCTCGAGCGCTCCGGCCGGCCGTACGTCGTGCGGCTGAAGATGCCCCGGGAAGGGGAGACCGTCGTCCACGACCGTATCCGCGGCGACGTCGTGTTCGACAACGCACTGCTCGAGGACACCGTTCTCCTGAAGTCGGACGGCTACCCGACCTACCACCTGGCCAACGTGGTCGATGACCACTTGATGCAGGTGACCCACGTCCTGCGGGGCGACGAGTGGATGTCCAGTACGCCCGTCCACGTGGTCCTCTACCGGGCCTTCGGATGGGAACCGCCGGTGTTCGCGCACTTGCCCATCATCCTCTCGCCGTCGGGCAAAGGGAAGATGAGCAAGCGCAAGATCGTCGCCGCCGACGGGACCGAGTATCCGGTGATGGTGCGAGAGTTCCGGGAAGCCGGCTATCTCCCGGAAGCGATGGTCAACTTCCTGGCCCGGCTCGGCTGGGCCTACGACGACCACACGGAGATCTTTAGCCGGGAAGAGCTGATCGCCCGCTTCTCCCTGGAGGGGGTCAGCAGTTCTCCGGCGGCCTTTTCTTACGAGAAACTGCTCTGGCTCAACGGGGTCTACATCCGCGCCCTTTCCCCCGAAGAACTCGCCCGGCGGTGCCTTCCGTTCCTGCAGCGGGCAGGCTTGGTGTCCGATCCTTGCCCCCCAGATGCATGGGAACAGCTACAACGCGTCATCCCGCTCCTCCGCGAGCGCCTCCATACCTTGAAAGATATCGTCGAGCTCGGCGGTTACTTTTTCACCCACGACGTGGCTTACCCGCAGCCGGAGCTCCTTGTCGGGAAAGGGCTGAGCCCGGCCGCCACGCGACACGGCCTGTTGGAGGCTCGACGCCGGATCGCCGCCCTCGACCCCTTTGCCGAGGCGCCCCTGGAACAAACGTTGCGCACTCTGGCCGAGGAACTCGGGTGGAAAGCAGGCCAGCTTTTTATGCCGATCCGGGTCGCGGTCACGGGCCGCACGGTCTCCCCAGGCCTGTTCGAGACGCTCGCAGCCCTGGGGCGCGAACGCGTGTTGGCCCGGCTGGATCGGGCCATCGCGCAACTCGAACGGCTGGAGCAGACGGGGTGACGCACCACAGGCCCCTGAGGTTGGACGATGCGCTTCCTGGTGGTCAGCCACGGCTATCCACCAACGATCAGCGGGGTTACAGTTTTTGCCCAGAAGCTGGCCCGGGCGATGGTGCGCAAGGGGCACGCGGTCACCGTGGTCACCGCAAGCGACCGGGGGCAGCCCTACGAGGACGAAGACCAGGGTGTACGGCTGATCCGGGTGCGTTCCCTATCCAACCCCTTCTGGAAGGAAGGCCCGGTCCCTCACATCGCCTTTCGGGAACTGGAGGCGATCGTCCACGATTTCCAGCCCGACCTCCTGCACACGCACGAATCCGCCGGACTGGCCCTCCATCTCCTTCGGCTAGGCCGTACAGCCGGCCTCCCGGTGATCGCCACCTGCCATTACGTGCCTCGGTTCGTCACGCACTACCTGGGTGGCGCCATGCCGGCGCTGGTCGAATCGCTCGTCTGGGCTTATTCGATCTGGCTGTTCAACCAGTTCGACCGCGTGGTCTTTGACAGCCTGGCCCACCGGAGCCTTTTCGTGCAGCGTGGGCTCGAGGTCCCTACGGCGATCATCTCCTGCGGCCTGGACACCGAACGCTACCATCCCCCCGACGGGACTATCGAAGCCGTCGAGCAGCGCTACCGCCTGCCGCCCCGACCTCGCCTCCTTTTCGCCAGTCGGCTGGCACGCGATAAGGAGATCGATGTCCTCATCCGGGCCATGGCGGTGATCTGCGCCGAACGGGAAGCCCATCTCCTCCTGGTCGGCCGGGGGGACGATCGCCCGCGCCTGGAGGCGCTCGCCGCCTCTCTGGGGCTGACCCGGTGGGTGCACTTCCTGGGGTTTGTCCCGGAAGAGGACATGCCGGCGATCTACCGAGCAGCGGACCTCTTTGCCATCGCCTCGACCTGCGAGGTGCTGAGTATCCCCACCCTCCAGGCGCTGGCCACCGGCCTCCCGGTCGTCGCCGTGGACGCGCTGGCCCTTCCCGAGCTGGTCTACGACGGGGTGAACGGCTTCCTGGTTCCTCCCGGGAACCCAGAGGCACTGGCGCAGGCGGTGCTGCGTATCCTCAACGATCCGGACCTGGCCGCGCGCATGGGCAGGGCAAGCCTCTCGATCGCCGAGCCCCACGCAGAGAAGCACACTTTCGAGCTCTACGAGGAGCTCTACCACCGCACGGTTGTGGACTGGCAGGCGGGGCTGCTCCCTGTGCGACCGCTCGTCCCGGCCCTGCAGGCCTTCCAGCCGTTCGGCCGGCTGGCTCCCTCCCCCTATCCTCCCACCCTCAGGCCCGCCATGCTCGACCCATGGCCGCGCGTGGCCGAGCTCTTGGGCCCGCCCCTGCGCGACGGACCTGCCAACCTGCTCGCCTTTATCCCTCCCTCTCACTTGTCCACGCGCTAGAATCCGGGCCAGGCGCAGTCCCTTGCGAGAACTCGACCCGCAGTTGGCCATCGGGAAGATACCAGGAACGGGCAAAGAAAGGGGGATCTCCCGCGCGGGCGCTCAAAAGGCGGGGAAGGAGGAGCGGCAGGTCTTCCACCAGGGGTAGCTCCCGCAGCCGCTCCAAAGGGACCCATTCTAGCGCGCCTTCCACGGTCGGGCGGACCTCCCGTGTTGGCGCCCGGCCAACGAAACAAAAGACCAACACCCCGGGCCCCTGGCTCAGGGAAACGTGCAGGATCCCGCCCAATCGCAGTTCAGAGACTTCCAGGCCCGTCTCCTCCCGGATCTCCCGTTGGGCAGCCTGGTAAGGATCCTCGCCCGGTTCCATATGCCCGCCCACACCGTTGTAGAGGCCGGCCCAAAGCGCCTTCCCCGGAGCTCCCCTCAAGAGGAGCACCGCATCGCCGTCCAGGAGAAAGCAGAGCACACGGGGGACCACGGTATAGCGCCCAGTTCGCCTCCCCTGGGCGCTCTCCCCGGCTCGCCCTATTTCCCGTTCACCATCCGCGAGCATAGCGCTGTACCTCCAGGTAGATCGGCCGCGGGGTAAAATCGAACCCAACAAAGTTGTAATAGACGCTTGCGCTCGCGCCGCCCCAAGGCATCCGGAACTGCCAGAAGGCCAGCACGGCGATCCAGTCCTGCGTTTCCGCCCAGCGGCACGCTTCCAGCGTGTAAGCGATCCGTTCTGCTGGCCGCACGGCGAACGCCCAGCGGGGATGGTCGTTCCAGCCGGCCTCGGTGATGTAGACCTTCTTGGCGGTATCCCCGTTTCGTTCCATCACCCGCCGCAGGAGCTCGACGCGCCGGAAGTTCACCCGGGACGGGTCGGGCCGGCCTGGATCCGGCCGGCGCGGATCTCGACGCTGCGGGTCGAGCCAGTCGGAAAAGGGCCATTGGCGGCCGTAGGTGTGAGCGGCCAGGGCATCGAAGTACGGTTGCGCCCCAGCGTCGTACATCGCCTGGAGGTACAAGAGGTCGTCCCAGGCCCGGCCACGATCCGGAGGCTCAGTCGTCGGGGCCAGCCCGGCAGCCAGGACCACCGCCTCCGGGTTGGCAGCGTGGATGGCCAGGTAAGCCACGCGGAGCAGCGCGACGTACGCCGCGGGGTCAGGAGGCCGCCCGCCCCACTCGAAGGCCAGGTTCGGCTCGTTCCAGACGATGATGTGCTGCACTTTACCCCGGTAGCGCTCTGCGAACGCCGCGGCGAAGCGGGCATAATCGGGATAATGGCTTTCCTCCAGGTAACGGCTGGAGCTGCCCGGTGGCCGTGCCCACGCCGGCACCAGGTCCAGCCGCGCGATCACGTGGAGCCCCTGCTGGTAGGCCAGATCGACCACCTGATCGGCGTGCCTCCAGTCGTAGAGGCCAGGCTCGGGCTCGATGTAGGCCCAGGGGAAGGTCTCCACGATCCAGGGGGCACCCATCTCGCGCACCATCTCCAGCGTTCGGGCGATCTTCCATACCTCCACCTCGTCCGCCAGCCGGGTGTGCACCCCTAGCTTCGGGTTGCGCGTTTCCACCACCAGAGGCGTAGGCGGGGGGAGAGGGGGGGCCGGCCGTGGCGGACGGTAGCCCAGCCAGCCGGCCAGGAGCGCCCCCACTATGGGCAGCCCCACCGCCAGCACCGGCGCAAAGCGACGGCACCACCGCCGGCTCTTCACCGTAGCCCTCCTGAGCAGATCGATGGCCGACCCGGATCCCCGTTCATTCCCCCGTCAACGGCGGAAGTTCCAGGCCGGGCTCTCGTATTTGGCGCGCAGCACCGGCAGGCGTTCCCGTTCTCCGGGGGTCAGTCCGCCCGCCTCGAGGGCGATCCCCCACGTCTCCCGGAAGCCCTCGCACAGCGCCTCCACCAGCTGCTCCGGGCTCACCTTTCGCCCCAGCGCTTCTTGGAGCGAAATCAGCCGCGGACGCAAGAACACCGCCAGCTCTTTCGCGCTCATCCCGGGCGGGGGACGCAGCACACGGGCCTGGCGTTCCACATCCACCTCGAGCAGGATGGCACCGTGTTGGAGCAGGGCCCCTCCCCGACGCACCTGGGCACTGCCGATCACCTTACGGCCGCCGATCGTCACCTCATAGTCGCTCGGGGCATCGAAGCAGGCGGGCGATCCCAAGCCCGGGCCGCGTCGTTCGGCCGGCGCCATCTCCGCTGGCGCCCCCAGGCGCCGCAGGCCGGCCACCAGCGCCGCGCTGATCTTGCGGTACGATTCGCGAATGCTCCCGCAAACGAGCGGATCCCCTTCCCCGGCCACAAGGCTGTAGGTCACCTCACGATCGTGGAGGATCGCACGCCCGCCCGTAGGACGGCGCACCCAGTCCACGCCCAGGCGACGGCACGCTTCGACATCGACCTCCCGATGGGCGCGCTGGAAGTAACCGATGGAAAGACAAGGGGGATGCCAACGGTAAAAACGCAGCGTGGGCGGGGCTTCCCCTGCCAGGTAGCCCTCTAGGATCGCCTCGTCTACCGCCATATTCGTAAAGCCGTCGGCAACACCGTCGATGAGCAGGCGCCAAACCATCCGTCTCACCCCCAAAGCAGGGCCTACGGGGCCGATTATACCACAGCCACCGGCCGGAAGGCCTTCCGCCGTTGACAAGCGAAAGCCCCAATGCTATACTGAAATTGAGAAAATCGCAATGGGCAACGGGAGAACGCGCATGGGTAAGGATCTTTTCGCTGTTGCCCGGCTGATGCGCGAGTTTGATGAGAATTTCATACCGAACCCGAGGTGTCGGGTGGTCCGGATGTCACACCCCGGAGCAGTTGAACAGACCTACGCGAAGGTTTCCGCCGCTTTCCGCGACATCGCCCATCTATTGCGACCCAACTGGATGACCGCGGCGGGCAGGGTCTCCCCCGGGGCAGGTGGCACGCGATTTCGACCCCTCCAGGAGGCTGCTCAATCCGGTGCTGAGGGGATTGGCAGGAGCGTTGCGCGGGCTGGCCGCTTCTTGGCGGCCTCCTTGACCGAAATGGCGTAACGTAGGGCGCTCCCCAGGGACCTATGGGGAACCCGCGCCGGAAGCCAAAGGGAAGAGCATCGTGGAGCCGGCGTGATGGGTGTTCCCTCGCGGTCCGGACTCGCAAGTTCCTGGATATTGAACCATCTGGAAACCGACGAGGGTACGCGATCGACGAGCCCGGTCGGGCCACCGGGCACTAGGGGAGCGAAACGGGCCCGGAAAGGAGGGATGAGGAAAGGACCTGTCCACAATCCCGTTTTCTGAGACACCTAGATCCCTCGAGTAAGGAGGAACCAAGATGAACAGACACTGGTTGCTGGCTTTCACCGTTGTGACCCTCATGGGCATTCTGGCTGCTTGTGGGCCGACTCCCACAACCCCGCCACCCCCGCCTCCGACCCAGCCACCGCAGCCGACACAACCGCCCCAGCCGACCGCCGTCCCGCCGACCAAGGCCAAGCCGATCACCGTGAACCTCTGGCACGCCTGGACGGGCGCTGAGGAGACGGTCCTGAAGGAGGTCGTCGGACGCTTCATGTCCAAGAACCCCAACGTGACCATCAAACTGCTGCAGGTCCCCTTCGACCAGCTGCAGAGCAAGTTCACCACCGAGGCCGGTGCGGGCGGCGGTCCTGACATCCTCATCGGCCCCACGGACTGGGTGGGCCCGCTGGCTGAGGCAGGGTTGATCCGGCCGCTGGATGAGGCGGTCGCGGACGTCATCGGCGACTTTATGCCGACGACCGTCGAGGCCCTGAAGTGGCAGGGCAAGCTCTACGGCTTCCCCGAATCGTTCGAGTGCGTCGCCATGTACTACAACACCAGCCTGATCGAGACGCCGCCCAAGAACACCGACGAGCTGAAGGCCGTGGCTGCGGAAAAGGGCGTCGCTCTGAACACCGGCTTCTATTTCGCCTTCGGCTGGATCCCAGCCTTCGGCGGCCAGCTCTTCGACGAGAACTTCAAGTGCGTGCTCGACCAGGGTGGCACGGTCGACGCTCTCAAGTTCCTGGCGGAGATGGCCCAGGCGCCCGGCGTCCAGGCGACCGATGACTACGGCAAGCTGGAGGCCCTCTTCAAGGAGGAGCAGGTCGCTATCATCTTCAACGGCCCGTGGGCAAGCGGCGACTATGTGGATGCCCTCGGCGCTGACAAGGTGGCCGTCGCTCCCTTCCCGGTGCCCACGGCGACCGGAAAACCGGGCGGACCCTTCCTGGGCGTCAAGCATTTCATGTTTAGCGCCAACTCCGACGAGGAACACTTCCAGGCCGCCCTGGCCTTCGTCAAGTACGTGACCAGCCCCGAGATCTCGGAACTGCTCATGAACCGTGCAGGACACCTGCCGGCCAACCTGAAGGTTGAGGTCCCGGCGGATAACGTCATCGTCAACGGCTTCATCGAGCAGGCCAAGACGGCAACTCCCTTCCCGAACGTGAAGGAGATGGCGGCTGTCTGGACGCCCGGCAGCGACATGATCAAGAAGGTCATCAGCGGAGACTTGTCCGCGGAGGAGGCGGTGGCCGCGGCCACGAAACTGATCAACGAGGCGAACAAGAAGTAGCGGCCCCGGCACAACGAGCGGCGGGCGGGGCTCCCGCGCTTCGCCCGCCGCTTTTCCTAATTGTCCGTAGTTGCGGATCCGGACGCTTCGCGTAGGAGGGCTGCGATGGCCGTACAGGCGATCCCCCGAGCTCAGAGGCGAGCCGCCCAACCCTCGTTCTGGCAACGCCTCTGGGATGCACGCCTGGCCTATCTCTATATCTTCCCGGCAGGGGTCATCATGTTCATCATCACCTTCCTGCCGATCCTCTTCCAGGTGTGGATGTCCCTGACCGATTACGGCGTGAAGAACCTGAAGACCGGCGGCCTGGGAGGTCTGCTGGCCATGGTGGTGGCCTCGTTCTCTCCGGAGGCCTCCCGCCCGGATATCCCCGCGCCGTCTTTCATCGGCCTGCAGAACTTTTACCAGATCCTGACGAACCGGCTGGCGCTCTCGGAGTACGACTTCTGGCGTATGCTGGGGTTCAACCTGGTTTGGACCTTCATCAACGTCTTTTTCCACGTCGTGCTGGGGGTCGCCTTTGCCATGCTCTTGAACACCAAGGGATTGTTCGGGAAGCGCTTCTATCGGGCCTTCTACATCATCCCCTGGGCACTGCCCGCCCTGATCTCCGGTATGGTCTGGCACAACATGTACGACAAGGACTACGGCGCGGTCAACCTGCTCACGAAGTGGAAAGTCGACTGGCTGAACGAGACCGTGGAGCCGGTGCGCCGCCTGCTGCAACTCCTTGGGGAACGGCTAGGGATGAAAAGCGCTTTTCAGGCGCTGGCCGGCCGGCTGGACAGCCTCTCCTCCCTCATCTATTACCTGATCGCGTTCGGCGTGGTGGGGTTGATCGTCCTCCTCTTCTTCCTCCTGCGCAAATATGATCCCGGTGCTGGCACCCGGGCCATTGTGCTGATCGTGGCGATCCTGCTCGGTGTGGTAGCCCTCCTCCTGATCGGTTGGAAGATGCCCTACTCCTTCTACGCCGTTCTCATAGCCAATATCTGGCTCGGGTGGCCCTTCATGATGACCGTCGCTACGGGCGCCCTCCAGGGAATCCCCGAGGAACTCTACGAGGCTGCCCGCATCGATGGCGCAAGCGCCTGGCAGGTCTTCTGGCAGGTGACCGTCCCCCTGCTGCGGCCGGCGATGATCCCGGCGATCATGATCGGCATGATGATGACCTTCAACCAGTTCAACGTCATCTACTTCGTCACCGGCGGGAACCCGCTCCACCGCACCGAGATCCTGGTGACCCAGGCCTTCCGGTTGGTGAACGAACAGCGGATGTACGGGGTGGCCGCTGCTTTCTCCTTCATTGTCTTTGTTATCCTGGCGGCGCTCACTATGGTGACGAACCGCGTCTCCCGGGCGACCGAGAGCTACGCCGTCTGAAGGAGGTTGCCGATGCGCAAGCGCGAACTGGCCCCCGGCCTGATCGCCCTGGGAGCGCTTGTGGCCGTCTGCGGCGGGCTCGTGGTGTGGGTGCTGCGACGATGGCCCTATGCGCCTCTGTTCTCCGTGCTCATCCTGCTCGGGATTGGGGTGGTCGTGGTGGGCATCGTGGGCAACAAGGCCTGGCGGAGGGCTGCCCGTCAGGTATTGGCCCAGCTGGCCTGCCTACTCATCCTGGGAAGCGTCCTTTTCCCCGTCCTGTGGGTCGTCGGGATGGCCATGGACCCGCGGGACATCCTGCGCCCGTTGGACCTTTCCATCATCACCCGCATCCCCGCGAACCTGATCCGCGTCCTCCCGAAGCGCTTTGCCCTGCCACCCGAGTCGAACGTCATCCGTATGGCACGCGCTTCTGCGGAAGAAGAGGGCTCGGTAGACGTCTTGGGCGTCTACTATCGCCTTCCTCAGGGATGGACCCGCGCCGACCTGCTCCTTCCCAGCATCTGGACGATCGAGGGCGTGATCATCGACTGGCGGCCGGTGGTCCCCCTTGCGGAAGGAGCCACCTCCCTGGCTTTGCCCGGCCAGATCACGCAGTTGCCGGAAGAGATCGAGACCGCTGCGCTCCTCCGGCTAGAAGAAGCTGTACGGCCGGATGGCTGGGTGGTCCTGGAGGGGCGTCCCTACGCGGTCCCCAAGGCCTGGAGCCTGAAGCGCGTGGGGAAGCCGACCTTGTGGCTCCTGGATAACCACCTGCTCCACTGGGGAGTCCTGGAGAGCCTCCCGCAGGGAGACCTGGTCACGCCTATTGCCCAGGGGGACGAACCCGCATGCTACCTGGTGCTCAAGGAGAAGGGAAGCGAAGTGCGCTACAGCTGCCCCCAGGGCTACCGGGTGGAAACCGTCGCGGAACCGGCTTACTGGCTTTCCGGCGAACGCATGCTCCTGTGCAACGGCCGGCGCTCGTCGAGCATCTCCAAGACCGACCTGAGCGATGCCCGGCAAAGCCCCGCCATCTGGGTGAGCGGGCGCACGATCATCGACTGGCGAAGCGCTGCCTCTCGCTCCTTTGCCGCGGTGATCAAGCGCCCGACGTTCAACCCTGTCGGCTTCCCTCGGTTGCTTCTGAACAGCACCCTGTTGGCCGCGGGCGTTTCCTTCTTCTGCATCCTTGTGGGCACGACCGCTGCCTACGCCTTCTCCCGGTTTACCTTCCCTGGCCGGGAGGCCGGCATGCTCGGCTTTGTGATCGTCCTGATGATGCCCTCGGTGGCCACACTGGCGCCCCTTTTCGTCATCCTGAACGCGGTAAGCGTGCGTCCGAAAGCGTTCCAGGTGATCCTGTGGGCCGTAGGGGGCCTCCTGGTGGCACTCGGACTGCTCCTCCTCCTCCGGGGGCTCTTGCGCCGCCCCGAGGGGTGGCGCTGGCTCGTGACGCCGGTGCTCTGCCTGGCTATCGGATCCCTCCTCGCGCTCGCCGGGCTGCGCCTGGCAACCGAGGGAGAACCTTTCGTCTTGCGGAATTCCCTCCTGGGCGTGGGCATTGCCATGGTCGCCGGGGCCCTGCCCTTCTCCATCTGGAATATGAAAGGCTTTATCGACACCATCCCGAAAGAATTGGAAGAGGCAGCCCGCATCGATGGGGCTTCTCCCACCCAGACCTTCCTACAGATCATGTTGCCCCTGGCCGTCCCGGGGCTCGCGGTCACGGCCCTCTTTGGCTTTATCTCCGGATGGACCGAGTTCGTCCTGTCCTGGCAGTTCCTGACCAACCCGAACAACTTTACCCTGGCCATGGCCCTCTACGGCATGCAGGGCGAACGGAACACCCCCTGGGCGAACTTTGCGGCGATGTCGATCCTGGTTTCCATCCCGGTCACGGGGGTCTTTTTCGCCCTGCAGCGCTACATCGTCAGCGGGTTGACCCTCGGTGCGGTCAAGGGCTAGCGAGAGCAGGAGGGCAAGCGATGGCCAGCATCACTTATGAACATGTGACCAAGCGCTTCGGCCAGGTCGTCGCGATCAACGACCTGAGTCTCTTTGTCGAGGACAAGGAGTTCCTGGTGCTCGTGGGTCCCTCGGGCTGCGGCAAATCGACCGCCCTGCGCCTCCTCGCCGGCCTGGAAGAGGCCACGGAAGGGACCATCAAGATCGGCGATCGCGTGGTGAACGACGTCCCGCCCAAGGACCGCGATATCGCCATGGTCTTCCAGTCCTATGCCCTGTACCCCCATATGTCCGTCTACGACAACATGGCCTTCGGATTGCGCATGCGCAAGATGCCCCGGGCCGAGATCCACCGCCGGGTATTGGAAGCCGCGCGCATCCTGGGGATCGAGGAACTGCTGGACCGCAAACCGCGCGCCCTTTCCGGCGGACAACGCCAGCGGGTCGCCCTCGGTCGGGCGATCGTGCGCGAACCGCAGGCCTTTCTGATGGACGAGCCGCTCTCCAACCTGGACGCCAAACTGCGCGTGCAGATGCGCGCGGAGCTGATCAAGCTCCACCAGCGGCTGGGGACCACCGTTGTCTACGTCACCCACGACCAGGTGGAGGCCATGACCATGGGGACGCGGATCGCCGTGCTCAAGGATGGCATCCTGCAGCAGCTCGATACCCCACAGAACCTCTACGACCACCCGGCCAACAAGTTCGTGGCCGGCTTTATCGGCAGCCCGGCCATGAACTTTTTCCCGGCACGACTGGTGGCCGACGGGGACACCCTGTACGTGGACACGGGCCCGTTCCGCGTGCGGGTGCCGGCCGAACAGGCGGCGATCCTGCGCGAGCGCAACGCCCCGGAAGAGGTGATCTTTGGCATCCGCCCGGAGGATATCTACGACGCCGCTTTCCTGCCTTCAGGCCTCCCGGGCACCGACCGTGTGGAAGTAACGGTCGACGTGATCGAGCTGCTGGGCGCCGAGATGTACCTCTATCTGCTGAGCGGCCCCCATAGCTTCCTGGGGCGGGTGGACAGCCGCACGCGTGTCCGTCCGGGGCAGAAGATGGAAGTGGCGCTAAATATGGCCCACATGCATATCTTCGATCGCGTCACGGAGCGGGCCTACCTGTAACGCGGGCCCTGGCAGGCGCCCCGGAGGCTGAAACCAGGTTGTCCACGACCGCCAGGGCGATCCAGAAGAGGCAAGCCCAGTCGGGAGCGAAAAAGGTCCCGTCCAGCAATCCGTGCGCCAGGCCGTAAGCCACGCTCCCCAGGAAACCGAGCACGAGCACCCGTGCTGCAGGGTCCGCAAGGTGGCGGTAGAGCCGGCCCGCACGGACAAAGAAGGCCCCGTATAGCCACGCGCCGGCCGCAACCCCCAGCAGGCCCAGGCGCGTCCAGAACTCCAGCACCACGTTGTGCGGCGTCCGGTAGGCCTCAAGGCCGGGATAGCGACGCGCATACTGGTGGTAAAAGGCATCGAGGCCCAGCCCCAGCCAGGGCGCCTCGCGCACCAGGGCCCAGCTGTTGCGCCACATGGTCAGGCGATTGCGGAAAGTATCCAGCGCCAGGAGGCGTCCCATCGCCCCGATGCGCCATGCCAGCAGGGCCCCTGCAGCCCCTAACCCGACCTCGACACCGAGGAGCAGCCGGCTGCGCAGCAGGCCGTAGAGCAGCAGCACGACGGCGAAGGCCAGGTATCCCCCCCGCGAGTAGGTGAGGAAGAACGCCGCTCCCATCACGCCCACCGCCGCAGCATAAAGCCACCTGCGCCGCCCGGAGGCCAGGAAGAGCGCTCCGGCCGTGGCCAGCGCGAGCACGCGCCCAAGGAACAAAGCCAAAGCGTTGGCCGAGAAGGTCCCGTATACGGAGGTCGCCCGCCGTACGCCGTCGGCCACCTCGGCGTGGAGGGACGGGGAAAAGACCTGCACCAGGCCGCCCAGCGCCGCCAGGCTCCCGCTGGCTACCAGGGCGTCCGCGATCCCCCACATCCCGCGGGAATCCCGCCGGCCGGTGAACCTCAACAGGAGGTAGAGAAGGAGCGGCTCCACCACGACCACGCGGTATTCGCGTAGCGCAATGTGGCGCAGCGAAACTCCCTCCTGCGTGATCCACCTGGGGTCGGGACTCCAGAACAGGGAGCCGGTACAGAGCAGGAGAAAGACCAGCGCCGGAAGCCCAAGCGCCCACTCCCTGCTCCGGCCAGCCCATGGGAACGCAAGCCCCTCCCGCAACCACCGCAGGCCTCCCGCCACGACGCAACCGAGGATCGCCACTTCCAGCAGGGAAAAGCGCTTGCCAGCCAGCGTGGCGTTCACCAGGTAGAACGGGATGAGGAAAACGGGGACCCGCAAGGCCAGGTCCAGACGGTACAGCGCGAGCAGTACCCCTATGAGGAAGGCGAGCGCGGCAAGGGGCAGGAAGTCATAGCGAACCACGAGGGCAAGCGCCAGAGCCGTCCCACCCCAGACGATCAGCGCCTGCCAGCGCTCCGGGATGGCCCGTAGTCGTTCGATTTCCCGCCAAAAAGATTCCCAAACGGGCTCCAGCACGGCGGGAAGCCGAAGCACGAGCAGAACCACCGCTCCCACAAGCGCGCAGGCCAGCAAGGCGGTCACCGCCGGAACGAGCCAAGGCAGGCGCGGCTCGCGGGCGATGTAACAGCCCCGAAGGAGCCCCTCGGGAGCAGCCACCCGCACGCGGTGCCGGACGTCCTGCAAGTGGCTTGCCGCGATGTAACGGTCCTCTGTGCCCTCGCGGCGGAAGAAGCGCAGGCCGCACGGGACGCCGTCGACCTCTACACGCAGCGCCTGGGGATCTGCCCCTGCCGGAAGCAACAGGTCCAGGCGCGTCCCCAGGAAGGCTTCTTCCCACTCCGCAGGGCCAGAGAGCCGGTGGTAGCCAATCCCCAAGGGGGGTGCGCTGGCCCAGGCACGCACCGCCTCGTAGGCGGGAAGCAGCCGAAAGTCGTAGGTGACCAGCTGGAAGAAGATCGTCGGATCCCGGGGATCCGGGGGAGGCCCACCCCAGCGCAAGAACCAGATGTTGCGCACCCCCATCCAGGGCCACTCGCGCAGTGAGCGCTCGAGCGCCTGGACGATGTAGGCCCCCTTGGTTTCCTCGCTCACGCTGGGCCCGGAGATACTGGGCCGGCCGGTCCAGTCCGCGGGGGTGGAATGCCACCCGAGCTCGCCCACCCACACGGCCTTCCCGGCATCGCCGTAGCGTTCCATGAGCTCGCGCAGGAGCACCACCCGCGACACGTCCGTGCGGGTGATCAGACGCCACTTGTTCCGGTCCAGGCCCACAGGCGAGCGTTCCTGGGGAGGCTGTCCGAGGCCATAGAGCTGGGCCGACATGATGTCGAAATAGGCTCCGCCACCGGCCTCGTAGACCCGGCGCAGGAACTCCAGGTCGCTCATGTGGCGCGGATCCAGGCCGTCGTTCGGAGCCAGGCTGGGAAACAGGACCACAGCCTCCGGGTTCGCTTCCTTCGCCCGCGTGTAGCCGATACGCAGGAGGTCCACAAAGCGCTCCGGGTCGATCGGCTCCCAGTTCCACTCGTTCGCCAGGTTCGGTTCGTTCCAAAGCTGGAAATAGCGCACCTGGCCCCGGTAGCGCGAGACCACGGCATAGACATAGTCCCCATAATCCTCCAGGCGGTCCGGCGGCCCGGTGATGTCGCGCGTCGGATCCTCCGCAAGCGCAGCCTCCAGGCGGGGCGAAGCCAACGCCTGCGCACGGGCCCAAGGGGGCGGCCGGTCGAGCCGCACGATGAGTTCCAGCCCGTACTCGCGGCAGAGGCGGACGATCCGGTCGTACTGCTCCCAGGTGCTCCGCCCGTACCGCTCGTCCCAGAAATCCCCCTTCGCGTCGGGTTCGATCTGCTCCCAGGGGAAGAGCTGCTTCACCCAGTGCGCCCCCATGTCCCGCGCCAGGGCCAGCGTGTGCCGGATCGTTGCCTCGTCTGGCTCCCGGTCGAGGAAAAGGTTCACCCCAAGAGAGGGAACGTCTGCGTCCGGGATGCGCGCAAGATCTACCCCCCAGACTACACCGCGCCCGGAGGCGTTGTCCCACCACAAGACGGAGGCGAAAAGGAAGCTCAGCAGTGCGATGAGGAAAACGGTGAGGGCGATTTGACAAAAAGCCCATTTTGTGATATACTGTTTTTTTGAAGTCTTCACAGGCGGGGGCATGTGTCTCCTCGGGGTGGGACACAGCGGTTGACGTTTCTACGGGAGGCGGAAAGCCAGATGACCAACCGGCAATCCGTGCTCCCGTTCATTTGGCGATGGGCCAGCCCGAACGTCGACCTTTCGGGCGAGGCACCGCAATGGCAGTCGGGCAATCCGCAGAATATTATACCTGGACAGCGGGGTTTTGTCCAGCGCGGTTGTTCGTTGCCATCGGGCGTTTCCCCCGCACATCCCCTGCCTTTCGGCCGCCCTGTGGGCTCCCCGTGCCCTTGTATGAGGCGGGGTGGCCATCGCTTTAGGGACAGCGGCCTGCCAGGCCGTGTCGGAGGAGTGTGAATCCGATGCCCAGTGTCGCGACAGTTTCCCAGAAGATCGTCCACGAGAGCATCCTGCCGGGCCCCCAGCACCCGATCTCCGAGATCGACCGACCGCCCCGGTACTCGTTCTCCCGCATCCCGGAGATCCTGCCCCTGCCGTATCTCATCCAGACCCAGCTGGACTCTTTCCGTTGGTTTGTCGAAGAGGGGTTGCGCGAGGTGCTGGATGAGATCTCGCCGGTGCAGGATTTTACGGGAAGGAAGATGGAGCTCTACTTCCTCGATTACTATTTCGGCGAGCCCCGTTACGACGAGCGCCAGACGCGGGAGCGCGACGCCACTTATGCTCGCCCCCTGCGCGTGCGCGTGCAACTGCGGATGAAAGAGACAGGCGAGATCCGCGAGCAGGAGATTTTCTTCGGGGATTTCCCCTGGATGACGGACAAGGCCACCTTCATCATCAACGGCGCGGAACGGGTGGTGGTCTCGCAGTTGGTACGTTCCCCGGGCGTTTACTTCCAGTACAAAGAAGAAACGACCGAGGGCCAGCCCCTTTACGTCGCCAAATTGATCCCTGCCCGCGGGGCATGGCTCGACTTTGAGACCAACCGGCGCAACGTCCTTTCGGTCAAGATGGACCGGCGGCGCAAGATTCCGGTTACCATGCTCCTGCGCGCGCTGGGGTATGCAACCGACGACGAAATCCGGGCCCTCTTCCAGCACGTGGATACCTCGGCCGACCGCTCCTACATCGAGGCCACGCTGGCGCGGGACCCCACGACCACGCCCGAGGAAGCGCTCCTGGAGATCTACCGCCGCCTGCGCCCTGGGGATCCCCCCACGCTGGAGAACGCGCGCAACCTGCTCGAGTCGATGCTCTTCGACGAGCGTCGCTACAACCTCGCCCGCGTGGGCCGCTACAAGCTAAACCGGCGCCTCTGGGAGAACACCCACCTGGAACCGGAGGTCAAGGAGGGGCTGGAACGGCGGCGTGCGTGGCTGGAGCTGTGGCAGGAAGCACGCCAGAAGGGGCTCTCGGAGGAGTTGCTCGAGCGCATGCTCCAGGAGCGCGTCTGGTGGCTGGAGCGCGCCAACCAGGGCCGGCCGATCCGCGGAGAGGATCTGGAGGCCCTGCGCGTGCAGACCCAACAGGTCGCCGAGTTGGCCGTCGCCGGGGAAACGGTTTCCTGCTGGCGCGACCAGGCCCACCGCATCGATTCCACCCGCGTGGAGATCTGCCCCGAGTGCGGCTGGTACGTCTGCCCCGACTGCGCGATGTGCCAGGAAGGCCAAGACCTGCTCATCGGTCCGGAGGAATATGGCTTCGAGCACCTGTGCAGCCGCTTCTACGTGCGCGTCGTGCGCAGCCACGTGGAACCCCCGCCGCTTACCCAGCGCACCTTGACCCCCGGTGACATCGTGCGCATCGTGGAAGAGCTCATTCGCCTGAACAACGGCTGGGGCGACCCCGACGACATCGACCACCTGGGCAACCGCCGGGTGCGCACCGTCGGCGAATTGATCCAAAACCAGTTCCGCATCGGGCTGCTGCGGATCGAGCGCATCATCCGCGAGCGCATGACGGTCAGCGACCCCGAAACGGTCACCCCCGCCAGCCTGATCAACATTCGGCCCCTGGTAGCGGCGATCCGCGAGTTCTTCGGGGGAAGCCAGCTCTCCCAGTTCATGGACCAGACGAACCCGCTGGCCGAGCTCACCACCAAGAGGCGGCTTTCCGCCCTCGGCCCTGGGGGCCTTTCCCGCGACCGGGCCGGCTTCGAGGTGCGCGACGTCCATCACTCCCACTACGGCCGCATCTGCCCCGTGGAAACACCGGAAGGTCCCAACATCGGCCTCATCGGCAGCCTGGCCTGTTACGCGCGCGTGAACCCGCTGGGCTTCATCGAAACGCCCTACCGCAAGGTGATCCGCGAGGTAGAAAACAAAGCCCCCCTGCTTGTGGGCCATATCGTGCGCGAGGACATCGTCGATCCGGCGACCGGGGAACTCGTGGCCGGGGCAGGAACCGAAATCAGCGAAGCGCTGGCCAAACGGGTCGCCGCCCTGCCGTTGAAGACCATCCCGGTGCAGCCTACGGTTACGGATCAGATCGAGTACCTTTCCGCGGACGAGGAGGACCGTTACACGATCGCCCAGGCCAACGCTCCGCTCGACGAGCACAACCGTTTCGTCGAGGAGCGAGTGACCGCGCGGCGCGGTTCGCGCTTTGTCTTGGAACGCGCCGACCGCATCGATTACATGGATGTCTCGCCAAAGCAGGTCGTCTCGGTCTCTACCGCGCTCATCCCCTTCCTGGAGCACGACGACGCGAACCGCGCGCTGATGGGTTCCAACATGCAGCGCCAGGCGGTGCCCTTGCTCCGGCCGGAAGCCCCCATCGTGGGCACGGGAATCGAGTACCAGGCCGCACGGGATTCGGGGATGGTCGTCATCGCTGTAGCCGATGGCGAAGTGATCCGGGCAACAGCGACTGAGATCGTCGTCCGCGAGGATGACGGGAACGTGCGCGTCTACCCGCTGATCACCTTCCGTCGCTCCAACCAGGATACCTGTATCCACCAGCGGCCGATCGTCTACAGCGGCGAGCGGGTGCGCGCGGGTCAGGTGATCGCCGACGGTCCTTCTACGGACCACGGGGAACTGGCGCTCGGCGCCAACGTGCTGGTCGCTTTCCTCCCCTGGGAAGGGGGCAACTTTGAGGACGCGGTGCTGATCAGCGAGCGGCTCGTGCGGGAGGACATCTTTACCTCGATCCACATCGAGAAGTACGAATGCGAAGCCCGGGACACCAAGCTCGGCCCGGAGGAGATCACCCGCGATATCCCCAACGTGGGCCAGGACGTGCTCGCGAACCTGGACGAGAACGGCATCGTCTACATCGGAGCCGAGGTGGGTCCCGGCGACATCCTGGTCGGTAAGATCACCCCCAAGGGCGAGACGGACCTGACCGCCGAAGAGCGCCTCCTGCGGGCAATCTTTGGCGAGAAGGCGCGCGAGGTGAAGGACTCTTCCCTGCGCGTGCCCCACGGCGTTTCGGGACGCGTGATCGACGTCCGCATCTTTTCCCGCGACCAGGGCGACGAGCTGCCGGTCGGCGTCCACACCATGGTACGCGTGCTGATCGCCCAGCGGCGCAAGATCGCCGCAGGCGACAAGATGGCCGGCCGGCACGGCAACAAGGGCGTGATCTCGCGCATCCTCCCGGTGGAGGATATGCCGTTCCTCCCCGATGGCACCCCGGTGGATATCATCCTCAACCCGCTGGGCGTCCCCTCCCGGATGAACATCGGTCAGCTGCTGGAGACCCACCTGGGCTGGGCGGCCCATGAACTCGGTATGCGCGTCGCGTCGCCTGTCTTCGATGGGGCAACCGAGGAGGAAATCGAGGCCCTCCTGGAAAAAGCCGGCCTGCCTCGCAACGGCAAGATCACTCTCTACGATGGCCGCACCGGCGAACCGTTCACCCACCCGGTCACCGTCGGCTACATCTACATGATGAAACTGGCCCACCTGGTGGAGGACAAGATCCACGCGCGCTCCACCGGCCCCTATTCCCTGGTCACGCAGCAGCCACTGGGTGGCAAGGCCCAGTTCGGTGGCCAGCGCTTCGGCGAGATGGAGGTGTGGGCGCTGGAAGCCTACGGCGCCGCTTACACCCTCCAGGAGATGCTCACGGTCAAGTCGGACGACATCAACGGCCGCAGCAAGACCTATGAGGCGATCGTCAAGGGAGAGCCGATCGAGGAGGTCGGTATCCCCGAAGCGTTCAAGGTGCTGGTGAAAGAGCTGCAAAGCCTGGCCCTCTCCGTGGAGATCTACGGCGAAGACAACACGCCGGTCGATATCGACGACGCCGCCAAGTTCGCCGAACCGCTGCTCAGCCTGGAGGGGATCAACCTCTCCGGAATCGAGAAGGACTAGGGTCGCTGAGACCACCGCAGAGGTGAGTGGGAAATGACCAAGATCAACGAAATCACGGCCATCCGCATCGGGCTGGCCTCGCCCGAAGAGATCCGCCGCTGGTCCCACGGGGAAGTCACCAAGCCGGAGACGATCAACTACCGCACCCTCCGGCCGGAGCGCGACGGCCTCTTCTGCGAGCGCATCTTTGGCCCGCAGAAGGACTGGGAGTGCGCCTGCGGGAAGTACAAGCGTGTCCGGCATCACGGCATCATCTGCGACAAATGCGGCGTCGAGGTCACGCGTTCCCGTGTCCGCCGGGAACGGATGGGGCACATCGAACTGGCTGCCCCGGTAAGCCACATCTGGTTCGTCAAAGGAACTCCCAGCCGCCTGGGGCTGTTGCTCGATATTACCCCGCGTAACCTGGAACGGGTGATCTACTTTGCCGCCTATATCGTCACCGATGTGGACGAGGAGCGGCGCGCGCACTTGATCGAACGGATCCAGAAAGAAACCGCCGAGGAAATCTCGCGGCTGGAAGCGGCAACCTACTCCGAGATCGACCGCCTGCGCAGCCAGCTGAGCGAGGAGATCGAGGTCCTGGAAAAGGCCGTCCAGGCGACCCTCCAACGCTTCGAGGACGAACTGATCGAGCAGACGGAATTGTTCATCCGCGCGGCTCAGGAGATCGAGGCCCAACTGCAGGCCCTCGGCGGACGGCCGGCTCCCCACGACCTGGTCTTTGCCCCCTCGGGAGCGATCATCTGCGCTGCCGGCGAAACCCCCACCCCCGAAACCTTCGCCCGGCTCACCCAGGCGGTCCAGTCCGCGATCGAGTCCGTGGAACCAGCGGTGCGCCAGAAGCAGGAAGACGCCCGCCTGCAGGCCGACGCCGAGCGCGACCAGCGCACCTACGTTGTGGAACAGGAGATCGCCCGGCTGGAGGAGGCCCTCCACGCCCGGGTCGACGAGGTGCGCGCCCAGGCGGAGCAGCGCCTGCGTATGGTGAAGGAGCTCCACCGCGGCATGCTGATGTCCGAGGCCCAGTACCGGGAGTACCGGGAGGCCTGCGGCACGATCTTCCGCGCGGACATGGGAGCCGGAGCCATCCGGGACATCCTGGCTCGCCTCGACCTGGATCGCATGGCCGCCGAGTTAAAGGAGCAGATGGAGACGAGCAGCTCCGCCCAGCGCCGCAAGAAGGCCGGGAAACGGCTGCGCGTCGTGGAGGCGTTCCGCAAATCGAACAACCGCCCCGAGTGGATGATCCTGACCGTCCTGCCCGTCCTGCCCCCGGACCTGCGTCCGATGGTGCAGCTCGACGGCGGGCGTTTCGCCACCTCCGACCTAAACGACCTCTACCGCCGCGTGATCAACCGCAACAACCGCCTGAAGCGCCTTTTGGAGCTGCGCGCTCCCGAGATTATCGTGCGCAACGAAAAGCGTATGCTCCAGGAGGCGGTGGATGCGCTGATCGACAACGGCCGGCGCGGCCGTGCGGTCTCCGGCCGGGGCAAGCACCGCCTGAAGTCGCTCTCCGATATGCTGAAAGGGAAGCAGGGACGCTTCCGCCAGAACCTGCTGGGCAAGCGCGTCGACTACTCGGGCCGCTCGGTCATCGTGGTCGGCCCGGAGTTGAAGCTGCACCAGTGCGGCCTCCCCAAGCGCATGGCGCTCGAGCTGTTCAAGCCGTTCGTCATGCGCGGCCTGGTGGCCCGGGGCTATGCCCATAACATCAAGAGCGCCAAGCGAAGCGTCGAGCGGATGCGCCCTGAAGTGTGGGACGTCCTGGAAGAAGTGGTGCAGAACTACCTGGTGCTCCTGAACCGCGCCCCCTCCTTGCACCGCCTCTCCATCCAGGCCTTCGAACCGGTCCTAATCGAGGGAAGCGCCATCCAGCTCCACCCCCTGGTCTGCACCGCCTTCGGCGCCGACTTTGACGGGGACCAGATGGCCGTGCACGTCCCCCTCTCCGAACAGGCCCAGGAGGAAGCCCGGACCCGAATGCTTTCCATCTACAACCTCCTGTCGCCTGCCACCGGCGACCCGATCATCACCCCGACCCAGGAGATGATCCTCGGCTGCTACTACATGACCCTCATCCGCCCCGGCGCTCGCGGCGAGGGGAAAGCCTTCTCGAGCATCGAGGAAGCGCTGATGGCTTACGATGCCGGGCTGATCACCCTCCAGAGCCGCATCTATATCCTCCTCCCACCCGAGTACCGCGCGGGCGATCGCCCGGTGGAGACCTGCCTAGGTCGGGTGATCCTGAACGAGGTGTTCCCCGAGAAGCTGCGCTTCCGCAACGAGGTGATCGATAAGAAGGCGCTCAAGCAGGCGATCGCCGACTGCTACCGCCTCTACGGGCCGGAGGAAACCGCCGCGATGGCCGACCGGATCAAGCGCCTCGGCTTCCAGTATGCCACCCGTGCCGGCCTCACCATCGGTGTGGAGGACATCCAAATCCCCAAGCGCAAGGCGGAAATCCTCGCCCAGGCCGATGCCGAAGTGGAAAACCTGGAGCGCCAGTTCCGCCGTGGCCTGATCACCGAGGGCGAGCGCTACCGCGGCACCGTGGAGATCTGGACCGAGGCCACCCAAAAGATCACCGCCGAAGTCTCCCAGACGTTGGACCGCTTCGGTCCCGTTTATATGATGGCCATCTCCGGCGCCCGCGGCAATATCGAACAGATCCGCCAGATGGCCGGAATGCGCGGCCTGATGACCGACCCCGCCGGCCGAATCATCGACTTGCCCATCCGCTCCAACTTCCGCGAAGGCCTCTCCGTACTGGAGTACTTTGTCTCCACCCACGGTGGCCGCAAAGGGCTCGCCGATACCGCCTTGCGTACCGCCGAGGCCGGGTACCTCACCCGCCGTCTGGTGGACGTGGCCCAGGACGTGACCATCACCATCCCCGACTGCGGAACCGAGGCCGGTATCTGGTTGCGCGAATCGGACAACACCGTCGAGGAGATGCGCGCTCGCCTGATCGGGCGCATCATGGCTGCCCCCGTGGTCGACCCCCGCACGGGAGAGATCCTGGTGGAACGCAACCAGGAGTTCGACGAGCAGGCCTGGGAACGCGTCTCGGCCATCAACCGCGAAGCCTGGCGCAAGGTCGCCGATCTCCTCAAAGAACCGCTCGCCCTGCTGCGCGAAGACCGGCGCAAGGCCATCCTCCGCGGCGAGGAGGAGGTGCCTTCGGACGTGCGCCGGATCCTCGAGGAGGAGGCGATCACCGACTTTTATGTCCGCTCACCGCTCAGTTGCCAGGCACCGTTCGGCCTGTGCTCCCTCTGCTACGGGCGCAACCTGGCGACCGGCAAGCTGGTCGAGGTGGGCGAGGCGGTTGGGATCATCGCCGCCCAGTCGATCGGGGAACCGGGTACCCAGCTGACCCTGCGCACCTTCCACACCGGCGGCGTCAAGACAGAACTGGACATCACCAAGGGCCTCCCGCGCGTCCAGGAGGTCTTTGAGGCGCGAATGCCCAAGGGGCGAGCCGAAATCAGCGAGATCGAAGGGGTGGTCGAAATCGTCCGCGAGGGCGACCGCCGGATCATCCGCGTGGTGCGCAGCGAACCATACAGCGATGCCTACGAGATCCCCGAACACTTTGTCCTGCGCGTTGAGGAGGGCGACCAGGTCGAGGAAGGTCAGGTGCTCGCGGAAAGCAACCTGGAGGGGGACACCCGCCCGCCCATCGTCGCGGGTGTCTCGGGGCAGGTGTTTTTCGAAAACGGGCGCCTGGTGGTACGCGGGGCCGAGGAAGAGGTGCGCGAGTACGAGGTCCCGGTGACCGTCCGCCTGCGTGTGCGCGAAGGCCAGTACATCGAGGCCGGCCACCAACTCACGGAGGGTTCCATCGACCCTCGCGCCCTGCTCCAGATCGCCGGTCGGGAGGCCGTGCAGGCCTACCTGGTGAACGAGGCCCAGAACGTCTATTGCTCCCAGGGCGTGAGCATCAACGATAAACACATCGAGATCATCGTGCGGCAGATGCTTCGCCGTGTACAGGTCGACGACCCGGGCGATACCGATTTCTTGCCGGGCGACCTGGTGGACCGCTTCGTTTACCAGCAAGAGAACGCCCGCGTCATCGCCGAGGGCGGCGAACCGGCGACTGCCCACCTGGTGTTGCTCGGGATCACCAAGGCAGCACTCAACACCGATTCCTGGCTGGCGGCCGCTTCCTTCCAGGAGACGAGCCGCGTGCTCACGGAAGCAGCCGTGATGGGCAAGGTGGACTACCTGCGGGGCCTCAAGGAGAACGTCATCATCGGCCGCCTGATTCCCGCGGGCACCGGCATGGAGGTCCGCCGCCGGCGGGCGGAGGAAAAAGCGCGCCTCATGCGGATCAGCCTGGAGGAAGAAGAAGCCCGCACCCGGGAACGCGACCAGGCCATGCGCTATATCTTGGGAGAGGAAACGCAGACCTTCGAGCCCTCTTGGGGAGAAATGTCGGAGGAGGATCCCGACCAAGATTCCCCCACCCGATAAGCCGACCAGGGTGGACACGCTCAGCTACAGGGGCTGGAGGTTTCCTCCAGCCCCGCTCTTTTGGGGAAAGGAAGGGACTCGAGTCGCCTCGAGCCCCACCAAAACGCCCTCGAATCGTACCGGATCGGCGCGATGCTTAAGTACAGGTCCCGCCCGGCCCGTCTTCCGGGGCTTCCGGCTTCCAGACCGGCAGAAGGACGGCAAAGATCGCCCCTTTCCCCGGACGGTTCTCGGCCCAGATCTGACCTCCATGCGCCTGCACGATGGAGCGAGCGATGGAAAGGCCCAGACCAGTGCCGGGAGCGCCGTCCGCCTGTGCCCGGTAGAACTTCTCGAAAACCCGCGGAAGATCCGCCGCGGGAATGCCCGGGCCGTTGTCCTCGACATCCATGCGCAGGTACTCGCGCTCCTGGTACAGCCGGAGCCGAATCTCGCCGTGCGGGGGCGTGTACTTGATCGCGTTGTCGAGCAGGTTTCCCACAACCTGCCCCAAGCGGGCCCCATTCCCCCAGACCAGCGGAAGATCCTCGGGCACTTCGCAATGGATCTCCACCCCTTTGCTCTGGATCTTATGGTACCGTTGGTCGATCACCTCGGCGATCACTGCGGCGAGCTGACAGGGCGCCATCTCCATCCCCACCCGCGCCTCGATCCGCGCCAGGTCCAAAAGGTCCTGCACCAGGGCGGTCATCCTCTCCGCTGTCTGGAGGATGCGCTCCACGAAACGCCGCTGGTCCTCGTTCAGCGGGCCAGCCAGCTCCAACATATCCGCGTACCCCTGGATCGCCTGCAGGGGAGCCCGAAGGTCGTGCGAGACGGTGGCTACAAACTCGCTCTTCATGCGGTCCAGTTCCTTGAGGTGCGTGATATCGTGCAGGGTGATCACCGCCCCGACCCCTGGGATGGGGGTCAGCGTGGCATAGCAGGTCCGACCATCTGGCAGAGAGAGCTCGGCGCGGCCTCCGTTCTCCCATCCGCTCTGGAGGAGATCCTGGAGCGTGGGCAGAGCCAAAACCTCAGCCAACGGCTGACCAACGGCCTCTTCTGGTCTCAGGCCAAACAGCGTGCTTGCCGAACGGTTCAGGCGAAGGATCTGCTTCTGGCCGTCCAGAATGATCACTCCATCCGCCGTCCCTTCGATGACCGCCTCCAGCTGGGCTCGCTCCTCGCGCACGCGCCCGTAGAGCCGGGCATTATCGATCGCCGTGGCCACCTGGCTGGCCACGTCGCCAGCCAGCCGGAGCTCTTCGGGGCCGTACGCGCCACTCCGTCGCGAGGCGACCAGCAGGGCACCAACAAGCGTCCCACGGGCCGATAGCGGTACCGCCATCCACGACTGCAACGCTGCCAGCTCGGGCGAATGGGCTGTCATCGCGCTCCAGGACGGGCTTGCCAGAAGCGGGATACCTTCCTCCAGCAATCGGGCAAAGGGACCGCTCTTTGCTGCATCGAACATCTCGCCCAGCCTTGGCCACACTGCGGGTGGAAACCCTTCGCTCACCTGGCATTCCAGCCGGCCATCCTGCAAGAGCAGGATCGCTGCCGCCTCGTAGGGGAGCACCCGCCGGATCTGGTCCAAGGCCAGCGTGAACACCTGGTCCAGTTCCAACGATGTGGTCAGCACCCGGGCCAGCACCGCCATCGCATCGGCCCGTTGTCTCGCCCGTCGCTCCTCCCGGTAAAGCCAGCTACGCTCTAGCGCGCCGGCCACCTGGGTGGCCAGGGTATGCAACACGACAGCGTCATCCTCGCCCAACGAATCAGGCAGGGGACTCTGCAGATCCAGCAGGCCGAGGAGCCGTCCGGAGGCGATCAAGGGCGCACTCAGAGAAACACAACCGCGCCCCAATCGGGGCAGGCCCAAGGGATGGCCCCGCTCGGCCAGCTCGTGGCCCGGGATGGGCCTTCCGTTGCCCTCCAGGATGGCCGCCTGCTGCGCCGGGATCGGGCTGGCCGGCCGGACCACCGCTTCATCCCCGGCAGACAGGGCTCGAAGCGTCCAGTTCCCCCCTTCGAGCAGATAGAGCGCTGCGATGGGGTAAGCGAACTCTTCCTGCAGGGTACGCACGGCTTCCCGGAAGAGCTGTTCCGGCTCCGTTATGGCAGCGAAACGACGGCCGGCCTGCTCCACCAGGGCCATCTGGCGCGCTTTGACGCGCAGCTCCTGCACCCGCTCCAGGATGCGCGCCTCCGTACTCTGCTGCATATGTTCGATCTGCTGGCGCAGGGACCGGATGGTCTCCTCCTGCCGCCGAATTTCCGCCTGCACGCCCCGGCCGATCCATTCCCCGAAGAGAGTCAGGAGCTTCCTGCCCCTGGGGTGCGGCAGGGTCCAACGGATCTCGTAAACACAGCGGTCGCTCCCGTAGACGGTCCCGCCGATCTGGATCGTGCCGTCGGCGGAAGGCTGGCCCAACAGGCGGCGCGTCACCGTGCCGTCCTCTTCCAGCAGTTCCCAAAGCCGGCCATCCTCGCCGAGGATCCACCGGCTTCCGTCCCCCCGGCGTGCCACCCCCAGAGGCACCCCGCACCGCACTTCCCGCACCTGGACCTCCCGTGCTCCCCAGAGGCGTGGGATCGCCTCCAGAAAATGGCGGGTGTAGGTGCACAGATGGCGGCTCCTCCACGCTCCGGGCGGAGGCACACACTCGATCACGACTCTGCCAGCCAGGCAGCTCAGGACATGCACCTCGCCCTCGCGTTGCAACAGCCCAAGGATCCTCCCCACCTCGCGGAAGAACTCTTCCGGCGAAACGCCTAGCGTATCGCGTGGCGTCAGAGGACCGAAAGGACAGGGGGTACCGGCGGCCTCGCCTGCGTGCGCCGCGATCTCAGGATCCCCGGTCAGCGCGGCGGCACGGTCCAGGAGGTCGCAGAATTCCTCCTGGGTGATCCATCCATTCGGGGAAAAGATGTCCCGTCCTTCCCCGTGCAGGCCCGCGATCAGCTCCCCCAGCCCAAGTCCGCGCTCGCGCAGGTAGCGGAAGAGGGGGCGCAACGCACGACAGCTGACTTCACCCGGCATCTCCTTGCTCCTCACACGGCTGCCCAGAATCCCGGGCAAGGAACGCTTCCAGGTCGCGCAGTGCGCGCTCCGCATAGGCCCGGTTGCGCTCCTCCTTGCGACGAGGCGGCCGCTCAAGCGGCGGCAACAGGCCAAAGTTCGCTTTCATCGGCTGAAACTCCCCCTGAGCCGGAGTCGTGAGGTACCGGACGATCGCGCCCAGCATGGTCGTGGGCGGCAATACCCACAATGGCTGCCCCCGGATCCAACGCGCCGCATTCACGCCCGCAAGCAACCCCGTGCCGATCGATCCCACATACCCTTCGCTTCCCGTGATCTGGCCGGCAAAGAAAAGGTCGTCGCGCTCCCGATATTGCAGCGTCGGGCGGAGCAACGAAGGGCTGTGGAGGAACGTGTTGCGGTGCATCTGCCCGTACCGCACGAACTCGGCACGCTGGAGGCCGGGAATCATCCGGAAAACACGTTCCTGCTCGGGCCAGCGCAGGTTCGTCTGAAAACCGACGAGGTTATAGAGCGTCCCGGCGCGGTCGTCCTGCCGCAACTGTGCCACCGCGTACGGCTGCCGACCGGTACGCGGGTCCACCAGCCCTACGGGGCGTAGGGGGCCGTAAGCCAGCGCCTCTCGCCCCCGCCGAGCGATCTCTTCCACGGGGAGACAAGCCTCGAAAAAGCGGGGGTCCTCCCGCTCGAAGGCATGGAGCGGCGCCTGCTCGGCCGTAAGGAGAGCGTCCACGAACCGCTCGTACTCCTCGCGCGTCATGGGACAGTTCAAATACGCAGGCTCCCCCTCCCCGTAACGCGAGGCCCGGAAGATCACCCCGTAATCCAGCGATTCGGCGCTCACAATCGGCGCCATCGCGTCGTAGAAGTAGAGCGCCTCCTTCCCGGTCAGCCGCGCGATCGCTTCCGCCAGGGCAGAGGAAGTCAGGGGGCCGGTCGCGATCACGGTCGGCCCCTCCGGCAGCTCGGTGACCTCCTGCCGGACGACAGAGATCCGGCTGTGGCCCTCGATCCGCTCGGTTACCAGCGCCGCAAAGGCCTCCCGGTCGACCGCCAGGGCGCCACCCGCCGGGAGCGCCGTCTCGTCGGCACAGGCGATGAGCAACGACCCCAGGCGCCGCAGTTCTTCCTTCAATAGCCCAAGAGGACGGTCAACACGCCTGGCCCCCAGGGAGTTGCTGCACACCAGTTCCGCCAGGCGATCCGTGGAATGGGCAGGAGTGCTGGAGGCTGGCCGCATCTCGTAGAGCCGCACCGCGATACCCCGCTCGGCTGCTTGCCAGGCGGCCTCGCACCCCGCGAGCCCTCCCCCGACCACCGTCAGAGCTTTCTCCACGGGCATAGCAACCTCATAACCAGCAGGTCTTCCGGGTGCCCCGCCGAAAAACAAAATCTGCTCACAACGACCCCACATTCCGCACCTAACTGGAGTCCAGATAGCATTTTTCCACATTGGGGCCGAGGAGACGAAGGATTTGGCGATGTAGCGGTTTGAGATTCAACACCTGCTGTTGAACCCCTTCTGGGGCGTTAATCACCAGCAGGTCAATCCCTTCGAACATCTGAAAGATGCGGCGCAT
>Ga0078972_1002035_pt1 | contig 70280 bp, 59 predicted proteins | sample YelNatPaOPGAMG01_FD_67568 | JGI IMG/M metagenome (GOLD analysis project Ga0078972, IMG submission 67568) | Hot spring thermophilic microbial communities from Obsidian Pool, Yellowstone National Park, USA - OP-RAMG-01 (SPADES assembly) (version 2) | ecosystem: Environmental > Aquatic > Thermal... | reverse complement strand
CGCGCTCGCCAACTTCCTCGAGCCCCGCGAGGGGAGGCTCATGTTCGGGTCGCTGAAAGCATACTTGAGCTTGAGGGAGCTGAGCAGCCGGAAGGCGCAGAGGGAGGCGGAGAAGGCGCTGGCGCGCTACCGGGAGCTCAAGCAGAAGGCCGTCGAGAGCGCGAAAAGGGTTTTCACGGGGGAAGCCATCGAGAAGGCGAAGCAGCGCGGCCTCCTCTCGCAGGATCTAACGCTCGAGGAGTACGCCGAAATCGTGAAGAAGGTGTTAGGGTGCGCGGGCAAAACCGGACAAAACGGCGCGCCGGCGGAAGCTTAAAATAGCGCGCTCCAAAAATCGCCGTGCTCGAGGAGGGCGTTGCCGACAGCCGCTTGCGAGCCTTTTTGAACTTAACCGCTTTCCTAGCGTTCGCAGCCGCTTTAGCCTACGCGGTTTTGGAGTGGGAGAGCTTGGATCCCGTAGCGAGGTTTTTCGCGCCTTTCGCCGCGGTCGGCTTGGCTTTGCTCGCCTACGGAGCCCTCGCGCCCCGCTTAACCCCAACCCCGCCGCTGCTCGTGGCTGTCAACCCGGCGCCCGCGGCCCCCCGCCCCTCTTTCGCGAGAGAAATAGTCCTTGGGTGCGTCGCGGCAATCGCTCTCAGCCTGGCCTTCTGGTACCTGATTCCAGCCTTCTCCGGGTTGAACCCCAGCTTGCTGCTCGCAGACCCCTCCCTGCTGCTCATAAGCCTCGCAGCGTTCCTCGCGCTGGCGGGGCTGCCCCTCACGGTGCTCGCTTGGGCGCTCTTTAGCGCCGCGCGGCGATGGAGGAGGTACGCGCTCGCCCGGGAGCTAGCCCAGCGGGTGCGCTTTGCAGGCAGCGCTATCGTGCTCCCCGAGGAGGTCGAGTACGAGGTGGGCGTGGTGGGGCTGCGCGAGTTTTACGGGCGCTTCATGTACTGGAGGAGGGTGGTGGAGGGGGGCTTCCAGCCGCTCGCTCGCGCGCGGGGGAATGCGGTCTCGGTGCCCAGCGTGCCGCTCTTCATCGCCGCTAGGAGGGCGAGCTCGAGCTTCTTCTTTTACGGTTCAGAGGGCTTCCTGCGGGCACCAGCGGTTAAGCTGCTCACGGGCAGGTACGGGGGGCTCTACATCCTGCTCCTAGAGCCCGGCTACGCCGAGCGCGTAGTAGCTTTCGGCGGGGCGCTCGCCAAGTATAGCTCCACTCCTGGCGGCGCGCTCCTCGAGCTCGAGTGGAATGGGAGCGGGGGGAGGGCGGCGGGGATTGCGCTGAGGGTTGGCGTCCACTCGCGCCTCTACGCTAGGGAGTACGTTAAGGTCGTAGAGCTGCGCTTGCGCAAACCCGGCTCCACCCGCTTCGCCGTCGCGTGGAGGGGCGCGAAACCGGTCGTGCTGCCCGAGCTCAGCGTGAGCGACGCGCGCAGAGCGCTGGGCGCTAGGGAGATCCTCGCGGGAGACCCGGCGGGCGCGCCGACGGAGCTGGAGGTTACGGTCTACGGGCTCGCGAGTAAAAAGAGCAGCGTGGTCCCTCTAGGCCGGTGAAGCGGCGCGCCCCCGCCAAGCTTATAACCTAGAGAATAAATTTTCTGAGCGTGGGGCTGAGGGACTGCCTCGACGGGTGTAGGTGGGAGCTGGAGGACTGTCTCGCCTCCTGCCGGGGCAGAGGGTGCAGGGAGGAGTGCAGAGCGGACTTCGAAGCTTGCGAGGAGGAGTGCAGGGAGGAGGACTGGGACGAGTACTAGCGTGCTAGGGTGGTGGGAGTGTCGGTGCCGGCAGTGTCTAGGGAGGCGGCCTCCAAGAAGTCCAGGGAAGCGGTCGAGCTGCTGGAGAGGCTCCGGCTGAAGCTGTTCGACCCTCCGCCCGCCACGCCGGAGGCTGAGGCTGCCGCGCTGCTGCTCTACCTAGGGCTGCCAGCCAAGGCGATCTTCGGGCGCGTGATCGAGGACTTGGGGCAGTGGGTGGTGTGGAGCTGGGGACCGTACACCTCTAAGAGGGCTTTGATACCCTCATCCCGCGCGCAGCGGCTGTCTTCCCTTAGGGACGCGTTGAAAGAGAGGCATAAGAACGAGACGGCGCTCTTGAGGAGCTTGCAGATGCAAACGAAGAAGAAGGGCATCTGGTGGTACGACGTGCGCCTGCTCTGGCAAGCGTACCTAGGTCAGGGGCCTCAGGCGGAACTCGAGCGTTTGAAAGAGCAGCTGATGGAAGAGCGGCATCCCAGCTCAGACAACATCCAAAAAGCCTCCGGCACTCCGGGAGCCTCGACCCTTCCTCCACCACCTCGTTCCTCCGCCGAAGGGGAGCTTAACCAGCCCTGCCGGCGCGCTAAGCTGGAAGAGCTGGTGGAGGCGCTCGAAGAGAAAAAGAAGAACTCACCCGCTGGGACGGCAGAGTTCTGTAGTACTCTAATCTCGCTGTTGAGACAGTACACGAGAGAGCAGCCGGAAGGGGGCGCGGAGGGCTTTCTAGCGTGGCTGGAGCGGCGGGGCTGGAGCCGAAACAGCATCAGAATAGTCGCCTACTCCCTGCGCGCTGCGGGGGCGAGGGACCTAAAAGCTCCCTCCATCAGCCCCGCGGCGCGCGAGGCTTTGACCGCGGGGGAGCTGAAAAAGCTCCTCAAAGCGGCGAGGAGGGAGGGCTTCTGCGCTTACGCTTTAACCGCGCTGCTGGGGCTCTGCGGGCTGAAAGTCGCTGAAGCGCTCAGCTTGACGCGCGCGCTGTGCTGTTTAGGGGGTAACAACTTGGATCGCTTGCTCATTTACATAGCTGTCACCTTGGCGATTGCTACAGTGTTTTTCTCTATCTCCAGGCTTAAACCGCTGGTAGACTATTGCTCAGAGGCTAGACGCTTAGCAGGCGATATGCTAACTGTTTACCAGTCTGGCGGTAGGATGATAGGTGAATACCGGCTGAGCAGCGTGTTAGTAAATGGGAGTGGAATTTTTGCGAAGAATGCGGTGTCAGTCTTCAAATTCCTACATTGAATAATACAATGATTACAGGGAGGGCACGACTAGAGATAGTGTACATTCAAGGGGAGACCTCTGTGAGCGTGTATCGGGCCAAAGATTAAGAATGCTTGGCTTTATAATACTTTCAGTGCACTAACTCACATAGAAAATAATAAATAAGGAGATCCGTACTGTTCGTCGATGAGGCGAAGGTGGTGCAGGAGCCGTATTGGAATGGCGCACTTGCTAGCTATCGTTTTATCTGGAATTATGGCTTGCCCTGTGAGAGCTGAAGGACCCGTTGTTAATTGGGAGGCTCTTCAGAGTTACGCTGTTCTGGCAGTTAAGCTAACTGTAACCGCTACCGGGATCCTCATCTTCGTAACGGCCTTTATAAGAGCAGCTATCGCCGCCCTTAGGAAGCACGTCAGCGGAAGTGTGGCAGCAGCCGCGGCTCAAAGGGAGCTGTACGAAGCTATCGAAGGGCCGATCCTCTGGCTGATAGCACTTGCGCTAGCTGCCTGGCTTCCAGACATCCTCGTGGCGCTTGGTTTGTTGCCCCAGGGGACTCCTTTCGCTGTTAAATGGAGTGACATCTTTGCCAAACCGTAGCATTCGGTATGAACGTGGATTTGGCGTTTTACACTGTAGCGACAGCCGCGGTGGCAGCTGAACTAGCTTACGGTGCATGGCTGCTGAACAACCCTTCCCCTCAGCTGAAGTCTAGGGGTTATGAAATGATTTACAATGCTCTCGAATCCTGCGTGGCGGGGATTTTGCTGGCTGCAGTGCTCGTCGGCGCGCCAAGCCTGCTCGGGCTATTCGGGATTGCCTACTTACCCCCAAGTTCAGCTGCTGGGTTGTACTTAGCGGCACGCGACAGGTACGTCAGCTACATCATGGATTTGTCGAACGTAGCTCGCGATTTAACGTTGACCGGAATACTTTCACCGCTGGCTACTACCTGGTACGCTGCTAGCGGCTTAGCAAACATTTTCTCAAACTACCTAGTGGCTCTCTCCAGCGCTCTTTTAGTAGCCTCTAGGTTCTGCCAGTTCTTTGGAGCATCGCTAGTGAGCTTAGGTGTCGTCTTAACAGGTATCACGAGGTTTAGGAGGCTGGGTCCGGCGCTAGCGGTAGGCGTGGCCTGCTTAGAGCTGTTCGCGGGAGCCGCGGCTCCCTACTTTTTCGAGAACGCTGCTGGATTGAAGTTTAAGTATCTGGGAATCCCCCTTTCCGGTATCGCGCAATACTTCGCGGGTGCTGTAGGCGAGGTCGTGGAGGACGCCAAGAGCATGGGAGAGTTCTCAGCGTGGGTCTCCCTCTCGCTGGGGGTTGCAGCCGCGGTGAGCGCTGGGGCCTCCGCGGCTGCCGGAGGGCTTCCCGAATCTCTCATCTCCAGGCTGAGGCTATGAGCTACGAAATTATCGCCACCTCGTTGCTAGTCGTAGAAGCCGCTTTCTCGCTGGTTGCTGCGAGGCGTCGCGGCGAGCGCTTAGCCGAAGCGGTATCGTTCTTCCTACTGGCTACGTTGCTGGGCATTATAGATTTCGTAGAGCTGGCATCCGCGCTGGCGGGCGCGCCGCCGCATGTTTTCTCTCTAGATCTCAGCGAGCGGCTCGGCTCCAACATGCTAGTTGAAGCTGAGAAAACCACTTCGAGCGCGCTCGCCTGGTCTCAGGCAGCAGCTGCTGCAAGCTCGATGACCTTTACGATCCTGCTCGCAGCCTCGGTTGTAACAGGCGGTGTCATCGTGGTGGCTGCTTCCTTAGCGCACGCTGGTCTCGGTTTTGTCCAAGCCTTAGTTAACTCGGTGCTAGCTGTCGCTATGGTGTATAGGTTCGTGGGGCAGCTCTACCTAGCGGTCGCGAAGGTGGGTAGAGCTGCGAAGGCGTTCATGCCTTTGAGCGGCGCTCTAATGGTGCCTAGATCGACGCGAAAGCTGGGAGCGACGTTGTTTTCTCTCTGCCTCGGTTTGTCCCTCGCTCTGCCAGCAGCCCTCAACTCCGTAGCTGGCTCGGTGAGACCGTGGGAGAGCCGATTGGAGGTGGGCGAACTGGGACTCGTAGAGTTCGAGCCTTTGTTGAGCGTCCCTCTCGCTAGAACGCGCGGCACTGGGCAGGGAGTTTTGAGTTTCGAAGAGCTCAGCATCCCAGCCCCGCCCGGACTGCTAGTGATGTACGGTGACGCGGCAGGAAGGGTTGTCGTCAGGCAGGCTGGTCGCTGGTTTGCCGAGCGCGCTTCAAGGTACAGGATAGAAGGGGCTGTTTATGGCGTTTATTGGCTGCCGGTAAAAGCCGAATTCTTTGATGTGAAAGCGGGTATCTACACTAATCTGACGTGCCGAGAAGGGGTCGACCCGCAAATTGTGCCAACATGCGTGCCCGTTGCGTGGAACATCACGCGTGTTCGCTTCAACGTATATTCTGAAAGCGCACCCCTCGTCCTCTTCCGTGATGCCTCCGATAGTGGAGAACAGCCGAGGGGTTGGGGGCTGTGGACGGGTAAGGGTTTCTTCGTGCTGGAGGGTTCTGTAAGAAAGGGGTCGCGCCTCTGGTGGTACGATGTCGAGGGGTACCTAGAGAACCACGAGGTAATAGGTGTCCTCGAACCCTCCTTTTGCGACGCGCGAAAGGGTTTTGGTAGTCCGCCACCCGAGCTCGGGCTCGACGGCCCAGCGCCAAACGCGACTGTAGAGTATGTGGAGGTCACAGCGTGGATAATGGGTGACATCGACTACGAGACCTTGTGCGTTGACGGCAGACCGAGAGTCGATGACGCTGGAGAGAGCCTCGTAGTGATCAACGGCACGGTATACAGGTTGCGTCCAGAGCTGCGGTGCGATGTTTCGTTTGAGCATCTGCCTCTACCCAGCGCCCGGAACAGCTTGAGTCTCTGGTTTGACCAGTTTGCTCGCACGGTTAACGCGTCTTTACCGCCCAGCGCTAGGGTATCAGGCTCTCAAAGATGCCTCTACGGCAATGGCTCACGCATTTACGCCGTTGCGTGGAACGGTAAAGTCTTCTACTCGCAAGCACTGTGGCCGGAAAGCCCGATACCACGAGTTTCCGTTACCGCGAGGTACTACGGCAATGTAACGAGGCCGGCAACCGTGGGTCCAGCACCGGCTCGCGCCAAAGCGCGCAGCTTCGAGGCTTCCCTCGATCTTATGGGAGGGGTTGGCTGGTGCGGTAGCGTGCTAGCAGTTCGGGGCGCAGACGCGATGAACGAATCGGTGGTCCTTGGGCTCGCCTACGACAGCTCTCTTGAGGGTTTCCTGAACGGAGAGATTATGGATAAGGTAAGAGATTCCGTGCACGACATCCTAGGTAGCATTAGCACGCTAGCGCTTGTTGCTACCTCGATGCTCGCAGTTGCGCTGGGGGTGAGCATGCTGAGCTCTGTGCTCGGCGGGGTGTCAGTGTTTTTCCTCCCTCCTCTAGCGTCTTTGAAGTACCCGCTCACAACTCTGCGCGAGATCGGATCGGCGTTCGTATCAATCGCCAGGAGCGCGGTTGAAGCAGCAGTTTTCAAGGGAGCGCAGAGCCGGATAGCTCGAGGGTCCTTCGCAGAAGAGGCTTACAACACCCTCAGGCAAATCCGGAGGGAAATAGAATCGCTGGGGAAGCTGTCGCAAGGACCGAAGACCAGCAAAGAGGAGACAGCGAGGGGCGCGAGGCGGGCTCTGGGCTTCGCTCTCGGCTACAGCAGCTCGCACCCTCTCCCGCTAACCCTGAGGCTAGCCAGCGAAGTAGCCCGATTGAGAGCCCTGAAGATCGCGCCTAAAGACTTACCCTACGACGAGAGGCTACGTTTAGCCTTCGCTCATCCCGTCTCCGCCCGCTTGCTGCTCGCCAGCGATGTGCTCTACGCTCTCTCTTGGATTCTCGACGCGAAGCCGCTCACCGCTCCTTTCGCAATAAGGTTCGCAAAGAGCGTTTGGGGGGAGTTCAGGCTTATCCACCCCAAGCAGCTGAAACTGGATGACCTGCTGGAGGGGTCAAAAAGCGAGTTTAGAGCTGAACTTGAGAAAACCCTTGCTAAGCTATCCCGCGAGCTCCTGAAGGGTCGCGTGAGAGAAAAGAGCCTCAAGAGGGTCTCTGAAGCGCTAGCCAAGAGCGTGCTCCCGCCGGGCACTTTCGAGTTGCTTGAAGGTGGTTTAGTGGGGTCTGGGGACGACCTAGGCTGGAGGATTGCAACCCTGGCTGCACGTCTCGATCTTCGCGAACCTGAGCTGTTGAACCTGGTTAGCAGCAGAGCGTCTGTCGCGCTCCGCCTTGCGGACTTGGCGGCCCTAGGCCACCTGTCACTAAGCCGACCGTGGAAGGCCGCTGTTTTCGAGGGGGTGTCGAAGCTCGAGCACGGGGGGGCAGAGCTTGCGAGCGTTTGGCTCTCGTCTGTGGAAAGGGGGGAAGGATGGAGGTACTTAGCGTACAGGCTCGCATCCGAGCCTAGCGGGCAGCTCTGGTTTTCACCCAATCTCCCAGTTCAAGTCAAAGAGCTGGTGGGTACTCTATTGGAGATGCGGCGTGGGGGTGCAGACGCACAGACCCAAAGGCTTCTGGAAGGGGGTTCGAGGGGCGAACTCGAAGATAGAATGATTAGAGGCTTTGTCGAAGCCCTAAAGGGTGTTGGAGTAGACTTACGAACAGCAGCCGAAGCTCTCGTGTTGAGCGGCGACCCATATTGGGCTGGTTACGCTGTAGCGCTGGCAGTCGAGGATGGTGCCGTGGACGAGCTTATCAAGGCGTTAGCCGAGGTTTCAGCGGGTATCGGTTTAGCCCAGGAGAGTGTTTTCAGCGAGGAGCTCGTAGCGGTTAAGGGGTTTCTAGAGAGAGCTTACAGGGAGCTGGCGCGCGCGTTGGCTTTTGTGGAAGAAGGTTTGATGAGCCTCCCTAAGCCACTTCCACCGCTCAACGCAGGGTTGTCGGTTGCGATGGCGGTGGAGGCTGACGCTAAAGCGTCGAGAGAAAGAGAGCTCCTGGAGGACCTGATAGGTAGAATCGATGATGCTTTGCATACTATTTCAGCGCTTACAGCAGAGGTTAATGAAGTCAAACTAAAAGCAAGGGTCCTGGGAGGCACGAGCCTTAAAGAGTGGCAGGAGTCTTTAGTGAAGTTTGAGAAGATCCTAGCTAGCGCAAGGGCCGAGCTGGAAGAGTTGAGGATGCAGGCGAGGTTCGCGCTCAAAATTATAAATAAATATGCGTGAACCGAGGGGTAGTCAATGTACCTGCCGGGTGTCGAAACGATCGTGCTCTTTTTCGGGTTCATGGCTGCACTGATAATCGCTTTAGCGAGCGGCACTCCTTTACCCCCAGCCATCCTAGCAGCTGTTCTGGGTTTCGCGCTAACTCTCAAGCATAGAGTAGAGCTCTTGGAGGCAATTTACGGTGATAGATGCGCGCTCTTGGATCCAGTGATCGGCTTGGACGTGAAAAAGGACTACGCAGTTTTAAAGCTGAAAGTTAAGTTCATTGTTTGTTCTTTTCTTAAAATTATCGATATTGAAAATATAGAAAATGAAACGAGATTGGGCGAGGTGGCATCCAACTTCATTTCCTTCTTGCACGCTCCTCCGGCGACTGTGAACGTGATTGCAGCTCCAAGGCACGGGCGTTACGACTACTACATAAAAATCAACTTAGAGGTGGCCGGGAACCGCCTTCCGGAGACCATAAAGGGGTTCTCTCAGCTTCTCTCTGAAATCCAGCGTCGCCTCCTATCAGCAGGAGTCTATGCGCAGCCGGTTAATCCGATGGAGGTCTTACCGATTCTCGCAGACTTGAGCCCGAAAAACTACAATTTCACAATTCCGAGAGTGACGCTCACAGCAGCCGCTCTCGTCGCCGCTCTCGCTTACACGTACCCGGGGTTGTTGCCTATGGCGCTTGTGCTTGCCCCCCTAATACCGCTTGAGCTTCGTATAGTGAAAAGCGGAAATTTGAAGATTTTTCCCAAAGACTTCACCCCCCTGACTCATACTGTGGGAGAGGTTCCGGATGTAGCTAAGTCTGGAGCTTCCCTGCGCAGCTTCAGGGGGGCTGTGGCGTGGGGTAACGAGGTTATCATGGCGCTTCTAGCTCCGGAAGACCCAGCTGTACTCGGCGCTAAAGCACGAAAAGCCATGGAGGTGCTGGAGGCGGGTCGCGCTGGTGTTAGCAAGCTTAAGGACGAGTTCGAGGCTGTCCACGTCATAAACCTTTATCGAGCGCTTGAGTCCGGGGCGATGCCCTTTAGGCTCAAGCTATTTGCGAATGGAGAAGCCTGGAGGCTCGAACCTCTGGGCTTCGAGCGTAAGCTGCCCTTATACTCTATCCTTGGAAGGAAACCCTTCTACGAAGTGTACAGGGCAGTAATCGGCTTACCGACATCGGGCAGCGGGCAGCTCAGGGTCAGCAGCCAGCTAACTTGGCTTTCACCCTATGCTTTCTTTAGGCCTAGTACCAGCAGGACGCCGAAGGCTATCTACTTGGGTCGCGGGTTGCGGAGGGACGAGGAGGTTTGGCTCGAGCTGGACCTGCTGGAGAACGTGCACGGTCTCATCGTCGGCCCCATGGGCTCGGGTAAGAGCACGACAGCGCGCACGGTGGCGCTAAGAGCTCTCGAAAGGGGCATAGTGCCGATAATCGTGGATCCATCGGGCGAGTACAGAGCTTTCGCTAGACGCTTCTCCTTTGAAATCGTCGATCTAGCGGACAGACCCTTCAATATCCTCGAGAGCAAGGTAGAAGACTTAGAAAGGGCTCTAACCTATGTTTCGCCCCTCAGCGAGTACGAAACCCACCTACTGAGGGAGTGCTTAGGGAAGGGGGGTCGCTCTTGGAGCGAGGTGCTCCAGCTGCTTGAGGGCACTAGCGTGGCTTGGAAGCTGGAGAGGCTTGAACCCTACTTTGGCGGATCGGCTACTTCGCTCTCCAGCTTGCTTTCAAACGGTAGACCTTTGCTGCTGTGCATGGGCAGCACAGCTAGCGGGCAGTACGTACCGATGCCCATCGAAGTGCAACGGCTTGCCGTCGACCTGCTCCTAGCCCAACTGAGGGATCACGCCCTCGCGAAAGGTTTGAGCGAGCCACGCTGGATGCTTATCGTGGACGAAGGGCACCTGTTCATGCAACCGCCTCGCGGGTTGCAGGAGCCGCTCATAGCGACCGTGGCCAGGATGCTCAGGAAGTTCGGGCTGGCTGTTGTCGTGCTAACTCACGAATGGGGCGACGTGCCTGAAATCTTCAGGCGGACAGCCGGTTGGCGCTTAGCGCTAGCACACTCCGATCCCGACTACGTGGCAATGACCAGAGTCTACATGGCTTTGACGCCAAGCGAGCTGGCTTGGTTCCAGCGGGGCGTAAGGGGACGGGCAGTGTTGCGGAGAGGCCATGAGCCGCACAACATCCTTGTAGAGGTAGAACCCGTGGAGGAAGCAAGAACCGACTGGATTCAGCGAGCGCAACCAGGTTCTGGAAAAACATGAACATCTCCGCAGCTCACGCGCAGCTGAAAGGTGGCTCGTAAGTCCTTCACCGCGCGAGAAGCGCTCCGCAGGAGTTCCGCGCCGTTGGGGGTGCACCAGTCATCTCGCCACCTTGCTGGGGCATAGCACAGCGAAAGGGCAGTACTTGCACTCCCAGGAGTACCTAGGAGCCTTCGCCTCCAGTATCCTCTTCGCTAGCTCCTCCTCGCTCGCCCTCTCCGCTACCTCGAACTGAGCAATCCTTTCCGGGGTCACGTATAGCAAATAGCTCTTCTCCAGGTTGAAAAGAAGGTTGTAGACGCGAACCTGGTCGATGTGGTGTTCCATCGGGAGGGAGAGGTCCGACCTGGAAGTCTTAACTTCGATCCCGTACCGAGCCCCGTCACGCGTTACGACGATAGCGTCGGCTCTCCCCTTCACCACAACTTCTCCCGAACCCGGAACGACGGGCTCCAGGTTCACCATCAAGCTGGATTCCACCTCCAGCTCCACGCGCGCTCCCTCATTCTCTAAGACTCTGCTGAGCAGCTGCCCAATGCCAGAGTGGACAAGGGAGCCCAGCACGGTCACCGGGTTGAAGAGCTCCGCCAGCTCGAGCTCCGGGTACTTCAGCGCGAACTCCCTCTTCAAGCTGCAGGAAACCAGGTCCGTAACCCAGTAGACGCCGGGCTCCCTAGCGTGCATGGCCCGCTCTTGCTTGAAATACGCGTACAGTAGCCCGATAAGGTCCAATCCGGTCACGCTCGGATTGTTTAAAGGAAGCTTTTATCATTTAGTTGCTTCAACCCCCTATGGCCGGCTTTGAGGATCTCGTGAAGCGCCTGAGCGTGCTCGGTTTGAGGTTCGATGTCGTCGGGCCCGCTGCCGCCAACGTCCAGCGCGGGCTCGAGCTCGTGGAACCACCTTGTGAAGTTAGCGGTGAAGTCGCGATTGCGGTACCCGACCACACTAGACCTGTACCCTTGCAGCGCGTGTTGGAGCTTTTGAGCCCGCTGCTGCAGCCGCGATCCCGGTTAATCTTCGCCACGGGTAGCCACCCGATGAGCGTAGGGGATGCCCTCCGGATGCTCGGGGGGTGGAGCTCGAGGGTGAAGTTCGAGATACACGATAGCCTAGGCCCCCACGTCCACGTGGGGACTACCGGCAGGGGACTTAGCGTGGAGGTAGACGAGCGCTTCGCCTCGGCGGACTTCAAGGTCACGGTGGGCGTTGTGGCGCCCCACCCGTGGGCTGGCTTCTCCGGTGGCAGCAAGGTTGTCCTGCCCGGCCTCTCGAGCTTGAGGACGATTGTGGAGCATCACCTGAAATGGTACAGTGCCGGAAAGCCGGGTGTAGTCGAGGGTAACCCGTTCCGCGAGGAAATCGAGGAAGCGGGGAAGCTAGCTGGAGTCGATTGGGCCTTGAACATGGTCTTGGACGAAGAGGGGAAGGTCGCGCACGCCGAGGGTGGAGAGCCGAGCGAGTCGTTCCGCAAGTGCATGGAGGTTGCCCGGAGCATGTACGTTAGGCCCGTGGAAGGGCTCTACGACTCCGCGCTCGTCTTCGCCGAGCCGCTGGACTTGGACCTCTACCAGGCAACGAAAGCGCTGGAGCACGCGGCGCCGGCCGTGGAGGAGGGGGGCTCTCTGGTCGTCGTAGCGGCTTGCCCGCGCGGTTACGGTAGCGAGGAGTTCAAGCGTTTCGCTTCCATGGACGGCGAGGCCATCGAAGAGCTCCTCCGCTCCGGGTGGAAAGGGAACATCGTCCCAGCGATCGTCGCGCTCAGGATGAAGGAGATCTTCGAGAGATACAGCGTGACTGTTCTCACCGAGGGACCGCTTGAAGGGTTGAAAGGGGTGGAACTGGCGCGGAGCGCTCAAGAAGCCTTAAGCCGTTTGAGAGGTAGGGTTCTCGTGGTCAAGCGGGGCGGCTTCACGGTGCCCCAAGCGCGATAGCCATTTTTACCGCCGCGCTCGCGATCAGTGTGTGGAGAAGGCCCGTAGGGTTTTCGAGCTGATACCCTACCCTACGTCGGGCGCCTTCAAACCCAACTGGGAATCCCTGAGGAAGTACAGGGTTCCGAAGTGGTACGCGGACGCGAAGCTCGGAATATTCATCCACTGGGGCGCGTACTCGGTCCCCGCCTTCGGGAGCGAGTGGTACCCTCGCAACATGTACGTTAAAGGCAGCCCTGAGTACGAGTTCCACCTGAAGAGCTACGGGCCCCACAGGGAGTTCGGTTACAAGGACTTCATCCCGATGTTCACTGCCGAGGATTGGGACCCCGACGGGTGGGCTAAGCTCTTCGAGAAGACTGGCGCGAAGTACGTCGTGCTGGTAGCCGAGCACCACGACGGCTTCGCCCTGTGGGACTGCAGCCACACGCGCTGGTGCGCGACGAGGATGGGGCCGAAGCGGGATCTAGTCGGCGAGCTGGCCGAAGCCGTCAGGGAAAGGGGGTTAGTTTTCGGCGTATCCTACCACCGTGCAGAGCATTGGTTCTTCTTCGAGCCCGGCACACGCATCGACTCCGACGTGGGCGACGAGCGCTACCTCGACCTCTACGGGCCGGCGATGCCCGCTTCCCTGAACCCGCGGGATCCCCCAGGGCCTAACAACATCCCGCCCGACGACGGTTTCCTCACAGACTGGCTCCTTCGCGCTGCCGAGCTCGTGGAGAAGTACAGGCCGCAGGTGTTCTACTTCGACTGGTGGATCGAGAACCCGGCTTTCGAGCCCTACCTCCTCGCTTTCGCAGCTTACTATTACAACCGGATGGAGCAGTGGGGTCTCGAGGGGGTCATCAACTACAAGCACAGCGCGTTCCGCGAGGGGACGGCGGTGCTGGACGTGGAGCGGGGGACGCTCGACGACATCCGCTGCGAGCCTTGGCAAGCCGACACGTCCGTGTGCTACAAGTCGTGGGGCTACATCAGGGACCACGAGTACAAACCGCTCGAAGCGATCATCGGGCACTTCGCTGACATAGTGAGCAAGGGTGGGAACCTGCTGCTCAACATAGGCCCCAAGCCCAACGGGGAAATCCCCGAAGATCAGAAGAAGATCCTCGAAGGGTTAGGCTCTTGGCTCACCGTGAACGGCGAGGCCATCTACGCTTCCAGACCGTGGAAGGCGTACGGCGAGGGGCCAACCCGGATAAGCGGGAGGGAGTTCGGCGAGAGAGAGTTTAAGTTCGCGCGCGGGGATGTGCGATACACGGTACGCCACACCTACCCGTACAGCGAAGTCGTTTACGCGATCCTGGTCGGCGGAGCGGATAAGACGGTGAAGCTGAAATCCCTCAGCCCCGAGCTCAGGCTAGCTGCAGATCCGGTAGACGTGGAGCTGCTTGGATACAAGGGCAGGTTGAGGTGGCGCTTGGAGCCGGACGGTTTAGCGGTCGAGCTCCCAGAGGGCGCTCGCCCCGGCCCCGCCCCCGTGCTACGGATCACGCTGTGGAGGGCGGAGGAGGCTAGGAGGATTTTGGACCACGTACTGGCCGCGAGGGAGGGGAGGGTCCAGCGGTAACCGAAGCTTCCTATATGACACCGGAAAGCATTTAAAGCCGTTTTCCAATGGGGTTGCCGTGGAGTACACAAAATTGGGAAAAACGGGGGAGAGAATTTCGAGGATAGGGTTGGGCGCGTGGCAGTTCTCCGAGGCGTGGGGTGTCACGGAGTACGAGAAGGCGAAGGCCGTTGTAGCTAAGGCGCTGGAGCTCGGGATAAACTTCTTCGACACGGCGATGGTGTACGGTAACGGCTTGAGCGAGTACGCTCTCGGGAGGGCGCTGAGAGAGCTAGGCGTGAAGCGCGACGAGATTTTCGTCACGACGAAGATCCCGGGCGATTTCCTCAACCCCTTAGACATCCCCAGAGCTGTCGAGCGCTCGGTGCGCGTGCTCGGTTTGGGCTACATCGACGGGCTGTTAGCGCATTGGCCGCCTGTGTGGCACAACTTCCCCACTAGGGTTTACGCTCGCGCGCTCGAGCGGCTCGTCAACGTCGGCCTGGTCAGGTACCTGGGGCTAAGCGACTTCCCAGTGGAGCTTGTGGAGAGCTTTAGGAGTTCGCTTTCTAGAACTGACGTGGAAGTATTCCAGCACAGGTACAACCTGGTGGAAAGGTGGACTGAAGAGGAGATAATCCCTTACGCTGAGAAGAACAACATAACGGTGCAAGCGTGGAGCCCCATCTCTAAGGGAGCGTTGACCGGAAAATACACACCGGATAACCTTCCCAAGTTCGCGGATGTGAGAGCGGGAGACCCCGTCTTCCACCCTGAGAACTTCGAGAAAGTGTGGCGCCTTGTCCAGCTTCTAAAGAGCGTAGGGGAGAAGTACGGCAAGACCCCCACGCAGGTCGCTCTCAACTGGCTGATCACCAACAGCCCTGTTGTAGTGCCGATACCAGGCGCCAAAACCCCAGAGCAGGTTGAGGACTTCGCGGGGGCTGTCGGCTGGAGGCTGAAAGCGGAGGATTGGCGCGCTATCGACGAGGTCAGCCGCAGCGTCACCATAGTGTACTCGGTCCACTATCCCAGAGCCGATCTACCGCCATAAAGCGTCAGCCCAAGCTAGAAATTAAAACTATTATTTTTCGTTTCTTTTAGTCACCGGAGGCTCTTTTCGCAACCTATTTTAACCTGGAACTAGGCGCGCGGGTGTGCAGAGACTCCGCGTAGGTTTTATCGGGTGCGGAGGGATCGCGCAGGCTCACGCTGCGAGACTCTCTTCCATGAGCGAGGTCGAGCTGGTGGCTTTCAGCGATGTTCAAGCCGATCGGGCGAAAGCGATGGCGGCAAGGTACGGAGGGAGGGTTTACGGGAGCTGGCGCGAAATGCTCGAAAGGGAGAGGCTGGACGCGGTCTTCATCTGCCTACCCCCCTTCGCGCACGAAGACGAGGTTGAGGTGGCGGCCGAGAAAGGGGTTCACATATACATTGAGAAGCCGATCGCTCTCAGCACGGAACTGGGAGAAAGGATGGTGAAGGCTGTGGAGAAGCACGCCGTTAAGAGCCAGGTGGGCTATCAGCTCCGCTTCAGCTTCGCAGCTGAAGAGGCTAAGCGGCTCATCGAGTCGGACACTGTTGGTAACGTGGGCCTCGTGGTTGGAGCCTACTGGTGCCGCTTCATCAGGACGGATTGGTGGATCGATAGAAGCAAAAGCGGTGGGCAGCTCGTGGAGCAAGCCACGCACCTCTACGACCTGCTGAGGTGGCTGTGCGGCGACGTGGAGTTCGTGTACGCGGAGATGGACCGCCTGTTCTACCGGGACGTAGAAGGGATGACGATAGAGGACACGAGCGGCGTGGTAATGAAGTTCAAAAACGGCGCCATTGGCGTTGTGTCATCGACGATAGGTGCTGTTCCCAACCACTGGTGGGTCAAGTGGGCGATCATCGGGCGAAACGCTACACTCGAGTCAGAGGATGCAGAAACCCTGCGTGTGTACTACAGCTCTCGCACACCTCTCACGATGGAGGTCCGCAGGGAGTACGGCCGCGATCCCATGGTGCTCGCTGAACGGGATTTCATCGAAGCTGTACTGCACGACAGAGAGACGAGAGCCCCCATTAGGGAGGGCTTGAAGACTCTCAAACTGACTCTCGCAGCTGTCCAAGCAGCCGCGAAGAGAACGCCTGTCCGCGTGGAATAGGTTTAGAACGAAAATTATCGTAAACTTTTTGACTCCTACATCGTATAACGCTTGCCGCGACAGAGCAACGATAAATACGGGCCTGCGCCGTTCAGGCCGGTGAGGGCTACGGACGCGTTCGAGCTGAACAGGAAGCTGCGTAGAGGTGTGAACGTGTTGGGCTACGATCCCGTGTGGAAATCCCGGGAAAAAGCCCGTATGAAGGATCACCACTTCGCGCTGATAAAGGAAGCTGGCTTCAACAGCGTTCGGGTGAACCTCCACCCGCTCCGCGACGGCGGGATGACCCCCGAAGGGCGGCTCGCCGGGTACTGGCTGAGCGTGCTCAATTGGGCTGTCGAGCGGAGCCTCGAGGAGGGCTTGACGGTCGTGCTCGACTTCCACGAGTTCACCGCGATGGGCAGGGCCCCGCTGGAGCTGAAGGACAAGTTCCTGGCTTTCTGGCGGCAGATCGGCGACCGGTACAGCGGCTACCCCGAAACGGTGCTCTTCGAGCTCTTGAACGAACCCCACGGTCAGCTGACCCCCGAGCTGTGGAACCAGTTCCTCAGGGAGGCCCTCGAGGTCGTTAGGAGGTCGAACCCAGATCGGGTCGTGGTGATCGGGCCGGCGAACTGGAATAGCATCCACTACCTCGAGAAGCTCGACCTGCCGCCCGAGGACCGGCAGATCATCGCGACCGTGCACTACTACGAGCCCTTCCAGTTCACGCACCAGGGCGCGAAGTGGGCCGGTCTCGAGGGTAAAGTTGGCGTGGAGTGGAGGGGGACCGAGGAGGAGAAGAGGAAGATCGTCGAGGATTTCGGGAAGGCGCAGGCGTGGGCCGAGGCCCACAGGAGGCCGATCTTCCTGGGCGAGTTCGGGGTTTACGACAAAGCCCCGATGGACTCGCGGACCCGCTACCTGAACTTCGTCGCCAGGCTCGCCGAAAGCTTGGGGTGGAGCTGGGCCTACTGGCAGTTCGACAGCGACTTTATACTCTACGACATTAACAGCGAACAGTGGGTAGAGCCAGTGCTAAAAGCGTTAATACCTTCAGGTTCGCCCTAAACTCGCACGAGCGCTAACGGCGGGGATCGCGAGCAAAGATCGAGCGCGCTTATCTAGAGCTTTTTCGGTAGCACGCATGCAAAGTCAGTTCAAGAAGGTGTGCCCGCGTTGACTGCCGCTTCCGCTGGCGTGCTCTATAAAAGATCAGGAAAAATCGCATAATTGAATACTTGGGGCGAGGGGGTAGCGGATGGTGCGTACGCAGTGCTGGCGTGTAGACGCCGAGAAGCCGGATCGCCGCTTGATTAGGGAGGCAGCTGGAGTGCTAAAGAGAGGGGGATTGGTGGCTTTCCCCACCGAGACAGTGTACGGTTTGGGTGCTTTGATCTACTTGCGCGATGCCGTGAAAAGGATTTTCGAAGTCAAGGGGAGGCCTCCTGATAACCCCCTTATAGTGCACGTAGCCGGTTTAGATCAGCTGTACGAGGTCGCAAGGGAGGTTCCGGAGAAGGCGCTAAAGCTCGCAAAGGTGTTCTGGCCGGGCCCATTAACCGTCGTGCTTCCGAAGAGCGGCGGCGTGCCTGATGAGGTGACTGCTGGGCTGCCGAAAGTCGCCGTGCGGATGCCCGCGCACGCAGTGGCTTTAGCTCTCATCGAGGAGGCCGGGGCTCCAGTTGCTGCGCCCAGCGCAAACCTGTCGGGAAGGCCGTCGCCAACTTCAGCGGAGCACGTCCTCAAGGACCTTGGCGGTAGGATAGAAGGTGTGCTCGACGCGGGTGAAACACTGTACGGCTTGGAATCGACGATCGTCGACTTGACAACAAGCCCTCCCACCCTGCTGAGACCCGGGGCTATGCCGATCGAGAAGGTGGAGGAGGTTCTAGGGGAGAGAGTGGCGATCCCCGATTTCGCTAGGGGCTTGGGAGAGGCGGAGCAGGCGCTAGCACCCGGCACGAAGTACCGCCACTACGCTCCCCGCGCTACGCTGCTCATAGTCGAAGCTGGTGATTACAGCGACCTGATGGAGCTGACCGAGGCTGTTAAGAGTATCGCAGCAGCGAAGGCGGCCGAGGGTTTGAAGGTTTGCGTCCTCTGCACCGAGGAGACTTTACCTTTCTACGTGGGTCTCAAGCCCGGTGTAGCGCTGAAGTGCCTAGGTTCGCGGAGGAACATCTTCACCGTGGCGCGGAACCTTTTCAAAACGTTGCGGAGCATCGATGACGAAGGTTTCGAGTTCGCAGTTGTGGAGGGCTTTGAGGAGAGGGGGCTTGGCTTGGCAGTAATGAACCGCTTAAGGAAGGCATCCGGGTTTAACATCGTAAGAGTGTGATGTAGCCCCGCCACCGGCACCCCTTTTCACGCGCGGCGCTGCCGCGTCTAGGGGTGTGCGCGAGCGGGGCCGTGAATCCCCTACGTTAATGCGTTAAAGTTTTGCGGGGGAACGAGCCTACCCAAGAGCTCGAAGAGTTTTTCGTGAAGACCCCTTTTCGGTCGGGGTGTCCTTCTTCTCGGAGAGTTTCCCTTCAAGAAGTTTCCTCAGCTCGTAGTGCTGACAGCGCGATAGTCATCCAGGAGCTCTAGCTCACAGCGCGCGGTCAGCCTACCTGTCTCTCGTCACGGCTCCATCAACAAGGGGAACGCTCTTCATCCCAAATTTAGAGGCGTTACAACTCTCTTCTTAAAGTTGGCTTAGAATGTGTTGGAAACCTTATATAAGTGTAAATGAGCTAAGCCAACCGTGAGGAAGCGCGCAAGCGCCGTGGCGTTGCTTTTAATAGCATTAGCGGCAGCCGCCTACTGGTGGAACGCTACGCGAGTTGAGGAGCAGGAGCGTAAAGTCATGTTTGCTTTCTACCTGCCCTGGGATGATTCGAGCGGGACGGTCACTAGCCTCAACGGATGGTTGGATAAACCGGCTGGCAAGTACGGGCACGTTGACGTGGGATCTGACGGCCACCTCTACGTCGGCGGGAAGCGGATCAGATTTCTCGGTGTGAACATCTGCGGTAGCGCCGCTTTCCCTTCCAAGCAGGAGGCCGAGGGTATTGCTGCACGCTTAGCGAAGTTCGGTGTGAACATCGTCAGGTTCCACCACATGGACGCGCCGTGGGAGAGCTTCAACATCTTCGATAAAAGGTACGGGACGAGGAAGCTGAACGAAGCCGCGCTGGAGCGCTTGGACTACTTCATCGCGAAGCTGAAGGAGAACGGGATCTACGTGGACTTGAACCTTCTCGTGTCGAGGCGCTTGACGGCGGCCGACGGCCTACCCCCGGAGATCGAGCAGGTCGACTGGAAGGACCAGCAGGTGCTCGGCTTCTTCGTCGACGCCGTGAGGGAGCTGCACAAGGAGTACGCGAGGCAGCTCCTCCTCCACAAGAACCCGTACACGAACACGACGTACGCCGAGGAGCCGGCCGTGGCTTTCGTGGAGATAGTTAACGAGCAGGGGCTCGTCCACTCGTGGCTGGGCGGCATCGTCGACCGGATGCCAGACACCTTCAAGGGTGAGTTGAAGGCCAAGTGGAACGCGTGGCTAAGGGCCAAGTACGGTTCGACGGAGAAGCTCGAGGAAGCCTGGGGCGGTCCCACGAGGCTCGGCGAAGAGGTACTCGCTAACCCCTCCTTCGAGCGGGGGCTTGAAGGCTGGGTCGTCGAAGTGCACGATGGTGCTCAAGCCTCCTACGGCGTGGTAAGCGAGAACGGAACGAGAACCTTGAGGATCAGAGTGGTTAAGCGAGGCACGGCCAACTGGCACGTCCAGTTCAACTACCCGAGGATCCGAGTAAGGGAAGGCGAAACGTACCTGATCCGCTTCGCTGCAAGGGCCGAGAGTGAAGCTTACATTACGGTCTGCATCCTTCAGGCTCACGAGCCATGGTCCGCTCTCTCGAACATCGTCACGCTGAAGCTCACGCCCGAGTGGAAGGTCTACGAGGTGGCGCTGGGCGTCTCAGCGTCAGACGATAACGCCCGCCTCGATATTTCTAATTTGGGTGCCCTGGAGACGACCTACTACTTCGCCGATTTCTCCATGAGGCTTTTCCAGGGCTCCGGCCTGAAGGAAGGCGAAAGCCTGGAGGCGGGCTCTGTCGACACCCTTTCGCTGAGCGAGTTCTTCAGCCGCTCGCCCCAAGCGCGCAGGGACTGGGTCGAGTTCCTGTGGGAGCTCGAGCGCAGCTACTTTCTCGACATGTACCGGTACCTCAAGGAGGAGCTGGGCGTGAAAGCGCTGGTTATCGGCACGATTGTCGGCTGCAGCACGCCCAACATAATGGCCGAGCTCGACGTCGTCGACGCTCACGCGTACTGGCAGCACCCCGCATTCCCGGGCACGCCCTGGGACCCCCAGAACTGGTACGTCGTCAACGAGCCGATGGTCAATCACCCGCTGGACGGTACGATACAGTGGATCGCTTCCCGGAGGGTTCTCGGCAAGCCGTACACGGTGAGTGAGTACAACCACCCGGCCCCCAACATGTACGACGCCGAGGCGTTCCCCATACTGGCAGCGTACGCTTCGCTCCAAGACTGGGACGCAATCTTCGCGTTCGACTACGGTTCCTCGCCAAGGGACGCGAGAAGGATCAGGGGGTACTTTGACATCGATCAGCACCCGACAAAGATGGCCTCCCTATTGCTCGCTCACAATATTTTTGTTAGAGGGGATGTGGAGCCCGCGCGCACGCTGGTAACTTACCGCCTCGGCCGAGAGGACGAGATGGAGCTCGTCGCGAGCGGCAAGATACACGCGTGGGACCTGCCCGGTGCGCACCACCTAGGCTGGAACCCGGCAACACCTCTCGTGCACAGAGTGGCCTTGGAGGTTGGAGCTGCTGCCGAAGCGACTCCTACGCCGCCCAGCGCTCCCTCAGGCCCCATCTACAGGTCCGATAATGAGCAAGTCACGTGGGACTGCAGCACGCGCGGCAGGTGCGTGGTCATCGTCGACACAGCTAGGACTGTCGCCGTGGTGGGCTTCGCGGGCAATCGGACGTTTGAACTGGGTCCCGTAACGCTTACCTTGAAAGCTACGCTGTTAAACGGCTTCGGCGTAATCGGCGTATCGTCAGTCGATGGAAAGAGCATCGGAGAATCCGAGCGGCTCCTTCTGATCGCTCTCGGTTACGCGGCTAACAGCGGGATGGAGCTCAGGGAGTACGAGGGCGGAAAAGTTGTCGCTAGAGTCAGGCAGGACAGCGTGGAGCTGAGAGAGTTCAACGGGCCTGTGACATGCGCAGGCAGCTGGGGTTCCGCGCCAACTCTCGTGGAAGGGTTGCGCGTCAAAGTGGCGCTTAAAGTTGAAGGTAGCGTTGAGGTGTGGGCTCTCGACAACACAGGCGCTCGGAAGACGCGCGTGCCGGTCCGCCAGGAAGGGGGTAGTGTGGTCTTCGAAGTTGGACCGGAGTACCAGACACTGTGGTACGAAGTGCTTGTAAGCCGCTAGCCGCTTCTCCTCACTTTTCACTTCTCGCTCTGGTAAAGCGGTTCGCTACCCATGTACCTCCTGAGCGCGTCTCTCACCTCGCGGTACGTTAAGAGCACCCATTTTTCCTCAATCAGCTTCCTAACCTCTGGGTCGCTCAGCGCTTTAAAGTCGCTAAGCCTGACCTCGATGTCGGGCAGGTCGCGGCTCTCCTCTGTTAAGAGGCAGGCGTGATGTATCAGGTGATAGACGCCGGGCTCGGCTTCGGTCAGGAAGGCTTTAAGGAAGCGCACTTTCTCCTCCGGCTTGACCCCGTACACGTCTGCAAGCTTGAACCTAGGCAGCTTAGCTCTCGCGAAGAGCTTGCCGAGGTCGCTCCTGAGCTGGGGCGGCACGTGAGGTACCTGAAGGCTCTCGGGGATGAGCGCGGGCACGCGGAGCTCGCTGGCCAGCCTCAGGTATATGTCCGCTATGTCGGGGCGCAGCACTGTTCCCATGTGCGTGTCGATGTGCGTCACGTCGATCCCGAGCTTCAGCGCCAGCTCGACCTGCGCTCTGAGCTCTGCCCCGGCTTCCTCCGCCTTCACGTGCTTCCATGCATCACCGGTTGTAGGCCACATGTAGCCTTGCGAGTCCAGCAGGCTGCTGCCGCAGGTTAGCGGCCTGAACCTATAATGCTTCCACTCGCTCGTGAGGGTGAGGTGCACGCCCAGGTCGGCCCCCTGCTTGGGGTTTAGGACAAGCTCCAGCACCCAAGGCGACACCATCAGCAATGACCCAGTGGGGTATGGGAGCTCTCGGAACGCTTCGTTTTGCGCTCTGAAGAGCGCGAGGTCATCGTGGTGGACGATGAGCGCTCTCTTACCCGCCAACCCCATGTACTCCCAGAGTTCTCTCACAGTTCTAGGCTGCCCGCAGGGGTGGATAAGAAGCTGCTCCAGCCTGGGTCGAGGGAAAGGCTCTTCAACCGCCTGAAGCTGGGCGCTCGTGCGGCGGAGAGTTGCAGAGCTGGTATCGCTAGTCTTCGCCCCCCAGATCTACGGAGGTGCTGTAGGCTTGATACTGTGGTTCAGCGCCGGCGGCAGTCTCGACGCGCTAGCGGTACTGATTCTCACGCTGACCGTCCTACCCCTCCTCTCCATACTCGTTTCCGTCAGGAAGGGGGAGGTGGACATTTTCGTTAGCGAGAGGGAGAAGCGTGGAAAGTACTACCTGCTCAGCCTGCTCTCGTACCTAGCAGGCTTAGCCTACACGCTCTGGCGCGGATACGCTTTGTACGCCACCCTGTGCCTATCCTACATGCTCTCAGCAGCCGCTCTTGCGGCCGTCACGGTAGCTCTCAAGTGGAAGATCAGCGTGCACACGGCTGGCATCGCGGGGCCCACCACCGCGCTGGTGTGCGCTCTAGGCCCGGAGTGCCTACCCCTTTTTCTCCTGTTAATACCTGTCGCTTGGGCCCGCTACGAGCTGAAAGCGCACACGATCGGCCAGTTGGCGGCGGGAGCTATAACGGCCGCTGCCGTTACGCTCGCGGTCTTCAAGCTGTTCGGCGCGTAACGCGTCGATGGAGAACGGCTCGCACGCCGCGACCTAGCCCCCGCCGCGCCGATCGGGAGCGCACCCCGGTATCCTTAGGGCTTGCCGCTCCCTGAGGGCAAGCATTGCCGCTACAGCGAGAGTTTTCAAGGGTCCAGCAACAGCCTCGTAGGCTTGACGAGTGAACACCTTCACTCTGATTGTTCCGAGCGAAAGTTCCTCGCCTGCCTTCAGTACCCTTTCGCCCTCGGGCGCCTTTAGAGCAGCTTTCCCGAACCCGCCTACGAGCTCGTAAACCTTCCCGCCGACAGGCACGGTCATCGATGAGGCTCCGCCGCCGATTATACCAGCCACGTCTTCGAAGTCTTTTGGGAGCGCAGCGAAGAAGAACGCTGGAGGCAACTCACTCCCTCTCTCCTTCAGCAGCAGGATAAGGTTTAGGGTTTCATCCAGCAGCTTCCCCGGCTCCACTTCGTTGCCGTTGAAGAGCGCCCTCAAGCTCGGAAAAGACTCTTTGAACTTCTCTTCCACGAGGTCTAAGAGGTTTAGGAAATCCCTGGGGAAGAAGACTGTCGAAACCCTATCTGTGAAGCGCCCTTCTCCCACCGTTACGTACACGGGCACGAGTTGCCGCTGATCCCTAGTCTTTAAGCTCGCCGGCTTACTTGCCGCTCACGTTTCGGGCGTAGAGCAGCGACGCGGCGGCTAAGAGGGCGACCGCCCAAGCTGTGATCTCGAGGAGGGCTGTGGGGCTGACGGAGCTACTGTAGCCGAAACCCCACCGGTACACTTCGGCCGCCAGGGATACCGGAGTGTGAACCACCGCTTCCGCGATCGGCTGCGGGAACCTGAGAGCCAGCACCTCCTTAGGGTAGAAGACGCTCGAGAAGAAGAAAAGAGTGTAGTAGGTTAAAGCCCTGAACGTCGCTTGGAGGTTGAAGTCCCTAGTGGAAGTCGAGATCGCTATCGCGAGCGCTGACATGGCGGCCGAAAGCAGGAGTGACGTGTAAGCGATCGCCAAAGCTTGCGAGGGGTTGGGTACTCCCACTAGTGCGACGTTAAGCGCGATGAACGCGAGCTGGTAGACGAGACCTCTCAAGGTTCCTCCTAGCACGCGCCCTGCGATCAGCGCGTAGCGGGGCGCGGGCAGCGCCAGAAGGTAGTGGGAAACCTCCCTCCTGATCTCCGCGCCGACTTCTCTGCCTATGGAGAACGAGGATGCGAAGATGGAGGCGGCGAGGACGCCTGTAGCCATGAACTTCACGTAATCCGGTATGTACTGCCTGTTGACTATATTGTTGAACACGAACGCGAAAATGACAACATCGGCCAGGTTCATCACGATCTGGCTTGCAAGCCAGTGCTTGAACTTCCAGAACCGGAGCAGGTCCCTGTAGGCGAACAGCAGCGCCGCTCTAGCGCTCTCCATCACCTCCAACCACCTCCCTCAAGCTTCCTCTCGACTACGTATATTGCTGCGGAGACGAGCCCAGCCGCGAAACCCAGCAGGTAGGAGATCATGAGTAGAGGGTCAGCCAGTGCGAGAGCCCTGTACTCCTCAAAGAAGAACAGCGTCCGCGCGAAGTCTACGAAGTGCGAGATTGGGTTGGCCAGCGCGGCGTAGTAGTACGGAGCGTACCTCGCGAGGACAACGGAGGGGTAGAAGACCGTGCTGAGCCTGATGATTATCGCGTCTATAAGGCCGAAAAGTATGTCCGTTGCATCCCCCGACTTGACGCTCAAGACTATAGACAGCACGAGCCCCACAACTCCCACTGAGAACACGAGGGCTGCGCCCAGCGACGCGACCACAGCTAGCGGTGGGCCACCGCCCATCAAAGCTAAAACCATCGCGTACATAGGCAGCGTGAAAAGGAAGGCCGCCAACCCTCCGCCGATCGACCTACCTACGGTTAGCACGCTTCGCTTTATCGGTAGCGAGAGGTGATACTCGATTATTCCCTCCTCGAACTCCTCCGCGACCTCGTAGGCGTTGGAGACGCTGATCGAGAACAGCATCGACGTGTAGACACCGAGCAGGTAGAAGTGGTAGTAGTCGATCCCCTGGGCGATAACACCGCGGAACCTCACCATAGCCGAGAGCGCCAACCCGAAAACCGTCACCTGGACGGCGAACCACACCACCCGCATGACGACGAAAATCTTCCTGCGCCACATGCGCATGAGATCCCAGCGGACCAGGAGCAGGAGCGCCTCTAGATCCCTAGGGAGGCTCATTGCTCTTCACCCAAGCGCGCTCCAGTGAAGTAGAAGAAGACGTCGTCGAGCGTAGGCTCCTGCACCATTATCCGCTTGACCTTGATACCGTAGCCGGTCAGCGCGTTAACTATCTCGGCTGCCATCTCCTCGCCCTTGTTCATGTACGCGACGAGCCTGCCGTCGTCTACAACGTGCTTGCTCACGCCGCCGAGCCCCCCAAGCACTTTCTCTACAAGCTCGCGGGAACCTTCGAAGCTGATCTCGACCACGTCGCCGCCTGGGATCTGATCCTTCAGCTCCCTCACCGTGCCCAGAGCCCTCAGCTTGCCTTTGTACATGATGGCGATCCTTTCGCATATCTTCTCGGCCTCGAACATATCGTTGGTTGCCACGATCACGGTCGAGCCGCTGCTGCGCATCTCCCTCACGACGTCCCAGAGCGCGTGCTTGGTTATCACATCTACCTGCGCCGTCGGCTCGTCCAAGATTGCCAGCTTGGGCCGCTGGATCATGACCTTAGCGATCTCCAGCTTCTTCCTAGTCCCCCCGCTCAGCTGGTAGAACTGCTTCTTCCGGTGCTCCCACAAGCCCAGACGCTCCATAACCTCTTTGACCACCACCTTAGCCTCCGAAGAGGAGTAGCCGACCACTCTCGCGTGCCACAAGAGCAGCTCGTAGGGCGTGTCCACCCACATGGCCTTCGGCTCCTGGAAAGCTATGCCCACGTGCTTGCGGACTTCGTCGCCCTCCCTCGAAACTGAGTGGCCGAAAACGAATATGTCACCGGAGGTTGGCTTGTACACGGTCGCTATCGTGAGCAATGTCGTGCTCTTACCGGAGCCGTTGGGTCCGAGCAAGCCGAATATTTCGCCCTCGTACACCTCGAGGTTGAGCCCGTCAACCGCCACCGTGCTTCCGAAGCGCTTAACGAAGTCGACAGCTTTTACTGCCACACCCATACGCCAACGCCACCCGACTCCAACAGAGAGGCTAGAAAAATCTCTGGTTAAACATTCAGCCGAGACGCATCCTAGCTCTCAAAGCCCGAAGGTACCCCAAACCCAACCCGACGCCGAGCAGTTGGTCCCTCCTTCCCTCGTACTCGACCGACAGGAACCCGCTGAAACCGCGGGCAAGCAGCTGCGAAACAATCGCCTCAAAGTCCAACGCCCCCTCTCCCGGCGCGCACGCTCTGCCCAGAGTGTCGACATCCTTGGCGTGGACGTGCGCAACCCACACGCCCAAGCGGGAGGCGGCTTCGAGAGGGCTGTCGCCGGCAAATGCAAAGTTACCCGTATCGAAGGTAAGCTGGAGGTAGGGGGAGTTCACCGCTCTCAGCAGCCGCTCGACCACTTCGACCTTGGCGAAATGCCTGCCGTGGTTCTCCATCGCGAGGACAATACCTTCGTCAGCCGCATAGTCGACGACCTCGGCCAGCGATTCCGTCACCCACTTCTCCGCCTCTTCAGGGTCAATTCCCGGTTTAAGGTCCCCGGGGTGCACCCTCAGCTTCGATGCCCCGAACCTCTTCGCCTCGTCTACCGCATTCTTAGCTTTCACCACCTCCTGCCTCCTCTCCTCCTCGCTCGGTTTTGCGAAGTCGGTCGCGGTTATGTAGATGGCCAGCTCGAGCCCTAGCTCGTCCAGCTTCCTCCTCGCCTCCACCTTCTCCTCCTCGCTCCTCCAGTAGTAACCGAGGTCGACGCCCTCCGCGCCCAGCTCGGCCATCAGCTCGATGAACTTGGGGACGGAGATCTTCCCGCCAGCTACGTAGTCCCTAAGGCTGTAGATCGTCACCGAAAGCCTGAAGGGTTGCTTCACCCTCCCACCTCCGCGAGCGCGCGAGCAACTATAGATTTCAAGTTCCTGGCGCACACCGACGACGCGTACTCTCCGGTCTCCGAGTACGCCACGCCGCCGGGCATCTCGACGAGCTCCCTCGGCAGCTGCTTGGGCCTCCAGTGCGTCTCGAGCGAGAGGTAGCCGCTGTAGCCGTCGCGCACAAGCGCGCGCACCTGCTCGAGCCAACCGACCTCGCCCTCCCCAACGGGCACGAACTCGTGCCCGACTTCTGTACGCCTCCCGTCCTTCACGTGCACGTGGACGAAGAGGCCGCGCACGTAGCTGTAGCCGTCCGGGTACGGGCGCTCACCCTCCGGGTCCCACACGTCGTTGCCCGGGTCCCAGACGCCCCTCACGACGCCCGGCTTGCCAACCGCCTCGAGGAACTGGCGCAGCCGCCTGCCGTTGTTGACGTGCGTTGAGGGCTCGTTCTCCACGGCCAAGATCACGCCCTCGTCGCCGGCGATGTCAACGGCCGGCGCGAACCTCTCCAGCACTGCTTCGAGCCGCTCGTCCAGGCTGCCGCTGCGCCAGAAGGTGAAGACCCTCACGATCAGCGTGTCGAGAGCCTTCGCTAGCTCGATGCAGCGCTTCAGGATCCGCAGGTGATCCTCCACTTCGCGGTCGGACTCCAAGCTGCACTTGAAGACGGGGGAAGCGATCGCGCTGACACTCAAGCCGGCACCGGCGAGCTCCCTCCGGATCTCCCCCGACTTCTCGACCAGATCGTGAGGTCTCAGGTTCCAGAGAGTCCTTACCTCAACCCCGTCGAAGCCGTGCTCCACGGCGAACTTCACGACCTTGGAGAGGTCTTGAGATACCTCGTCGGTGATCACCGACAGCTTGATCGGCACGGGCTCGACGCGAGGGAGAGGTAAAAATCGGTTGCCCATCGCGGTAACGCATAAAAGCGCGGGCGCGTCCGGGCCACTGGGCTGTGAGGAGCCTACGGCCCTTGACCGGTGAAGTGTGAGCTGTTAGCTGAGCCCCGCTCTGAGCCCCTGCGGCTTGAACTCTACCCCGTAGAGCTCCTCGATGTTCCTCACGAGAATCCGCTCGGCGTCGGAGCTGGAGAGCACCCCTCTGGAGATCAGCCTCGCGAAGGTCCTCGAGATGCTCCAGGGCGCCACGACGGCGCCCGGCCTCGCCGGGTCGTCGAGGAAGTCGCTCTCCACCACGAAGCCCCACCCCCCCTTCACCGCCGCGAGGAGCTCCGCCTCCCTGGCGGGGACGGAGGGGACGAGCCCTTTCTCGAGTGCGTAGCCCGCGTAAGCTCCCTCCGCGTGGTGGAGCACCACCCTACGCGCGCCCTTGAGCCTCGCGGCCAGGTCGTCTACCGTGTTTTTACCGCCCCTCTCCACGTGGAGGTGCACGACGCAGTCCAGCTCTAGCGCCAGCTCGATAACCTGGTCGAGCACCGCGTTGCACGCTTCCACCACTTCGCGGGGGGCCGGCCAGTGGGGCCTGCCAGCCTCGCCGAGCCCGCTCGCCTCTCCTCTCCTCACGTAACCGGCCGCTATCTCGTACGCTCTAGCGAGGAGGGAGGCAGCCTTCGCAGCGCTCACTCCGCTCTCAACGAGCCTCGCCAGCTCGGCCGGGTGGGGTCCGAGGATCACCGCCACCTGGAGCCCGCGCTCGCGCAGCGCTCGCGCGGCGTCCAGCGTGAGCCGGTAGACCATCTCGTAATCCTCGGCGCCCGCGATCTTCACGCCGTAGCTCCACGAGGTCAAGTTCACGAGACCGGCGAACCACCCGCCTGAAGCTAAGAAGCGCTCGGCGAACTCGCGCACCCCCATGCCCTTGACCGGGTTGAGGTGCAGGTGGTTGTCCCCAACCCTTACCTCTGGAAGCACAGCTGCAAGCGTGAGGGTCTGTTTTTAACGGTTGCTCGGCGACGCACGCTTTTTAAAACAGGCCGCGGTAGCCGGGGTTCCAGGAGATTCCCTTGAAGGGCGTTAAGATCGCGTACCTGTACGCTCTAGCCGGTTTCAGCTTGCTTCTACTCAACGGCTGGAGGATGGTGCTCTCCGTCTTCTACTCACCTCTCATGAGGGTCTTCGGCTTGACCGCTGTAACCCCTGTTGCAGCGGCGTCTGCGGTTTGGGGGCTGGCGTCGATGCTCGCGTCGCCGATCGCTGGTAGGATGTACGATAGGAAGGGGCCTGCACTAGCGCTGCTCGCCGCCTCCCTCCTCCAAGCGATCTCCGGCCTAGCTGTATGGCTGATGAGGTTCTACCCGTGGGGTTCAGCCCAGTGGCTCTGGTACGCTGCGGCGGCAGCCAACGGAGCCATCGCCTCGCTACTGATGATGAGCGTAAGCCCAATGGTGATAACGCTCTTCCCCTCCAAAGCCGGTTACGCTCTAGCGTTCACCCAAGCGGGGAACTACCTTTCATTCCTCGTTTGGTCACCGATCGCCTACGCGCTCCTCGCTTCCCTCGACCCCTTCAGTGTTTATGCAGCTTTCACGGCTGTGTCGCTTGCAACCACTGCGGCGTGCGCAGCGGCGTACAGAAAGGTTAGGCCCGAAGCTTCAGGAAGGACCAGTAGGAAGAGCTCCTTAGGTTTCCCTCGGATGTTCTTGCTGCTCCTAATTCTGGTCTTCGAGATAGCAGCTTCCTCGACGATCATCGTATCCTTCGCCGCCCCGATCTTCGAGGAGATCTGCCCGCAGTGGGCGCCCGCAGCAATGGCTGCTGCCGGCTTAGCTCAAGTAGCGGGGGCAGTCGCTTGGGGGTACCTCCTCGAGAGGGGTGATGTACTCAAGCTGATCCCAGCGACCTACGCTTTAGAGACCGCATCCGCACTGCTGTCCGCGGCGCTATTCGGGACCGACGCGGCATTGGCGGCTGCGCTGCTTCTGTTAAGGTTCGCGGCGTTCGCGGGCGAGCCGCTCGTCCACACAATGGTCGTACCGAAGCTTTTCGGGAAGGACGCGGTCGGCAGCTTGCTGGGGATTCAAATGTCGGTGGTCATGCTCTCATCCGTTCTAGCGCCGCTCGCCGGTGCGATCGCTAGGGACGCTGCCGGCTCCTACAGGGCGTCAGTGCTTCTTTCAGCCTTCCTGTCCCTAGCGGCTACGCTCAACGCCCTCCCGGTGGTCCGCAGCGCGGCTAAAGCGCCCCACGAGTCTACCAGCGATAGGAGAGAAGTCCCTTGCTAACTCCCGCGCCCGGCTACTTCTTGCTCTCAATGTTGCGGAGCGCGCCGGCTACAGCTACCCTCGCCACCACCGGCCTGTAGCCCATGGCGATTTTCGCGACCGCCTGCACGACGCCCTCAACCGTGTCCTCTTCCGCTAGGGCGAAGAGGGAAGGGCCTGCCCCCGATATGTTGAAGGCGAGTGCGCCAGCCCGCAGGGCGGCAGCTTTGCATTCCCAGTAGCCAGGGATATAGCGGGCTCTAGCCATCTCGACGGGGCCGCCCTCGCTGGCGAAGCTCAAGCAGGCTTTCACGCCCCTCGCGAGGCCCAAGGCGAAGGCGGCGGCCGAGAACGCCCAGCGGCTCGCATCCTCCAAGCTTACGGCTTCTGGAAGCACCTCCCTCATGAACTTCGTCTTCGCGGTGCTCGGAGACTCCCGAACGAAGAGGACTACCCTGAGCCAAGAGGGCGGCTCCAGGACGATGTTCACGCGGGGGTTGAGCGGGTCGAGCAGGACGATCCCGCCCAGAAGCGACGCCGCCACGTTATCGTAGTGAGGCGAACCTACAGCAAGCGCCTCGCCAGCACCAGCCGCCTCCAGCAGGTCTGCGAGCTGGGCGCCAATGCCCAGCAGCTCGCTCGCTGCGGCTACAGCAGCAGCCGCTGTGGCGCCCGAAGACCCCAGCCCGGAGCCGACGGGAACGCCCTTCTTCACGATGATCTTCAAGCCAACCTCTCTACCGTACACCTTCCTAGCGAAGTGTGCGACGGCCGCGTAAGCCACGTTCAGCTTGCCTGAAGGCACGGGACCCACAGCCTCGACCTCTATGCCCCCCGAACCTCTCTCTTCCGCTACGACCTCGTCGTAAAAAGCGTCAACTGCCATCGCCGCCGCATCGAAGAGGCAGCCCAAGTTCGCCACACTAGCAGGAGCTCTAGCCGAGACCCGCCCAGCCATAGCCCGCCTACCACGCTTCGTGCGGGATTTAAGCGCGCCGGGGCTTGGTGCACCAGCTGACTCAGCTTCCATTTCGCTGAGCAGGGCCCGTTAAGAGCAAGAGGATGGGAAGCGCGCTAGCTAGGTCGCGCTCCCGCCCGCGCCACTAGCTTACGATGGAGTTTTCTTCGCTTTAAAGTAGTCCGGCGGGGGCTCGTAGGTGTAGAGGTCGCTTTGGTTCAATCCCAGCATGTCAGCTAGCGCTCTGCTCCTCAGCGCTACCCTGAGGATGTTGTAAGCGCTTCTCTGCAGCTGCCCGAGGGTGAGTGTCCCATTCGCCAAAGCCTCCTTCACCTGTTTCACTACGAAGCTGTACGCGGCCCAGGTAGCCCACGTCGAGTCCTCGGTGTAGGGCATGAGAGCGTCGTTCCCCGCGATGTAAGCTCTAAAGTTGTAGCTGTTCGACCACCAATCGGTCATGACGAACCCGTCGAACCCCCACTCGCCCCTCAGAACCCCCATGCAGAGGTTGAAGTTGTTCCCCGAGTAGACTCCGTTAACCTTATTGTACGAGCTCATGACAGCCCAAGGCCTCGCGGTTTTAACCGCTATCTCGAAGGCCTTGAGATACACTTCCCTCAAGGCTCTCTCGGATACTATCGAATCGGAAATCCACCTGTAAGCCTCCTGGTCGTTCGCTACGAAGTGCTTAAGCGTCGCGCCCACGCCGTTGCTGCTCTGAACCCCCTTCACGACCGCAGCCGCCATCACCCCCGCGAGCAGAGGATCCTCCGAGTAGTACTCAGCGTTCCTACCGCCCAGCGGGTTCCTGTGGATGTTGAGACCCGGCGCAAGCCACAGCGAGACGCCGGCCCATAGCATCTCCTTCCCTATCTGCCGCCCCACTTCGCGCTCCAGCTCGAGGTTCCAAGTGGCCGCTCTAACCACCGCTGCGGGAAAGGCAGTTCCACCCGGGTTGGGCGAGGGGCCGGGCCTCAACCCGTTCGGGCCGTCGGCTTGCTTCAGCTCCGGGATCCCTCGCTTAAAGAGCGAAGGAGCATTGCTCCCCCTCAACCCGATAGTGACGTCTACCAGCTCCTCAACGCCCATCTGCCCCACGAGATCCTCGAGCGTGAACTTACCTTCGACTACATCCCTCAAAGTTATGACCGCTTCGGTATCCGGCTTCTCGAAAGCGGGAGGGCTGTAAAGCGGTGCGGCGACCTCCCTAACCGCTATCCGCTCGGGGTCGACAACCAGGGTCGGCGCCTTGGCTACCTCTTCTTCCTCCCCCTGGTAGCTCCACGGCCTGACCTCGGGAGTCCTCCGCAGAATCTCGATCCCCAGCTCCTTAGCCTTGCGGTAGTAGTACTCAGGGTTCAACCTGACCGCCGCCTTCTCGACCGCGATATCTCTCGGCAAGGCGATTTTAGCGGCCACGTGCGTGCTCCTCGACGAGTTGCCGACCCTCACCAGGTAAACTCCCTTTTCGAGGATCCACGAGCCTTCCACCTCGTCGTAGGAGGCTGCGCTTGCTATGTCGAAGGCGATCTCGATGCTTTGGCTCTCTCCAGGCTTCAGCAAGTCGGTTTTCGCGAAGGCTACCAGCCGCTGGTGCTCTTTCTCGAGCCTCCCAGCAGGAGGTGTGACGTACACTTGAACAACCTCCTTCCCCGGAACGCGGCCGGTGTTTGCGACCTCGACGGCCAAAGTCACCGTTAACCCTTCGACGGCTACGCGCTCCACCTGGATCCCGAAGCTCGTGTAGGAGAGGCCGAAACCGAACGGGAAGAGGGGCTCCATGCTGAAGGTGTCGAAGTACCTGTAACCAACGTATATGTTCTCGCAGTACACGACATCTTCAGAACCCCAGCACCTCGACGACGGGTAATCCTCCCACCTCCGGGCCCACGTGAAAGGCAGCTTACCCGATGGGGAAACCCTCCCGAAGAGCACGTTGACAACAGCGTACCCTCCCGCTTCGCCCGGGTATCCCACCCACAGCACCGCCCCCACTTTATCCACGACGGGGGCGATCCCGATCGCGTGGGGAGTGTTGAGGATGAGCACCACTTTGTCGAAGTACCTGCAAACCGTGTCGATGAGGTTAATCTCGTCCTCCTCCAGCTCCCACCCCCTGAAGTAGTAGGAACCCTGGAGCTGCGTCTGGTAGTACACGAACCACCAGCCGGCGTCGAACCAGCCTCCCCTCCTCGGCAGGTCGAAATCCTCGCTCGTGTACCTGCTGATCACCACCAGCGCAACGTCGTTCCTCTCAGCAGCCCTCCTAACCTCCTCCTCCGTAAGCGGGAACTCGTTCGTCCTCTTAGGCAGGGATTCCGACACGTAAGCGGCCGAAACCTCCTCGTCGACCTTCACGCCGTAGGCGAGGAGAGCTTCCAGCAGCGTCGCAACCCTACCCGGGCTCAGCGGCACGAAAGCCGAACCACCCTCGTGGTACCACCAGGTCGTGTGCTGACCCGTCCCGAACACGGCCACGCGAGAGCGGGGGTCTAAAGGCAGCACCCCATCGTTCTTAAGGAGGACAACCCCCTCCTCGGCAACCAATCGAGCGAGCTCCCTCCCCTCCTCTAAAACGCTCGGGAGCTTCGGCAGCTCCTCCTCAGGCACAACCCTCTTTTTCGGCTTCCTCGTCGCAAAGTATAGCGAAGCCGCGATCAGCACGAGTAGCAGCACACCCGCTAGAAGCTTCCTCCTCACAACCGCCCCCGCCAACTGCTATCAGACAAGGTAAATAACGGCTTCCCCGAGAACTTCCGCTCGCGCCCACGCTTCAAGGCAAGCTTATGAGGCTGCCGATTTCAAGCCCCCGTGCGCCACTCGACAAAGATGGTCCACGGGCACCGCTTCTTCGAAGAGGAAACGGGGGCGTTCATCCCTCCGGTCTACCTCTCGGCGATGTTCGAGCAGCCCGACCGCAAGACCGGCGAAACCCGCTTAACCGATAGAGGGACGGAGCTCAAGTACTCGAGGGAGGAGAACCCGACGGTGAGAGCTCTCGAGCGAGCTCTAGCGGCGGTGGAGGAGGCTGAAGATACGCTCGCGTTCTCCAGCGGCATGGGAGCCATCTCGACGCTCTACATAGCGCTCCTCAAGCAGGGCTCGCGCCTGCTCGTGACGGCGGAAGGCTACGGGACCACGATACAGCTGGCCGGCGACCTGGCGAAGTTCGGGGTGAAAGCCGAGAAAGTGTGGCCCAGCGCCGAAGCCTTCATCGAGGCGGTAAGGGAAGGTGACGTCCTCCTTCTCGAAACGATCACCAACCCGACGCTGAAAGTGGTTGACGTCCCGGAGGTGGCGAAGCGATGCAGAGAGGTTGGCGCCACGCTCATCGTCGACAACACGTTCGCGTCACCCGTGCTCTTCAGGCCGGCAGCAGACAACGCAACGCTGTGCATCGAGAGCTTGACCAAGTACATCGCAGGCCACAACGACGTTGTAGGCGGCTGCGTCGCCGGGCCGCGGAGCCTGCTGCTGGAGCTGTGGGAGTGGAGGAGGAAGCTGGGGACTATCATGCACCCGTTCGAAGCGTACCTCACGCTGAGAGGTTTGAAAACGCTTGAAGTTAGGTTCGAAAGGCAGTCCAGAACCGCCCAGGCAGTAGCGGAGTTCCTCAGCGAGCACCCGAAGGTCGAAGAGGTTCTCTACCCAGGTTTGAGCTCGAGCCCCTACAAGCGCGTGGCCGACAAGGTCTTCGGGAAGAGGCTCTATGGGGGTGTCGTCTCCTTCAAGGTGAAGGGGGGCAGGGGGGAGGCGCTCAAGGTGCTCTCGAAGGTGCGCATCGTGAAAGCAGCGCCCAGCCTCGGCGGGACCGAGAGCCTCCTCACCTACCCGGTCATCAGCGCCGCAAGGATGATCCCCGAAGAGGAAAGGTTGAAGCTAGGCATAACCGACAACCTACTCCGCTTGTCAATAGGGCTAGAAGACCCCGAAGACATTAAAGAAGATCTAGATCAAGCGCTAGCCTGAACGCCGGTAGATAAGCCGGAGCCGCTGCACCGCACGCGAAAAATTTAAATCGGAATTTCCCGTTTTTCTTTCCGATGAAACCTGAGGAGTACTTCGGGGTGAACGCGGGGAAAGTGTGGAAAGCCCTGAAAGACGCCGGTCAACCTTTAACAGCCAAAGAGATCGCCTCGAAAACAGGGCTCAAAATAACCGACGTCTTCGGAGCCCTCGGGTGGCTGGGGAGAGAAGGCAAGATCGAAGTGCTCCCGAGCGGAAAGAAGAAAGCCTTCCGCCTAACGGAGTAGCACGCAAGCACTGGTACGCCGCTCTCCTCAAGGCGGTGCAAGCCAGCTGGCTAGCAGCTTATATACCAGAGCGAATATTCAGCTAGCGTATGAGGAAGCTAGAACTAGCTAGGATAATCGACTACGCGCTTGTCAAACCGACCAACACGCTGGCGGAAATCGAGAAAGCTTGCGATGTAGTGCTCGAGCACGGTATAGGCGCCATCTGCGTCCTCCCACCCTACGTAGAGTACGCTGCCAGGAGGCTGGCTGGCAGCGGAAGCAAAGTGTGCGCTGTCGTCGCCTTCCCCTTCGGCGCCAGCCCGACCGAAGCCAAAGCAAAAGAAGCCGAAATCTGTGTGGAAAAAGGCGCCGACGAGGTGGACTTCGTCATGAACATCCCGCTCTTTAAGTCGGGAAACTACGACGCGGTCGAGCGCGACATGGCCGAAGTTACCGCAACCGCCAAGAAAACAGGCGAGAAGCGGGGAACCGACGTCATAGTGAAAGTGATCATTGAAACAGGTTACCTTGCGCAGGAGGAAATAGCGGTCGCGAGCAAACTGGTCGAAGAAGCAGGCGCCGACTACGTGAAAACGTGCACCGGCTTCGGACCCCGAGGGGCTACGCTAGAAGATGTGAAAACAATAATGAAAGCCGTCAAAAAAGCGAAAGTCAAAGCGGCTGGCGGCATCTCAACCTACGCGAAAGCCATCGAGTTCGTAAAAGCGGGAGCCTCCAGGATAGGCACCTCCCACGCCCTCGAAATGCTCAGGGAAGCTCCCTAGAGCTGGAGAGAGCCATCGACAAGCGCTCAACCCCTTTAACCTTACCCAAATCGTTCAAGTAACATTCAACGCGCTTAGCATCCCCCTTCACCACAACAACCTCCATGCACTCATCCTCCCCCAAGTGGAAGTGCAACGTCGAAACAATCACATCCCGGTAGCGGTGCCCAAGCTCCCTCAACCGTTCAGCAGCGTGGTGATCCCCATAATGGTAGGAGACAGCTCCCACAACGACCCCTCCAGCGCCGAAACTCATCGAATCAATCAACCGCCTAACAGCCTCAGCCACCGCGCTACTCCTACTCTTAAACGACCTCTTAACAAGCTCATCCAGCTCAACCAACAGCTCCTCCGGCAAAGTCACAGTAACTCGCACAAGCCTTTTCCCAACCACTTGAAAACTGCAAAAACGGAAACAATAAACCTTACCGCATGCGCGCTATCGGCACCCAGCTGTTTTACGTTTTTCATGCATCCATCTTCCCCAGCCGACACTTAACAGCGTTTCAAGTGAAGCCCTGGAAAAGCGTTAGTAGGATCTCTTCGCGTAAAACAAGCCAAACTTCGGTTTTCTGTAAATTCCTGCTGGCGCTCACTGTACTAGCTTTGAGCACGCGCGCTAAGCTAATTAACGAGAGGAGGTGCGTAACGCCTGTGAGCGGGGCTTTCAAGTTGGAGGGTGGCTGGCTGGTTCTCGAGAAAGCCGGTTTCAAGCTCTCTTTCAAACCCCGCGTTTCGATCGCGGGTGAGCCGGCAGAGCCGGCTTCCATAGAGCTTGAGCGTGTTGGAGCGCGCTTGAAGTACGCTGAAGGGGAGGCGCGGCTCGCGCTGGTTGAGCACAGCCCGGAAGCTGTGGTTCTCCGCGCTGAAGCTGGAGGACGCAGCGACAGCGGTTTCCTCGTGGAATTGAGGTCCCGGCTTGAAGGCTTCGAGAGGTTGCTGCTCTTCCACTTCACTTACGATCCTGATAAGTACTTCGGCGACGCGCCCGAGCCCTACAAGTACCCGCAGCTGGTGGAGGCCGGTGAGCTCACGTACTGCCCGTGGAGCTACCCGATCCACACCGGCAGCTTCGAAGGGCTGCCGAGGACTCTAAAGGTTTCGCAGCTCCTCGCCAGGGGGAAGGAGGGGTACGCCTACCTGCTCCCCGTTTCGGACGCGGGGGCTAGAGGCTACATCTCGTGGTTCGAGAAGGGGGAGTTCAGCGTGGTACTGAACAGGGCCGCCCCCGGGGCGTGGAACGGCGCTACAGTCCTCGCGTTCTCCGCTTCCGGGAACCCGTACAGGGCTGTCGAGGCGGCGTACGAGGCCGCGTTCTCGGCGGTGGGCAAGGAGAAGGCGCTCAGGAGGAGCAAGAAGCTGCCTGAAGTGTTCAGGTACTTGGGCTGGTGCTCGTGGAACGCTTGCTGGCGTGAGCCGACCGAGGAGAAGGTCCTCGCAGCCTACAAGACGCTCCTGGAGAAAGGGGTGAAGCCCGGTTTCGCGCTGATCGACGACGGCTGGCAGGACGAGATAACGGGCCAGTGGCCCGGAATGCGGATGAAGAGCTTGAACCCCGACGCCAGGAAGTTCCCTAAGGGCTTCGCCGAGGTCGCTAAGGAGCTTAAAAGGCTTGGCGCCAAGTACGTTGGCCTCTGGCACACCCTTAACGTGCACTGGGGAGGGGTCGCCAAAGGGAGCGAGCTGTCGGAGCGGTGGAAAGGGCTGCTGATGGAGGTTAACGGGAACCTCGTACCCGACCCCACCAAGTCGTTCGATCTGTTCAAAGACTGGTACACAAAGCTGAGAGAGTGGGGCTTCGATTTCGTCAAGGTGGACAACCAGTCCTTCGTCGGCTACGCCTACGCGGGCCGCGTGCCGATCGAAGAGGCTGCCAGGAAGCTCCACGAGGGACTGGAGGGCGCCGCCTACATCAACTCGCTCGAAGTGCTCAACTGCATGGCCCAGCAGCCCGAGAACGCGTTCAACTGGCTCAGGTCGACAGTGGCGAGGAACTGCGTCGACTACATCGTACCCCACAGGAAGTCGAGAGACAAGCTCCACCTCTACTTCAACGCGTACAACGCACTCTTCATGTCTCAAGTGGTCTGGCCCGACTGGGACATGTTCCAGAGCCACGACCCCTGGGCCCTCCAGCAGGCCGTCGCTAGAGCGGTTAGCGGAGGACCCGTCTACCTGACCGACGAGCCCGGCAAGACGGTGGCGGAGATCGCGAGACCCCTCGCTTTCAGCGATGGCACGCTCCCGCTGCCCGACGAGCCTGCAATGCCGACGGAGGACGTGCTGATGCGAGACCCCTACAACGAAGCCGTACCCCTGAAAGTGTTCACAAGAGTTACCGTCGAAGGGGTGGGCCGCTACGGCGTCGTAGCCGCTTTCAACGTGAACAAGGATGACTTGCCCGTAAAGGGGAAGGTCGAGCCGCTCGACGCGCAGCTACCCCCCGGCAAGTACGCGGTCTACGAGTATTTCAGCGATAGCCTACACGAAGGCTCGGCGAGCTTCGAGCTGGAGCCTATGGGCGTCAAGCTGTTCATCGTAGCGCCCGCTGGAACTTGGTTCTCACCCTTCGGCCTCAAAAACGTATACATCATGCCGCGTGCCATCGAGCACGCAGCGGTGTTCGAGGACGAGGCTGTGCTGCTGCTGAAGGAGCCCGGCACCCTAATCGCCAAAACAGAAGCGAAAGTACGCGTAGAAGGAGGCGAAATACTCCAAGAAGAGCCGATCGCCAAGATCAAATGCAAACAGCGGTTAGTTAGGGTGAAAAGCGTTCGCTGAGAGCCGCGAACGAAACGGATATATTTTTCTCATTTTTGTCTGTCTGTGGCTCGCCCTGGAATCGAGCTGAGCTTACCCCCTCGCATTAAGGTTCTTGAGGCTCTAGGGTCGATCGCGGACGGTAGGGTGAAGCTGGTTGGCGATAAGGAGGCTGTGGTTGTCTCCTCGATGGGTGATAGGCAGTACACCGTTTACGTGGACGCGGAGAAGGGGGAGGCTTTCAGCGACGATAACGGGACGAAGTTTAGGGGTTACGTCGGCTACCCGATAATCGCGGTTTTGATGCTGAAAGGAGTGCTGCCTTACGACGAGAGGTTCGCCAAGGCGCTAGCCGGTTTGCCGTGGAAGGAGCTTAACGAGCGGTTCAAGAAGTACGCGGTTGTCGAAAACCTCGTTAAAGAGGAGGCGCGGAAGAAGGGTGTCGACCGGAAGGAGCTGGACGCGTTCGTAAGCTCTGTTCTCAACCGCCTTGCTGAGCTTCAGCTTCGCTACGTTGAGCGTCCTCGAGCAGGCTGAGGAACTCTCGCACGCTCTTTTTTGGCAGAAGGATCTTGTACTTTGATAGCGGCCAGAAACCGTCCCTAGAAACCACGCGGCCGCCCATCTCGCCCAGCATCTTAACGAAGTTCGCGTAAGGCACCTTCCTGTGGTCGACCTCCACCTCGATGACAGCTCCTCTACCCCGCGCGCTCATCTGCAGAATTGGCGAAAAAGGTGGGAAATAAGTGTTTCCGCGTTGATGGAGAAAGCCTTGAAACTGCACTTGGGGTTAAGCCGCCGGGCTCCCGAGCCTACAGGATCGCGACTTGCGTCCCGATGGCCTGGCCCGGTAGGGGTTTTCGGAACTTCGCTACCACCCGCCCCCTGCAGCCGTGAACCCTAACGATGACGCCTTTCACGGTCAGCTTCCCGTCCGGGCTCTTCCATAGCACCTTCCTGCCTACGAAGCGGGCGGCTTCGCTGTCGCTGCGAACGCCTTCGATCTCCAGCAGCACGTACCTTTCGTTCTGGGAGTTGCTCCCCCGGCGGTAGCTTACCGCGTACGCCACGTGGCTCACCGAGCTCATAGCGTAGAGGGGGAGTGTGCTTGCTCTCTTTAAGCGTTACGCGCGCTAAAGGCGGCCCCTCTGTTCTGGTGTCGCTCATCCCCGTGCAGCTATACCAGCCTTCATCCTCGGGGCCGAAACTTCCCCATCGAAGGTGGCAAATTAACTTTGCTGCCGCGCGCTAACTGGGGGAACATTCTTGAACAGCGTTTTGAGTGGTTTTAGGGGAGCCAAGCTGGCTAGGGTTCTCAAAGTCCATGCGGGAAATTTGGTGTTTGTGAAGGTTAGTGGTAGGGGTTCTACGCTGTTTGCTGTGCCTGTTCCCAGCGGTAAGGGGGTTGCTATCCTCTTTTTTGGGGTGAAGGTGAGGTCGAGGGAGAGGAGGTGGTGGACTCCCGCTTTGGCGTTGGCTGGTGCACCTCTCAACCGGTTGATTGGGCAGCTTGAAGGTTTGGTGGAGGGTAGTGGTAGGCCGTTTTCGTTTAGGTCTAGGAAGAGCGGTCTTTTCATCTCTGTGAGGCGGATGGGTTCGGGTTACGCGTTTCTGCTGGGTGGCGGGGGGAGAGTGTACGTGGCTGTTGAGGTGAGAAAGGGGGATCTTGCGAAGCTGGCGAGGTTGCTGAGGGAGGCGGTGGAGTGGCGGCCTGCCGATCTGCCTCTCCCGTTGACTTGGAGGGACAAGGAAAAGATTTTCGGTTCCTACGCTTAGATTGTTACCCTGTGCTTTTTCAAGGTGTTCTCAAGGTTTTCCAGGAGCTCTCTCCCGAGGGTCTTCCCGCTGAGGATGTAGGATAGCAGTAGGGCTCCAACGGCGGGCGGGAACTTCGGCTCGATGATTTCCACTTTGAAATGCTGTTCGAGGTTTTTCCTGAAGGGTTCTAGAATCACGTTTCCGGCTCTGAAGACTCCTCCGACTGGAGCCACTTTGATCGGTTGCTCCTCCAGCATGCCGAGCTTCTTCGCGAGCGCGATTACGTGGAGCGCTAGGTGCTTCGCAGCGTCCTCGACGATGCTCTTCGCCACCGGGTCGCCGCGCTTCGCGGCTTCCGTGACGAGCGGCGCCAGCCTGGCGATTTCGCGCACGCTCATCCGCTCCCCGTACACCTTGATCAGGATCTCGTCCGGCGACGCTACGCCCAGAGCCTTCAGCACCGGTTCGGTCAGCTGGGTGGAGGGGCCGCGCCCGTCGAAGGCCCAGAGGACGGCCCTCAAAGCCTCCCTCGCGATGAAGTAGGCGCTCCCCTCGTCGCCGAGCAGGTGGCCCCAGCCGCCGCAGCGCGCGTACTCGCCCCTCCTGTTCCTGGCGCCTGCGACCGAGCCCGTCCCGGCGATGACGATGACGCCCGGCTCGCCCAGTGTGGCGCCTACTAGAGCGATCTCGGCGTCGTGTCGCACGAAGACCCTCCTGCCGGCGACTCTCGGCGCGGCCTTCTCCTCGAAGATCTTGAAGTCGTGGCTTGTGTCCATCCCAGCCAAGCCGAGGGTTACCACTTCTGCCGTCTCGCGGCCCGCGGCGGCGATAGCCTGCTTGACGGCAGTGTTTATGTTCTCGACAGCTCCGTCGAGACCGACGACGTGGTAGTTGGACGGTCCGCTCTCCCCGACGCCGACGACCCGCCCCTCCCCGTCGGCGGCAACCGCCAGGGTCTTGGTCGCGCCCCCGTCTACGCCCACATACAGCTCGATCTCGCTCACAAGTGCTTAGGGTGTTGCCGGTATAATAGCGCTGCGCCGGGAGCAGCTATATTAGAGAGCCGCCGCGCGGGGGGCGCGTGGAGGATAGGTTGGCCTGGTTTAGGGAAGCAAGGTTCGGGATGTTCATCCATTGGGGTCTCTACGCTCTTCTGGGTAGGGCCGAGTGGGTAATGTACTTGGAGCGGATTCCCCGAGCCGAGTACGCGAAGCTTGCTCAGCGCTTCAGGGCTGAGCGGTTCGACGCGGAGGAGTGGGCGCTGACCGCTAGGGATGCTGGGATGAAGTACATGGTTCTCACGTCGAGGCACCACGATGGTTTCAGCCTTTTCGATACGAAGCTTTCCGACTACAAGTCTACGAAGACGCCGGCCGGTAGGGACATCGTGGCTGAGTACGTTGAAGCGTGCAGAAAGATCGGTTTGAAGGTCGGCCTCTACTACTCGCTTTTGGACTGGAGGTGGGACGCGTACTGGAAGGGGCCAAGAGCCGATCCGCAAGGCTGGCAGCGTTTCCTCGAGTACGTCCACGGCCAGGTGGAGGAGCTATGCAGCAACTACGGCCGGATAGACGTGCTGTGGTTCGACGGGAACTGGCCGTACAGCCCGGAAGACTGGAGAGCTCAGGAGCTTCTCGATAAGGTGCGCAGGCTGCAACCCCAGATCATCGTGAACAACAGGACCGGCTTGCCCGGCGACTTCGACACTCCTGAGCAGCATGTGCCTTGGTGGGCGCCTCCGAAGAGAGCTTGGGAAACGTGCATGACGATGAACGATAGCTGGGGCTACTTCGAGGGTGACCGCAACTGGAAGACACCGCGACAGATAGTGAACACACTGGTGAGCATTGTCAGCATGGGCGGCAACCTCCTGCTGAACGTTGGGCCGCGCGGAGACGGGAGCTTTCCGCCGGAAGCTGTCGAGATCCTCTCGCACGTGGGCTCTTGGCTGAAGCGCAACGGCGACTCCGTTTACGGGGCTTCGGGAGCCCCCTTCACGACCACCGTCGGGCCGGTGACCGCGAAGGGGAACAAAGCCTACGTGCACGCGCTCAGGTGGCCGGGTAGGAGGATCACCGTGGCGGGTGTCGGGAACAAGGTGCTTTCCGCCAGGCTTCTCGCGGAGGACAAGAACGTCGCGTTCAGGCAGGAGGGCTCCAGGGTCTTCCTCGAGAGCTTACCGCCCTCCCCGCCCGACCCCTACGACACTGTGATTGAGCTCGAGCTCGATGGAGCTCCCGTTGCCGCCCCCTACGTCCTGGAGTAGATAGCTGCTCGGTTAACGCCTCACGCTTTTTTCCCGGTTACCCGTGGTAGTCCCGGAATTCGTAAGCGAATTCTTCGCGCGGGGAAAGCTTCTTGAGGCTAGCGAGTTGGTTGCGCAAAGCTGATTAACGACCGCTTCTCCCGCATCCGCGTGAGGGTCGGAATTATAGGATGCGGGTCTATCGGCAAGATTCACATCAAGAACCTGAAGTCCGTTGGCGCTGAGGTCGTGGCTGCCTGCGATATCGATGAGAGCGAGCTCAAGTACGTGAAGAGTGCGTTCGGTGTTGAGCACCTCTATAGGGATTACCGCGACCTCATAGCTCGCAGCGATATCGACGCGGTGGTAGTGGCGACACCCAACTACCTTCACCACCAGATGACGGTGGACGCGCTGAGGGAGGGCAAGCACGTCCTCTGCGAGAAGCCGCCGGCGCTCACAGCCCGCCAGGCCAAGGAGATGTTCGACGCCAGCCGCAAGTACGGGCGGGCGCTCCTCATAGGCTTGACCAACAGGTTCAGGGGGGACAGCAGGGCTCTCAGAAGGTACGTGGAGGAGGTGGGGATCGGCGAGCCTTACTACGCGAGAGCGAGCCTCCTCAGGAGGTCCGGAATCCCCGGTTACGGGAGCTGGTTCACGAGGAAGAGCGAAGCCGGTTCGGGGCCTCTATTCGACATAGGTGTTCACGCGCTCGACATCACGATGTGGTTGATGAACAACTTCAAAGTAAAGGAGGTTTACGCGGCGACCTACGCGAAGTTCGGCCCGAGAGGTAAGGGTCTCGGCACTTGGGGTAAGCCTGTGCCGGGCGGGCCCTTCGACGTCGAGGATCTGGCGGCGGCTATGATTCGGATGGAGAACGGCGCGGCGCTCTACCTGGAGGTAAGTTGGGCAGCTCACATCGCGTCGGACAGCTTCCAGGTGCTTGTTTTAGGTGACAAGTCGGGGTTCGTATTCCCGGGTGCAAAGGTTTACGCGGAGGAAGGAGTGCTAGTCGATAAGCAGCTGAAGTTCACCGAGGAGGACCCGTACGTCGTGGAGATGCAGCACTTCAAGGAGGTTGTGGAGAAGGGCGTCGAGCCGGTAACGAAGCCCGACGAGATGGTGATGCTGCAAGCTGCTTTAGAAGCCGCTTTGAAGTCGGCAGAAGAGAAGAGGCCGGTAAGGGTTTCAGAGCTCCTGTAGCTTGCGGCCAGCGTGCGCTAAGCGAGGCTTACGGTTTTCCCGGTTTTTGCCGCCTCGTTGAGCGCCAGCAGGACCTTTGTGACCTTGTAGCCCCACTCGACCGAAGGCAGCGGCTTCTCGCCTTTTGCTACGCACTCGGCGAGGTGGTCGATCGAAGCGTGGTAGTAGGGTTTTATCTCGCCTATCTGCTCCCTACCCAAGCTCCTCTCCCCGCTTTTCGCGCGCACGACGATGAGCGGCGCGTACGGGTGGACGGAGACAGCCCCCTCCGTGAAGTAAAGCTGGATAGGGGGCATGTGCAGCTGGGTGAAGGTGACGTAGTTCGCCAGGGTCACCGCTAGCCCGCCGCCGTAGTCGAGGATCCCGGCGAAGTCGTCGAAAGCCGTGACTTTGACCGGTACGCTGGGTTTCAAATCGTGGAAGTAGTAGACGCCCCGGCCATACGTGTCGCGCCTTATCGCGGTTGTCGCCTCCTCCGGCTTGAGCACGAGCCTCTCCTCCATCAGCACGGAGCCTAGGGCGGCGACTCTGTTCGGCTCGCCGAATAGCGTCACGAGCCTAGCCACGTCGTAAACCGCTAGGTCGAATAGGACGCCCCCGCCCTTCGCGTCGTCAAAAAACGCCTCAGACCACGTGGGCCCGCTGTGGCCTGTGTGCCACAGGGAGTAGCAGTGGCGCCCGAGCCCGGCTAGTTCGCTCTTCAAAGCCCGGAAGAGAGGAGAGAGCAGGGGGTCGGATGGTTCAGCGACAGCCACGACTCCGCTCTTTTCAACCTTTCTGACGATCTCTTCCGCCGCTTTGAGGGAGAGGGCCATCGGCTTCTGGACTACGAAGTGCTTCCCCTCCTCAGCGGCCCTGATGGCCAGCGGGGCGTGGGACTCGTGGCTGGTGACTATCACTACAGCTTCTACGCGCGGGTCGCTCAGCAGCTTGTCAGGGTCTTCGTACCACTTTACGGCGCCCCAAAGCTCAACGCTCCTTCTCGCTCTCTCAGATATGGTGTCGGCTACTGCTACGAGCTCGTGGTTCCTCGCGATGTACGGCAGGTAGTAGTTGTTGGCCACGTTCCCGCAGCCGATAACCCCAAAACTCAGCTTTTTCACGAGCGCGACGGCTAGCGGTCGGATATAAACCCGCTCCGCGCGCAATCCCTGCGCAGTAGCGCGCCCAGCTCAACGACCCCGCCCGCGGCGATCGCGTACTCCACCTCGGAGAGCTTAAGGTTGCAACCGTAATCTGCAATGCTTCTAACCTTCCCGCTCGCCACAGCGTACGCCTCATCCTCCTCCAGGAGAGTCAGTATGTAGCGGGCTAGCTCCTCACTGAATACAACTCGCTCGCCGCTCAAAGGGTAGCAGTACGGCAGTTTGACCTCTAGCGCCCCCCTCTTGAGGGTCAAGTCTCTAGCTATTTTCACCCGCTCCAGAGGCTCGCCCTCTGCCACGCGGTATGCCACGTAGACGGCTCCATCAACACTGAACTGGCACGGGCCTAGGGTTCGCGCTTCAACGCCGAGCTTTTCTGTGAGCAGCTTCCGAGTCCGCCCCTTTGGCGGGAAGTCGCCCATTATCCCGCCCACAACGACGTACCTAAACTGTTTGAAATCCTCCGGCGAGAGAGGTATACGGGCCTGCGGGTCCAGCACGAGGATCTCTCTCCGCTCGGCAATCTCGCCCACGCTCTCCGGCACAGCTCGGGCGAAAGGCTCTAGGCACGCTCTCTCCCTCTTGTCCTTCACGTTGGTCACCAGTAGGTTCCCCACCATGCTTGCAGCGTGCTTGTACTCGAGGTAGGCCCAGGGGCTGAGAGTGGGTTCCAGGTGCTCTATCACGATCACTGCCATACTCGCCGCGAGCGCTGTCGCCACCAACTTTTTTACTCCTTCCCTCGAGCAGCGCCCGGTGGTTGGGTGAAGTACGTCGCGGTGGGCGCGTTTCCCGACATCACAGAGAGGAAGGTTAAGGAGAGCGCGAGAGCTCGGGTTTTATCCGTGAAGGGCTCCGGCGAGGCCGCCCTGTGGACGGCGAGGCGGCTCAGGGCGATAGGCTACGAAGTGGAGGGGCCTGTGGATGTCGAAGTTTCGGTGAAGGCTGTGGAGGAGGCTGTCAGGTCCGCGCTTGACACCTGCGATCTCGTGATCGTTACTGGCGGTGTGGAGCCGAACTCCGCTCCAGCCTTCGAAGGTGTCGCAGCCGCCCTTGGGAGGGCGCTAGTGGAGAACGAGGAAGCCAAGCAGCACGTCGAGGAGTACTATCTTCTGGAGGCAACCGATGGCGCCGCGAGCGAGCTTTCCCCACTGGAGCGCGCTAGAGCCCTAACCCTGTTGCCTGAAGGGTCCACGGTTTTCCACAACCCGAGGGGGCCAGCCCCTGGGATCCTGCTGGAAGAGGGCGGTAGGTACCTGATCTGCGTGCCCAGCTCGCTCGCGGAGGCCGGAGCCATTTTCGAGGAGGAGGCAGACCCCTACGTGCGCAGCGTGATCGGCGCGTACTTTTCCACCACAGTGCACGTGATGACGAAGACGTGGGAGGAGGACGCAGTCGCCCGCGTGGTAGAAGCTGTCTCGGAGGAGGCGCCGTGGGTGTTCGCCCAGCTTAAGCGAACTGTGCGTTCGAAGGAAGGGTGGGGTATAACGGTTACCGTTTTCGCGAAGAGCCCGGACGAGCTCAGCGAGAAGCTGGTTAAGGCGGTCGAGATCGTGGAGGGGGTTCTCGAGCGCGAAGGCATAGGGTTCGACAAGAAGGATCTTAGCGGTCTCTAGGCTCAACCAAGTCAGAAACCAACCCTTTCCTCACCCTTCAGACTGGGGGTATCTCATCACGTGCTTACGCCAGCGTCTGCCGGGTAAAAGCTTTAGGTGCCCGTCAACGCTTTTTAGCCCCCACGGCAGGGGGCCGAGGTATGCGGTTGGTGTTCATAGGCCCCCCTGGGGTGGGGAAGGGCACGTACGCTGCAGCGGTCTCGCAAAGGTTCGGGATACCGCACGTATCGACGGGGGACATGATCCGGGATGAAATCAAGAGAGGATCTGAGCTCGGCAGGAAGCTGAAGGAGTACGTGGAGAAAGGCGCTCTGGTTCCCGACGAGGTTGTCACGGAGATGGTGCGGGAGCGGTTGAGCAGGGAGGACTGCAAGCGCGGTTTCATACTCGACGGCTACCCGCGCACGCTGAAGCAGGCTGAGGAGCTGGACAGGATCACTGCGATTGACCTCGTCCTCAACTTCGTCGCGCCCGACGAGGTGATCATCGACCGGATAAGTGGAAGGAGGATCTGCAGGGTGTGCGGAGCCATCTACCACGTTAAGTACATGCCGCCGAAGGTTCCCGGCGTTTGCGACAAGTGCGGGGGGCCGCTCTACCAGAGGGAGGACGACAAGCCCGAGGTTGTCGCGAGGAGGCTTGAGGTCTACCGCCAGCAGTTCACGCCGATAATCGAGTACTACAGGCGGAAAGGGGTTCTCGTGGACGTGGACGCCAGCGAGCAGGCGGAGATCGTCGTGCCTAGGGTGCTGAAGCTGCTGGAGGATAAGTTTTCTTCAGGAAAGCTTTCTCGATAGAGGTCGCTAAACGCGATCGAGGAAGGGAAAAATTCTATAGTTGAAATTTAAAGCGGGAGGGTTAAGATTATATAGGCTGTTGAAGGGAGCAGACCTGTGGGGCAGAGTAGCGGCTCCACGGGACAGCGGGCTACCGGTTTGACAAGGAGGATGCTGCTTCTCCTAGTGATTCTCGTCCTGTTGCTAGTCTCCTCCAACGTGTACATTACGCTGGCTGGCGGCGCGCTAGGTATCGTCAGCACGTACACGCTCGTCTTGCTCTTCACGTACGTCAGCAGGTACCTGGGAGCAGACCTGTCGAAGCAGGAGGTGTACGCGCTCTTCTACGCTCTCACCTTCTCCTGGGTGTTCTTCAACGCTTACAACATCGTGTATAGAGCGTATCTGAGGGTTAGCGAGGTGACCAACTCCTTCCTGATCGGCGGCGAACCCGTCGCCCGCCTTCTGCCGGCGTGGTTCGCACCTCCTGCTGGCTCTCCTGTTTTCAAGTTGAGGACGCTTTTCCACCCTGACATGGCTCTACCGCTGCTAATACCCTTGACGTTCTCCATCCTCTGGCTTGTCGCGGAGCTATCGATGGTCATGCTTTCCTCCTTCCTTTTCGTCGAGGTTGAAGCCCTCCCCTATCCTCTCGCCCAGATCGACGCCACGTTCATCACAATGGTTTCCGAGAGGCCTGCCGAGTGGTTGAGAGGCTTCCTGCCGGCTATGGCGTTGATGCTTTTCCTGGCGGCGTTGCTTTACCTACCCAGCGTGGGAATAATCGTCGGATTGCCGGTGCCGCCCATAGGCTTCTACGATTTCACCCCTCAAATAACCGACGTCTTCCCGGGCGGCGTGCTGGCGATTAACTTCTACCCCTGGACAGTTGCTACCGGCTTCATGATGCCTCTCGACGTAGCGTCGGCCGCGCTCGTCACCTCCATCATCGTATGGATAATCTTCAACTCGCTCTTCATCACGAACCCGTTCTTCAGGTCGTGGTTCCCCGACTGGGCTAAGGAGTACCAGAGAGGTATGTCATACTGGACGATCGTTGAGCGCTCGACCCTGAGGATTTGGGCTCCGATACAGCTGGGCGCCCAGCTGGCGCTCTCCGTGCTCCTTGTAGTCAGGTACAGGAAGGAGATCGCTAGGGCTTTCTCCGCTCTCGCCAAAGCCGGCTCTGCTGAAGCGCGAGACTACCCACCCCTCTCCGCTCTGCTCGCGATGTTTTTCGCCGCGACCGGGTTCGCCGCGGTCCTCTACTCGCTGCTCCTGCCAGGCATCCCCATCTACATCGTCGCGGCCATAACCGTCGGGTTGGGCCTCCTGATACCTTTGACCAACGCCTACATGGCCGGGAAAGCGGGGCCCAGCTTGGGTCTCCCACCCTACACTTGGCACTCGGTGGTGTATTCGATGATAGGTCAAATACCAGCCTCCACGCAGGTTACAGCCATACTCTTCGGCCCGCCAATGATCGGCAGTATGGCAGGTAGCGGGGCCCAAGCCATCAAGGTGGCGAGCATAGTTGGAGCTAAGCCAACGGACTTTGTGAAAACCGTTGCCATCGCTTTCGCGATCGGTACGGTCGTCAACATACTGATCGTCGACGCTCTATGGAGGCTCGCGCCGATACCCAGCATGGCTTACCCCATCACCGTCAACATGAGGGACAACTCAGCGTACGACTGCGTTGTCGCGTCGGGAGTCCTCCCGCTCAAGCCTAACGTGATACTCCCGGCTGCTGGCTTCTTCCTACTCCTCTTCGCCGCGCTGGAGTCGCTGAACATGGTGTTCCACCTGCCCCTATCGATAGCAGGGGTTGCCATGGGTCTCACCACAACCCCTGCGTTCACAATCGTTTACTTCGCCTCGTCGCTTCTGGGGAACCTGATAATACCGAAGCTGCTGGGGGGCGAGCGCGCTTCGAGGTGGGGGGCCTACAAGAGCGTCATAATCTCTGGCGCAATGCTCGGAGACGGTCTAGCGGCTTCGATATTCACGCTACTAGGTTTAATAGGGAGGGCGAGCTGGACATGGCCGTGGTGAGGTGGTGGACATGAAAAAACTGTTTGTAGTCGCGCTGGTTGCGGTTCTGGCGCTAACCCCATTCCTTGCCAGCGCTCAGGGAGAAGAGGTTAAGAGCACGATAGATACCGCGCTAAGATCCTACAACTACTCGCGCGTTCTAGAGCTAGCGGAGCGGTTCGCGTCGCTGGGGTCTAGAGCTCCCGGCTACCCCGGCTACGAGAGGGCGCTTGAGCTAATAGTGGGCGAGGCGCAAAGGCTGGGCTTGAAGTACACGATCCAGAACTTCACGATGCTCGCTCCGGTGGAGGGTGAGAGCTACGTAGAGGTGCTCGAGCCCGCGCGGCTCAAGCTGAAGGCTTACAGCCTGTGGCCCAACGGCGGTATATCCGCCGGTGCCGGAAGCGCGGAAGGTTACCTCGTCTACGTGGGTAAGGGCAGGCTGGAGGACTTCGACGGTAAACCGGTGAACGGGAGCATCGTGGTGATCGACTACGACGGCAGCTTGGACGGCTGGGTCAACGCGCTGAGGTTCGGCGCGAAGGCGGTGATCTTCCTGGGCGGTGGCAGCCCGGAGCGCGAAGCACTCAGCAAGTTCGACCCGCTAGTCCCGATACCTTTCATGAGGTTGTACCTCGAGCCGCGCGAAGCCGCCCAGCTGAAAGACATGCTAGCGCGCGCCCCCGTGAAAGCGAGGGTCTACACCGACATGGAGCTGAGGGACGTGAAGGGCTACAATGTGCTCGTTGAGATCCCGGGAGCCGAGAAGCCTGACGAGATCATCATGTTCGTCGCCCACTTCGACGCTTGGTGCGTGGCACCCGGCTTGGCCAACTCGACGGAGGAAGCCCTGTCGCCTGCCGCTCTGCTGGAGCTGATGAGGTACTTCGCCGAGCACAAGCCCCCGCGCACCGCCTGGTTCCTCTTCACATCGGGCCACTGGAACGGGCTCACCGGCCCCAGGGAGTTCGTGAGGTGGTTCATACTACAGCGCCCCGACCTCATGAGGGGTGAGCGGACGATCTGGTACGTAATGGGTCTCGACATCTCGGCGGACGTGCCGGTGGCCTCCTTGATCTACGTGGGGCACTTCTACCAGACTTCCGGTAGGACGTTCATCACGACCAAGTTCTACTGGCTGCAGGGTGCAGTCAACACGTACGCGCAGTACATCTCGAGCTTCCTGAACGAGACCGGTCTCCCGCGCTCCCCGGCCCTGAAGAGCGTCGTAAGAACGCTGGGTGTCGTCAGGCCGATCGACTTGACGCACGGGCCCGAGTGGATGTGGTCGAGCACGATGAGCAAGCCGTACGTACTCGATACGGAGCCCTTTGTCATCGCCGGCATGGCCGCCTTCACACTCAGGACCTCCTACAGCTACAGGCCTCTCGAGGGCGAGCCGACCAGCGACCTGAGCTACGTGAGGGAGAGGTTCGAGGACCGGGTGGTGCCCCAGCTCGCTTCCGCCGTAGCGATCGCCACAGGCCTCCTCAACGAACCCGCAATCAACGTGATGAAGAGCCTCATCCTGCCCACTAGGCTGCACCCTCTCCTCTACTGGGGCTTCCTCGACCTCCAGGCCCAAGTTCTGATGTACAACATCACGAAGGGCTGGTACGACACCGTCCCTTACGCGATCGTGAGGGTCAGCAGGTGGAGCTCGTACCCGTTCGCGTGGATGTTCGTAAGAGCTGACCACAACGGCACCGCACTGGTGTACGGCGTCACGCCGCAGGGTCTAAACACTTGGTTGGTTGAAGCCTGGAAGCCGGTCAACAGCACCTGGATGATTATGCCGGCGTGGGGCATGCGCAGCGGCGGGCCATCGTGGGTGACGCTGCTGGTGCCGAGAGGCTACACGAGCGTCTACGTGATGCCGCTTCAGACTAGGGTCCTCGTTGATCTTTACAACCCGAGGCTGATGAGGCGTACGCTCGACGACCCGCGCTACGCGTCTGCCAACGTTTGGGCTGGCGGCGGCGCCTGGCCGACGCCGTTCGAGACGGAGACGGGCATAACGCCCCTCTATCAGTTCGTCTCCAGCGACGACAGGACAGGTGCCTACCTGGCGGGCAGCAGCGCGGTTGGCAACTTGACGATCACGCTGTCGATGGCGGGGGCTAGGTGGCCTGTGGCTGTAACGCCGGGTGGGGAACGCGTATACTGGGCGCTTGACTACGCCGTCGGCACGTACACGATCGCCTACCAGAGGTACACTGTACTGAGCACGAGGGAAGTTAGGAGGCTGAGCGCGGACGTCATGATGGATTACGCGGGGCAGCACATCAGCAAAGCTATCAGCGCCGCGAAGAACCTGGTGTGGAGCGAGGCTTACAGGAGCGCTTTAGCCGCGTGGAGCTACGCTTCCCGAGCCTACTCCGACGAGGTGATGCCTCTCTACGACGAGTGCATCCGCTCAGCCGTCATGTTCGTACCCTTCATCGCGGCGACCGGCTACTTCCTCGAGCGGTTGCTGGCTAAAGGAGAGGGGTTCCGGATGATCTTCAACGTGCTCGGCTTCGAGATCGCCCTCTTCCTCCTCTTCGCTTTCACGCACCCGGCTTTCTGGGTTGTACCGAGCACCACGCTGGCCGCCCTGGCGATAGGTTTGCTCGTGCTCATGGCTGTCGTCTTCTGGATATTCTACAGAGAGTCTAGAGACATCGTCTCCGAGGTTGCGGCGAGGTTCCTCGGGTACCACGAGGTCGTTACCGAGAGGACGGCAGCCACGCTCATGGCGGTTTCCCTTTCAACAGAAAACATGAGGAAGCGCCCCTTGAGGTCGATCCTCACGCTGGTTCCCATAGCCGTGTTCGCGATGGCGATGGTTTCGCTTGCGTCGGTGTCACCCTACACCGCCGTTCTCCCTAAGCCGATGGAGAACGTGAAAGCTCCGTTTTACGGCTTCGTCCTGAAGAGGGGGTTTGCTGTCCTGGGAGACATACTTGACTACCCGACAGTCGAGATGGTGAAAGCCATCGTTGGCGATAAAGGGTACGTGTGCCCGCGCGTCGTGTACTACTCTCCAGCCGTGATCAACCTCGGCCCCTATGCGATGCTGATCACGAGCAACGCGTCGGCGCCGGTCCCCGTTGTTCTCGGGCTCGAGCCGGTGGAGGCTGAGACGTTGTTCTCGAAAGCTATCGTCAGAGGGTTGCCCAAGCCGTTTCTCAGCGACGACCAGCCGGCGATACTCCTCTCCACGACGATGGCTGAAGCGTTGAAGGTCGATGTAGGCGACGAGGTGGAGCTTCACGGTATGAAGCTCGTCGTCACAGGGATCTTCTCCGAGACCGCGATGGACGCGCTAAAAGATCCCGACGGCCGCGGGATGTCTCCCATCGACTCAGTGTACTACGCGCAACTCCACGGTTTCGCTGTGCCGATGGGAGGCGCTATCGTCCCGCAACCCTACGCTTGGAGCAGAGTGGTTGTAATGCCCGCCGGACTGGTGAGGAGGCTGGGCGGCAGGGTTTCCGTCGTGGACGTGATCCTCAAGGCTGATGTCACAGACGCGCAGTTCGAAGAACTCGCGCAAAGGCTGGCTTACGCCGTCGATGTGTTGTGCTTCGGCGGACGGAAGGACGGATCGGTCACGGCTTACTCCAGGTTCCCGACATACGCTGCACTCGGCTGGGAGACAATGGTGGTCCCATTCCTGCTCACATCGTTAAGCATCGTCGTCTCGCTGCTGGGGAGCGTTAAGGAGCGCTCGAGGGAGATCTTCACTTACAGCAGCGTCGGCCTCTCGCCGGGCGGCGCGATGCTAATGTTCATTACCGAGTTCGCGATATACGGCTTCCTGGGGGCGACAGTCGGCTACTTCGCCGGCTGGGGTTTGAGCAAGGTGATGAGGGCTGTAGGCGTGCTTCCCTCCACCTTCGTCTTCAACTACGCTTCGATCGCCATATCCCTCGTGCTCGTGCTGGTCCTCATCTCCACCCTAGCAGCGGCCGCGTACCCCGCATACCTGGCCTCGAGGATCGTGACGCCGTCGCTCGAACGCAAGTGGAAGGTTCCGAGAGCGCCACGAGGCACTCTTTGGGACTTGCCGCTGCCCTTCAGGGTTCCCACGGAGAGGGAAGCGCAGGCGGTGCTGCTCTACCTGCAAGAATACTACCTAGGGGCAGGCTACGAGAAGAGGCTGTTCAAGGTCTCGTCAGACCCGAAGGTGGACGTAGCCGGCAAGAAAATGGTCTTCAACGTGAGGTTATACCCCTACGACGCTGGCACGGAGCAGGAGGTGACCCTCTACTTCGTTAAGGAGAAGGTGGGAGGGTGGAGAGCTGCGGTCAGCTTGAGGCTGTTGAAAGGTCTCGGAAGCGTTTGGAGCGGGCCATCCCAGTACGGCTTCCTTGACGACCTGCGGAAGCAGATGCTGCTTTGGGGCACGCTGCCTTCCCAGGAGAGGGCAAAATACATTAGAAAGGCGTACGAGCTCCTCGCGAGCAGCGAAAACGTGATGAGCTCGGAGCAGGCGAGCGGTGAGCGGGAGCCTAAAAGCTGAAACCTAGGGGGCGGCAAGCTCGACCTTTAATCCCTTAACCTTTTCTAGCAGCTCGCCTTTACCCTCAAACCTGCGCTTATTCGCCCGCCTCGCCACAACGGATAGCACACCTTCCCCCACTCTCACCCCCCAGTACTCCTCCCGCTCGTACACGTTCGTAAAGGAGTCGGCAAGCCTAACCACAGCCGCTGCTAACAGCCCTCGCTCTCCGAGATGCCCGAGTGCTGGGTCGCTCTCCGGGTCTGTGTGCCTCCTGTGGTGCCGGACGCAGAAGGTTAATAGGTCGTAATCGAACTCCCTAGCTAAGAATTCGGCGTGCTCGCTCAACACCTTCACGCCAACCTCCTCGTGCTCTCTCTCGGTGAAGTACCTGCCCACATCGTGTAGGAGGCCCGCCGCGTACACAGTCCTCAGGTCGCCGGGCTCCAAGCCGCCGAGAGGCAGGAGCGCTTGCGCCAGGTCCAAGCTCACGTTCGCCACAGTTGAAGCGTGGTCGAGACCGGAGCCGAAGTCGTACAACTTCCCCACCTCGTATAGCTCGTGCAGCAGCTCTACCCCCAGCAGATTTACCAGCCTGGAATACCACGAGAGCGCGAGCTCCTGCACCGGGCTCAGCGGAGCGGGTTGAGGCGCGCTGCAACCCAGAACTTCAGCTAGCGCGCTTGCGACGAAGCAGCAACGATCATCGCTCTCACCAGAACCGTGAACCAGAACCCTCGCGCCCGTCCTGACAACACCGATCACGACACGCGCTAGCTCGTTCAGCTCCTCGACAGGCCGGGCAGCTAGCGGTTGGAGGGGGTAGTCGAGCACGGCCACCCCTAGCCTCCCCGCAGCCTCCCGGTAGCCGGTACAGCTCGGCTCCAGGCTTATTACGAGGAGCACACCGCCTCTTCGCGCATCTTCGATCGTCTCAGACGAAGGGCACGCCGAAACCAGCAGCGGGCTCTCCGGCTGAGCACCGTCCACGTAAGGTGCGTGTCAAGCCGCTTAATAAACCTCCTCGGCTCGAGAGCGCTAGGCGTACACTCCATTAGATTTCCAGCTTAATGCTCTAAGTCTTTTGTTTAGCTTTGCTATTTCTTTTGTTTGAACTCCATCGTAAGTTAAGATTGTTCCTTCGAGTCCAACAGTCCAACAATAATAGCAGCATATTTTCCTGATGGATGAAAAGCGCGCGCTCGGCTCGAGATAACGCCCTGCAAGCTTTCTCGCGTGGTGTTGGTTACGCGCCACCAGCCGGTGTGGCGGTTCTCCGCACCCTGGCTTTAGAGGGGTCGAGGGAAGCCCACTCAACAGTGTATCCGAGCTTCTCCAGAACTTCGAGGACCCTGCTCGGGTCTATCCCAGCTCTCTCCAGCTCCTTCGCAGCTTCCGATAGGCTTTTCCCGGAGAGGTCGGGGAAGGTAAGCCCCTCTAGCTTGGGTTGCTCGAGCTCGCGTTCGAGGTTGCGCGTCGGCTCGCCGATGAGCTTTTTCAGCAGCGGGTACACGTCCACACCCCTGAGCCTACCCCTGAAGACTACGACCTCGTGCGGCAGCTCTTTTAGGGAAGAGCAAGCCAATTCCTCGTCGACAGCAACTATCAACGTGACGCCTTCTAGCTCCCTAAGCTTCTGCAGCTTCCTCTCCAAGTACTCCTTCGTCCAGAAACCGACAATCTCGATGTACACCTTCCGATCCTCGTTGGAGACGGAGAAGTCGGGGATCAGTATACGGTTCCCGGCGACGAGCGGTTCCGGTTCTCTTTCAACCTTCCACCCAGCCGCCAGCCTAGAGAGGCTCTTGAAGAACTCCCTTTCCACTTCGCTGTCGAAGAGGGGTTCCAACTCGACGCTCCTCTTGGGGAAGAGGCTGGAGCGCGCGTCCGTCAGCTCAAACCTCAGGGTTCTCCTCCTACCAGCGACGTCTGCTTCGATCGCCCATCGGTCGGCGAGCATCACGTAGGGGACTAGCCTGGCGAGCCTTGTACCGTACCTCCTAGTCTGCCTGAGCAGCGAAGCGGGCCCATCGATGTAAAGCCTGATCCAGCTACCTGTCCGCTCGGCCATGTAAAGCAGCCCCAGCGCTTTCACCGCTCTGAGCAAGAGCTTCGTCGTAACCCCGTCGGCTGTGAAACGCACGCCGAGCTTCACGGCTTTGAAGAGCATCGTTTGGACTTCGGACAGGTTGTACTCCTTTACGAGATCCTCCGCGCTCATGTCTGGGGGTTTGGCGAGCACTTCGTCTTGGTACCTGGTGAGCACTGTCTCGAGGTCTTTGACACTACACCCCAGCCGCTCGGCCACGCGCTCAAGCACCGCCCTCCGCTCTTCCTCGCTCACCGCCACCCCGTAGCTCCTGCAAGCTTCTTCGAACACCTCCAGCCTCGCCCTGACAGGGTCCACTGGTGTTTTCACAGGCTCGAAGACCGAAACTCTCAAAGCCAGTGTGGCCATCGCTCTCGCAACCCTCATGTCGAGCCCAGCTTCGAGCGCCAGTTCCTCCAGTTCTCCGAGCTCTCTTTCGAGCTCCCTCCTGCCCTTCCCGACGCCCTCCCTCAACCTATCCAGTATCTCGGCTGCGATAGCTAGCGGTATCCCTTCTGGCTCCAGCAGTAACGGCTCGATCCGCCCACCTTGAACTCTAGCGACCAGAAGGTTCGAGGGCAGCATCAGCCTTCTCCCTCGAGCGCTTTCCTGCGCTTCCGCGATATGCCGACCTCCTTCGTCCCTGATGTTACAACCTCGTAGAGCAGGGCGCGTTTGCCTTCCCGGGGCCGTAGGATCCTCCCCAGCCTCTGCACAAACTCCCTTCGGCTTCCCGTACCGCTGAGGATCACCGCTACATTGGCATCCGGCACGTCGACGCCCTCCTCAAGCACTCGAGACGTAGCGAGCGCGCGCACCCTACCCTCGCGGAAAGCCGCTAGCACCGCCCTCCGCTCCTCCTCAGGCGTCTTGTAGGTGACCTCGGGTATCAGGAAGCGCGAAGATATCGCCCTGACTACATCGCTGTGCTCAGCGAATATCAGCACCTTGTCGCCTCTATGCTTAGCCAGCAGGTCCTTGAGGACATCCAGCTTCATCGAAGCGTGGAGCGCAATCCGCCTGGCACGGTACCAGGCTAGGAGCGCCTCTCTAGCCTCCGCGTCCCGCACGCTTAGCGCCGCAAGCCTCTCGAAGTCGCGTGGGCTCCGCATCCTCAAACCCCTTTTCCTCAGGAAGCCCTTGTAGACACCCGTAAGCTTGGCGTACTCCTCGCGCTCGCTCTCGGACATCAGAGCGTAAACGCGTACCACGTCGAACTCGGCTAGCCACTTTCCAGCCAACTCCCGCACGTAACGCCTGTAGACCATTGGGCCGACAAGGTAGGGCAGCATCTCGTGCAGGTCGTCCTCGCGCTCGGGCGTGGCGGTGAGGCCCATCCTCCAAGGCGCCGCGCAGAGCTCGGCTATCTGCCTGTAACCGGGGCTGGGGAGGTGGTGCACTTCATCGAAGACTAGAAGCTCGAATTTGTCCCCTAGCTGCTCCGCGTTAATGTAGGCCGAATCGTAGGTAGCGACAGTCACACACCCAACGCTCTTCTCGCCTCCCCCGTAACGCCCGGGGGAAATCCCCAGGTGCTTCTTCACGCTTTCCTCCCACTGGTCCATCAGCTCCAGTGTCGGCACGACTATCAGCGTCGGCCGAGCCAGCTTAGCGATCGCGGCGATGGCTACAAGCGTCTTTCCGGCGCCGGTTGGAAGGACCACAACCCCCCTTTTCTCGCTCATCCAAGCTTCAAGCGCTTCGCGCTGGTAGTCCCTGAGCGGCAGTTCGCGGGAAGCTAGCTGGCAGGGTAGCGGGTGGAGCACGTCATCCTCGTACTCCACACCAAGCATCCTGAGCGTTTCCACGATCCACCTGTACTGGATCGCGAGCGCCCTGTAGCACCGTACGCGTGGGTCCCACTTGAAGTAGGCTTTAACCAGCGGCGGGGCTTCCCCCTTCAGGAGTATCGTGCCGGCGCTCCACTCAAGCTTCAGCATCGCCCGGTAGGAAGGAAGCTCCTCGCGGTAAAAGCTTTCGCGGTGAAGGGCGAAACTAAAACCTCGAGCGAGCTCAAGCGGCAGATCGTTTGCCGAAAACCCCTGCGTAAAAGTCTCTCGTCGAGTACTCCCTTGCGAACTCCTCGGGGATAGGGTACCTACCGTACTCGCGAGCAGCCTTGACCATTGCAAGGAAGTTCTCAGGTTTCACACCGGGGTGTATGCTGTTGCTGGACGAAAGCACGAACCCGCCTCCCGGCGCGGCTTTCGCTATCGTTTCCTTCACCACCTCCACAACGTCGTGTTCGCTGAGCAGCGGCAGCACGATGCTGCAGTCGACGTTGCCGATAACTGCGATCCTGTCACCGTACCTCCTCTTAACCTCCTCTATCCTCATGCCAGCCGCCGGCTCTATCGGGTGGAGCGCATCGATGCCAGCCTCCACCAGCAGGTCCAGGATCCTCCACACGTTCCCGTCCGTGTGCTTCACGAAGGGCACGCCCAGCCGCTTCGCTGCGCTCACGCACCTCTTCAGGTAGGGCAGCACGAACCTGGCGAAGAGCGCCGGGGAGAGGAAAGGCCCGCTAGCGTTCGCGTAGTCGTCCCCACTCAGCAGGACGTCCGCCCCCTCCTTGACCGCTCTCTCCATAACCCTGCGCTTGTACTCGACCACTTTCTCGGCGAGCTCGTGAGCGAGCTCGGGCGCCCGGTAGTACAGCTCGAACAACCTGGCCATCCCGCCTACGAGGTAGTGCGAGAACTCGAAGGCGTCGTGGCCGAGGAACACGATGCACCTTTCCCCCTTAAACCTGTCCACGAGGGCCGCCAGCGACTCCAACCTGTGGTCCGCGTCCGGGTCCGGAGGCTCGTAGCCCCTTATTTCCCGAAAGTCCTTGATGGGGCCTTTCACCGGGTAGAGGATCCCGTTCGAGCTCATCCTCCAAACGATCCCCCACTCGCATTTGTACTCTCTCGGGCCGATCTCCGCGTACTTCAGGTTCTCCCCGGCGGTGCAGCCATCCAGATCCAGCCCTTCTACGAGGTCGGCGTAGCTGCGGTAGCCGAGCGCGCTGATAACGGGCTCGTTGACTATTAACTCCCAAACGGGCACAGCGTCCGGCACGCCCCTTCTCAGAGCGGTGAGCATCCTATCCCTCCCCCTCACTCTGATCCCCAGAGAAGCAGGTTGCACTCCACAATAAGCTTGACTCTCCACCAGCTTCGCTACCTAGGACGGCGGTTGCGCTACCTCCGCCCCTCCAGCTTCTCGAGCGTCTGGGAGACACGCTTCACCTTACTTACGTCGGCGGGTGGTGGCAGCTCATCCGAGATGCCGAGGATCAACCGTCCATCGAAAAGTTCTACTATCTTGACGACGAACTCGTCGAGAGCTTCAGGGCTGGCGTGCGGCAGAAAGAGCAGGTAGGGGATGCCGTCGAGCACCACCATCTCCTCGCCCAGCGCCGCTTTCATTTCTTCTAGGGTGAAGTCGCCTGCGGGTTTGGGGGTTAACGCCTCCACGCCATCAAGCCCGCTCGACCGCAATAGAGGGAGCAGCTGCCTAGCGTAGCCGTCCACGTGAGCGTGCACGAACTTGCCGAACCCGTGCAAGTAGTCGGCGACTTCCTGGTACACGGGGAGGCAATACCTTTCGAACAGCTTCGGGGAGGTGATCCGCACGTCGATGTTCTCGCCGAGGTTGAGAACCCTGATCGGGGACCTCGCGAGCGCCTCGTAGAACTTGCAATTATGCTCGTGTATCACCTCCATTAAGCCCTCAACTCTCTCCCTCTCGAGTCTGAGCATCCTGATGGTGTTCGGCACTCCGACCCAATCGAGGAAGAGGGATTGGAGTGGGGTGCGGGGGAAGAAGCAAGAAACTATCCCGTTGTTTCCGACAGCGCGCTTCAACCTCTCGTAGGCAGCGTAGTCGAACTCGACTTTCACGCTCTCGAGCAGGTACTCTAAAGCTTTGAAATCGCTCACGCTTTTCACCGGGTACTCTAGCGTCTGCGACGAGAGGCCCCACTGGTCGAAAGCTACGACCCTCCGCAGCTCGCCTGAAGGGGTTCTCGTGACCGATACGGCCCTGTTGCCAGTGCGCTCATACGCGAACTCTACTCCCTCGTACGAGACCCTCACGCAGCTCTCCACATAGTAACCGCTGTAGCACCTCCAGCTAGCGCCCCACGCTCGGCAGATATCGGCCAAGCCGAGCCCGGTGTACTCGGGCGGTAGGGTGCCTGCAGCTCTGTTGACGTGGTACCAATACTCGTGCCTTATGTTAAAGGGGACTCCAACGTCCCGCCCCTCGAAGACCCCGACGATCCTCTCCTCTTCCATATGAGGGGCTTGGGGTTCGGCGGTTAAAGGCTCGCGCTTTTTCCCCATGTTCAGCTTTATTTGCTGGACTGCTGGAGTTTGAAGACGTGGTGACGCCGAGGGAAAACTTGCTCATCGCTTTAAGGTGTGAAGAGCCCTACTGGCTGCCGTGCCCGCTGTTCGACGGTTCGGTGGCGGTCGTGAGCCACGGTCTCGCCGAGCACTGCGCGAGCGGCAGGGATGCTTGGGGGGTTGAGTGGGTGCTCCGTGACAGCAGGTCAGGTAGCTTCCCATCCTCCCATCCTCTCACGGACCCGGGCATGGTAGACAACTACCCTTACCCCCAGCCTGAAGCGGTGGACACCAGTGTGGCAAAAGCCGCTCTCAAAGGCGTTGACCGCCGCAGCACCCTCGTGGCTGGGGATAACGGGTGGGGGCTTTTCGAGAGGGCTTGGCTCCTCGTCGGCATGCGTAGGCTCTTCGCCTGGTCCTACAGGTACCCTGAAGCGGTCAAGCGCTTAATGGAGCGCATCGCCGAGGTGAAGGTCGGGTTGACGGAGAGGTTAGCGACGGAGCTGGAGGTTGATATGGTGATGTACGGCGACGATTGGGGGATGAACGATAGGCTCCTCTTCAGCCCGAGCTGGTGGAGAGAGTTCGTGAAACCGTGGCAGGAGAAGCTCTACAAGGTGGCGAAGCAGTACGGTTTGATCGTTTACCAGCACAGCGACGGCCGAGTGGAGGAGCTCGTGCCGGATCTCGTGGAAATTGGGGTCGACGTCTTGAACGTTCAGAGGGAGTGCAACGATTGGGTTTCGCTGATGTCGTCCTACCGAGGGAAGGTGGCGCTGTGGGGCGGGGTTAGCGCGCGCACGCTGGATTTGGGGACTCCGCTAGACGTCGAGCGCGAGGTCAAATGGGTGGCTGAGCTGGGGCACAGCGGGGGAGTCGTCCTAGCCCCCGGACACAGCATGCTCTACCCGCCCGAGAACCTGGAAACCATGAGGCTCGCCTGGATGAAGTACGGTTGGTACAAAGCGCTGACAGCCGCTGCGCAAGAGTTAAGCGGGTTGAAAGGTGGCGGGGAACGTGAGCGGTAGTAAGCTGACCCTAGCCCACGGGGCTGGAGGCAGGGAGATGGGCGAGCTGCTCGAGAGGCTGGTGTTCTCCCGGGTGGAGGAGCGGCTGGGGACGCTGGGAGGGGTGGGGCTCCACGCGGCCGACGACGGGGCGACGATACCGTTGCCCGGCGGCGGGCACGTGGTCGTATCCGCTGACGCCTACACGGTCCATCCTCCGGTATTCCCGGGCGGGGACATAGGCAAGCTCGCGGCATGCGGCTCGATAAACGACGTGGTGGTGATGGGGGGGAAGCCTGTGGCGATGCTGGACACGATCGTCGCGGCGGAAGGTCTCGACACCGAGTTCCTCGAGAAGGTGTTCAGTTCTTTTCTGAGCGTCTTGCGCGGCGAGGGGGTCGCGCTGCTGGGAGGCGATTTCAAGGTCATGCCGAGGGGCGCGCTCGATTCTGTTGTATTCTCCACCACCTGCATCGGCTTCGCCGAGCGTCCTATCGTGGACACCGATCTGAAGCCCGGCGACAAGCTGATAGTTACCGGCTACTTGGGCGACCACGGCGCCACGATACTGGCGCTCCAGCACGGGTTGGAGGTGGAGGGGGAAGGACTTGCGAGCGATGTGAAACCCTTAACCCCGCTCCTTAAGGTCCTCGAGAAGTGGCGCGGCAGCGTGCACGCCGCTAGGGATCCGACGCGCGGGGGTCTCGCTGCCGTGCTCAACGAGTGGGCGAGGAAGACGCGCACAGTCATCGTCGTCGACGAGGCGGAGGTTCCCGTGCGGCCGGCGGTCCGCAGCTACGCCGAGCTGCTGGGCCTCGACCCCCTCTACCTGGCCAGCGAGGGAGCGGCGGTGATCGGGGTGGGTGGGGACGTTGCCGAGGAGGTGCTAAAGGATGTGCAAGCTTGCGGCTTTCCAGACGCTAAGCTCGTCGGCGAGGTGCGTGAGGGGGGCCGCTACGCGGGTCTCGTGTTGCTCAAAACCGAGGTCGGAGGCCACAGGATACTCGAACCCCCCACAGGAGAGCTCGTACCCCGCATCTGCTAGCTCAGCTACCGTGAGGCCGCGTCACCGCTCCCTCGAGAGCAGGCTCATCACAGCGCCTATAGCGCAGATCGCCCGACGAAAAGCTTTACGCGCTATAGCTTAAGGGAAAGCTGCGTTCCACCCTTCTTCTCGACATGCCGCCAGTCGCTCACCGCTGCCACCCTTTTACCTCTGATCTCCATCACGTACCTGTAGGCGGATAGCGCCGCGATCGCGCCCATACCCGCCGCGATCACAGCCTGCTTGTAGGGAATGTCCGTGACGTCGCCGGCGGCGAAAACGCCCGGCTGCGAGGTCCTGCACTCCCTGTCAACCACCACCTCGCCGCGCTCGTTCAGCTGCACGAAGCCTTTCAGGAATCCTGTTTTCGCCTCGTAGCCGATCTCCACGAAAACACCGTCCACCTGCAGCACCCGCTCCCCGCCTGTAGCCCTGTCCCTAACGACAAGCGCTTCGACCCTCTTCTCGCCCTTAATCGCCACCGGTTGGGCCCTCGGCACGAGCTCCACGTTGCCGCGAGCCAGCAGCGCTTGGACCGCTGCTTCGTCCTCGTACGGCTTCTCGCCCGGGAACACCCAGTACACCTTCTTTGCGTGGCTCGCCAGCACGCCGGCGTTCTCGAGCCCGTGGTAGCCCCAACCGACCAGCGCGACCGTCCTCCCCCTGAAGAGCGGTGCGTCGCAAACGACACAATAGGAGACGCCCCTCCCCTTTAGCTCCTTCTCGCCTGGGATTCCGAGCTCTCTCGGAGCCTTACCGCAAGCGAGGATCACCGAGAGAGCTCTGTACTCGCCGCCCAAACCCTTAGCCACGAAAAGGTTCCCCTCCTTTCTCAGTTGGGAAATTTCGTCGAAAACGATCTCGGCTCCGAAAGCTCTCGCTTGAGCTTCAACACGCTTGATAAGCTCGAACCCTCGGATGCTCTCGAAACCTGGGAAGTTCTGTATCTCCGGAGCGAGCAGCAGCTGGCCCCCGAGGTCAGCTCCGACAACCAGCGTTTTAAGACCCTGCCTCACCGAGTAGAGCGCGGCCGTCAAGCCGGCGATCCCAGCCCCAACCACCAGCACGTCGTAGACTTCCTGCTCCACAAACCCCCCAGCAGCGCTCGGCCTAAAAACGCTTCCACGACAAGCGGTTTTTAAGCCGGCACCCCCGTTTTCCGCGCGTGGCTCAAGCGCTCGTTGAGGAGTACAGGTTCGGCAGAATCGTAATAGGCGGAAAGGCTTACGAGAGAGACCTCATCGTGACGCCGAGCGGCGTGCTAAGCCCCTGGTGGAGGAAGGAGGGGCACCTACTAACGCTTGAAGACTTAGGAGAAGCGGCTGAGGCGCAGGTGGACAGTGTAGTCATAGGCACCGGTTACAGCGGGATGATGGAGGTCCTTGACGATGTGGTTGAGCACTTCAGGAAGAAGGGCGTTAAGGTGTACATCGCTGACACGAGGAAAGCCGTCGAAATATACAACCAGCTCGTGCAAAAGGGCGCCAAGGTTCTAGCAGCCTTCCACCTAACCTGCTAGCTGCGTAGAGGAGCTTACGTCCTGCAAGCAGCGTGCGTAGACAGAGCGGTCGAGCGCTCTACGCTCTCCTGTTTAGTCTTTTTCTCTTTTTCCTCTTCCTCGTTATCGCAAACACCATCGCGAACGTCAGAAGCCTTTGGTAATCCTCCTTGGCTCTCTGTTGAGACCAGCGCTCTTCCCTTTCACCCATCGGTATAGTGATCGCCGTGCGCCCAATAACCTTTATGTTTCACGAAGCGCCCCTCCCTACGCTCGCTCCAGGCTCGAAGCCGATCCTCGCTCTCACCGCTCCGCTCGACCTCCCATGCTACCTCGTCCTCTGACGCCAGCCCAAGCTTCTCAGCCTCGAGAACCTCCTCCCACATCCCCTTCTCCGCGTCCCGCACCAATCTCCACATCTCCCAAACTTTTCGCTTATCCTTCCTCACCCGATCCACCGAAACCTCCCCCTTGTTGAAATCCAGATCCGACTTATCAACTTCCTGCTCCCACATATGCTTCCCAATTCTCGCCCGACAGCCTCCCGTGCAAAGGTGTTTGCCGAACCGCGCGCGTGTTCAATATTAGCATTGGAAAGGTGAGCTATTCCCTATCGGCGAACTCGACTTGGACACCGGAGACGAAAGGCATGCTAGCTTTCTCTCATTCTATAAAGTTCAAATATTTGCGTTCAAGAGTTTCTATGAGATTACTATTATCTTCTCTAGCAGTTTTTAAATTTTATTTATGAATTAAATGTTCAAGCTCAGTCGATCAACAACGATAAAAAATCTATGGGGTCCCTTGCTGAGCAACCGCGTAAGAGCGCTTGTACACTTTCACCCACCACCATGCCTGGCCCTTTGCGTACTGGATTAGGACGGCGTAGCATTGGCCAGCGTAGCAAACCTTTCCCGCTTCAATGCGAACGGGCTCCGGCAACACTATGAAAACCTCAGCGTCGGGCGGCGTTAAGTTGAGAAGCTCCGCTACCAGCTCCGGGTACGGGTTCTCGCGTGAAGCCCAAAGCCTCTCCGACAGGAGCAGGAGTCCAGCGAAAAGCAGCGCTTCTGCCAGCAGGATCAAAGCTTCGTCAACAGCGCCTCTCCGCCTCATCGAAGAAACGAGGCAAGCTTCTTAATAAATTTGACTGCAAACACGCGGCGCGCAGTCTCGCCCAAAGCAGTTTTCTTGCGCCACAGCTGTAGTAGCTCTTTGAGCCGTTTAGCGGGGTCTACTCAAGAGTGGTAATAACACGCGTGCTATTACAACACCATAGTACGCTTACAGCAGCTGCAGATGCAATTTTTGAAATTGTCAACACAACAAAAATATTAGATAAATATATCTTTTTACGGTAGAGTTTTGTTCATTTTAGTTTATATTAAAATAAAAGGTGAAATTTGTTATCTTAAATTAGTTTATTATTCGAAGCAGGGTCCTCGCGGTGAAAGCATCTTCAATCCGGCGAATACTGAGCGCTTCAACGCTTCTAAACGGCACCTTGATAAATTGCCGTAGAAAGGAATTGCTTAAGCTTGGAGGGGGTTGGGAGTGTGTAACCGCGCTTTTAGCGCGAGCTAGGTGGTAGCATGGAGGCATTGCAGGGGTTGTTGAGGAGTAAAGAGGTTGCGGGGGTTGCAGTTAGGATGATCCGCGAGTACGCAAGCGCGCTCGCCGCGAAGGGTTTTGGGACTGTGAAGCTGATGAACTTTTGCGGGACCCACGAGTGGACAACTGTTCACTTCGGCATCCGCAGCCTTATGCCTTCAAACGTCGAGCTTGTCGCCGGACCCGGCTGCCCCGTCTGCGTAACCCCTTCCGCCTGCGTGGAATCTGCGATCAAACTGGCGCTGGATGGCGTGACAGTCTACACGTTCGGTGACGCTTACAGGCTCCCAGCCTTAAGGCCAGTAGGGGGTGCGCGCAGCTTGCTCGAAGCGAAAGCTGCTGGTGGGGATGTACGCGTTGTCTACAGCTTCATGGACGCGATCAGGGATGCGCAGAGCGCGCGGGAAGCAGTGTTCCTGGCGATAGGCTTCGAGACGACCGCTCCCAGCTACGCGCTACCCCTCTCTAAGGGTCTTGCCCCCTCCAAATTGAAGCTGATCACCGCGTTGAGGTTAACGCCGCCGGCAGCTAAGCGCGCGATAGCGGCCGCGCTCGAGCGGGGTCTAGTGCCCGTAAAGGGGATTATAGCGCCCGGGCACGTCTCCACCGTCACGGGAGCTGAACCGTGGGATAGGCTGGCGAGGGAGCTTGGCCTACCAGCCGTCGTCTCGGGGTTCGAGCCTGTGGACCTGCTCGCGTCCATCGCCGCTCTACTGAAGATGATGCTCGAGCAGAGGGTCGGCGTGGAGGTCGAGTATAAAAGGCTGGTGACCTGGGAAGGCAACGTTGCAGCGAAGAAGCTGATCGCTGAGGTCTTCGAGGTGGCGGACGCCGCGTGGAGGGGGCTCGGCGTGATACCGGAGAGCGGGCTCGAGCTGAGGGGTCCCTACAGGGTCTACGACGCCCGGGAAGAGTACGGGCTACCCCTGCCGGGTCCCGAGAGCGACATGCCGGCCGGCTGCCGCTGCGCCGACGTAGTACTAGGCCTCGCGAAACCCACCGACTGCCCCCTCTTCATGAAAGCTTGCACCCCATCGAAGCCTTTCGGGCCCTGCATGGTCTCAAGCGAAGGGACCTGCGCGATATGGGCCCGCTTCGGCGGTGGAGGGCTAGCGGACGCTGTTGCGGAAGAGCTAGGTCTTAAATGACGCGCCAAAACAGGCACCGAGCTTAAATAGGTGCAGGCGAAGGCTACCCGTGTGCTGGGGCGTTCCAGCTAAGGTCTTGGAGGTTGAAGGGGTTGAAGCGGTAGTGGACTTCGGGGGCGGGGTGCGGAGGAAGGTGCTTCTCCTGGTGAGCGCGACACCCGGCGACTACGTGGTGGTGCACGCGGGGTCGGCGATAGGCAAAGTGAGGCCGGAGGAAGCCCTAGAGATCCTTTCGGCGCTTAGGGAGGTCGCCGAGTCGCTTTCGCCGGAAGCTGCGGGAACCCTAGATAAAGCCATCGAGGAGCTCAAAGATTCGCTCGCTCGCTCACCCGCTGAAGCCTCGCCAAACAATCCATGAAGCGAGTTTCCGTGCTGCACGTTCGCCTAGAGCGCCCCTATCGGGGGTCGAGCGCCACGAACAGCTTAAACTTGAATCCTTTGAGGGTTTGAGCAAGCCCAGTTAACAGGGCACAGCCGGCACTTACGGGGCTTGCAGTACTCTAAGGCGAGCCTCACCAGCCGCGGCTCCAGCTCTTCAACCTGGCTGAGCGGCAATCTAAGCCTCTGAGCGGCTTCAAAAGCAAGCTTAGACGGCTTAGGCCTAGCCTTGCTCCACACACCCCTCAACTCGCGCAGAAAAATGTTTACAGCAGTCGGCCCTACACCCTTAAGCTCCATCAACCTAGCCTCCAAGTCGCGAGGCCCTTCAGCAGCTCCGTATACCGCCTCCAGCCCGCCTCCCTCCCTCAAAGCCTTAGCCGCCTCGAGGAGGTAGGTGGCAGTCGAGAAGTCGTAGCGCACATAACCTGCCTCATCTAAAGCTTCGACTATAGCATCCCAACCAGCCTCGAGGATAGCTTCAGGCGAAGTGTAGCCACGAGCCATCAAGCTCCGGTAAGCCCTCAAGGCTATCTTAGCGGATATCCTTTTGGCGAAAAGCATCGACGCTAGCAACCACTTAAAGCGATCCTCAGGCTTCGAGAGATCTAAGCCCAGTTCCTCAGGGTACGTAGGAAGCCTCTTGAGCTCCTCTAAAATCCTCGAGCGGGACACATGTCATGAATCCCTTCTAACGGTATTAATACTAAATGCGCAGAGTGCAACCTTTCCACGATGCATTTTCCTTTTATTAGGGGATAGCTAACTTCAAGATGTATTCGAGAAAGGAGCGATTAGCACTGTAGTGGCCGAAGGATATCCTCAGCGAGCGCCTTTAATAGCCCGCTGCGCAGGCATCTCGTGATCTTCGTAGCTTTTGAGGGCATTGACGGCGCCGGTCTAACGACGCACGCGAGGTTGACCGAGAGGTTTCTCGAGTCGAGGGGGTTGAAGGTCGTGCTGACGAAGGAGCCGACTGACGGTCTTGTCGGCGGGCTGATTAGAGCGTGCCTCCGGGGCGAGTGGAAGGCCGACCCGATGACGCTGCAGCTGCTCTTTGCGGCCGACCGCAGCCACCATGTGAGCACCGTGATCCTTCCAGCGCTGTCTTCGGGTAGGGCGGTGGTCACGGACCGATACCTCTTCTCGAGCCTCGCTTACGGTTCCCTCGACCTTGATTACGAGTGGTTGAAGCTCGTGAACTCGCGCTTCCCGCTGCCCAACGTCACCTTCGTCCTCGATATCGAGCCGGAGGTCGCGATCAGGAGGATACGGGAGGACAGGTTCGCGATCGAGCTGTTCGAGGAGCTGGAGAAGCTGGAGCGGGTTCGCGCTGCCTACGCGAGGATCGCGAGGGAGTTCGAGAACGTCCAAGTGGTGAAGACGGACGACGAGGTAGAGGAGGTTCAAAAGAAGATAGAGGAGGTGCTTGAGAAGCGGCTGGCGGAGCTCAAATCGAAGAGAAGCTTTTGACGGTGTTCTCGTCGAGCCTCTTTGCGAGCTCTACAACGAGCTTGACGGCGTTCGCCAGGTCGTCGAGGTGGACGATCGACACGTGGCTGTGTATGTGGCGTGTTGGGACGCCGATCACGATGCTCGGTCTACCCGTCTTGTAGAGGTGTAGGCGACCCGCATCGGTCCCGCCTTTCGCGACCACGCTCAGCTGGTAGGGGATTTTCGCCTCCTCAGCTACCTGGATGACGAACTCCTTCAGCTTCTGGTTGGGGATCATCGAAGCGTCGAAGGTGACGATCGTGGGGCCCTTCCCCAGCTTCGCTTGCGCGTCCCTCGGGTCGATTCCCGGCACATCCCCCGCTATGTCCACTTCGGTCACGATGGCCACATCGTGGTCGACCGCCCAGCCCACGGTCTGCGCCCCCCTGAGCCCCACCTCCTCCTGCACAGTCGCAGCCGCGTAGAAAGTGTTCGGGTGCTCAACCCCGTTCTCCTTGAGGAACCGGAGGGCTTCGACCGCTATGAAGGCACCCAACCTGTCGTCGAAGGCTTTACCCATAACCGTCTTCCCCGTGGCTGAGACCGTGAAGGGGGAGAGCGGGGCTATAGGATCGCCGATCCTCACGCCCAGCGCCTTAACCTCCTCCTCGCTGGTAGCGCCCACATCTATGAACATCCTATCCATCGTGACGACCCTCTGCCGCTCTTCGGGTGTCAGCAGGTGCGGCGGCTTTGAAGCGATAACACCTACCACGGGCCCCTTCTTCGTCTTAACTATGACCCGCTGCGAGAGGAGCACCTGGTCGAACCAGCCGCCCACCGGCGTAAAAGTGAGGTAGCCCTCCTTCGTTATGCTCGTCACGACGAAACCCACTTCGTCCACGTGGCCGGCCACCAGGACGCGCGGCCTCTCGCTGCTCCCACGCTTCACGAACACGAGGGAGCCGAGGTTGTCGCGCACGACCTCGTCGGCGAAGCTGCCCGCGTACTCGTGGAACATGCGCAGAACGTCGTCCTCGAAGCCTGAAGGGCCGACAGCTTCACAAACCCTCTTGAGGAAGTCCAACGCCCCATCTGTGATCTTGTACTCGGCCACGAAGGGCTGTTGCAGCTTCGCTAAAAACCCTTTCGCTGCGGTCGGCACGCCAACGATTTTACCTTAGGCGCTCATTTCACCCGTGAGGACAGGGCCTGGAACCAGGCGCGCGCCCGCGCGGGTGGGCCCGCGCTTTCTGCCCCCTCTGGCCCGCCTGTCACTGCTCCGGCGGGCCCACGGGGGTGCAACCTCTCATCGCTTGGGGTCCGATGCTGGGCCCCTAGGCTCAGCCCCCAGCCTCATCCTCGCGTCCGCTGGGTGCGCCCGGCGCGCGCACGGGCAGCGGGGTCGCGCGTTAGAGACGACCTGATCAACGCTGGCGCTATCTTCGTGGACGAGCCAGCCGTGCGGGACGGCAACATAGTAACGGGGAGGGTTCCCGACGACCTCCCCGAGTTCTGCAGGCTGAT
>Ga0078972_1002034_pt1 | contig 70330 bp, 59 predicted proteins | sample YelNatPaOPGAMG01_FD_67568 | JGI IMG/M metagenome (GOLD analysis project Ga0078972, IMG submission 67568) | Hot spring thermophilic microbial communities from Obsidian Pool, Yellowstone National Park, USA - OP-RAMG-01 (SPADES assembly) (version 2) | ecosystem: Environmental > Aquatic > Thermal... | reverse complement strand
GCGCGGCGACGCGCGCCCCGCTGGGTGCCGCGGTCAGGAGGTGCGCGAGGACAGGGAGCGCCTCGCTGTGGTCGGGGACCCGTCCGGTGTCGTCGACGAGCCGCAGCTGCTCGCCGTCGGGGGCGATCACCGCGCCGAGGTGCGCGCCCGACGAGCGCACGAGCTCGGCGAGGCGGGCCGTGTGGACGTCGCGGTCGTAGCCGATGACGCCCGGGGTCGAGACGAGCGGGTTCACGACGAGCACCTCGGCCCCGAGCTTCGCGAGCACGCTCGGCATGACGAGGCTCGCCGTGCCGTAGGCGTAGTCGAGCACGAGCTTGAAACGCGCCGCTCGGATGCTCCCGAGGTCGACGCCACGGACGAGCGCGAGGGTGTAGAGCTCTGCCGTGCGCGGCGGGAACTCGATGTCGCCGATCTCCGACGCGAGGACGCGTCGTGACTCCTCCCGGTAGTAGAGCCGCTCGACCGCGCGCTTGGCAACGTCGTCGAGGTCGTTTCCCTCGGCGTCGAGGAAGCGGATGACGACCGACTGCGGGTCGTCGGGGTCGAGCCGGATCGTCACGCCTCCCCTGCTCTGGCCCGAGCGCACCTGGAACCTCGTGACCGGAACCGTCGCAGCTTCGAGGTCTTCGACGTTCAATCCCGCGGCGTTCACGCCGACCATGACCGCGCGCTTGAGCACGCGCGCCGCGCGGCTCGAGTCGCGCGAGACCGCGACCGTCGAGCCCTTCGAGAGCGCGGTCGCGTAGGCCATCGCGACGCGCACGGCCAGCTCCGGCGAGAGGTCGACGTTCGCGAGCCCCGTCACGCCGACACGGCCAAACAACGACCGGGTCGCGCGTGACTCCCAGACGACCGACGACGTGACGAGGGCACCCTCCTCGACAGTCTTGCTCGGGTAGACCTTCACGGACGCGGCGATCAGCGCGTCCGCCCCGACCCGGCAGCCGTCGCCGAGCACGGCCCCGTCCTCGAGGCGGGCACCCGGGCGCAGCTCGCACGAGCGGCCGACGACGCTGCCGCGTGCCCGCACCCGAGCACCGAGGTAGCAGTTGTCGTGGACGACGCTCCGCACGAGCTCTGCGCCCTCGCCGACGCGCACGTTCACGCCGAGGACCGCGTAGGGACCGATATGCGCGTGCGGACCGATGCGGCAGTTCGCGCCGATCAGGACCGGCCCTTCGACCTCGGCCGTCGGGTCGATCTCGGCGCCCTCGCCGACGAAGACGCCCGGGCGGACCGGGAAGGCGTCGACGCGCAGGCCGACCTTCGCGTCGAGGATGTCCGCGTGTGCCCGCAGGTAGCCGTCGAGGGTGCCGACGTCTTCCCAGTAGCGGTCCGTCATGCAGCCCTGGATGCGCGCGCCCTTCGCGAGCAGGGCGGGGAACACCTCGGAGGAGAAGTCGACCGCACGACCCGGCTCGATCGCGTCGAGCACCTCGGGCTCGAGCACGTAGATCCCCGTGTTGACCGTGTCGGAGAAGACCTGGCCCCAGGTCGGCTTCTCGAGGAAGCGCACGACCTGGCCGTCCTCGTCGGTGATGACGATGCCGAACTCGAGCGGGTTCTCCATCGCCTTCAGCGCCAGCGTCGCGACCGCCCCCGTCTCCTCGTGGGTGCGCACGAGCGCGCCGAGGTCGACGTCGGTGAGCACGTCGCCGGAGATGACGAGGAAGCGCTCGGTCAGCTCGTCACGCGCGTTGCAGACCGAGCCCGCCGTGCCGAGTGGCGTCTCTTCGGTCGCGTAGACGATCCGCACGCCAAACTCCGATCCGTCGCCGAAGTACGTCCGGATCGTGCTCGCCAGGTAGGCGACGGTCACGACGATCTCGTCGAAACCGTGGTCGCGCAAAAGACCGAGCACGTGCTCGGCCATCGGCCGGTTGACCATCGGGAGCATCGGCTTCGGCTGGCTCATCGTGAGCGGCCGCAGCCGGGTTCCTTCGCCACCGGCCATGATGACAGCCTTCACTGCACCGTCCCCGCGTCGGCGACCGGGCCCGGCTGCCCCCGACCGGTGATGCCCGGACCAGACTCGCTCCGCCCGGACCGGCCTGCGACGAGGGCGCGACGCGCCTCGGGCACGTAGGCAGCCGCCGAGTAGAGCGAGGCGGCAAGAGCGGGGACGACGACGACCCACGTCGCGTCGGTGAGCACCCGAGCCCAGAGCCCGGGACCGTGGCCGCCGAGAAGGAGAGGGAAGCTGAGCATGAGGCCGAAGGTACTTGCCTTGCCGACCCAGAGGACCTCGATGCGCTTGGCACCCATCGAGGCGAGCACGAGCACCGCGACGCTCACGAGCACCTCCCGTCCGAGCACGACCGCCGTCAACCAGACCGGGACGGCGCCGTAGACGGTGATCGAGAGGATGGACGTCACGAGCACGACACGGTCGACCGTCGGGTCGAGGACCGCACCCAGGCTCGAGGCCTGGTCGAAGTGGCGGGCGATGTAGCCGTCGAAGAAGTCCGTCACGCCCGCTGCGCCGAGGAGGAGCGCCGCGACGACGCGGTCGCCGGTCGTGAACAGCAGCCAGACGAACAGCCCGAGGAAGACGAGGCGCAGGATCGAGAGCGCGTTGGGCACCGTGAGGACGCGGTCGAGCCCCGGGCCCGTCTCCGCGGCAGTCATCTGCTCAGTCTAGAAGACAGGCCCATCGCGGGAGACGACCCGCGTCACCGTCCCCGCAAGATGTTGCGGAGCACGAGCGCGCACACGGTCACGACCGCACCGACGCCCGTCGCCGAGCGGACCGTGCGCGCACCTCCGCCGGCTCGCACGAAGGCGGCCACCAAGAGGTCCTCGTCGCGCTGGTCCGGCGCGGGGACCAGTGCCGCAACGGCCTCGCGCACCGTCTGCTCGTCGGGTCGGCGGTAGAGGAACGTGCTCTGGCTCAGCTCGAAGTGGACGTCACGCCGGAGCTCTGCCGCGAGCTGCTCGGCGCTGCGATCCCGGCGCCAGTCGCACGGGTACGCACGCCCAGCGAGCTGCGCCTCCCACCAGTGCTCGAGGAACCGTCCGAGTCGCGCCGTCCGCCTGCTCACAGTGGACCATCCTACGCTCGCTCACGCGAGCAGACCTGTTCGCGCGAAGGAGGTCGGACCATGGCGGACCAGCAGGAGATCCTCGCAGCGATCGGCGGTCGCATCCTTGCCCAGCTCGAGGCGGGTGCGACGAGCGACACGATCCTCAAGCTCGCCGAGGCCTACGCCTGGATCGCGGCGCCGGACAACGGCCACGGAGGCTTCGACGCGAGCTGACCCTGATCTGAGCGCTGGTGGCGGCGCCCGGCTCAGGCGGGCGCGAAGATCTCGCCGAGACGAGAGAAGAACGCAGACCGGGCGAGCACCTGACGGCACCCTGCGGTGCGGGCCGCGCGCGTGAGCTCGCGGTCGACGTGGCTCACGAAGCCGATCGTCTCGCAGCCCGCAAGCGAGCCGAGCGCCTCGAGAATGCCCGGACGCGCGAGGTCGACGACGACGAGCGGCTCGTGGCCCGTCGCGTCGCGCGCGTCGCCGTCCCGGCGTGCGACGCGCGTGACGAGCTCCCCGGGCGTGCGCACGAGGTCGAGCTCGACACCCGTCGTCCGTGCGGCAGAGAGGAGTCGCGAGCGGTCGAGCAGGTCCGGCACGAAGGCGATGACAGCACGCGCCGGACGACCGGCGGCACCGGCACCGCTGGTCGAGTCGCAGCGACGCGTGGCAGGGGCTGCGATCATCGCCTCGATCGCCGGCCGCAGCAACGAGGCGAGCTCGGCATGTCCGAGCTCGCCGCCCCCGAGCAGCCGGAGGTAGGCGTCGCCGACCGTGTGCCACCCGAGGACGACGGCGGCCCCGAGCGCGGACCGCACGATCGCGTCCGTCGGGCCGAGGCGCCGAGCGAGAAGCGTCGCACCACGCTCGAGGTAGGGAAGCTCGACGCCAAGCTCGCCCAGGTCGTAGCCGTCGAGCAGCGCGCGCACGATGACGAGCAGCTGGAGCGGGCGCGGCTCGCGCTGGGTCGCGAGGTCGGCGACGAGCTGCGCCGGGTCCTCGTAGGAGTCGACGTCGACCTCGTCGACTCCCGGCCGAGCCCGCAGGACCGCCGCGAGGAGGTCGTTTTTCGACCCGATGTGGCGGTGGATCAGGCCGAGGTTGACATTCGCAGCGGTCGCGACCTCACGGAGCGACACCGCGGCCGGTCCGCGCTCGGCGAACAGCAGTGACGCTGCGTCGACGATCGCCGCGACGCACGCGTCGCGACCGTGCGGCCTCGGCGTGCCGCCGAGTGCACGACTGCCCTTGTCGCTGTCGCTGTCGCTGCCGCTGCCGCTGCCCTTGTCGCTGCCGCTGCCGCTGCCGCTGCCGGCGACCCCGGCTCCCGGCGCGTCCGTCACCCCTGCGTTCGACAGTTCTGAGCTGGCCATCTCTTCCTCGTCTTCCTGCACCGCACCATCCTTGGCCCGGTGTGCGCATGCGACTGTCAGATCTTTGTAGACAGACGTGTACACTGATGTACACGAACGTCTACGCCGCAGGAAGCTACCACGGTCCGGCGCACCGCTTGCGCCTTGGAGGAGAAAGCGAGGTCGCCGCGATGGCGCCCCCCGGCACCGGCAGGTCCAGCCACCCACGCAGCGACGAGCCGGAGCTCGATGGTGGCTCGCTCGTCGTGCACTACCAACCGATCGTCGAGCTCGCGAGCCGCGACGTGCGTCTCGTCGAGGCCCTCGCCCGCCTCGAGGTCGGTGGCGTCCTGCTCGCACCGGAGCACTGGGTGCCGTCAGCGGAGCGCAGCGGCGCGATCGACGAGATGGGTTGCACGGTGCTGCGCGTCGCCGTCGAGGAGCTGCTCGACGACGGTCGTGTGACGCGCAGCGACAACCTGGGCAGCAGCGGCCGCTGCACCGAGAGCCGTGGCGGTCCTCGACCGCTCGGACTGTCGGTCAACGTCGCTCCTCGCCAGCTCCACGGTCGCTCCCTGCTCGAGTGCGTCGAGCAGCTCGGCGAGAGCGGCATCGTGATGGAGAGGTTGTGCCTCGAGATCACCGAGAGCGCCATCGTCGAGGACGCGTGCGCGATGCAGACGGTCCACGCCCTGCGCAGGCTCGGATGCCGGATCGCGATGGACGACTTCGGCACCGGCTACAGCTCGCTCCACGCGCTCACCGAGCTGCCGATCGACGTGCTGAAGATCGACCGGCGCCTCGTCTCGCGGCTCCCCGGAGCGAAGGCGCGCGCCGTGCTCGCCTTCGTCCTCGAGCTCGGCCGGGCCCTTGGCATGGACGTCGTCGCGGAAGGCGTCGAGACACCCGGGCAGCTCGACGCCCTCCTCGAGCTCGGCTGCAGGCTCGGACAGGGCTACCTGCTCGGCCCGCCCGCTCCCCTCGCGCACACCGCAGGACGCGTCTGCGGTTGAATCGATCACGAGACGCGAGTTGTATTCAAGGAGGGACTGCGTGAACGCGCCGCCCCGGGGAGGCGACGGAACATGGCAGCTGACGCTCGCGCACACTTGTCCTCGGTCCTCGCGATCGTGCTCGCCGGTGGCCGGGGGCGTCGACTCGACCCGCTGACGGCCGACCGCGCGAAGCCCGCCGTGCCTTTCGGCGGCTGCTACCGCATCGTCGACTTCGTCCTGTCGAACCTCGCGAACGCCGACTTCCGCAAGATCGTCGTGCTCACCCAGTACAAGAGCCACAGCCTCGACCGCCACATCAGCCAGAGCTGGCGCCTCTCGCCACAGCTCGGCAACTACGTCGCGACCGTGCCCGCCCAGATGCGACAGGGTCCCCGCTGGTTCGCCGGCTCGGCGGACGCGATCTTCCAGAACCTCAACCTCATCCGGGACGAGCATCCCGAGCACGTCATCGTCTTCGGCGCCGACCACATCTACCGCATGGACCCGCGCCAGATGCTCGACGCGCACATCGACAGTGGCGCAGACGTCACCTTGTGCGGGTTGCGCGTCCGGCGCAGCGAGTCGAAGGCGTTCGGGATCATCGAAGCAGAGCCGGACGGCAGAGCAGTCGGCTTCCTCGAAAAGCCGGCCGACCCTCCCGGGCTCGCGGACGACCCGGAGAGCGCGCTCGCGTCGATGGGCAACTACATCTTCCGCACCGACGCGCTCGTCGACGCGATCACGGCCGACGCAGCCGACGAGGACAGCGCCCACGACATCGGCGGCGACATCATCCCCCGCCTCGTCGGCTCGGGTCGGGCTCGCGTCTACGACTTCGCGACCAACGAGGTTCCCGGCGTCAACGAGCGCGAGCGCGGCTACTGGCGGGACGTCGGGACCCTCGACGCGTACTACGACGCGCACATGGACCTCGTCTCGGTGCACCCGATCTTCAGCTTGTACAACAGGAGCTGGCCGATCCTCAGCTGGTACCCGCCGATGCCACCCGCGAAGTTCGTCTTCGACGACGACGAGCGGCGCGGCCAGGCGCTCGACTCGCTCGTGAGCCCTGGCGTCATCGTCTCCGGCGGGACCGTCCGTCGCTCCGTGCTCTCCGCAGGCGTGCGCGTCGAGAGCGGTGCGCTCGTCGAGGGCTCGGTGCTGCTCGACGACGTCCAGGTCGGCGAAGGCTCCGTCGTGCGCAACTGCATCGTCGACAAGCAGGTCGTCATCCCGGCGAAGTCGACGATCGGCGTCGACCCCGAGGCAGACCGGGCACGCTTCACGATCTCCGACGCGGGGATCGTCGTCATCAAAAAGCGTCAGGTCGTGCCGCCGGCATGAAGGTTGCGCTGCTCACCCGGGAGTTCCCACCCGAGATCTACGGCGGCGCCGGGGTCCACGTCGAGGCCCTCGCCGCGGCGCTCGAGCCCTTCGTCGAGGTCGCCGTGCACTGCTTCGGCAAGCCGCGCCACTCGCCGATCGTCGCCGGCACCTACGAGCCTTGGCCGGCGATCGGCGAGCTCGCGGGCGACGACCCGCTCGCCGGCGCGCTCGGCGTGCTCTCGGTCGACCTCGCGATGGCAGCCGCTCTCGGCGGCGCGGACCTGTGCCACTCCCACACGTGGTATGCGAACATGGCCGGGCACCTCGCAAAGCTCGGGCGCAACATCCCGCACGTCGCGACGACCCACAGCCTCGAGCCGCTGCGACCGTGGAAGGCCGAGCAGCTCGGCGGAGGCTACGCGCTGTCGTGCTGGTACGAGAAGGTGGCGCTCGAAGGCGCCGACGCGGTCATCGCCGTCTCTCGCGCCATGGCCGACGACGTGCGGGCGTGCTATCCCGCAGTCGACCCGGAGCGCGTCGAGGTGATCCACAACGGCGTCGACACGACGAGCTGGTTGCCCGACCCGGCCACGGACGTCCTCGAACGCGTCGGCCTCGACGCCGGGCGCCCGCTCGTCGTCTTCGTCGGTCGGGTGACCCGCCAAAAGGGACTCTCCTACCTCCTCGACGCCGCGACCGCGATCGACGACCACGCGCAGCTCGCAGTCCTCGCGGGGGCAGCCGACACCCCCGCGCTCGCAGCCGAGATCCATGCCCTCGCCGACGTGGCGCGCGAGCGCCCGGGCGGCCTCTGCTGGATCGACGAGATGCTCGCGCGCCGCGACGTCGCGCAGATCCTCAGCCACGCGACCTGCTTCGTCTGCCCCTCGATCTACGAGCCGTTCGGGCTCGTCAACGTCGAGGCGATGGCGTGTGGGACGGCCGTCGTCGCGACGGCAGTCGGCGGGATCCCCGAGGTCGTCGTCGACGGCGACACCGGGCTGCTCGTGCCTGTCCAGCTCGACGACGGTCCCGACCGCGCTCCGGTCGCACCGGAGGAGCTCTCCCGGGCCCTCGCGGCGGCGATCAACTCCCTCGTCGCGGACCCCGGACGTGCACGTGCGATGGGCAACGCAGGGCGGGCTCGCGTCGAGCAGATGTTCTCCTGGCCCGCCGTCGCCGCGCGGACCGCCGCGTGCTACGAGAAGGTGGCCGCCTCGCCCCGTTGAGCGCGCTCCGCCCCGTCGAGCACGCTCCGCCCCGTCGAGCACGCCGAGGCTCGAGGACGACCAAGCGACGAGGCAGGAAGGCGCTCAGCGCTGATGCGGGCCGAGGAGTGACTCGTCCCCCGGGCTCAGCCGATCCGACGCCATGCGCGCCTGGTGCCAGTACGGGTAGATGAGCCGCGGCGCGCTGACCTCGTCGAGCCGCGCGCGGGCCTCGTCGGGCAGCACGACATCGACGGCGGCGAGGTTCTCCGCGATCTGTTCCTCGGTGCGCGCACCGAGGACGAGCGAGGTGACGGCCGGCTTGCCGAGCAGGTAGGCAAGGGCCGTCACAGCCGGCGACCGGCCGAGAGAGCCGGCGACGTCCACGAGCCGCTCGATCACGTCGAACATGTGGTCCTCGTCGTAGACAGGCGGCTCGCTCGCCGCCGTGCGGACCGACTGGCGAGCGCCGGGCGGTCCGGGCTCCCCCCGGCGGAACTTGCCCGTGAGCAGTCCCCCGGCGAGCGGGCTCCAGACGAGGATGCCGAGGCCCTCGTCGATCGCGAGCGGGACGAGCTCGTACTCGACCTCCCGGTCGAGCAGCGAGTAGTAGACCTGCTGGCTCACATAGCGGACGAGCCCGAGCCGCTCGGAGAGCCCGAGCGCCTTCATCACGTGCCAGGCCGAGTGGTTCGAGCAGCCGACGTAGCGGACCTTTCCCTGGTGGACGAGAGTGTCGAGCGCGTCCAGCGTCTCCTCCGTCGGCGTCTGGCCGTCCCGCTCGTGGACCTGGTAGAGGTCGACGTAGTCCGTGCCGAGACGGCGGAGGCTCGCCTCGCAGGCCCGGACCAGGTAGCCGCGGGACAAGCCCGCGTCGTTCGGGCCCGCGCCCCGGGCAAAGCGGGCCTTGGTCGCGAGCACGACACGGTCCCGCCGTCCCGCCAGCACGTCCCCGACGACCCGCTCCGACCGGCCGTCGGTGTAGACGTCCGCCGTGTCGACGAGGTTGACCCCGGCCTCGAGCGCCCGGTCGAGGATCCGACGCGCCTGGGCGACGTCAGCCGGAGCCGGCGCGCCGTCGCTGTCGTGGGTGCCAAAGGTCGCGGTGCCGAGCGACAGCGCCGAGACGCGAAGTCCACTCCGGCCGAGCTGGCGATAGTCCATCGGTCCTCCCACCCGCTTCTCGTCGCCGACACCCGAGCGGCGATCGACCCGCCGGAGCGTCCGGCCGACGCCGGTCGGCCCGACGCCCTCACCGGCACGCTAGGCGCTCCATGGACAGTCGGCCAGCTGGCGCCTCGGCGCTGTCACGAGCTCGGGGCGGGACCTCCCGGCGCCCTGCCGCCGAGCGCGGCGCGCACTCCAGCTGCGCTCACGGCCAGTGCGAGGAGCTGCAGCGCCCCCGCGACGAGAAACGTCGGACGGGTCCCGACCGCTCGCGCGAGCAAGCCGGCAGCGAGCGCACCGACCGGCACGAGACCCATGATGCACATCCGCATCGCGTTGTTGACGAGCCCGAAGCGCTCGAGTGGGATCAGCTCCTGGCGCATCGTGACGTTCGCGACGTTGCCGGTCGCGGTGGCGACCGTCTCGAGCACGAGGGCAAGACCGGCGACGGCGAGGATCGACGTCGCACCGAGCAGGAGGTAGGCACCGCCCGCGACCACACCGGAGACGACGAGGGTGGTGCTGCCCCCAATGCGTGTGTAGGCGCGGTGCGCTTGGAGGTTCGTCAGGACGTCGGCCGCGGCCGGCACCGCGACGAGCAGCCCGTAGCCGGTCGCACCGAGGTGGAGGTCGTGGGTCGCGTAGAGCACGAGCACCGCCAGGACCATCGACTGGCAGAACGCGAGGCTACCGACGACGACCGCGAGGATCCGCAGCGCGCGGTTGCCGAGCAGCCAGCGCATGCCCGAGGTGACGTCCGCCCAGATCTCCCGGCCCTCGCCCGAACCTGCTGCTCCACCTCGTCGCGTGGGGGCCGCTCCGCCCGGTGCCACTCCGCCGGGTGCCGGTCGTCTGCTGCGCAGCTCGTTCGCCGGCGTGCCGGCGCGCTGGAAAAAGCCGGAGACGACGTAGCACGCTGCGTCACCGAGGAACGGCACACTGCGGGCAACGGAGAACAGCACGCCACCGACCGCCGGCCCCGCGAGCTCGCCGCCCACACCTTGCGCGGCCGCGAGGGCACCGTTCGCCTTTGCCCGGTCCTCCGGCTCGACGACGAGCGGCACGCTCAAGCGGGACACGCCCGAGACGAGCGTCTCGCCCGCGCCGACGAGGAACGCGGCGACGTAGATCGCGACGATCGGCAGGTGCGACGTCGTCGCACCGAGCGCGACGAAGGCGACGACGACAGCGCGTGCCAGCTCGACGAAGAGCACGAGGCGCTTGCGATCGACACGGTCGACGAGAGCGCCGGCCGGCAGCGCGACGACGAGCCAGGGTAGGCCCGCGGCGACTGCGATCCCGGAGATCGCCAGCGGGTTCGCAGTGAGACGGAGCGCGAGGAGCGGGAACGCGACGACCCCGAGACCGGTGCCCATCCCGGAGGCCCCGACACCGGCGATGATCCAGCGCAAGCCTCGGCCGGTACGGAGCTCTGCGGTCGTGGACGTCACGCGAACCTCGGGCTAAACATTTCCATCGACCATGTCGTTAGCACACACACGGCCGGCCAACCGTGGCTGGCCGGCCGTGTCGGTGATAGGGGGTGACGCTCCATCAACCACGCCCAGGCCTTGGACGCCAAGACGTGTAGAACGCCGTCCCTACCTCTGTCGAGGACCCGCGAAGCGGGACGTCATCAACCCCAGCGGCCACTGCGTGTCATGTCACACCTCCTTTCCTTGGACGAGAGGAAGGTGGGAGGGGCGGGCGTCTCCGACATCCCGGGGATGCCCGCTCCGGGCACGGCGGCGCCCGTCCTCCACGATCGTCGCCCGGCGAGGGACCACCCGCCCGGGAGCGGCGCAACCAGGTCACCACGCGCGCCCGTGACCGCGCCGACGACGCCAGAACCGGCCGTCCGAGCACGACCCAACCTGACCAGGGACATCGCATGCGGGCCACCAGGGCCGATCTGTGACACATCGCGGTCCGCGGGGCACAAGTCGAACAGTAGCGGTGTCCGGCGCCCGTGACTAGGGGCGAACGTCGGGAGTGGGTCGCGTGGGTCGCGAGGTGGTCGTCGTTCTCGACGATCGCGGTCTGGGCGTTCACGGCGCTGCTCGCCCTCGCCGCGCTGGTCCTCTGGCTCGGGTATGAGCGTCACCTCGCCGAGGTCGCCGCACCTCTGCACCTCGTCTGGCCTCTCGTCGCACTCGGCTTCGCGATCGGCCACCTCGCGAGCATCCGGGTCGAGTTCCAAGGCCAGAGCCACACGATCGACCTCACCGACGTCGTCCTCGTGCCCGCGCTCGTGCTCGCCGGCTCGAGCCCGGCCACGGTCGTGCTCGCCGCGGCCCTCGCCACGGCCGCGTACTCCGTCATCATCCGCAGCCTTCCCGTCAAGGCCGCGTTCAACACCGCGGTCCATGCGGTCGGCGCGTCCGTCGCACTGCTCGCGTTCCACGCGGTGCTCGGCCACGCCTCGGCGCTCTCGCCGACCGGCTGGCTCGCCGCCCTCGCCGCGGTGCTCGCCTCCGAGACGCTCAGCTACGCGAGCATCCGCGTCGTCATCAGCCTCTCGACCGGGCAGGTCGCACGGTTCGACGCCCACGACCTCGTCCCGAACCTGCTCGGCGTCTCGGCCGTCAACTTCACTCTCGGTCTCGCGGCCGTGCTCCTTCTCTGGGCGAGCCCGCTCGGCGGCCTGCTCTTCACGGCCGTCGCCGGCGCCGTCGGGGCGGAGTACGCGAGCCACGGCCGCCTGCGCGTCCGCTACCACCTGCTCTCCCAGCTTTACCACTTCGAGAAGGCGCTCGCCGGTATCGTCGAGCCCGAGCTCGTCGTCGCAGCGGTGCTGCGCGAGGCGCTCGGGCTGTTCAACGCCGAGCTCGTCGAGCTCGTGCTCGGCGACGACCGAGATACGACGTGCTACTCGCTCCGGCTCGGCGAGACGGTGCCGGCACGACGGACCGGTCCGCATGCTGTCGCCGCTCTCCTCGATGCCGTCCACACGAGCGTCCTCGCGCCGGCGTCGATCCGCGACGTCTCGATACGGACCGCCCTCGACGCGTGCGGCTTTCGGGACGCGATCGCGCTCCGCCTCCCCGGTGAGGTCGCTGCGACCGAAGCCGTGCTCGTCGTCGCGAACCGGCTCGGCGGGGACCACGTCACCTTCGGCAAGGAGGACATCGGCCTCGCGGAGAGCCTCGTCGTCTCGACGGCGATGGCGCTGCGCAGCGGCGAGCTCCTCGCCCAGCTCCGCCAGGAGATCGCGCAGAAGGAGTACCAGGCCTCCCACGACGGCCTCACCGACCTCGCGAACCGGACGCTGTTCTCCGCCGAGCTCGACGCCGCGCTGGCCCAGCGTCGCCAAGGTCGCTACGTCGGCGTCCTGCTCATCGACCTCGACGGCTTCAAGAGCCTGAACGACACCCTCGGCCACGAGGCCGGCGACGCGTTCCTCCAGGTGCTCGCCAAGTCGCTCCGCATCGTCGTCGGCGAGCGGGGGCTGATCGGCCGGCTCGGAGGTGACGAGTTCGCCGTCGTCGTCTACGACTCGCCGAGCCCCACGGAGGTGGTCGCGATCGCCGAGTCGATCAACGTCGCCGCCAAGGCGCCGGTCGCGATCGCGGACACGGAAGTGACGTTGAAGGCGAGCATCGGGGTGAGCATGGCGCCCCTGCACGGCGACGACCGCTTCACGCTGCTGCGCCACAGCGACCTCGCGATGTACCGCGCGAAGCAACGCGGCGGTGGCGTCGCCCTCCACGACGACCACCACGACCACCAGATCGACCGTCCCTCGCTGATCGCGGCGTTGCGCGAGGCGATCAACACCTCGACTCTCGAGATGCGCTACCAGCCGAAGGTCCGCTTCGACACCGGCGCGATCGCCGGTGTCGAAGCGCTGCTGCGCTGGACGCATCCCCGCTACGGCGTGATCGATCCCGAGCAGTTCATTGGCGTCGCAGAGACCTCCGGCTTGATCCGGCCCCTCACGCGGTGGGTGCTCGGCACCGTCGTCGCGCAGGCCAGCGCGTGGCACCGTGCAGGCTTGGGGCTCAACGTCGCCGTCAACCTCTCCCCCGTCCAGCTCGACGACCCGTCGATCGCCGCCGACGTCCGGCGCCTGCTCGCGGTCCACGATCTCCCGCCCTCCGCGCTCACCCTCGAGATCACCGAGTCACGCGCGCTCGCCGGCCAGCCAGACGACGACCACCACGTCCTCGGTCCCCTGGCGGAGCTCGGCGTCCGCCTGTCGATCGACGACTTCGGCGTCGGGACGTCGTCGCTCGCACGGATCAAGCACCTGCCGGTGAGCGAGGTGAAGATCGACAAGTCCTTCATCACCGATCTCACCAGCGGGTCGGCCGACGACGCGATCGTCGCCTCGGTCATCCAGCTCGCACACCACCTCGGCTTGCAGGTCGTCGCAGAAGGCGTCGAGACGATCGCGACCTATCGCCGGCTCGAGGCGCACGGCTGTGACATCGCGCAGGGCTTCCTCTTCCGCGGCGCGCTGCTGCCCGACGACCTGCTCTCCTGGATCGCCGACCGGTCCGAGGACGAGCAGGAGCTCCCGCCGGCGTCGAACGTCATCCCGCTGCGCCAAGCGGCATCCGGCGACTCCGCCGGTCGCTCCGCTCCGGCACGCTCCCCCCGCGCCGACCGCACGAAAGACGAGAGGGACAAGCTCGTCACGCCCGACTGACGCCCGGCCCGGCCCGGCAGAGGTCCGAGCCCGGCAGAGGTCCGAGCCCGACGGGGCCCGGCTCGAGAGGGATCAAGCTCGGGAAGAGCTCAGCGCACGCCTGCAGGCCGGAACTGGATGCTCACGCGCGCGCCGACAGGCTTCGCCGTCTTCGCGATCGCGTGCTCCCAGGTACGCTGGCAACTGCCTCCCATGACGAGAAGGTCGCCGCTGCCGAGGTCGAACCGCCGCGCCGCGCCGCCGCCGCGCGGTCGCAGGGAGAGCCGGCGCGTCGCGCCGAGCGACACGATCGCGACGACGACGTCGCTCGTCGCGCCGAGCCCGATCGTGTCCCCGTGCCACGCCACGCTGTCCTGGCCATCACGGTAGAGGCAGAGCCCGACGGTTCGCAGCGCGCTCCCGGGCTCGGCGCGGTAGTACGCGCCGAGCAGGTCGAGAGCGCCTGCGAGGATCGGGTCCGGCAGCTCCTCGCCGTCGTCGAAGAAGGCAGTCAAACGCGGCACGTCGACGACTCGCTCGTACATCCGCCTCCGCTGCGCGTGCCAGTCGACCGTGTCGACGAGCCGCTCGAACAGTCCCGTCGCGCCGGCAACCCACGACCGCCTCACGTCGACCCAGGCGCCCTCGTCGAGCAGCTCACGCTCGACCGCGCCGTCCAGACGACGGAGCCGCGCAGGTCCTGCTCCCGACCCGATCGCCCCGTCGGCCCCGACCGTCTCGGCCGCGCCACCGCGGCCGGCGGCACCGACGCCCGCAGCGACATCACGATCGGCACCAGGACCGACGTCGAGGTCGAGGTCGAGGTCGAGGTCGAGGTCGAGCAGCGACCCCTGGATCACGGGCACGCACGAGGCTAGCGCGCGCGGTCGCCGCAGTGCGAACACCCGTTCGCAATCCGCTGCACGAGATGATCGTGTCGTGCATGCGTGCGTGCTGTCCGTCGAGGTCCACATCCCGTCGAGCACGTCGTTGAAGGCGAAGAGGTCCGTCGTCCGGCACCTGCTCGACACCGCGCGCGCTCGCTTCCACGTCGCCGCGTCGGAGGTCGACTTCCACGACCAGTGGCAGCGCAGCGCGATCGGCTTCGCCGCGGTCGCGCGCGACGCGACGCAGGTCGAGGAGGTCCTCGACGCGGTCGAGCGGTTCGTCTGGTCACATCCCGAGGTGGAGGTGCTCGCGACGCGCCGGCACTGGATCGACACGGACTCGTGACGACCGACGGACGCGCACGTCGCGCTCGGTACCCCTGGGGGTATGGTAGAGTGGCTGCCATGCAGGTCGAGAACGCTACGGCAGAAGACGTCACGCGGCGCCTACGGCGCGTCGAGGGCCAGATCTCCGGCATCGTGCGGATGATCGAGTCCGGACGCGACTGTGACGAGGTGCTGACCCAGCTCGCAGCGGCGAGCAGGGCTCTCAGCCGTGCGAGCTTCAAGATCGTGGCCTCCGGCATGCGCCAGTGTCTCGACCCGTCGCGCCCCGGCGGAGCCTCGGCGCTCGACGCGGAGCAGATGGAGAGGCTCTTCTTGTCGCTCGCCTGACCCCGGGACGCCTGCGCCTGGCCGGACGACCAGCGCGCGGACGCCGCACGACCCGACCAGGTCGCCGACCGCAAGACCTCGTCACGCCGAGGTCACGTCACGCCTTGTCGTGACCGGCGATGCCGCACGCGATGTCGATGCTGCCCGATCTGCTCGATCCGGCGACCTTTATACCCTACCCCGTACTGTCTTTGTCCCCGACCAACCGAGGAGGAGCACACCCCATGACCGTCACCGACGCTCTCGAGCTCGACGACCGACCGAGCCGGGGCGAGCCCAGAGCCGCGGGCAGTCCACCAGGACCCCGGCCGGCCGCTGGCCCCGGTGGGCTCGGACGCCTCGGGCGATGGACGGCGACGCACGTCCGCCACGTCCTGCTCGGCTGGCTCGTCGTGCTCGCGGTCTTCGGCTACTTCGCCCCGCACGTCGAGTCCGCGCTCGCTGGAGCCGGGTGGGAGGACTCGACGAGCCAGTCCGTGGCTGCAAGGACGATCATCCAGCAGGACTTCCACGGTCTCGGCTCGACGGCGATCGAGGTCGTCGTCGCGGACCGCAGCGGACCGATCGCGGCCGACCCGGCGGCGCGCGCCGTCGTCGCGCGCGTCGCCAGCGTCCTGCGCGCGAACCAGAGCATTGCGACGGTCGTCTTGCCACACGCGGGCTCGAGCCTGTCGGCGAACGGGCGCGTGGCGATCGTCACCGGCGGCGCCGCGGTCGGGCCGAACGCGATGGTGCGCGCTGCGACCGAGCTCGAGGCACCGCTCGCCGCCCTGTCGCACGGCCCGGTCAGCGTCGAGCTCACCGGCGACAGCGCGCTCTGGAGCCAGTTCAACGCCGCGAACCGCAGTGCGATGCTCCGCTCCGAAGTGCTCTCCTGGCCCGTGACGATGGTCATCCTCGTCCTCGCCTTCGGCAGCCTCGTCGCGGCCGGTCTGCCACTCATGCTCACCATGGCCGGGCTCCTTGTCGCCGCCGGCGCCCTCGTCATCGCCACCCATGTCGCGCCGGTCTCCATCTGGGCCCTCAACTTCGCCCTCATGTTCGCCCTCGCGCTCGGCATCGACTACGCGCTCTTCCTCGTCGTGCGCTTCCGTGCCGCGCTCGACCGCCGCAAGGTGCAGCCCGGTGACCTCGAGGGCGTCGTCGCGTCGGTCGCCGAGACGATGGCGACGGCGGGCAAGGCGGTCGCGTTCAGTGCGGTGACCGTCCTGCTGTCGCTCTCGAGCGTCCTGCTCGTCCCGAGCCCCGCGTTCCGGAGCATGGCCCTCGGGATCATGGTCTCGGTGATCGCCGTGCTCGCAGCGACGCTGACACTGCTCCCCGCCGTGCTCGGACGTCTCGGACTGCGGGTCAACGCGGGGCGCGTCCGGCTTCCCGGTCGGGCGCGCAACCGCCACCTGCCTGCCGGGCACGCGATCGAGCGCCATCTCCACGCGTGGGGGGGCCTGCTGTGGCGGCATCCGCTTCGTGCGGCGTTCGTCGCGCTCGTCGCGCTCGGCCTCGTCGTCGCCCCGTTGTTCGGTCTGCGGACAAGCATGCCCTCGATCACGATCATCCCAGCCACCTCCAGCGCGCGCATCGGCTACGGCGAGGTCAGCAGCGCCTTCGGGCCGGGAGCGCCGGGTACGCTCCAGGTGGTCGTGCCCGCCCGCGCGGCACACGCGGCGCTCTCGGCGCTGTCGCACCTCCACGGCGTCGCCGCGGTCGCTCCGGTCGGTGTCGCGCACGGGTACGCGCTCGAGCAGGTCGTCCCGACCACCGGGCCCTCCACGGCGGCGACTGCGACGACGATCGGCGCGATGCGCCGGGCCCTACCGCCCGGCAGCCTCGTCGGCGGAGCAGCTGCGGAGAACGTCGACCTGCAACATGCCCTGTCGGCAAAGACCCCGATCGTGTTCGGCCTGCTCCTGCTGATCGGCTTTCTCATGCTGCTCGTCGCGCTCGGTGCTCCCCTGCTCGCCCTCGCCGGCGTCGTCGTCACCGGTCTGTCCGTGGCCGGTGCGTTTGGCGTCGCACGCCTCGTGTTCCAAAATGGCGACGGCGCCGGGCTCCTCCACTTCACGCCCCAGGGCTTCGTCGACGCATGGGGCCCGATCTTCTTCGGCGCGATGGTGACCGGCGTCGCGATGGACTACACGTTGTTCCTCCTGTCGGCCGCCAAGGAGATCTACGAGACCCACGTCGACCCAGAGCACGCGATGGTCTCGTCGGTGCGCACCTCCGGCCGCGTCGTGCTCTCCGCCGCAGCAGTGATGGTCGCCGTCTTCCTGACCTTCGCGCTCTCCGGACCGCTCGCGCCAAAGGAGATGGGCGTGATCCTCGCCGTCGCCGTCGCGCTCGACGCGGTCCTCGTCCGGATGGTGCTCCTTCCGGTCCTGCTCCGCCTCGGCGGCCACGCGATCTGGCGCAAGCCCGCTTGGCTCGCCCGGGTCATCCCCGAGGTGCGCTTCAGCCACTGAGCGACGCGGCCAGCGGGCGCATGCCGAGCGCCGCAATCGGGCCCAGGCAGTGCCGGTTGGCAGTGTCGGTCGGCGGGCGGCGGGCCTACGGCAGGCCCGCCGCCCGGCACGGTCAGGCGAGGTCGCCGAGCCAGGCGCGCTCGGCGGCGAACAGCCGGTCGACCATCTCGCGCAGGCGCGGCAGCGTCAGCAGCGCACCGGAGAGCGGGTCGAGCGCGACTGCCGTGTACACGAGCTCGCGGTCACCCTCGAGCGCTGCGCGCACCGCGAGCCGCTGCACGTTGACCTGCACGGTGTTGAGCGCAGCACACGCTGCCGGCAGGCTCCCGTAGCGAACGGGACGGACACCGAGGCCGTCGACGACGCACGCGACCTCGACGCAGCAGTCTGCGGGGAGGTTGTCGATCAACCCGCGGTTCGAGACGTTGCCGTAGATGACTCGCCGCGTCCCGGTCACCGCCGAGTCGATGATGTAGGCGCCGTACTCCTCGGACGGATGCAGACCCTCGCGCACCGAGCCGTCGACGTAGTCGTCGACGTTGTGGTCTGGCGAGTGGGCCGAGCAGATCTCGTAGTAGTCCCAGCGCGTCGGGAGGTACTCGCCCACGAGATCGGCATCCTTGCGAAACCAGGGCCAGTACTCGCTCGCGTGGTGGCTCGACTCGGTGTGGAAGTACCCCGTCAGGCGCATGAGCTCGGTCCGGACGCGCTCGTTGCCACCCGCGTAGAGCTCGTCCGACTCAAGACCGGCCGCCGCGGCGTGGAGGTGACGCTCGGCCATCACCTGCCGAATGCGGGGGACAAGATCCTCGGTGCCGCGTCGAAACGTCGTGAACCACGCGGTGTGGTTGACACCGGCCGAGTCGAAGGTCACCTCCTCGTACGGCACGTCGAGCTCGCGCGCGAGCATCCTCGAGGTGTGCTGCACGCTATGGCACAGCCCGACAGTCTGCACCCCGAGCGCGGACGTCGCCCAGCAGTTGATCGACATCGGGTTCGCGTACTGGATGAGCAGTGCTGTCGGGCAGAGCTCCCGCATGTCGGCCGCAATCTGCTTCAGCGCCGCGATGGACCGGAGCCCGCGGAACACCCCGCCGGGGCCGAGCGTGTCCCCGACAGGCTGGTCGATGCCGTACTCACGGGGGATGCCGACGTCGAAGCCGTATGCCTCGATCCCTCCGACCTGGAACGTGCAGATCACGAAGTCCGCACCGTCGAGCGCCTCTCGCCGGCTTGCCGGAACCTCGATCTTGGCCCCGAGGTGGTGCGCGTCGACGAGCCGACGTGCACCGCCAGCCGTGATCGCGACCCGCTCGGGATCCGGGTCGTAGAGACAGAGCGTGCTCTCCTGAAGGGCCTCGAACGCGAGGATGTCACGCACCAGCGTCAGGGGGAACACGTAGCCACCTGCACCCACGATCGTTATCTTTGCCATGTCTTCTCCCTGGTCGGTTTCTCAGTCGGGGTCTCGTCTTGCGTGCATCCGTTCCTCGAGCGGGCCCTCGCACGCCGAGCTCTCACGACCCAGCCGCCGGCGGGTCGCCGAAGTCGGGGATCTCGAGCCTCTGCGCCCCGCTGCGCGCCGACTGGTGCGCGACGATGCCGGGGAGCGTGTAGCGAGCCGCCACCCAGGCGTTCACCGGCGGCAGGCCACCGGTGACGACGGCGCGGACGAAGTCGTCCGCGAGGAAGTGGTGCGAGCCTTCGTGCCCGCTGCGGATACCCGCGTAGCTTGCGGGCAGCCGGGAGCGGTCGTGCACCTCCGCACCTCCGTCGAGGTCCTTGCGGACCTCGAGGACGTCCGACACGTCCGTGACGCCTTCCTTGGTCTGCCACACGCTCACCTGCGCCAGCTGCTCGAAGCTCGCCTCGGTCCCGAAGTAGCGGTAGCGCGACTCCCGGATGTGCGACGGGTAGCCGACCCGCCGCATCTCGTTGGTCCGCATGATCGCACCGTCGGAGAGCTCGAACAGCGCCGTCGCGTTGCTGAAGTCGTTGTCGAACATGCTCACCGAGCGGTCGAACACCCCGTCGCCACGCTCGTCCTTCACCCCGATGCAGCTGACGGAGACTGCATGCCCAGGCAGCACGGAGAGCACGCCGCCGATCGCATGGGTCGGGTAGAGCATCGGAGGGTAGCTGGCCGTCTCCTTCCAGCGCTCTCCCCCACTGAACTGGTATGCGGCATAGAAGCCGAGGTCCATGTCGTGGACGTAGTCGCCCTCGGCGTAGAAGATGCGGCCAAAGTCGCCCGCGTCACGGCGCTGGCGCCCGTAGACCGCGGCCGGGTAGTAGTAGCTCGTCTCCCCCATCATGTAGGTGAGACCGGTCGCCTTGACCGACGAGATGATCGCGCCGATCTCCTCGGTCGAGACCGCCATCGGCACGCACGAGTAGACGTGCTTTCCGGCCTCGAGCGCTGCGACCACGAGCGGCCCGTGCGTCCAGCGCTGCGTGAATATCGCGACCGCGTCGCAGTCCGACGCGAGCATCTCCTCGAACGACGAGAAGCGCCCGTCGAGGCCGTGCTTCACCTCCGCCTCTTCCGCCCGCTCCGCGACCACGTCGGTCACGTAGACGCGGTCGACGTCGGGATGGAGCTTGAACAACGGGAAGAAGCTCTCCGCGAACTGACCTGCTCCGACCACTCCGATGCTCAACGACATGTGCCCTCCTCTTTGCTGTTGGCCATCACAGATCACGAAACTCCGTACTCATCCCCTAGCTCGACCTCACTCTCGGCTCACGTTGTCATGAGGAGCGACTGGATCACGGCCACAGCGGCGCCGCGCGCCCACTCCGTGAAGGCAAACGGAGCGACGACGACCTCGAAAGGCGACGCGTCCGTGTGCAGGTGTCGATCCATCGACTCACGCGCGACGTCGGGAGCAACGCCGTACAAGCCGATACCCTCCCCCGAAAGCACAATCCGATCCGGTCCGATGAGATTTCCGATGTGAGCCATCAGGACGCCCAGCGCGTCACACGCGTCGGTGAAAACACGACGGGCCGCTGCGTGACCGTCGCGAGCCATCTCCAGCAGCTCGTCGTAGGATCGCTCCCGACCCCCATCCAGCACGGCAAGAGATCGCGTGATGGCTCCAGAAGACAGGTAGGCCGTCGCACAGCCCCGATGCCCGTGCCGGCACAACGGTCCTGACTCTTTGATCAACAGATGACTGGCGAGACCTGCATGACCGTCGTAGCCTGACACCACTCGATCGTTCACCACCATCCCACAGCCGACGCCCTTTCCTACAGTAAGAACGGCAAAGCACGAGCTTCCTCGGCCTTCTCCGAACCAATGCTGTGCGGCTGTAAGAGCCCTGACGTCATTGGCAAGCACCGTGCGTCGACCCGTACGCATCTCAACGAGCACACCAAGTGGAACGTCGCTCCAGTCCAGATATGCTGACTGACGCACGATCGCCTCGCCAGATCGAATGTTGCCGGCCAGGCTTATCCCGATGTCCGTGACTACGTGGTCTGGATCGAGATCGTCGACGGCCTTCTCGATCGCCGCCACCACCTCTCCGACCTCGTTGCTCGTCAGCGACCTCTCCACTTTGTCCAATACGTTCGCATGTAGATCGGTACGAACCGCGTACAACTCCACGCGGTTGAGCTTGATACCGATGAACTCGTGTCGATCTGCGACGACATTGAGTGGGAGCGACGGTCGACCAGTTCCAACCTGCTGACGCGCCTCACCTTCACAGAGAAGACCGTCGTCGAGCAGGGGGCGCGTGAGCTTGGTCAAGCTAGCCGGAGAGAGGCCGAGCCGCCGTGCAAGCTCGGATCGCGCCAGTGGACCTCGCCGGAGAATCTCGGCTACCACGTCCTTTGTCGAGGCACCCATCTCCGTCCAGCGCACCGGATGGACGCGTTGAGCGCGATGACCCGCCAGGTCGCGTCTACCCTCTGTCCTGTGCCTCGGCAGGTCCAACGTTACTTCAGTCACTGAATATACGACCCGTCATTGTTGTCGCAAATCGCGAAGCCCTACGTGACATCGCACACTAGTTTGCAGCCGACGATGACCGAGGTCAACGGAACATGACGCCCACGGGCATATCCCCCACGGCCGTACGGACGGACGACCGTCGCTCCGAGGACGGCGGAGCCACCACGGTAGACCACCAGTTCACTGGCACTAGCGACAGGTCCAATGGCGTAGGCGGGAGCGCGCACCAACCCGAGGTCGGAGTCCACTCACTCCGCCGATCGGCGACACTCCCCTGCTTCATCGTCGAAGCTGTCCCGCACCACCGGAAATGCCAGCACCCCGACCCTTGACGACTGATGATTGCCTCGCTAAATTAACTCTGCCAGGCCAGACGTAAGGTCCTGCGAAAGAGGTCGGTCGATACCGGCTTCACGGGGAGGGGGAGGCGGACGCGTGGCTTCTTCTGTACGTACTCGGACACGGTCGCGTGTTCGCGATGTGCACGCCTCGTCATTGCCAACGAAGTGCGGCGCAGGCCATCAGTCGGATCGTGCGATGGGCGGCGGTCTTTCGTCATGACGCTGACATCCAGCCTCCGACGCCACGCCGTCGACAACGCCGAGCATAGAGGTCAGCCTGGTCGTGCCTCTCGGCGGTTTCACGTTCGCGAGCTGTTGGTAGCTCTCCCTTTCGTCGCTCCCAGCTTTGTCGGCGTCGCGCTATTTCTCGCACTCCCCGTGCTAGTTGTGATTGTTCTGAGCTTCCTCAACTGGAACCTGTTGTCTTCTCCGACCTTCGCCGGAATTCAAAATTACCTCAACATTTTCAAGTACGACGGCGCATTACATTCACTCGCCATAACTGCATACTATGTGGCTCTCAATATCCCGTTGCAAACGGTCTTGGCCCTCGGTCTTGCTGTGATGCTCAACCGCAAGCGACGCGGAATGGCCTTCTACCGGATCCTGTTCGTCGCGCCGTACATGTCCACACCAGTCGCCATGGCCATAATCTGGTACTGGGTGTTTGACCCGAAATACGGATTTGTCAACCAAGTCTTGGCGCTCGTCGGGATTCACGGACCACAGTGGCTCTCGTCAAGTGGGCTCGCGATGCCAATCGTGGCACTGGTAAATATCTGGCAATATCTTGGCTTCAACATGCTCTTTTTTCTCTCCGGACTTCAGTCGATTCCACAGTCAATCTACGAGGCGGCGAGCCTTGACGGTGCGAGCAAGTGGAGCCAATTTTGGCGTATCAGTCTGCCCTTGCTGAATTCCACCATGCTCTTTGTTTTGGTGACCGACGTGATCGGATCGTTCCAGGTTTTTGACACTCTCTATGTACTGACCCAAGGGGGGCCGGGCAGTTCGACCGAGGTACTCAGTCTCTCCATCTACCAGATTGGCTTTACCGACTCGCGACTAGGCGAAGCCGCAGCACTTTCCGTTCTGTTGTTTGCCGTCATCCTTGTCTTCAGCATCGGACAGTTTGCATTCTTCCGGAAGCGCACGACCTACGAGTTCACATCATGACCGTCGAATCTGCCACCCACCAATCCGAGATCCGGTACACCGGGACTATTCGATTGCGACGGAACATTAGGTCAACCGGAAGATCACTCAGGTTGTTGGCGTTCTACGTCGTGCTTAGTGCAGTTGCTGCGGTTTTTATGGTCCCTTATGTCCTTACGCTCCTCAACTCACTCAAGCCCATCAGTCAAATCTTCACTCAACCAGCGTGGGATATTCCGTCGTCGCTCGATTTCGGAAATTTCGAGCACATTCTTCTTCCCGGCGATCCGGCTACCGGTGTCGCACCTCAAGACTTTCTCCGCTACCTGGGTAACACAGCTCTGGTAACAGTGATCTTGACGGTTGGACAGGTCTTCTTTAGCATGACTGGCGCCTATGCATTTGCCAGGCTCCGCTTTCCGGGTCGTGACAAGCTGTTCTGGTTGTATCTTCTGACTCTGATGGTACCGAATATCGTGACAATAATCCCTCTTTATGCAATTGTTCATCAAATGCACCTCCTCAATACCTATTGGGCGCTATTTCTCCCTTATGTGTTCGGTACTCCATACACAATATTTCTAATGCGACAGTTCTTCCGCAACATACCGCAAGAGCTGATCGACGCCGGCCGGATTGACGGATGTTCTGAGCTCGTGGTCCTCCGGAAAATTGTTCTTCCATTGTCCAAGCCAGTAATTATCACGGCAGCTCTCATTGCCTTCGTGTTCAGCTGGAACAATTTTCTCTGGCCCTTGATCGCGACGAACTCGTCGAATCTCTACGTCATGACGGTTGGGATGGCCAATTTCCAGTCAGGCTTCGGTGTCCAGTGGAACCTCCTTCTTGCTGGTGCTGTCGTGATGCTTCTTCCCGTACTCGTTATTTTCGCTATCTTTCAGAGACATATCATCCAGTCTATTCAGCTCTCACAGGTTCACTGATGACGACAGGACGACTGCGCGCAAGGCAACTACGACACCGCTCGAAAGCGGCGCGGAGGCTGGAGACGCACATCACCACCAATCCGAGACTGCCAGTCCGATTGACTCAAGGGGAGAAAGGAGGAAGCCAATCATCGTGGCCAGGAACAGTTCAAAGCTGGGCTCGTTCGAGCTTGCACTTCGCAAATTGCGCTTCGAGAGGCATATCGAAATGACGGCTCGTCATCTGTCGATGCGCAAGCGGGTTGCACGCGTCGGTGTTACGGCAATGTGCGGACGACGGAATGTTTCTGACCAATGTCTTGCTACTCAATCTGCACTTTTGGAGGGGAAGGCTATTGTGAGAACTTCAAAATCGCGACGCCTGCGCTCAGCTGCTGCTCTACTCACGGTCGTGGGTGGCGCGACAGCGGTGATGGGCGCCACGGGCGCAACGGCATCGGCAGCACGGCCCAAGGCGACGCCTGTCGTCAACCTCACCTATACGTTGTGGGATCCGCACGAGGAGATCGGCTACAAGGAGTCTGCCGCAGCATTCGAGAAGATACATCCAAATATTCACATCACAATTCAACAGATTGCCTACTCGAGCTATCAGACCAAGCTTCAGGAGGAGTTCAGCTCAGGCACCGGTCCCGACAACTTCTGGGTAAATACGCCCTGGCTCTCCACCTGGATAAAGGACGGCCTGATGTTGAATCTGGCGCCCTACATAAAAAAGTGGGGTACCAATATGTCCCAGTACTACCCATCTCTGGTTGCCCTCCATTCGTATAAAGGTGGAGTTTACGGTCTACCGAAAGACTGGGATACGATTGCCTTCTACGTAAACGAGACCTATATGAAGCAACACCACCTCACTCCACCGACCAACTGGTCGTGGAATCTTCAGAATGGCGGCTCGTTCCTCCACTTCCTGCAGCAGGCAACGACGGATACCAACGGGACAAATGCTCTGTCATCGAAGTTCAACCCGAGTAACGTCGCTACTTACGCTTTCAACATAGATAACAGCGCGCAGACAGGATGGGAGAACTTCTACGCTGAAGACGGAGTCAACGTCATCCCTGCACCGTACGCTTCGCATGTCAGCTTCGACACTCCGACCGGCGTTGCAGTGACACAGTTCCTCCGCAATTTGATGTACAAGTGGCACGTCGCCGTTCCCGGCGCCGAGCTTGGCTCGAACGGCACGAACCCATCGTCCGAGGACCAAGCATTGTTTGCTTCCGGGAAGATTGCCATGATGATGGGCGGTGACTGGGAGACTTACCCGATCTTCCAAGACGTCGGTAAGAAGTTCAAGATCGGAGTGATACCACTTCCGGCTGGGCCGAAGGGCACGGTCAGCGTTTTCAATGGCCTAGTCGACGGCGTGAACCCGCACAGTCCGCATCTGCAGCAGGCTCTCGAATGGGAGCAATGGCTCGGATCGGCAGCCTCCGAGCGGATCTTGGGCTCGGGTGGATTTGTGTGGCCGGCGATCAAGTCGCTCGACCCGCTCTTTGTCCAAGCCTGGAACAAGCAGGGACTGAACATGCAGCCATTCCTGAACGAGGCACATGGCAAGGTCGTCAACTGGCCGAACACTCCTGGGATGAACCAGGCACTGACGGACATGGGACGGGACATGGGTCCGATCTGGCTCGGCGGTGGTTCCCAGTCCAATACGTCGTCGTTGCTCGCAAAGGCTGCGAGTGACGCAAACCACGACCTCGCAGTAGCCGCCTAGTCCGCTATCGCTTTCACGAGCTGGCCCGTCTCTCGAACGACGACAGCGGGTCAGCTCGTGTCGCGTGTCCAATCGAATCCGAGGCGACAGCAAGTATCCCCGGACCTTTTGCCCGCCGTCGCTCTCCGGTGCGTAGCGTGTGATGGAGGAGGCCCATGACGGCAATCACCTTCGACGAGACGAGCAAGGTCTTCCTGCTCGAGAGCCCGCGCACGAGCTACGCGCTCGCGATCTCTGCCGACGGTCGCCACGTCCGCCACGTCCACTGGGGAGAGCGCCTGGACCTTGAGAGCGTCGCAGCGATGGCGCTCTCGAGCGACGCTCCGCACGCCGTCGAGCGGATCACCTGGGCTGGCGACGATCCGCTCGAGTACACCCCCTGGGGGGCGCAGCGCTACGACGAGCCCTCCCTCAAGGCAGACTTCGCGGACGGGACCCGTGGCATCGAGTGGACGGTCACCGGCCATCGCGTCGAACCGAGCACGAACGGCGACGGATCGACGACCCTCGTGGTCTTGCTCAAGGACCTCTCCTACCCGCTCGCCGTCGAGCTCTGCTACCGGGTCTTCGACGACTGCGACGTCCTCGAACGGTGGGCTCGGATCGCCAACACCGGAGGCGATCCGATCATCTTGCGCGAGGCGCTCTCGGCAAACCTCTGGATGCGGCGCGAGCGGTCGTGGCGGCTGCGCTACCTCCAGGGCGGGTGGGGATCGGAGAACCAGATCACCGAGACGGTGCTGCATCCCGGACGATTCGTCCTCGAGAGCCGCCGGGGCACCACGAGCCACGAGACGTCCCCCTGGTTCGCCCTCGATCCCCGTGGCGAGTCGACCGAGGAGCGCGGCGACGTCTTCAGCGGCTCGCTCGCCTGGAGCGGGTCGTGGAAGCTCGTCTTCGAGACGACGCCCGGTGGGCGCGTGCACGCGTGCGGCGGGATCAACGACTTCGACGCGCCGATCCTGCTCGCTCCCGGGTCCGACGTCGTCGTTCCGGTCATGGCCTGTCTGTTCAGCGACACCGGCTACGGCGGCTCGAGCCGCGCGTGGCACGCCTACCAGCTGTCCCACGTGCTCACACGCTCGGCCCGCGACGGCGGGAGCCCGTCGTTCCCTGCCTCCACCGGACCGATGCGGCCAGAGAGCGCTCGCGCTTTGTCCCTCGCCGTGCAGGACCCGTCGGCCGTGGCGAGCCCCGCCCGAGCCGTACGAGACGATGCGGCTGCGACGGCGGCTGCGACGGCGGCTGGGGCTGAGCCTGGGGCTGGGGTTGCTCGACGTCCCCTCTACCCACCTCTTCGGCCCGTCCTCTACAACTCCTGGGAGGCGACCTGGTTCTCGGTCGACGAGCCCGGCCAGGCGCGCCTTGCCGAGCTCGCGGCGGAGATGGGCGTCGAGCTGTTCGTCGTCGACGACGGCTGGTTCAAAGGACGCCGCGACGACCACGCAGCCCTTGGCGATTGGGTCGTCGACACGGAGAAGTTCCCCAGTGGCCTCGCTCCCCTCGTCGCCACGGTGAAGGGCCTCGGCATGGGCTTCGGGATCTGGGTCGAGCCGGAGATGACGAACCCCGACAGCGACCTGTACCGGGCGCATCCCGACTGGGTGCTCCACTTCGCGAACCGCACCCGCACAGAGCGACGCAACCAGCTCGTGCTGAACCTGGCGCGTGATGACGTCGCGCAGTGGGTGTTCACGACGCTCGACCGTCTGCTCGGTGAGCTCGACGTCGACTTCGTGAAGTGGGACATGAACCGCCACCTGTCCGAGCCCGGATGGCCGTCGGAGGCCGGCGGCAACCCCGAGCGCGTCTGGCTCGACTACACGAGGAACCTCTACACGATCCTCGACAAGCTGCGCGCCGCCCATCCGCGAGTCGACATCGAGTCCTGCTCCGGCGGTGGCGGACGCGTCGACCTCGGGATCCTGTCACGCACCGAGCAGGTGTGGACGTCGGACAACACCGACGCGCTCGACCGGATCGCCATCCAGGAAGGTTTCAGCCAGGCATGGTGCGCGCAGGCGATGATGGCCTGGGTGACAGACAGCCCCAACCCGCTCACGCGCCGGCGGCTCCCGCTCTCGTTCCGCTTCCATGTCGCGATGGCCGGATCTCTCGGCATCGGCGGCAATCTCGTCGAATGGAGCGAACGAGAGCGGGCCGAGGCACGAGATCTCGTCGCGCTCTACAAGCAGATCAGGCCGACCGTCCAGCGCGGCTCGCTCTACCGGCTGTCGAGCACCCGCGAGGGACCGCACGGCGCCGTCGAGTACCTGAGCCACGACGGGAGTGACGTCGTCGTCCTCTCCTTCACCGTTCCCCGGCCACTGCGACCGTGGCCCTCGAGACTGCGCTTGGCCGGTCTCGACCCCGCAGCGACCTACCGGGACCTCGACACGGGCGAGGAGCGACGCGGCGCGGTGCTCATGCACCTCGGGATCGAGCTCACGTCGGCGCTCGACGTGGCGAGCACGATCGTCCGGCTCCGGCGGCTCTAGCCGGTCGAGCTTTTGCGACCCGCCCCCTCGAACAGCTCGGCGGGGACTCGCTCGGCTGTGCAGTTGTCGCAACGACCGCAGTCCGACGCGTCCGGATCGTCGAGCTGCTCACGGAGAAAGCGCATCCTGCAGCCGGTCGTCGCGACGTAGTCGAGCATCGCCTGCTGCTCGTCGAGGCGCGCCTGCGCGACGCGCTCGTAGCGGTCCGCGTCGTAGGTCCAGTCATCTCCCGTCGCCTGCCAGCCACCCCTGACGCGCCGGACGGCCCCGTCCGCGTCGAGCACCGACAGGACCGTCTCGAGACGCGTGCGCGACAGGCCGACGCGCGGCTGCATCCTGGTCGTGCTGAGCGACCCACGCGCCGATCCGAGGACCGCGAGCACCTCGCGCACGACCGGTTCCTCGGGCAGGCCGACCGATGAGAAGTACGCCCAGATCGCCTGGTCCTGCCGCCCGGGCAGCAACACCGCCTCGGCGTGTCCCAGCTTGCGGCCAGCACGGCCGATCTGCTGGTAGTACGCGATCGGCGACGACGGTGCCCCGAGATGGACGACGAAGCCGAGGTCCGGCTTGTCGAAGCCCATGCCCAGCGCGGAGGTCGCGACGAGCGCCTTGACATCGTTGGCGAGAAGGTCGTCCTCTGCAGCTCGGCGCTCCTCGTCGCTCGAGCGTCCCGAGTACGCCGCGACCGCGTGGCCCTGCTCGCGCAGCAACGCGGCCACCTCGAGCGCCTCGGCGACAGTCAGGGTGTAGACGATCCCCGAGCCAGGCAGATCTGCCAGATGGTCCGTGAGCCACCCGCGTCTGTCTTCGTCGCTCGCGACCTCGACGACACTGAGGTGCAGGCTCTCCCGCTCGAGCGAGCCCCGCAGCACGAGCGCTCCCTCGCTCGTCTGGTCGATGCCGAGGACGTCGGCAACGTCGGCAACGACCCGGCGGTTCGCCGTCGCCGTCGTCGCGAGCACCGGTGTCGACGGTGGGAGCGACGCGAGGAACGCCCGGATCCTCCGGTAGGCAGGACGAAAGTCGTGACCCCAGTCGGAGATGCAATGCGCCTCGTCGACCACCAGGAGGCCGCAACTTGCCGCGAGGCGCGGCAGGACGTCGTCGCGGAACTCCGGGTTCGCGAGGCGTTCGGGAGAGACGAGGACGACGTCGACCTCTCCCCGCCGGATCGCGGCAAAGGTCGAGGACCACTGCTCGACGTTGGCCGAGCTCACCGAGACGGCCCGGATACCGAGCCTCTCGGCCGAGGCTACCTGGTTGCGCATTAGTGCAAGGAGTGGCGAGACGATCACGGTCGGTCCTGCGCCACCGGCACGCAGCAGCGCCGTCGCGAGGAAGTACACCGCCGACTTTCCCCATCCTGTCCGCTGCACGACGAGGACCCGGCGTCGACCGTTCACGAGCGCCTCGATCGCCGCCCACTGGTCGTCGCGCAGCACCGCCGGATCGCCGACGAGGCGTGTGAGCAGGGCATCGGTGTCGGAGCGAAGCATGCCTGCCACCCTACGGCCCAGTCGGACCGCACCCCCTACCGCGAACCGATCTTCAGGGCGCCGCCGGCGCCTTGGCCGCCGGCGCCCCAGGCCCCACGCTCACGCGCCAAGTGGGCTCGGCGCCTTCGGTGTCGAGATGGGGCAGCAGGCGGTCGAGCCAGCGCGGCTGCCACCAGCAGGCTGGTCCGAGGATGTTCATGGTCGCCGGGACAAGGAGCAGATGGACGACTGTCGCGTCGATCAGCACGCTCGTGGCGAGGTCGATAGCACTGTCATGTCGACGCGTTGCCGTCCTGCTACGGTCGGCGCGTGGCAGTCGGGACGGCGACGGCGACGGCAGTCGGGACGGGAACAGCGGCCGCGGGGCGGCGTGAGCGCAACAAGCAGCGCACGCGCGGTGCTCTCGTTGCCGCCGCGCGCCAGCTGTTTGTCGTGAAGGGCTTCGACGGCACGACCGTGGCGGAGATCGCCGACGCCGCCGACGTCGCCGAGCGGACGTTCTTCCGGTACTTCGCGTCGAAGTACGACCTGCTCTTGCAGGATCTCGTCTTGTTGTTCGACGCGTGCGAGGCGGCCATCTCCCGACGCCCGGCCACGGAGGCGCCGCTCGACGCGATCCTCGCCGGCACCGAGGCTGCGCTCCGCGCGCTCGGCCTGCCCGTTCTCAGCTTGCCGGGAATCGACGAGAACGACGACGCGCTGCGCGTCCGTTACGTCAACGCCTACCTCGACTGGGAGCAGCGCCTGTCACGGATCGTCCTCGCACGCTTCGCCGTCGATGCCGACCCTGGCGCGCCCGAGCCTGCATCCGTCAAGCTGTGGCTCCACGCGGGCGTCGTCGCCCGGTGCAGCGTGACAGCGACCCGGCTCGCTCTTCGCCTCGCGAGCCGGACCACCGAGCGCGGGTCCGGGCACACTGTCGACCCGGAGCACACTGTCGACCCGGAGCACGCGGTCGACCCGGAGCACGCTATCGCCCTCCTGCGCTCCGCCTTCGCCGTCCTCGCCGCGGGCTGTCCGGCACCGTGAGCGACGCTCCCGCCGGACAGCGCGGCCCCGACCGGCTCGGACCGTTCGCCACCGTCTCCTCGCTCGTGCTCGACGCGCCACTACCCCGGCTCCTTCGCGTCCGCCGGACCGCGGAACCAGCCGCGCCCGTCGACGTCGCGCACCTGGTGAGCGCAGCGCTCGAACCCGCGTGCGACCGGCTCACTCCGGGCGAGAGCATCGCCATCACGGCAGGCAGCCGCGGCATCGCGTCCGCCCCGCAGATCTACCGAGAGATCGGCCGGCTGCTCACCCGCCACGGTGCGCGGCCCTTCCTCGTCGCGGCGATGGGCTCCCACGGTGGCGGGACGGCCCACGGTCGGATCGAGCTCCTCGCCCACCTCGGGGTCACCCCGGACAGCGTCGAGATGCCGGTCGTCTCGAGCGACGACTTCGTCGCGGTCGCCACCTCGCCATCTGGCCCGGTGCTCGCCGCGCACGAGGCAGCCGACGCGGACCACATCCTGGCCGTGAACCGCGTCAAGCCGCACACCGACTTCCATGGTCGGATCGAGAGTGGGCTCGCGAAGATCCTGGCGATCGGCCTCGCAGGGCCGCCCGGTGCGAAGTCCGCGCACGACAGCGGCCCGGAGCTGCTCGGCACGCGCATCGTCGAGCGGGCGGACGCTCTCAACGCGACGGGCAAGGTGCTCGGCGGCCTCGCCGTCCTCGAGAGCGCCCAGCACGAGCTCGCGGCGATGCGCTTCGTCGAGCCGGCGGGCATCGGCCACGACGCCGAGGCAGAGCTGCTCGCGCAAGCACGCAACCAGCTCGCACGCCTGCCCTTCGCACACGTCGACGTCCTCGTCGTCGAGACACTCGGCAAGGACGTCTCCGGCGCGGGGATGGACCCGAACGTCCTCGGCAGGATGCGGATCGAGAACGTCGACGAGCCCGCGTCGCCGCGCATCGGCGTCGTCGTCGCCCTCGCGCTGACGAAGGCGACCGGGGGCAACGCCGTCGGCATCGGCCTTGCCGACTTCACCACCGTCCGCGTCGTCGAATCGGTGGACCTGGCGTCGACGTACCTCAACGCGCTGACCGCCGGACGCGGCGGCATCCGCCGCGCCGCGCTGCCGATCGTGCTCGCGACCGACCGTGACGCGATCTGCGCCGCCCTCGCGACCTGCGGTCAGGGCGATCCCGCACGACGGCGGCTCGTCCTCGTCGCGGACACGCTCCGGCTCGACGAGCTGGTCGTCTCCGAGTCGCTGCGCGAGGATGTCGATGCCGACCCGGACCTCGAGATCGTGGACGAGATCGGCACCATGGCATTCGACGGGCGCGGCACGCTGCGCACGACTGCGAGAGAGCCGCTCGAGCAGGAGGGAAACCGCACGTGACCGACATCGACGCCCTCGTCGCCGCTCTGGACCTCGACGAGAAGGCGGCCCTGACCGCGGGTGCCGACAATTGGAGCACCTTCGCCGTCCCGCGCCTCGGCATTCCCGGCCTCGTCTTGACCGACGGGCCGGTCGGCGCCCGCGGCGCGACGGCTGACCACGAAAGTGTCACGACGTCTGTCGCGATCCCGAGCGGGACGGCACTCGGCGCGAGCTTCGATCCCGACCTCGTCGCGCAGATGAGCGCGATCGTCGCCCGCCAGGCCGTCGACAAAGGAGCGCGCGTCCTGCTCGCGCCGACGGTCAACCTCCATCGTCACCCGCTCTGGGGTCGCAACTTCGAAGGCTTCTCCGAGGACCCGCTGCTCACGGCGAAGCTCGCCGTCGCGTACATACGCGGCGTCCAGGACGAGGGCGTCGCCGCGACCGTCAAGCACTTCGTCGGCAACGAGGCCGAGCACGAGCGCTTCACCTCCTCGACCGACGTCGACGAGCGCACGCTTCGCGAGTGCTACCTGCTGCCTTTCGAGCACGCGGTCCGCCACGGACAGGTCATGTGCCTGATGACGAGCTACAACAGGGTGAACGGCGAGCACGTGCCTGACCAGAGCCGACTGCTCCAAGAGATCCTGCGCGACGAGTGGGGCTTCGAGGGCTTCGTCATGTCGGACTGGTGGGCGATGCTGCGCACGAAGGACGCGGCGCAAGCCGGGCTCGATCTCGAGATGCCCGGACCGGCACGGTCGTTCGGCGCCGCGCTCGCCGCGGCGGTGCGAGCCGGCGAGGTCGCCGAGGCCGACGTCGACGCGAAGGTCCGCCGCCTCCTTGTGCTCCTCGACCATCTCGGTCTGCTCGCAGACGCGCGCGCCGGCCACGACGGCGAGCAGTCCGTTGCCGCCACGACGTCCGACCGTGCCGCAGCGGACGTGCCCGCTGGACTCGCCGTGATCTCGAGGCCGACCGAGCGTCCGCAGGACCGGCCGGAGGACCGGGCAGCACTGCGGCGGGCCGCAGCGGACTGCATGGTCCTGCTCCGCAACGACGGCCTGCTGCCCCTCGACCAAGGCACGCTGCGCAGCGTCGCGCTGATCGGGCCGCTCGCGGAGCACCCCTCGATCATGGGTGGAGGCTCGGCAAAGGTGCGGCCGCACTACCAGCTGTCCCTGCCCGAGTTGCTTCGTGCACGCCTCGGCGCGGGCGTCGAAGTCCTCGTCGAGCTGGCAGCCGGGGACGACGGACCCGCAGCAGCGGCGGCGGCCGCGCGCGCGGCGGAGGTCGCGATCGTCGTCGTCGGCACCGACGAGGTCGTCGAGAGCGAGGGCTACGACCGGACGACGATGGACCTGCCCGGGAGCGGCGACGCGCTCGTCCGTGCGGTGACGACGGCCAACCCCCACACCGTCGTCGTCGTCACCTCGGGTGCTCCGGTCACGATGTCCTGGGCCGACGACACCGCGGCGCTCCTCCAGTGCTTCTTCTCCGGCCAGGAGACCGCGAGCGGCATCGTCGACGTGGTCGTCGGCGACGCCGAGCCCGCCGGCCGGCTTCCGACCACGCTGCCGCTGCAGCTCGAGCACACACCCGCGTTCGGGAACTTCCCTGGCGAGGCCAGTCACGTCCGCTACGGCGAGGGTCTCCTCCTCGGCTACCGCTGGTACGAGGCGCGGCAGCTGCCGGTCGCGTTCCCGTTCGGCCACGGCCTGTCCTATACGACCATGGAGATCGGCGCTCCGGTGCTCTCATCGGACCGCCTCGGTGCCGGGGAGCGCGTGCGGATCGAGGTGCCCGTCACCAACGTCGGCGCGCGACGCGGTGCAGAGGTCGTCCAGTGCTACGTCGCCCCTCCAGGCGGTGGCACGTCAGCTCCCGGGGGGCGCTTTCGACCCGTGCAGGAGCTGCGGGCGTTCGCGAAGGTCTGGCTCGATCCCGGCGCCACGACGGTCGTCTCCTTCGCACTCGGCGAGCGCTCCTTCGCCTACTACGACCAAGCGGACGAGGACTGGGCCGAGCTCGTGCCTCGCCGTCCCCACGAGGTCCACCCGCCGCCCCCGCCCGCCGCGCACCGGGCAGCGTCAGGCTGGTACGTCGACCCGGGCACCTACGAGCTCAGAATCGGACGCTCGTCCGCGGACACCGCGCACCGCGTCCTCGTCGAGGTCACGGGCGGGAACGCCCCGCTCGACTCGACGATGCTGCCCGACTGAGCCCGCGTCGACCGTACGGGCTTCGTCCATCGCCGCACGTGGCGCCGTCAACCGTCGTGCCGGACGGGCGCGCGCCGTGCCGGACCTGCCCGTTGCCGTGACGCCGCAGCCTGACGCCGGGACGTGACCGTCAGCGTGCGGCGTCGCCGAGCCGGTACTCCCGCGTGATCTCGTCGAGCTCGGCCATCAGCTCGGCCGAGATCTCGAGCTCGGTGGCTGCGAGGCTCGCGTCGAGCTGCTCCGGCCGGCTCGCGCCGACGATCGGTGCAGTCACCGCGGGCTGCGCGAGGACCCAGGCGACAGACAAGGTGACGAGCGACACCCCCTCGCGCGCCGCGACCGCCGTGAGGGCTTGGACCGTCGCGAACTCGCGGTCGTGCCAGTAGCGGTTCTGGTAGTTCGACGCGGCGCTGCCGAGCGTGAAGCGCGTCCCGGTCGGTGGCGGTGCGCTCGGGTCGTGCTTGCCCGAGAGCAGGCCACCGGCGATCGGGTTGTAGGGGATCACCCCGACGCCCTCTTGCTCGCAGAGCGGCAAGAGCTCCCGCTCGATCTGGCGGAAGAGCAGGTTGTAACGAGGCTGCGCAGAGTCGAAGCGGACGACCCCGAGCACCTCGCTGCGACCGAGCGCACGCGCCAGCTGGTACGCGAGGAAGTTCGAGCAGCCGACGTAGCGGACCTTCCCGGAGCGGACGAGGTCGTCGAGCGCGCGCAGCGTCTCGTCGATCGGCGTCTCGGGATCCGGGCTGTGCAGCTGGTAGAGGTCGATGTAGTCCGTACCAAGGCGCCGGAGGGACGCCTCGACCGCGTCGAGGATGTGCTTGCGCGAGCTTCCCTGGTCCCATGGCGCCGGACCGGTCCGGCCGACGCACTTGGTCGCGAGGACGAACTGGTCGCGCTTCGTGCGTATCCAGCTCCCGACGATCTCCTCCGTCCGACCGATCGTCGACAGGTCGCCGCCGAGGGGATAGACGTCCGCTGTGTCGAGGAAGGTGATCCCTCCCTCTGCAGCCTTGTCGAGGATCGCGTGCGACGACGTCTCGTCGCACTGCAAGCCGAAGGTCATCGTCCCGAGGCACAGCTCGGAGACGAGCAGGCCGGTCGATCCGAGGCGCACGTGGTCCATACGGCCAACCTAGCGCGCCGAGACCTCGATGCCCGGGTGGAAGACTTGGCACCGAGCAAGCCGATCCTCGCTACGGTGCGGAGATGCCCACCACGGTCGTCGTCGTCGGTGCGGGCATCGCGGGCCTTCTCGCCGCGCGCGCGCTCGCCGAGGCAGGGCATCACGTCGTCGTGCTCGACAAGGGCAGCGTCGTCGGAGGCCGGCTCGCCACACGACGCCTGTCGGCGGGACCACACGGCGACGCGCTCGTGGACAGCGGGGCCCAGTTCTTCACGGCACGCTCCGGCGAGCTCGCCCCGCTCGTCACGTCCTGGCTGGAACGCGGCGTCGCACGGCCGTGGTTCGCTGGCAAGTCGACGTCGGACGACGACCTCCACTACTGCGCGACCGGCGGCATGGCGGCGCTCGCGGCGGAGCTCGCGCGCGGTCTCGACGTGCGCTGCGGCCACGTCGTGACGGCGATCACGCCGCACGCGCGAGCCGGCGCCGCGCACCTAGGTGGATCGCTCGGACACCTTGTCGGCAGCCAGCACCGGCACTGGAGGATCCGCGCCCGCGCCCACGGCGTCGACACCGTCCTCGACGCTGCCGCCGTCGTCGTCACCGCTCCGGTCCCCCAAGCGCGTGCGCTGCTCCTCGCCGGGGGCACCCCTCTCACAGCAGCCGACGACGAGCAACTGCGTGTCGTCACCTACACGAGCTGCCTCGCGGTCCTGGCCGTGCTCGACGGGCCGTCGGGCATCGAGGCACCCGGTGCGCGACGCGTCGGCGGCCCGGTCGTCGACTGGGTCGCCGACAACGCCGCGAAGGGAATCTCGCCGTGGCCGGCCGTCACGATCCACGCGAGCGCGTCCTTCAGCGCCGAGCACGGGACCGGCCCACGCCGCAGCCGAGCGCGCTCGGGGAGCGAGCGGACGGACGACCGACCCGACGACCGACGCGACGACACGGTCGCACAGCTCCTGCTCGACGAGGTCGGTCTCGCCGGGCGGTTGCTCGGCGCACCGTCTCGACACGGCAATGACAGCCGGCGGCTCGCCCCGATCGTCGTCGAGCGATGGCGCTACGCGAAGCCGGTCGACACTGCGCCCGGCGATGTGCTCGTCCTCGACGGCGTGCCGCCGGCCGTCCTCGCAGGGGACGGCTTCGGCGGCCCGCGGGTCGAGAGTGCGGCCCTCTCCGGGCTCACGGCGGGGCGCACGATGGTCGAGTTGCTCGCCTGAGCCCGAGCGCGCGCCGGCTCGAGCCCCGGTCACCACCGCCTCGGGCTCCGCTTCGTGCCGGAGAGCCAGAGGTCAGTGCCCGGCCACGGCGTGCGGCTCGTAGCCCGAGGCGAGCAGGTCGAGCTCGTCGGGGTCGAGCTCGAGCGGCACGGCGGCGAGGAGGTCGGCAAGCTGCGCCGTCGTCGTGACGCCGACGATCGGCGAGGACACGACCGGTTGCGCAAGGATCCACGCGAGGGCGACCTGTGCCCTGCTCACACCCCGCCGGCGCGCGACGTCGGCGACCTGCTCGACGATCGCGCGGTCACTCGGCTGGTAGAGGCGCTTGCCGAACTCGTCGGTCTCGCTGCGCGCGGTCTGCTCGTCCCAGTCCCGCGTCAGCCGGCCACGGGCGAGCGGGCTCCACGGGATCACGCCGATCCCCTCGTCGGCGCAGAGCGGGAGCATCTCCCGCTCCTCCTCGCGGTAGAGCAGGTTGTAGTGGTCCTGCATCGTGACGAAGCGGGTCCAGCCGTGCCGCTCGGCGACGTGCAGCATCTTCGCGAACTGCCACGCGGCCATCGAGGACGCGCCGACGTAGCGCGCCTTTCCAGCCCGCACGACGTCGTGGAGGGCCTCGACGGTCTCCTCGACCGGCACGGACGGGTCGAAGCGATGGATCTGGTACAGGTCGACGTAGTCCGTGCCGAGGCGGCGCAAGCTGTTGTCGATCTCGGCGAGGATCGCCTTGCGGGACAGGCCGGCGCCGTTCGGTCCGTCGTGCATGCGGCCGTTCACCTTCGTCGCGAGCACGATCTCCTCCCGGCGACCGAAGTCCGCGAGCGCCCGGCCGACGATCTCCTCGCTACTGCCGTCGGAGTAGACGTTCGCGGTGTCGAAGAAGTTGATCCCGGCCTCGAGCGCCTGGCGGATGACGTCGCGGGACGCGTCCTCCCCGAGGCTCCACGGGTGGTTCCCGCGGCTCGGCTCGCCGAAGCTCATGCAGCCGAGGCACAGCCGCGACACGTCGAGACCCGTCGAGCCGAGCTTCACGTAGTCCATGCAGATGCCCTCCGGACCTCACGGGAGGCCGCGCGCCCACCCAGGCCGAGCGTACCGCCCATGGCGTCCGAGCGGCCGTCCCCGTAGCCGTCCCGGTGGCCAATCCGTCGCTGGACGAGCGCCGCGACGACAACGGGGACGACGAGGGCTGCGAAGGTCACGCGGTAGCCGATCGCGTCGATCCCGAGACCGAGCAACGGCGCGAGGACGAGGTTCACGACCTGGACCGCTGCGCTCAGGTGCGCGTTGACCGAGGCGAGCTGGGCCGAAGGCCGTCCTTCGGCGACCATGCCCATCGCGAGCGGGTAGGTGAGGCCGTGCGGCACGCCGAGCAAGGCCATCGCGGCGAGCAGAGCGGCCTCGCCTCGACCGAGAGCCATGAGGCCGAGGCCGGCGACGGTGAGCGCGGCCGAGAGCTGGAACCAGGCAAGCTTGTGCGCGATCGGCGATCGCCAGGCCACGGCCGAGCGGACGCCAAACGACACGACGAAAAAGACGCCGAACGCGACTTCGACGCCTGCGAGGGACATGCCGTCGGCGTGACGCGCGAACAGCGCCCCGAAGACGACGACCGCGGCGAACGGTGCCGTGTACATCAGCTGGCCGAGCAGGGCGACCTGGAAACCCTCGTCACGCAGTGCCGCAGGCAGCGCGACCCGGACCCGGTCACCTGGCACCGAGCAAGCCGCCCGGGGAACCGGGACCGGCTGGGGAAGACGAGCGGGAGCAGGGCGAGAGCGGCGGCGAGCCCAGACGAGGCCAGAGAGCGCGAGCGCGCCCACGACCGGGCCGATCGCGAACCAGTCGAAGACCGCACGGAGGTCTCCCCCGCTCCAGGAGAGCACGCCGCCCTCGACGAAGGGGCCGAACGCGAGGCCGGTGCTGAGCGCGACGCTCAACAGCGCGATGGGCCGATCCCGTGCCCCGCGCGCCACCTCCTCTCCACCGAGCCCGCCGACAGCGGTGAGAAGGGTCGGAAAGACGACCCCGCCGGCCAGCCCCAGCACGAGCGCGCCCGCGGTGAGCGAGACCGGACCGCGCGCGTCCCCGACGAGCGGGAAGGAGGCGGCGAGCACCAACAGTGCGAGCACGAGGCTCGGCCGGATCCACTGCAGGGGTATCCGGGACGACACGACCGACATCGTCACGACCGCGACGACTCCGCTCGCAGCGGTGATCAGCCCGATCGGAGCGCCACGCAGGTGGAGAAGGTCCGAGGCAACGAGCGGCAACGTCGTCTGCGCCATATTCTGGCTCGCTCGTGCAACCATCGTGACACCGAGCAGGACGGCCAGTGCCGCAAGGGGAGCAGAAAGCCGCCGCCCTCTGCCTCGTGCCACGCTGTGATGCTAGCCAGCTGCCGGCCAGGAGCCGGCTGGCCAGGAGCCGGGCTTCGGCGAGCTGGGCTCGAGGGGAGCACAATGGCACCATGTCGACCACATTGGCGAGAGCGGGCGCCCACCGCGGCACCCAGGGCGAGCCGCGCCTGTCGCTGTGCGGCGTCACGGTCGACTTCGGCCTGATCACAGCCGTCCGCGGCGTCGACCTCGCAGTCTGGCCAGGCGAGATCGTCGCCCTCGTCGGCGAGAACGGTGCCGGCAAGACGACGCTCGTGCGCAGCATCGCAGGCGACATCGCACCGACGAGCGGGCAGATCCTCGTCTCGGGTCGGCCCGTCGCCGGCGGCGCATGTGGAGCCCGGCGCCTCGGTGTCTCGATTGTCTGGCAGGACCTCGCTCTCTGCGACAACATGGACGTCGCCGCGAACCTCCTCCTCGGCCGGGAGCGTGGTCTGCTCCTGCTCTCGGACGCTCGCTTCCACGCGCGCGCCGCCGCCCTGCTCGACCGGCTGGAGATCCGTCTCGGCGACACGGCCGCGAGCGTGCGCTCCCTGTCTGGCGGACAGCGCCAGCTCCTCGCTGTCGCTCGCGCCGTGCGCGACGACCCGAAGGTGCTCCTGCTCGACGAGCCGACCACGGCGCTCGGCCTGAACGAGTCGACAGAGGTGGAGAGCCTCGTGCTCCGCCTGCGAGCGCGTGGGGTTGCCATGCTCCTCGTCTCGCACGACATCGAGCAGCTGTTCCGCATTGCCGACAGGATCGTCGTGCTCCGAGCCGGCGCCGTCGTCGCCGAGGTGGATCCTGCCGATGCCCACCCCGACGACGTCGCTGCCCTCATCTCCGGCCAGGAGATCGACTCCTCCGCCCGCGGTCAGTTGAGCCGGTTGCACGGTCTCGCCGACCGCCTCGCGTCGAGCGACCGCTCCTCGAGCCTGTCGCTCATCTTGTCGACACTCGGTGCCGCTCTCGGCACGGAGCGCCTCGCGATCCATGTGCTCGACGACGGTGGCCTAACCTGCGTCGCGTCGATCGGCCTCTCCGGGCGGCAACAAGCAGGCCTCGCACGCCTCGAGCTCGGCGAGACCGGAGGAGCTCCCGGGCTCGCTGCGTCGACACGCGAGACGGTCGTCCTCGACGACGCACGTCCCCGCGCAGCGGTCGATCGGAGAGACGCGCGTCTGGCCGACGCGCGCGTGCCGAGCTGCTGGGCGGTCCCGATCACCGGCTCGACCGGCCTGCTCGGGGTATTTAGCGTCTTCCCCCGCTCGCCCGGTCGGCCTCGCCGGGACGAGCTCGACCTCGTCACCTTGTACGCAGGCTACGCGGCAGGTGCCCTCGAGCGTGATCGGCTCTTCGACGAGGTGACGACGCGCAACCGGGTCCTCGAGACCCTGCGCGAGGTGCTCGAGACTCTCGCCGGTCCTGTCGCAGTCGCGGAGGGGCTGGCAGTCGCGGTGCGGGCGCTCTGCTCTGGTCTGCGCGCCGACGAGGTGACGCTCGTGTCGCTGCCGAGGACCGGAGAGCCCACCTGCCGCGCGAGCGCGGGCAGCGCCGGTCACGGGTCGGGACGGGAGTCGCTCGCGACGCTCCCCGCAGTCCTCGACGAGCTGGCGCGCCACCGTGCCGACTCGACGTCGAGCCCGTTCGAGACGGGGCAGGTGCGCTGCCACGCCGTCCGCTTCGCGGCGCCGGGCGGCGAGGCACTGCTCCTCGCGCTCTGGAGCCGTGCAGCGGTCCCCCACGAGGCCACCACCTTGATGGGCGACGCGGCGCACTCGCTGCGCCTGGCGCTCGAGCGAGAGGAGATCGGTCGGATCCACCAGGAGGCCGCCGCCCTGCGCCGCTCGCACGAGATCCAGCGCGGCTTCCTCACGCGCTTGAGCCACGAGCTGCGGACCCCCCTCACGGCGATCCGCGGCTACGCCTCGAGCCTCATGCAGACCGACGTGACGTGGGACGGCGAGTCCGAGCACCGCTTCTTGTCTCGCATCGCCGCCGAGTCCGCGCGCCTCGCGCGCCTCGTCGGCGACCTCCTCGACAGCTCGGCGATCGAGTCCGGCGTCATGCGCCTCCAACGGGACTGGTGCGACATCCCCCTCGTCGTCGACGCCGCGACGGCCTGCCTCGCTCCGAGCGAAGCTGCCTCGGTGCTCGTCGAAAAAGACCCAGACCTGCCCGTCGTCTGGGCCGACCACGACAGGCTCGAGCAGGTCCTCGTCAACCTCATGGAGAACGCGTTCCGCCACAACCCTCCCGGACGCACGGTCGTGGTCGGCATCCACCGGTCCGGCGCGGGCCGCGTCGAGATCGCCGTGCGCGACGACGGCGTCGGCATCCCCGAGGAGATCGCGTCGAACCCGTTCGAGCCCGGCCGCCGCCGCGCGTCGCCGACAGCAGGCACGGGACTCGGCCTGTCGATCGCGAAGGGAATCGTCGACGCGCACGCGGGCACGCTCGTGCTCGAGCCGGGCAGGCCGGGCACGACCTTTCGGATCACGCTCCCGGTGGAGTCCCCCGACGCTCCGGCCGACGACATGGCCGCCGGCGACGGAGGCGACGCGCCGAGCGGGACGGCGTCCGAGGCACCGGCTGGACGACGTGGCCGTGACCGCACGGGCCCGATCGTGCCCGGCCGCCTCCCCGAGGCCGACGGGCGGTGACCGATGGCTGACGGACAGGTGACGCGCGTCCTTCTCGTCGAGGACGACCCGAACATCGTCGACCTCATCCGATCGAACCTCGCCGTCCGGGGCTTCGATGCCGTCGTCTCGACCGACGGTGCACGTGTCATGCAGTCACTAGAGACAGAGGCGCCCGATATCGTCCTTCTCGACCTGATGCTCCCCGAGGCCGACGGCTTCGAGCTCTGCCGGATGATCCGGGAGCGCTCCGCCGTCGGGATCATCGTCGTCTCGGGCCGCGGGGGCGAACGGGACAAGGTCACGGCGCTCAACATGGGTGCCGACGACTACCTGACCAAGCCCTTCAGCATCGAGGAGCTGCTGGCGCGGATCATGGCGACGTTACGACGCACACGGGCACCAGACGCGTCCGTGCCGACCGCGTCGACGATCGTCGCCGGCGCAGTCGTCATCGACCTCGCGGGCCAGCAGGTGACACGGTCCGGCCTCGAGGTCCACCTCACGCCGACCGAGTTCGCCCTGCTCCGCGAGCTCGCGACGAACCGGGGCAAGCTCCTCACCCACGCCCACCTGCTCCGCAGGGTCTGGGGACCGGGCTACGAGACCGAGACCGAGTACGTGCGCGTCTACGTCCGCAGGCTGCGCGCGAAGCTCGAGATCGAAGGGAGCCCACCACTGATCCTCACCCAGCCCCGGGCGGGATACCGCTTCACGCCGACATGAGGAGCGTTCACAACTTGTTCACGGCGGTGCGCACATGTTTACGCCGACGTTCACGTCGACCGGCGTAACGTTCGCCCAGACACATCCAGGGGGCGGCAGGGGGCTGCGGGACGATCCTCGCTCGGGCTGACCGAGCCGCCCACAACGACACCAGGGGGGCACCTATGAAGCACCCGTCAAAGGCGCGCACCATCGCGCCAGTCGTCACTGCCGGCATGGTCGCCGCAGCCTTCGGTGGCGGAGCCGTCGCATCGGCGAGCGTGCGGTCGTCGATGAAGCCGCCGACGCTGTCCATCTCGCAGTTCAATCGCACCTTCTCGGCAATGGCAAAGCTCAAGCCACTTGCCGCGCGCGGAACGGGGATGATCGCCGCGATCCTGCCGGACACGGTGACGTCGACTCGCTACACCGAGTTCGACGCCCCGTACCTGAAGAGGGCCTTCCAGACCGCCGGGCTCACGTCGTCGCAGTACGTCGTGCAGAACGCTCTCGGGAGCACGTCGACCCAGTTCACCGACGCGCAGGCCGACATCGCAAAGGGGACGAAAGTCCTCATCATCGACCCGCTCGACTCCGGCGTCGGAGCCCGGATCGAGCTCTACGCGAAGGCACGTGGCGTCAAGGTCATCGACTACGACCGGCTCACCCTCGGTGGCTATCGCACGTACTACGACAGCTTCAACAACGTCGTGGTCGGCAACCTGATCGGCAAGGGATTCGAGAGCTGCGTGACGGCGTGGCACGTTGCCAAGCCGCAGGTCGTCGAGATGTACGGCGCACCGACGGACAACAACGCGACGCTGTTCGGGGACGGCTACAACCAGATCCTCGACCCGATGTTCAAGTCCGGCAAGTACACGCTCGTCACGAGCACCGCAGGCACCTGGACACCCGACGTCGCCGAGACCGAGTTCCAGCAGGCCGTCACCGCGCACAAGAACATCAACGCTGCCGTCGTGCCGAACGACGAGAACGCAGCGCCGATCATCGCCTACTTGAAGAACCTCGGCGTCAAGCCACACACCTTCCCGATCACCGGGCAGGATGCGACGCTCACCGGCCTTCAGAACATCCTCTCGGGCTACCAGTGCGGCACGGTCTACAAGCCGATCTACCTCGAGGCACAGGCAGCTGTTGCGCTCGGAATGTACCTGCGGGCAGGGCTCACGCCGCCGTCGACTCTCGTCAACGGCACGACGATCGACCCGAAGACGCACAAGAAGGTCCCGTCCGTTCTCCTCAAGCCGGAGTGGGTCACGACTGCGAACATGGCCTCGACGGTCATCGCCGACAATTTCGTCCCCGCGAGCCAGCTCTGCGTCGGCACCTACGTCGCGGCGTGCTCGGCGGCCGGGATCAAATAATGCCTCGGCGCGCCCTGCACCGGCACGAGACGCGATGGTTCTCGGACCGGACACGCCGGTGACGACCACCGACACGAGCAGCGGCTCCCCGACCGAGCAATCGGACGGAGTGCCGGGGGCCCACGGGCCCGGCGCGCCTGCAGGACCGGCTCCCCTCGACGGGGAGCCGGTCCTGCAGCTCCGCAAGATCGGGAAGAGCTTCGGGTCCGTCCGAGCCCTCACCGACATCGACCTCGCAGTCCCGGCGGGCAAGGTCACCGCGCTCGTCGGGGACAACGGCGCCGGAAAGTCGACGCTCATCAAGGCGATATCGGGCATCTCGCCCCCCGACGAGGGGGAGATCGTCTGGCAGGGACGTCCGGTCCACGTGCGGACGCCGAAAGACGCTGCAGCCCTCGGCATCGCGACCGTGTACCAGGACCTCGCCTTGTGCGACAACCTCGACATCGTGCAGAACATGTACCTCGGTCGAGAGATCGTCGCGCGACGCCTGCTCGACGAGTCCGCGATGGAGCTCGGCGCGAAGCGAGCGCTCGCGGAGCTCTCCGTCGTCACGGTGCGCTCGATCCGGCAGGCCGTGGGCTCGCTCTCGGGCGGTCAGCGACAGGCAGTCGCCGTCGCGAAGGCGGTCATGGGAAATGCCCGGCTCGTGATCCTCGACGAGCCGACTGCCGCCCTCGGCGTCTCGCAGACCGCGATGGTCCTCGACGTCATCGCACACCTCGCAGAGCGTGGGGTGGCGGTGCTCGTCATCAGCCACAACCTCACCGACGTCTTCGCTGTGGCCGACTACATCGCCGTGCTCTACCTCGGCCGGATCGCCGGTTCCGGCCCGGCTGCAGACTTCGACACCCACAGCACCGTCGAGCTGATCACGACAGGACGCGCAAGCCGTCCTGGAGCCCTGGTGCCAGACACGAGCGCCGTCACCGGCGCGCCGAGCTAGGCGGAGCGATGTCATCGACGATCGGAAACGAGAGGCCACGAGCGGTCGGAGGACCACCTCCGGCTCCTGCCGGTGACGTCGACGTGACCGCCGCCGTTCCCGAGGACGTGGCGAGCCCGGCCCCCGGCGGCTTCACCCCCGGCGCCGACAGCCTGTCGAGCTTCTTCCGGGCCTGGTTGCGACAGGTCCGCAACGGCGACATCGGGGTCCTGCCCGTGGTCGCCGGGCTGGTGCTCCTCGTCGTCATCTTCCAGTCGCAGGACTCCGTCTTTCTCTCTGCCGGCAACCTCACGAACCTGTTGACCCAGGGAGCGGTCTACATGCTCCTCGGCATGGCCGAGGTGTTCGTGCTGCTCCTCGGAGAGATCGACCTCTCGGCGGGCTACGTCGCGGGCATCGGGGCGACGGTGACGCTCGAACTGGCGACGAACCCGCACAACCTTCCGTGGTGGATCGCGTGCGCAGCCGGGCTCGCCGCGTCGACCGCGATCGGCCTCGTTCAGGGCCTGCTCATCACCCGCCTCGGCCTGCCCTCCTTCATCGTCACCCTTGCGGGCTACCTCGGCTTCCAGGGCCTGCTCATCGACATCATCAACGCGGACTCTGCGGCAAACGGCGGCACGATCTCGGTGACGAGCAGCATCATCAACGACTTCGTCAACGGCAACCTCAGCACCGTGGCGGGCTGGGTCGTGATGGTCGCGATCGTCGTCGCGTTCGGCATCTTCGCGCTCGGACGCGACCGGCGGCGGCGGGCATCGGGCCTGCACACCCAACCGACGAGCGTGACCCTGCTCAAGCTCGCCGTCATGGCTGCGGCGGGCGTCGTCACCGTGCTCGTCTGCAACGCGAACCGCGGGGTGCTCACGACGGTCACCTTGCGCGGCGTGCCCTGGGTCGTGCTGATCGTGCTCGGCGTGCTGGCTGGTTGGACGTTCCTGCTCGGCAGGACGCGCTTCGGACGCTACGTCTACGCGATCGGCGGCAACGCCGAGGCAGCGAGGCGGGCAGGCGTCAACCTCCGGCGGACCAGGACGACGGCCTTCGCGCTCTCGGGCTTCACCTCTGGCATCGCCGGCATAATCTATGCGTCGCGGCTCGGCTCGATCTCGACCGACATCGACAGCACGCTCGTGCTCTACGCAGTCGCCGGAGCGGTGATCGGCGGGACGAGCCTGTTCGGCGGACGAGGCAAGATGCTCCATGCGCTGCTCGGTGGCCTCGTCATCGCCGCGATCTACAACGGCCTCGGTCTGCTCGGCCTCTCGGCAGCGACGACGTTCATGGTGGCTGCGCTCGTCCTGCTCGTCGCCGTGGCCGTCGACGCAGGAGCGCGACGGGGACGCGTGGCACGCTAGGTGCCGCGAGCGACCAGCTACCCTGCTCCGACGTGCAGGAAGACGATTCCGCCCGGGTAGCTGTCGAGCGTCTCGCTCGTGCGGGATGCGTCGCGGCCGACGAGGAGGTCGCCGAGATGCTGGCCCTCGGGCCCCACCCTGAGACGTTGGACTCGTGGCTCTCGCGGCGCGAGCGTGGTGAGCCGCTGGCCTGGATCGTCGGCCACGTCGACTTCCTCGGGCGACGCCTTGGCGTCGAGCACGGCGTCTACGTCCCGCGCCAGCAGAGCTGCGAGCTCGCGTCCCGTGCGAGCGAGCTGCTGCCCGCACACGGTCGGGCGGCGGACCTGTGCACGGGATCGGGGGCGGTCGGCGCCGCCCTCCTTGCTGCCGATCCCACGGCACAGCTGGTCGCGACGGACATCGATCCCCGCGCCGCCGGCTGCGCCCGTCGCAACGGCGTCGCCGTGGTGCTCACCGACCTCGACCGGGGCCTTCGCAGCGACAGCTTCGACGTGGTCACCGCCGTGGCACCCTACGTCCCGTCCGGCGAGATGCACCTGCTCCCCGCCGACGTCCAGCGCTTCGAGCCGGCACGTGCCCTCGACGGCGGACCGGACGGGCTCGACGTCGTACGCCGCCTGGTCGTCGGGGCGGCCCGACTCCTCACCCGCGGCGGTTGGCTCCTCACCGAGATCGGCGGGCACCAGGACGTCGCTCTCGCCGGGCTCCTCGGTCGTGCGGGATTCGCCGCCCCGACGTGGTGGTACGACGACGACGGAGATCTGCGCGGATTGGCTGCCCAGCTCGTCGACGAGGGCCCGAGGGCCCGACGCGGAGCCGCCACCGAGGGGTGACAGCGAGCGGGCGCGCCCGCCGGCGACGAGCGGTGCCGGCCGGTGGTCGAGGTCGGGACTCAGTCCCGGGTCAGACGGAACGGCGTGCGGGCGACGGTCACGTCGCTACGGCGACGGAGCACGTTCGCGAGGATCAGGCCTCGCTGGTTCTGCGGGTTCTGGTGCCGCAGCCTGCGCGGCTCGACCTCCGGGATGAGCACGACCACCCGCTGGTGGGCGGCCACCGCGGGCAGCGGAGGTGCTCGAGCACCGGAGCGGTGATCGAGCGGGTGGCCGAGCGCAGGATCACGAGGTCCGACGCCGGGGCCCCACGCGTCCCACGCCGCCCGGAGGCTCGCTGCTCACTCGTGCTCGAACTGCACGCTGACGGCGACGACGGCGCTGCCGAGGGACAGCGCCGTGCACAGGGCGTGCTCGGTCATACGGGAGACTGCCGTGACGGCGACGAGGAGGACGGCGCCGTCACGGTCGACGGGGCGGTCGGCTCGCAGGGCGAACACGTGCGGGACGAGGTCGTCCCGCGTGAGGAGGCTCGCGAGGACCGGCAGACCCCCGAAGGAGGTGTTGGCGGCGATCGCGAGGATCACCGTGGTGGCCAGTTCCACCACGTAGTAGGCGGGACCGCGGCCGAGCGAGACGGCGGTGCTCTGGCTGAGGACCGTCTGGGTCGGGCTCGGGGCGACGTGGAACTTGACGGTGAGCACCGCCAGCCCGAGCAGCATGGTGGAAAGGATCCCGCCGAGGAGCATCTCGCTGCGCATCGCACGGCGCACCTTGGGCGCCCAGAATCCCGGAACGTCGTTGGCGATCGCCTCGACCCCGGTCAACGCGCTGCAGCCCGCGGCGAAGGCCTTCGGCAGCAGGAGCAGTCTCACGGCCGCGACGGCCTTCGGCACCACGGCCGGGTGCACGCCGGCTCCCGGGGCAGGGTGCGAGCGCGCGAAGCCGGCCACGATCACGACGTAGATCCCGGCGACGAAGACCGCGGTCAGCAGGATCAGAGCCCGAGCGCTCGTCGCGAGGCCGCGGAGGTTGAGCGCCGTGAGCGCGGCGAGGATCGCGAGGCTGATCACGAGCGCGTCGGGCGCGAGGCCCGGGAAGGCCGAGACGAGGGTGGCCACTCCCGCCGAGACCAAGACCGCCACGGCGAGCACGTAGTCGACGACCAGAGCAGCCGCCCCGAGATGGCTCGCGCGGCGGCCGAGGTTGGCTTTGGACACCGCGTAGCAGCCACCGCCGTCGGGGTAGGCCTGGATGACCTGGCGATAGGAGAAGACCAGGATCGCGAGCAGCACCACGATGACGACGGTGATCGGCTCGATCTTCGCGAGCGCCCCGACACCGGCCGTCGCGAGCACCGCGAGCATGGCCTTCGGGCCGTAGGCGACGGAGCTGATGGCGTCGAGGGACAGCGCCGGGATGCCCTCGATGCTGGTGATCTCGCCCTTCTCGGTCGTCGCGCTCGCGTCGCCTCGGACGGTCCCACCGCCGTCGGGCTTGTCGGGACGGTTGTCCACCTCGGCCATCGAGGCCTCCTTGATCTCGCGCCCGGCCTGCCGACTCAACGACCGGCCATCACCGCCCGCAGCTCGGCGAGGGACTCGCGCACGACCGCGTCGAGGCTCCGCTCGTCGTCCCCGCGGGCCCACCGCTCCAGCGCGACACGCAGCAGCGTCATCCCCGCCTCGGCGGCGAGCGTCGCCTGCGGCTCGGCCACGCCCCGCCGGCGCAGCGCGGCGGCGACCGCCGCGGCGTAGTCGGCCAGCTTGGCGAGCTCGCGCTCGCGCAGCTCGGGGTTCGCGGCGATCACGGCCTGACGCGTGCGCGACAGGTCGCGGCGGAACTCGCCGAGCATCGCCGCCGCGGCCTGCAGTCCCCCGGCGACGGCGTCGAGGGGGCCGTCCGATGCCGGCGCCTCGGCCACGCCGGCGACGATCCGCTCCTCGAGCAGAGAGGACCCGCCGAAGAGCACCTCGCGCTTGTCGGCGAAGTGTCGGAAGAAGGTGCGCTCGGTCACTCCGGCCTGCTCCGCGATCTGCGCAGCGGTCGTCTGGTCGAATCCGCGCTCGGCGTAGAGCGCAAGAGCCGCCTCCTGGAGCCGCCCGCGACTGTCCGGCTGCCATCGGCCCACGGCCGCCATCCTACGCCTTGACAGTCACTGTCGTCACTGGGTACTGTGATGTCAGTCTCTGACTTCAACGATCACGGAGGAACCGTCATGAGAATCTTCGTCACCGGGGCATCGGGCTGGATCGGCTCGGCTGTCGTTCCCGAGCTGCTCGAAGCCGGCCACGAAGTCGTCGGCCTCGCTCGCTCGGACCGGTCCGCGCACGAGCTCGAGACGGCCGGCGCCTCCGTCTACCGCGGCGACCTCGACGATCCGGACGGCCTCGCCAGGGCCGCAGCCGCCTCCGACGGGGTGATCCACCTCGCCTTCCAGCACGAGGTGGCCTTCGGCGGCGACTTCGCGACGGCCGCGACGGCCGACCGCCGGGCCGTCGACGCGATGGGCGCAGCTCTGGCCGGCTCCGACCGGCCCTTCGTGCTCGCCTCGGGCGTGCTCGGCGTGGCTGTCGGGCGGGCCGCGACCGAGGACGACGGTCTCGTGCCGGGCGCCGAGGTGCGAGCCATCCCTGCCGGGCGCCGGGCAGCCACCGCCCTGCTCGCGCTCTCGCTGCGCGGCATCGGTGTCCGCTCCTCGGTTCTCCGCCTCCCCCCAACGGTCCACGGCGACGGCGACAACGGGTTCCTCGCCACGCTCGTCGGCATCGCCCGCCGGACGGGCGTGGCCGGCTACGTCGGCGATGGTGCCAACCGCTGGCCTGCCGTGCACCGATCCGACGCCGCACACCTCGCACACCTCGCGTTGGAAGGGGCGCCGGCAGGCTCGGTGCTGCACGCGATCGGCGACGACGGCGTCGCCTTCCGGACGATCGCGGAGGCAATGGGGGCCCACCTCGGCATCCCGACCGCGTCGGTCGCTCCGTCGGACGCGCTCGAGCACTTCGGCCCCCTTGGCCACTTCGTCGCCCTCGACAGCCCCGCCACGGCTGCTGTCACCCGGGAGCTGCTCGGGTGGACGCCGACCGGACCCAGCCTCGTCGACGACCTCGCGCAGGAGCACTACTACCGCACCGCCTGACGAGGGCGGCCCGGTGGAGCAGCCACCGGGCCGCTACGCCGCAGGCCGCGGCGAGACACCGACCGGTGTCGTCCGCGACGCGGTCAGCTGCGTCTCGGTGGCACGGGGGACCTCCCCGACCGGCTCGGGCACGTCGACCACGGCAGCGCGAACAGCGACAGGTGCTTGGTGATCATGTCGACGTGGTCCGACCGGCCGATCGCGCACAGTCGCGCCGAGGGGGCCGCGTACTCGACATCGAAGACCGGCTTTCCGGCCTTGACGAACGGTGCGAGGTCGCCGCATTGACCGTACTGGGCGCAGCTCTCGTCGATCGCGAAGTCGAACGACGGTGCGAGCTCGGCGACCTGGCCGTAGTCGTTCTTCAGGCCGGCCGCGAGACCTGCGCGGTCGGCGAGCGTCGCAAGGTCGCGGTCGTAGCGGAGCTGGTCGGCCGCGGTGATCGGGAACTCTGTGGCGTTGTCGTAGCCGTCGACGTTGTCGAACTCGACGGCGGCAAAGCCCGCGCGCCGGCACTTCTCGACCCGGGTCGCCATGATGGCCAGGAGCGGCGTGACGCTGCGGACGTCGAGCCAGCGCTCCCCCGGCCAGCCGTTCGGGCGCCCGAGGAGCCGACGCGGGAACCGCCCTGCGTCAGGGCGCCAGCGCTCCCAGGTCCCGGCGTCGACGTAGCAGACCGGGTACGCACCGGCACGCCGGACGGCCCGGACACCGGCGACGTTCGGGCTCGTCCCCGACGGACCGTCAAGGTCGATGTCGTACAGCCCTGGCCGTCGGCACGGAGCGCCCGCCGGCGCGCCGACAGCCGGGGCGCAGACGGCGGTGTCGATCCCTCCCGTCGACACGAAGCTGCCCGACGCAACCTGGAGCTGGTACTGCCACGCGCCGGCGTGCGGTGGCAGCTCGATCGCGGGCGTCGCCCGGATCGCGGATCGCGCCCTCGGCGCCAGGCTCCCGACGTGCACGCCAGCAGGCCCGACGACCACAAGGCCTGCAGACAGGACGGCGCCGGCGAGCGCGGCCGGCACCCGAGCGGCGAGCTGCCGCAGGGGCTGCCGCGCCTCGCCGCCGCCGCCACAGCTCAATGCCCGTGCCCCGGCGAGCCCCCGGCGACGGTGTAGGACCAGAGCTCGGAGGCGGTCGAGACCGGGCCGCCACCGGGTGCCGGTCGGTCAGCCCCTTCGTGGCCGTGGGCGAACGAGGGCGAGGACACCCACGCGCCGAAGGACTCCTCGTCGCGCCAGCGGGTGACGACGAGCCACTGCGTCCGGCCGTCGCTCGGCTGGAGGAGCTCGAAGCCCTCGAAGCCCTCCTGTCCGTCGACGGCACCGGCGCGCGCGGCGAAGCGGCGGGCGAGCTCGTCGCCAGCGTCCGCGGGAACGGTGATGGCGTTGATCTTCACGACGGTCATGGACGCGAGTTGAGCAGACCGACGCAGGTGCGCGCCACGCCTGCGCGTGGCACGGGCATGGCGGCACCGGCCGAAGGGACCACCTCCGAGCCGAACGGCGACCCCGTACCCATCGCGTTCCGGTACTCCGGCTTCAGCATGTCACGAGCTGCGTCCAGCGCGGCGGCAGCCAACGCGTCGTCGAGGCGGTCCCTCTGGTCGGTCGCCACGGCGAGGTCCCAGGTGTGCGTGGCGAGCTCGGCGAGGTACATATCGACGAGCGTCGAGCCCGTATAGGTCTCCCCCCACGGCGTCGTCATCGCTGCTCCTTGTCGTGTCCGAGGTACGTGCTGCCATCGTGGACGACGCAAGTGGCCATCTGCTGTCCTATTTCTTCGGAGCCCTCCCGATAATCTGGGGCCGCGCGCGCCGACCGGCTCGTAGCAATCGTGCTCACGCTCCAGGTCCTCACGCTCCAGGTCCGCGGTCGCCGCACCGCCAGCGAGCTGGCCGGCGAGCTCGAGGTGTCGCCGCGCACGATCCGGCGGGACCTCGACGCGCTGTGCATGGCGGGGGTACCGCTCTACTCCGAGCGGGGCCGCGGCGGGGGCTGGACCCTGGTCGGCGACCATCGCGTCGACCTGACCGGGCTCACTGCGACCGAGGCGCAGGCGTTGTTCCTGGCCGCAGGGCCTGGACTGGCCGCCGTCCTCGGGCCCGGGGTCACGGCGGGGCTCGTCGCGGCCCGGCGCAAGGTGCTCGCAGCGCTGCCGGAGCCGCTGCGTGCCTGCGTGGCCGAGGCCAACTCGGCCCTGCTCGTCGACCAGTCCGCCTGGGCAAGTCCGCCGTCGGTCACCGACGGCACCGACGGCCGCAGTCAGACAAGGCGCGCACCCGCGAGGCCCTGCGATCGGCCGTGTTGGCAGGCAGACAGGTTGTCGTGTCCTACGAGCCGCCCGGCCGCACGGTCGAGGACAGCACCTTGCACCCCCACGGGCTCGTCTGCAAGCTCGGCACCTGGTACCTCGTGGCGACGGCTCCGGCGGGCCTCCGCACGTACCGTGTCTCGCGGGTCCGTTCCGTCCTCGTGACGGACGAGCCCGTCGAGCACCCCGCCGACTTCGACCTCGCGGCCACCTGGGCCGACGTGCGGCGCCGCCTGTCGACACGACCCGCGCCGTAGCTCGCCGTCGAGATGGCAGTGGAGCCGGCGTGGCTTGACCGTCTCGCCGACCACGTCGAGGTCCTCGCACCCGGCACGGTCCGGACGGAGATGGCTGCGCTCGGCCACCGCCTCGTCGCCCGCTACGGCGGGCCGACCACCGCGACTGGCGCGACCTAGCCCTTTCCGAACCGCTGGCAGGACGTGCACGCCACCAGGCACCAGGTAGCAGGCGGCAGCGCCGTCCCTGGTCGCCGCGCTTGGTATCTTGCGGGAATGTCGGCGATCGCAGAGCGCTACGGACGGGTGGGCGACGGTTTCGGTGCGCGCGTGTGGGCAGTGTTGCCGGAGCAGTGGTCGACGCCGACGCCGTGTGCCGACTGGGACGTCCGGGCGCTCGTCGCCCACGTCGTCGACACCCACTGGCGTGTCGAGGGCACGCCGGACCGGGGGGCCGATGCCGCCGGCGACCTCGTCGCCCAGTGGACCGAGGCGACGGCCGCGCTGCGCGCCGCGCTCGCCGATCCTGGTCGAGCGTCCCGGATCGTCGGCGGGATGTTCGGCGAGCAGACCTTCGAGTCCCTGGTCGATCGGCTCCTCTGTGCCGACACGCTCTTCCACACCTGGGATCTCGCCCGGGCGACGGGCCAGGACGAGACGCTCGACCCCGACGCGGTGGCGACCGCTCTCGAGCACCTCTCCCCGCTCGACGAGGCGATCCGCCGACCCGGCGGGTTCGCCCCGAAGATCGATCCGGCGCCCGATGCCGACCTGCAGACGCGCCTTCTCAACTTCGGCGGCCGCGCCGTCTGAGCAGAGACGGCAAGGGCCTCGAGACGGTCGGGCGGCGATCGCTACGCGGACCTGCCGAAGTCGTCCTCGAGGCGGACGATGTCGTCCTCGCCGAAGTAGCTGCCGTGCTGGACTTCGACAAAGAGGAGCTCCTCGGTCCCGGTGTTGGCCATCCGGTGGGCCTGCTCGACCGCGACGTCGACGACCGATCCCGGTCCGACCGCGATGTCGATGCCGTCGAGGGTGACCGTTCCCTCGCCGCGCACGACAAACCAGTGCTCCGCGCGCTGCGCGTGCTTCTGGTACGACAGGCGCTTTCCCGGAAGGACGAGGATCTCCTTCACCTTGTGGTCGTCGGCGTCGGAGAGCACGGTGTAGCTCCCCCAGGGTCGTTCGTCGTGCTCGAGGTCCATGTCCGACATCATTGCGCACCCCCGCGTAGCGCTGTGCACCAGGTGGCACGCGGCGACCGAGAGCCTCGCCGGCGCCCCAGCGCACGTCGCCGCGCCAGCCCTCCGCCACTACCGTAAGAACGGTGGACACGAGCTCATCTCCCTGCCCTGCGCCGACGTGGATGCTCGTAGACGACCAGCAGCGCGCCGAACGGCGGCTCGCCTGGTCCCAGGCCGCCGCCACCGCAGCGCGCCGGCGCTCCGCCGGCACGACCGTCGTCGCCGGGCTGGGCTTTCACGCGGCTATCCGCTGCGAGAGCGCCGAGCTCGCACGCGCGGTCGCCGTCACCTTCGCCGACCTCACGGCATCGACCGAGTCCGAGCGAGCCGACGCGACGACCCACTCCCACGACATCACGGTCGTGGCAGCCCGCGGCGGCTGCGTCGCAGTCTGGGCAGACGGCGTTCAGGTCGCAGCTCGGCTTCGACCTGGGATCGCGCTCCCGACGATCTCCTGGCTGGTCAACCAAGGCGTGATCGCCCACGCCTCGGATCTCCTCCTTTTCCACGCTGCCGCGCTGTGCTCGGGCGATGCCGGCCTTCTGCTGCCTGCGACGTCCGGATCGGGCAAGTCGACCCTCGCGGCAGCGCTCGTCGCGTCTGGTCTCTCCTATCTCTCCGACGAGGTCGGCGCGCTCGACCTGCAAAGTGGTCGCCTCGTCGCCTACCCGAAGCCCATCTCGCTCGACGACGCGTCCTTCGTCGCGCTCGGCACTACACCGGCTCCCGTCGAGCGCTCGGCGGTGGTCGACGACGCCACTGCCCACTGGACCGATCTCCAATGGCAGGTGCCCGCCACCGCCGTGCGCGGCAGCTCCGTGGCCTCGACATGCCCGACGTCGTTCGTCGTGTTCCCGACCCGCTCTGCCGGCCGACCTGCAGGGCTGCGACCGCTCGGGCGAGCCGCCCTGTGCGCTCGGCTGGTCGAGCACTCCATGACCGTTGCCCGGAGACCCCGCGAGCACTTTTCGGCATGCGCGGCGCTCGCGACGCGCATCCGGGGTTTCGAGCTGGACCTCGACGGCCTCGCCGACGCGTGCTCCCAGCTCAGCAACCTACTCGGCGCCTCGTCGGGTCCGACTACAGTTCCCCGCGTGATGACGAGATGAGCAAGCGCGCCCGTGACTGAGCGCGTGATCGACGGCTCTTTCCGACCTCAGGTGCGGACGGACTTGCTCTCGACCGAGCTGGACGGCGAGACGGTCGTGTTCGACGCGCCTTCCGACACCGTGCTCAAGATGAACCCGAGCGCGACGACGGTGTGGTCATGCTGCGACGGTGGCGCCACGGTCGACGAGATCGCGACCGATATCGCCGAGGTCTTCGGCGTCGAGCGCTCGGTCGTCTTCACCCAGGTCGTCGAGCTCGTCCGCCAGTGGTCGGACAAGGGCCTGCTCGTCGGGTCCGACGGTACCGACGCGAGCGCCTGAACGAGAGCACCAGGACCCGAGCCGCGCCTTCACGACCCGCACAGCCGCGCGGTCAACGCGTCGCCAAACGTGCCGTCGGTCGCGAGCACGACCGTGCACGTCTCCGACGTGCTCGCTGGACGGGGGTCGTAGCGCCCGCGGGTGTCGCAGAGCGTAGCGCCGCGCGCGGGGCCGTAGCCGGAGTCCACCTCGATCCCGACCGTCATCTGGCTGGTCGGCCGCACGTCCCCGACCGCGATCGCCGCAGCCAGCGGGTCGTGGCACGCCGCGGCGCGGCGGCCGTAGACCGAGACGTAGAACTCGAAGTAGTGGTCGAGGATCCCCGCGGCGAAGGCCCCGATCTCCGTACCCGAGCCGAGCAGGGCCTGGCGGTGGTCCTCGGTGAGGACCTCGCCCATCGTCGCGTCGAGCGGGACGAGGGTGACCGGCCACGGTGCAGACAGCACACGTCGGGCGGCCTCGGGGTCCTTGTGGATGTTCGCCTCGGCTCGGCTCGTCACGTTGCCCGGCGCGTGGACCGCTCCTCCCATGATCGTGACGCTCGCGACCCGGTCGACGAGGCCGGGGTCGAGCGCGAGGGCAAGCGCGACATTGGTCAGCGGACCCGTCGCGAGCAGGTGGACCTCGCCGGGTCGCTCCCGGGTCACGCGCGTGATCATCGACACCGCGTGCTCGTCACCGACCGTGCCCGACGTCGCGGGCCGCACGACGCCGCCGAGCCCGTCGTCGCCGTGGACGTGCGAGGCGTGCGCCGGCTCGTGGCCGAGCAGCGCGAGCTCCGAGCCGGCGGCGACCGCCACGGTGCCAGACCGCCCGGCCACCTCGAGCACCGCCAGGGTGTTTCGTGCAGCGGTCGCAGCCGTGGTGTTGCCGAAGACGGTCGTGATGCCGCAGAGCTCGACGCCGGGATCGCCGAGCAGGTAGAGCAGTGCCAGGGCGTCGTCGATGCCGGTGTCACAGTCGACCAGGAATGTCTGCACAGCTGCACGAGCTCCTCTGCTGCCGCCGGAGCCGTCGCGGCGGTCGCGGCGGTCGCGGCGGTGATATGGGGTTGTAGACTGCCGCAGCTCCGCTCCCCCGTCAACGGAAAGGCTTGCCGTTGCCCGTCGAACCCCCGGAGCCTCCCCGGTCACGAACGAGCCCCGGGCGGGTCGTCGTCGTCGGCTCGCTCAACCTCGACAGCATCTACCGGGTCGCGCACCTGCCCGGCCCGGGCGAGACGACCCTGTCCCGCGGACACGAGACGTGCCCGGGTGGCAAGGGAGCGAACCAAGCCTTTGCGGCGGCACGAGCCGGAGCACGCGTCGTCATGGTCGGCGCCTGCGGAGACGACAGCGGCGGCGATGCGAGCTGCGCGAGCCTGCGTGCCGTCGGCGTCGACACCACGGAGGTCCTCCGAGCACCTGGTCGCAACACGGGCTCCGCGATCGTCGTCGTCGCCGACGACGGCGAGAACCAGATCGTCGTCGACCAGGGCGCGAACCTCTCGCTCGACGAAGACGTCACGACGGCGGCCCTCGACCGGCTCGGCCTCGAGCCCGACGACATCGTGCTCGTCAGCTTCGAGATCCCCGAGCCTGCGGTGACAGCTGCCGTGCTCGCCGCCACCGGAGGTGGGAGCACGGTCGTGGTCAACCCGGCTCCGTTCCGCCCGCTCGATCCCGCCCTGTGCATGCCCAACGTCGTGCTGACGCCGAATGCCTCGGAAGCCCTGGCGCTCGCGGGCACGCCGGATGTCGGCACGGCAGCGGAGCGCCTCGCACGGATGACCGGTGGCGCCGTCCTCGTGACCCGTGGCGAGCAGGGGTCCCTCGTGCAGACAGGAGCAGAGACCTGGTCCGTGCCGGCCCTCCCCGTCTCCGCCGTCGACACGACCGGCGCAGGTGACGTGCTGTCGGGTGTGCTCGCAGCGGCGTTGAGCGAAGGGCTGTCCATGCGACGCGCCGCCGTCCGCGCCACCGTCGCAGCGTCGCTGTCCGTCCGGTCCAGGGGTGCGCGCGGTGGCATCCCGCGCCGCGCGGACGTCGACGACGTGGTGCGTGATATGCCCGAGCTGTCGTCGCGGTGACGGGAGCACCGGTCTCCGGCGGGCAGCTCGGCCACCTTGAGTGACGACCGCCTCGTGACGGGTGTCGACAGCCGCGGCGTCTCCATCGCCAGTCCCGGTGCCGGTGGTCCCGGGGCCCCCACGATGCCTCGCCGTCACGCACAACGAGGACCGGTCGCTCTCCTCCTCCTCGTCGTCGCCGTCGGGCTCCTCCTCCGCCTCTTGCTCCTCCACGCGAGCTTTCAGGCGCTCAACTCCGACGAGTCCATCCTCTACCTCCAGGCCGTCGCCGCGTCGCACGGACATCTCGAGGCGTTCTTCTGGGGCCAGGACTACGGGGGGTCGTTGCTGCAAGACATCGTCGGGCTAGCCATGCACCTCACCGGTCGACGGCTCGCCGCCGTTCCCGCTACCGAGCTCGTCATCTCGCTCGTCGACGTCGGGCTCGTCTATGCCGTCGGCATCCGACTTGCAGGAGCGTGGCTGGCCGTCGGCGTGACGAGCATCTTCTGGCTCGGGGACTCCTGGCTCGTCGCCTTCAGCGTCAACGACGGTGGCTTCTACGGAACGGGGCTCGCCGCAAGCCTCGGAGCCGTGCTCTGCGTCCAGGCCTACGCCGCGCAACGGCACCCTGCGCTCGCCTTCGGCTTCGGTGTGCTCCTCGGCATCGGCTTTTGGTGCACGCCGTTGTCGCTCGTGCTCGTCGTCCCGGCTGGGATCGCGTTTCTGGCCCGTGCTCGTCCACGTCACGTCGTGATCGGAGCTTCGGGTGCCCTCCTCGGCGCGCTCGCCTGGATCTGGTCCAATGCAGCCCACGGATGGCCTTCGTTGCATCCCAAGTACGGCGACGGAGGCCTGATCGCCACGGCCGCGCGGGCGCACCATGCGATGACCGTCATGCTGTTCGGGTCGAGCCGCATCTACGCCCCCTTCGTCGGCCCGAGCGGGCTCCTCGTCGAGATCGCGGGGATCGTCGTGAGCATCGCCGTCATCGCCGACGCCGTCGGGAACCTGCGCGCAAGGCGGTGGACCGACCTGCTCGTCGACCTATCGATCTGCCTCTGGCCCGTCGTCGTCGCGTTGTCGGGCGCAGTCACCGGTGTCAGCCAGGCTCGCTACGCGTTCTTCGTGCTCCCATCCGTGTCGCTGCTCGTGCTCCGCCACCTTGGTCACCTCGCGAAGGCTTCACGACCCGTGCTCCGCGGGACGGCCCTCGTCGCCGTCGCCCTGCTCCTTTGCTCGATCGCCAACATCGTCGACGTCACGCACGACTTCCGACCCTCGCCGACCGGGTACATCGCCCCCCAGATCGTGCAGCTCGCCCGCTATCTCGAGAGGATCGGTCGTACCAAGGTGTTCGCGGACTACTGGGTCGCCTACCCCCTCGACGCGCTCGCAGGCCCTTCGCTCACGGCCGCTGCCCTCTATCCCGACCGCTACCCGCCCGACGACGGCCCTGCCTCGACTGCGCAGAAGACAACCGTCGTCCTCTACGCCGGGCAACCCAACGACGTCGTTCTCCGCCGGCTGCTGGCGGCGGACGGCGGCAACGCGCACAGGCTCGGCGATCTCGTAGTCTACGAGTTCGAACGCGAGGTCCGGATCGTCGGCACCGCACGCTGGTCGACGTACTGACTCGGAATGGACTAGTCGGCGCGGCTCTGCGAGCACAGGTCACGCCAGGTACGCGGCCGGAGGTAGATGTCGCGAACGACCGCCACCGAACGGTCGAAGGAGAAACGCTCGCGCACCCACGAACGGGCGAGACGCGCGCCGGCGCTCGCAGCCGCCTGATCGCTCAGGGTCCAATTCACGCGGCGAGTGAACTCAGCGGCATCGTCAGTGACTCCCGCGATGCATCCGGCGGGACGGTCTTCCAGCCCTGCCAGCGCCTCAGGAGTGGCGACGAGGGGGATGGCGTAGTGCAGCGCCTGCGGCACCTTGAAGCGTAGACCGCCACCGGCGAAGATCGGCGCGACGACACAGTGCGCGGACCTGTAGTAGAGGTCGAGGTCTTCGACGTATCCCGTCACCGTCACGGAACCGTCCTGACGCCGTACCAGGTCCTCACCCGCACCCGAACCCGCCAGCACGAGGCGTGCGTCGGGGTGCTCCTCGAGCACTCCCGGCCACACGTGGTCGAGCAGCCAGATCGCGCCGAGCCGGTTCTCTCGTCGGTTGAACGCGCCGACGAAGAGCACCTCCTTGCGCGTCGTCGACGGACAGCGCTCCCCCGTCCCGTCGAGCCAGGGGTCCAGCACCACGACGTCGGACTTGACTCCACGCCTGGCCAGCAGATCGCGATCCGACCGCTTGAAGGTGAGGACGAGGTCGCAGGAGGCGAAGAGCCTCCCCTCCTCGCGGGCGATCAGGCGACCGGCGAGCGTGTCACGCGCACGCTGGCGAAGGCGGAGGTCGGCCAGCTTCGACCAGCGGAGCGTCTCGGAGTAGAGGTCGTGCTGAACCGCCGACAACACAGCCGACGGCAGCAGCCGTCGCACCTGCGGTGCAAGCGGAAGCGTCTGGGACCAGCACAGCTCGACGACGTCCGGCGGCTCCTTGCACTGCTCGAGCAGACCCGCAAGGGATGGCACGACGGTGCCCCGCCCTCCGATACCGAGCGCCGCCATCTCGACGCCGGCGCGCCCGAATGCACGCGTGAGCCTGCCGGCGCCAGCGGGCGCGACGAGGTCCACCCTCCACGCCGTCTCCGCCGACGTGCTCCGCCGGTTGGCGTCGGTGTCCGGTGCCCAAAGACGCACGTCGAAGGTCTCCGACATCCGGTCGAGGTAGCGGTAGTAGAACTGGTGCCCGGCATACGGGGCGTCCGCGCTCGGCACCCAGGGCGTGATGCCGAGGAGCACGGGTCGCCGTGGCAGAAGACGCCGGTCGCCTGAGGTCACCACCGATCGGCTCACCCTCGCCGCAACGTCGCGTTCACGTCGCCGGTGCTGCCCGACCGAGCGCGAGCGCCACGGCGTCGCGTCCGAGACCCTGGACGCCAAAGCCCCCGGAGCGCCTCGGCCGAAAGTCACCATGGGTCAGGGCGACGAGGAGCCGGCCGACGCCCTGACCCGCGTCTCCTGCCTGGTGGATGGACGATCTCCGCAGACAACGGTCGTGAGCCCGGCGAAAGTAGTCCTCTGCCGCCGAGGAATCTCGGGCGCACGCCGAGAAGAACGCGACGTTCTCGGCGGCGATTGCGGCGAGCTCGTCGTACTGGGTATCCGGGATGCTCAAGGCGTACCGGACCTTCTCGAGACCGTGCAGCCGGGGAGCGCCGGCGACGTTGTGGGTGTGCTGCCGGTACTTCGCGAGCGCCGGCGCGATCTCGACACGGCGAGCGCAGCCGAAGGCGAGCAGGGAGAGGGAATGGTCATGGCTCGTGACCTGTCGCGTCTGCTGGGACCGCGGGCGGCGACCCCAGTCGACGTCCTCCATGAGCCGGCGCCGGAACACCGACGCGAAGCCCGACGGCACGAACCAGGGATCTCCCTCCAATGGCTCGAGCACCCTCGTCCGCCGGTAGTCGGGGAAGCGCCGGCCCGTCGGCACGAGCGACTCGTCAGTCACGATCGCCGAGTGGCTGACGAACTCTGCTTCGTGCTCGACGAGGGCGCGCTCGCACAGCTCCAGCTTCTCCGGCGCCCAGACGTCGTCCTGGTCGCACCACGCGATCATGTCTGCGCGCGACTGCCTGGCTGCCGACCAGAAGTTCTCACCCAGCCCCTTTCGCGGTCCCTCCACGATACGCACGTCGAATGCCGCCACCGCGGCGAAGCGGCGCACGATATCCACCGTGGCGTCCGACGAGCCGTCGTCGGAGACGATGAGCTCGTCCGGTGGCCTCGTCTGGTTGGACAGGCTCTCGAGCTGCTCGCCGATGAACCGGGCACCGTTGAAGGTCGCGAGGACGACGGCGAGACTCGGCGATGCCGGCAACGCGCCACGCGTCGGGCCGTCCTCGGCCGGCGTGGCTGTGCGCACGAGTGGGCTCCTCGACGCCCCGGAGCCGACGGCCAGCGCGCGCGATCGTTGGCCGATCGCCTCGAGCCGCCGGCCGAGACGCCGGGCAACCTCGGCCGCCGGCACCACCAGCCCGAGGCGCACGAGGGAGGGTCGGTGCTCGCGGCGCACACGCCACCCCGCCGGCTGGTCGAGCCCCCGGGTCTCCCACCGGGGCAAGCTGGCGCGCAGTCCTCGCGTCCTCGCGTCGCGCAGCCGTGCCGCCCAGTAGTCCGCCGTCTCCAGGTCTCCCGTCCACATCGGCGTCAGGCACACCCACCCCCAGGGCACGCAGACGTCCTCGAGCCATGTCCACGAACGCTCCTTCAGCTCGACGACGTCGGCGGAGTCCAGCGGTCGCAGCAGGAACGGCTCGACCGGCACCACCTCGCGTCCGACCTGACGTCCGCGCCGCATCACGGCGGGCCAGGGAACCGGCGCGTCGGTCGGCCACGGATGGCACACGACGCTGAACCCCTCGTGTCGATAGCGCGCGGCATGCTCGGTCTCGCTCCGGGCGAACGACATCTCGTAGGACGTCCAGCGACCGAGGTGGAACAGCCCCGTGTCGGTGAGCCCGTAGTGCCGAAGCCGTGGCTCGCTCGTGCCGTCGAGACGCTCGAGGGCGTCGGATTGCGCGCGGTTCGAGGTGAGAAGGCACGTGAACACGTTGACGCATCTCGGCCAGGCCTCGAAGATGCTCTCCGCCCGAGCGACGACCTCGTCGTCCCACCACAGGGTCTGCATGTCACCCTGGACCAGGTGGACGTAGTCGTACCGCTCGGCCACGGCGAGCTCGAAGGCCTCCCGGTACGCGTCGTACAGGCTCCCGACCTTGCCGTTGAGGTCGAGGTCGTTCGAGCTCCTGCGCACGAGCCGGATCCGCTCGCTCTCCGAGGCGAGGTGGGCGAGCTCGGCAGCGAGGACGAGATCGGGGCTCGCATTGTCGACGACGAGCACGTCGTCGTGGGGTGCCACGGCACCGAGCGACGCGACGGCGTTCAGGAAGTACGTGCGGAGCCCGTGGCCGACCACGACATGGAGCACCCGAGGGCGCGCGGGATCCGACTGTCCGCTCCACCTCCCACTCTTGGTCACCCCACGAACCCTCCCTTTCCGAACGCAGCGACGTAGGCACGGAGCGACCGCGGCGCCTTCGCGGCGCTGAGCGGGAGCACGCCGTCGTGGCCTGCGTCGAACCACGACTGGAAGGCGACGTCGTGGGTCGCGACGAACCGGGCCATTCCGGTGACATAGCCCGGGTCGTCACCCGTGGCAGTCGTGCCCACGGTCCCCCACTCCGGGATCGAGAGCGGCTTGTGGTGCGCGAGCGCGAACGCCTCGACGGTGTCGAGGCCGAGCGGCTCGCTCGCGAGTGCCGGCCACCGGGCCGGAGAGCCGACCGGTGGCAGTGCTCCCTGCGGAGAGACGTCGTAGAGGTCGATCCCGACCATGTCGACGTACGCGTTGCCCGGGTAGTAGTCGGCGAGGGGGATGTCACGGTAGCCGGCGTTGACGTTCCAGTCGAAGAGCAGGTGCGAGCCTGGGACCGCGCGCATCGTCGTGACCATCTGCGCGAAGCACTGAGCCCACTGGTGCCACTGGGTCACGGTGCTGCCGATGGAGTCGTTCTCCCACGTGCCGTTCATCTCCGCGCCGAGGCGGATCACGGAGTAGCCGAAGCCCGTCTCGACCATCAAGGTCGCGAAGGCCCGCGCGTAGTGGTCGAAGTCCCCGGCGGCGCACTGCGCGCGCCAGTTGGGGTTGGCGTCCTCGCTGTCGGGTATCAGATTCTGCGTGAGGACGATCGTCCGGGTCGTCGGAGCCTGGTCGAGCCACGCCACGAAGGGCGCGTTGGGATGGATGACCCAGGGGCTCACCCAGTTCGACCACGCTGGATCAGCATTGCTGTAGGTCAGCACGCAGTCGTAGGAGATGCCCGTGGCACTCTCGGCCTGGGCGAGAGACCGCCCAGGCGTCGCGATGATGCACGTCGTCTTCGAGTCGCCCACCTGGACAAGGGCGGCCGGCCGGCTCGCTCGGTGCAGGAGGCGGCTGTTCGCCACGCCCGCCGGTGCTGTCACGCCGGACGACCCGGAAGCCCGGACAGCCCGACCTCTCGGATCGGCGCTCGCCGCGGACGCGCCGGCGACGACGGTGGAGACCGCAAGGGCCGTCAGGCCCAGCGCTCGGACGTATCCCCGGACCCGACGCAGACTCATGGTGGCTCTCTCTCGCTCAGGGATGTAACGCCACGGCCGCCACGGCTCTTGAGCACTCTACGTGGTGCCATGGACACGTAGAGTGCCTCGACCATCCTGGGGCGCCGCCGGGCCCGCGCGCCGCTACAGTCGGTCCGATCCAGTGCCCGCCGACACCGGGTCGTGCCGCAGGCGAGACAGGCTCGGGCCACGAGCCCGCGAAGGGTGGACGATGGTGGCCGGTCCGGCGCTCGCAGTCGTGATCCCCGCAGGTCCCCGCGACGACGTCGCGGACACCCTCGCAAGCGTCCTCCACCACACCGCGCCACCGCGCCTCGTCGTCATCGTCGACGACACCGGTCGCGACGTGGGGACGGTGCTCGAGGCGACCAGTCCCGACGTCAAGGTGGTGCGAGCCCCCCCGCGGGCAGCAGGATCCCACGGTGGGCTCTGGGTGAAGATCGCGGCGGGCTACCGCTACGCGCTTGCGGCCTTCGATTTCGACGTGCTCCTCCGCCTCGATGCCGACGCGCTCGTCATCGGCGACGGCATCGCCGAGAGCGCCGCCCGGCGCTTCGCGGCCGACCCCCGCCTCGGCCTGCTCGGCTCCTACCGCCGCGGTCCCGATGGTGGGACCCGTGACTGGTCACCGGCAGCCGCCGCGCTCCGCAGCGAGTGCAGCCTGCGCGGCCTGCGTCGCCCCCGCTCGCGGAGCGTCCTGCGCGGGCTCAGCGCGCAGGCAACGGCGCGCGGCTACGTCGCGGGCGAGCACGCGCTCGGCGGCGCCTACCTCCACTCCGGGGTGGCCGTCCGCGCGATCTCGGGACATGGCTGGCTCGACCTCCCGGCCCTTTGCCGGAGCAAGCTCGGCGAGGACCACCTGTTCGCACTGATCACGGTCGCCTCCGGCTTCGACATCGGCGACTTCGGGGGGCCTGACGACCCGCTCGCGATCAGCTGGACGGGACTGCCCGCCGCACCGGCGGACCTGCTCGCTCGGGGCAAGCTCGTCACGCACTCCGTGCGGAGCTGGGGAGACCTGGGCGAGCGCGACATCCGGGCGTTCTTCGCCGCGGAGCGACGCCCGCGCCGGTGAGGTGCACCGCTATCGCCTGTCGGCGCTCCCGAGCCGCCCTCGCGGACCGGGCACGCTCCGATCCGGCGTCGACCCTGGCCGCCTCCGACCTGGTCGCACGTACGGCAGCGTCCCAGTCGACCTGCCTGCTAGTCTCATCCGCCTGAAGTAAGCCGCGTAAGTATGTTGGGCTTTGGTGTGGCAAGGACTGGGCGACCGAAAGCGGCGCTGGAACTGACCAAAGTGGAGCGTGATCAGCTGGTCGCGGCGGCCGAAGTCGTTTCAGGCGTTGGCGTTGCGTTCTCGGATCGTGCTGGCCTGCGGGGACGGGTTGGCGAACAAGGGAGTGGCAGAACGCCAGCGGGTCAATCAGGCGACCGTCGGCAAATGGTGGAGACGGTTCGTGGAGTCCCCCCTCGACGGGCTGGTCGACAATCCCCGCCCGGGACGGCCGCCCACGATCACCGCCGCACAGTCGAGGTCGTGGTCGTGGCCACGTTGGAGCAGACGCCGCATAACGCGACGCACGGGTCGAGAGCGAAGATGGCGGAACGATCCTGGCTGTCCCCGTCGACGATCGGGCGGATCTGGAAAACCTTCGAGCTGAAACCGCACCGGGCCGACGGGTTCAAGCTGTCGAATGACCCGCTGTTCGTGGACAAGGTGTACGACGTCGTTGGGCTTTACCTCAACCCTCCCGAGGGCGCCGTGGTCTATTGCGTGGACGAAAAGTCCCAAATCCAGGCGCTGGCCCGCTCCCAGCCGGCGTTCCCGATGATGCCTTACATGCCCGAGAAGCGCACCCATGACTACGTGCGGCACGGCACGACCAGCCTGTTCGCGGCATTCAACACCTCCGACGGGTCGGTCATCTCCAGCCTGCACCGCCGGCACCGCTCTGCCGAGTTCAAGAAGTTCCTGACCAAGATCGACCAGAACGTCCCCGCCGGTCTCGACATCCACCTGGTGTGCGATAACTACGGCACGCACAAGTCACCAACGGTCAAGGCCTGGCTGGACAAGCATCCCCGTTTCCACGTGCACTACACGTCGACCTACTCGAGCTGGATCAACCAGGTCGAACGGTTCTTCGCCCACATCACCGCCGACCTGCTGCAACGCTCGGACCATCGCAGCGTCCAAGCCCTTGAAGCCGACATCCGCACCTGGATCGCAGCATGGAACGAGAACCCGCGGCCGCATGTCTGGGCGAAGACAACCGACCAGATCCTCGAATCGCTAGCTCAATATTATACTCGAATATCTGACGCCGCACGCTAGTGAGCTAATGATCTCAACAAAGCGAGAAGAGCGGCTGACGACGTGTCCCACGACATCTGTCCGACGGTCGCCATGCCGGACCGGATGAGTATCTTCCTCAACTCCCAATCGGCCAGTAGCGAATAGACGGCATTTGCCAGTTCGTCGACGTCACCCGCAGAGGCGAGGAGCGCGTTTTCACCGTGCACGAGGAACTGCTCGACTCCACCGTTGCGGGTACTGACGACTGCCGCTCCGCATGCCAATGCCTCGACCGCCGTGAGCCCCCAACCCTCTGCCAAGCTGGGAAGCAGAAAGACGCTCACGGATTGGTAGAGCTTGACGAGCTCGACGTCCGAGATTACTCCCCGGTGGTCAATCCAGCTCAGTTCTGGAGCAAGGTCTCCGAATGACTGGAAGACAATCGATGGGTCACGATCATGCAAGATTCGTGCGACGGCAACTGCATCACGTGCACCTTTGCTCGGATGTCGACGCAGAGGGAACAAGACAGAATTGGGGATCCGCTCCTTGCCTGGAGCGTAGGTCGCCGTGTCAACTCCACAGTTGACCACTCCCACGATCTGGACACCGAAATCCCGGAGCATGTCCGCGGCGACATCGGAGCCTGCAATGTGTCTCACATCGGAGCGGCTCAGCGAGCGGCGAATCTCTCGGCGCAGGACTTCGTCCCCTGTCTCGTACAGTTCGAAATCGAATACAATCTGCGCGAGCAAACCGACATGGCCAGCCGTCCCCTCCACAAGGCTCGAAGTCTCCCAGGACGAAAGAATGGTGATATCCGCCCGGGGCAATAGCCGACAGTGAAGGAAGGGGATCAGGCGCACCCTCACTGTTCCTTCGAAGTCATGCCACGGCACCAGCGGGCGCCTTGTCATCCAGAGACGCACTTGGTGAACTAGCCAGCTCGGCCACGCATGCACATCGCCGCTTCGAAACGGATGAACAACCGTGATGCGCTGACCTTCCCGCGAGAGGCCGTCCGCCCACTCATAATGCGCCCGAAAGCCCCCGACTGGTGTTTCGGCGACGCCAGGCAAGACGAATGTCACGCGTAGGGGCTTCGGTCCTGTGCGGCCGCTACGAACCGCTGTATTCCTATTCCGCACGTTCGCGCGAGTGCATGAATGCGACGCGAGCAGCAGACCCCATTCGGAGCTCCCGAATCATTGCTCCACTATCACGGAATATACCTATTCCCGTACAGTAGAGCACAAGACCCAATGCAGCAGGCACAGCACAGACCAAAAGACCCAGTATGCCGCGTGGCGCAATCGAGTACGCAGGTATTTCAAGAAGCAGAGTAAGCGCGACCGAAGCAAGAACCCACGTTAACGGAATATCCGCGAAAAAGCTTCGGATATCTGGATCCAATCGACGATGAGCGATTCGAAGAAAATAGATACTACCGACGATCTCGCCGATCGCCGTACCCGCCGCAACACCGAGTACGCCGAGTACCAGAGTCAGTGGCACAGTCAACCCGACATTTACAATCATACCGACAATACCATAGCGAGCTTCGAGGTCTGGACGACTGACGCTGTTTGTGAAACTACTCAGTACGCCAGTCAGCATGTTGACGGAATGACCGATCAGCAGCACCGCCGCGACTACCCCGGCCAACCTATCGGCCGGTCCGAGCCACCGTCCCAGGGCAAAGTAGGCGCTGCTTGCTCCGAGCAGTGCAAACGCCGCGCTCGTCCGAACCCAGAGTCGCTGGAACACGATGAACTCGTCGAGCGAAGCGCGGTAACCACCACGACCGAATGTACGAGACAGATTGACGGCAATCGGACCCATCGCGTTCAGTGGAAGCGACCGCAATTGAAGCGCGAAGTTAGCTCCCACTACATAATAGGCGACGTAGCGCACAGGCAGGAACGCCCCTACGATGACTGCATCCAGTTCGAAGTTTACGAGTGCGGCAATCGCCGCAACCTGCACCCGGAAGGAATAGAACAAGAACTCCTTCAACTCTGACCACTTCATCAGCCGCATTGACCCAATCCCGACCATCTTCCGAACGCCGAGCACGGTGAAGACTAGAAGTAGCCCCTCGCGCAACGCAGTCGCCCATATAAGGCCGACGAGACCGTATCCACCGGCGACGAGAAGAGCGGCCGCAGCGACGTAGGATGTCTGGCTGACGAGACCTGTGATGGTCAAGAACGCCCAACGTCGATGCGCCCCGATAAGGCTCTGTGCCACGCCCCGCAAGCTGGCGACCAAAAGCAAGATCATGAATGCTCGAACGAGCAGCAGCGCAGACGCCGCGAGCGAACGCGGCGCGTGGAGATGCGGTGTTATCACCGGAGCCACCAACGAAAGGGCGAGCACGACGACTCCCACAACGACCGTCATGAGGCAGGAAACAGTGAAAAGCAGCCGAGACGATGCCTCTCGGTCACTCGAGCCCACATGGACCGAGAAGTAGCGGCTCGCACTTGTGCCGAGGCCCCCATCGATGTTCGACACGAGTCCCACGAAGCTGTTCACCAGCGCAAAGAGTCCGTAACGACCTGCTCCGAGGCGCGTCAACAAAAAGGGCGTCAAGCCCAGGAACAATAGGACGTTCGCAATCTGGGCCCCAGTGCTCCAACTCAGTCCCGATACGATGGAAGTGAGCGAATCTCTCGAGTTCGGGGCGCCAGGATTGTCCTGTGACGGTGAATCCGTCTCCTGCTCCGGGCCTATCATCGTAGGTAGTGCTCAGAGCGCTGCCCCAACGATCCGACATGCGCCCGGTCGTGCCATAGATACCGGAAATGGAGGATCCCCCAGGCACCTGACGCGAGATGAGCGCGCCGCCGAGCGCGGCCGATGCGCTCAGCTCCTCGCGCAGTCCTGTAGCCAGCCTCGCGCCCAAGGACTCCGAACACGAGGTATTGCAGCGACATACGGAACACGACTCGATACCACGAACGGTCCGGAAAATGTCGTGCAACGAACATCAAGTGATTTCGCTGCGCTAGATACTGACGACGATAGGGAATCCTATCAGAGCTGAGATTCCGTCGGTGCCAGACCCGCATCGTCGAAGACAAGCGAATCTTGCGCCCGATCGACAGGGCGCGCGCGCAGAGATCCACGTCCTCGTAATAAGCAAAGAATCTTGGTGCAAATCCACCGAGAACCGCAATGACATCTGCCCGCATGAGAAGGTTGTTACCATCCAAGGCGCGCACGTCCGACGAGACGACCGGATCGGTCGATCGGTAGGTGAATCCGCCGATCGGATCGACATGGCAGTACGTGTAGCAGGTGTTGGACTCGCAGAGCACTGGGTTGTCGGCGTCCCAGAGGTATTCGATCCCTCCGACTATCCCGACTCTCGGGTCTCGCATCTCTCGAAGTCCGTGCCGCAGCCAGTCCGTGGCGATCACGCTGTCGTTGTTGACCGCAGCGAGGAACTCTCCGGACGCCTTCGCAAATCCTGCGTTCATCCCGCCTGTGAACCCCTCGTTGCGTTCGTTGACGAGCAGGGTGATACAAGCGATCTTGCCCAGATCAGTACGGCTCTCTGGAGTGCTCTCGTTGTCCACGACGATGACCTCGATCGGCACCCCGGCGTCTTGGGCGACGATGCTCGCCACACACTGCCTGGTCGCCTCCTCGTTCTTCCAGTTCACGACGACGAACGAGACGAGAGGCGGGCTGGACGGGCCGGAGTCGTCGGCGACACGGTGGGCTGGAGCCGGTTCGAGTGTCACCGTCGGCGCATCCAGCGCAGCATGCCGGTGGTGCGGCCGGCGAAGTAGCTCGTGAGCAGGAGAGCATCGGCTCCGGTCGCTGCGACGAAGCGCGCGAGATAGGAGGGCTCGCAACGGAGCACGAACTTCCCGGTGAGGTGGCGGGCGCTGACCGCGGCAATGTAGGCCAGCGGCAGGGCTGCGGCCCTGCGGTCCCGCGTCCCGATCCGCGCCGCGGCCGCGGCTGCGAGGGCGACCAACCACCCGCCGAAGGCGAGGTCCGGCGGGCGGATCTCGCGGTAGCGCGCGAGCTGGCGGCTCGCTCCCTGGCCGCTCTGGTAGAGCCAGCGCAGCGATTCGAGGAAGGTCTTGTGCTCCTCGTGGACGACGACCAGGCCGGGGACCGAGCGCGTCCGCCTGCCCTGTGCCCGCAGGAGGTGGTTGAAGGCGATGTCCTCGCCGTCGCGCAGCGACGGGTCGAAGTGCGCGGTCTCGAGCACCTCCGCCCGGTACAGCCCGTTGCTCCCGGTCACCGTCGTGCTCGCCGGCGCCGCCAGCGGATCGAGATGGAACCGGCGGTGCAGGTAGGCGGCGGCGCCGTCAGGGA
>Ga0078972_1002032_pt1 | contig 70341 bp, 65 predicted proteins | sample YelNatPaOPGAMG01_FD_67568 | JGI IMG/M metagenome (GOLD analysis project Ga0078972, IMG submission 67568) | Hot spring thermophilic microbial communities from Obsidian Pool, Yellowstone National Park, USA - OP-RAMG-01 (SPADES assembly) (version 2) | ecosystem: Environmental > Aquatic > Thermal... | reverse complement strand
GAACATGTGCTGGTGTCCCGGAGTCTAACACACGGACGCACCGAAGTCAACATTACGCGTACCTGTAACTGTGTCGCGTGCCGTCGGTCTATTATCGTGACACAACAGACGTACGGGAACATCCCTGGAGATACCATGCAGCCTCTTTTCGCCTGCCCGATCTGTCGCCGAACCATATCCCCGCAGGGAGAAACCCTCCAATGCCCCCAATGCGGCCGCTCCTTCCCGGTGGCGAATGGGATCCCGGATTTCTCCACGCGGAGCCACTACTGGAACCAAGTGTCCCCCGAGCAGATGCAGTTGCTTCTGGAAGCCGCAGAAACCCATGGCTACCGCTATGCGGTAGAGAAGGTTCTCACGGCGTTTACGTCCCCACATATGGCGGGATACGTACTCGGAGAAAGCCGCGCGGACTTCCGATGCCTTCTGCCCCTCACGCGAACGAGCCATGTCCTGGACCTTGGCGCAGGCTGGGGGGCCGTGGCCTGCACTTTGGCTCCCATTACCGGCGCCGTTACCGCTGTAGACACGAACCCGCATACCCTGCGCTTCGTGGAGATCCGGGCACGGCAATCCGGCATCCGCAATCTCTATCCCGTGCGCATTGATCCCCTGGATGATGGTCGCCTTCCCTTCCCCGATGATGCCTTCGATATTGCCATCATGAACGGAGTATTGGAGTGGGTAGGCGAAGCATCCACCGACCTCTCTCCCGTCCAAGCGCAAATGCGCTGTTTGCAGGAAGTGCGACGGGTGCTTCGGCCGAGTGGCACGCTTTTTGTAGGCATTGAGAACCGCTATGCCTTCGGATACTTCCTAGGTGCACGCGATCACAGCCGCGTTCCGTATACCAGCCTGATGCCTCGGCCTCTGGCAAACGTGTTTACCCGCCTATTGCTGAGCCGACCCTACCGCACGTACACGTATTCCCTGCAGGGATATCGCCAATTGTTAAGCGCAGCCGGTTTTACCGAACCCGAACCCTACATCGCGCTTCCTAGTTACCGCGATCCGGAGTACATCCTTCCCGCAACAGATGATCGGGCGATCGCCTTCCTTATGCAACGGCGCACTGCCCATGTAGTAGATCGGGTGCGTCGGCGCATCCTCAATGTGCTCTTCCATCCGGGCACAACGTCCCTGGGCTGCAAATTGCTCCGGGCATTCTCGGATTCGTTTCTCCTTGTTGCCGAGGCTGTAAAATGAGCCGCACGGTGGCGCGCTTCTTGCGCTCGTCTGGCGCCGTTCCCGGTATCACTCCCACCACGCGACTGAATTTCGTTAAGCTCCGTTCCCTCACATCAGTGCTCTCGCTGGTGTTTGTAGACGAGGATCCGGTCCCTCGGTACGTCCTCAAAGTAGAGCGAGACCAAGCGCGAGCCCCAAAGCTCGTGTCCGCGTGTGAGGCACTCCGGGCAGTCGCGGCTATCCCCGAACTGCGCAAATCGGTTCCAGAGGTCGTGTTCTGTGGGCGAGCTGGGGGTGATGGCGGCGTGTTTGCTACGTTGGAGACGTTTCTGGATGGCCCCATGCTGGCCATACCCTTGGGCATCGCTCGAGACCGTGGCGATCATCAAGAAGTCGCGCGCCTCTTGCATATTGCATATCAGTGGCTTATCCCATTCCATGAAGCCTTCCGCACCGCCGATCCTGATCCCCATGTATCCCAGTTCCTGGCCGACCTGCGGATGCGAATAGCCTCGCAAGCCATGGCCACCGCGTTGGGCGCGGAGCGCATTCACCGCCTGCTGGAATGCTGTAATGACATCTGCTTCCAGGCGCTTCCGTGGGGCCGTGTGCATGGCGACTTCAATCCCTATAACGTGATTGTCACGAGGCTCCGCCCCACCGAAGTAGGCGTGATTGATTGGGATGCCTCGGGCCCTGGTTGCCAGCTCTTCGATGCGTTCCAAATGGTTGTAGTGGGCCATCTGCTTCCGGCGCAGCCCCATTTGCGACAGACGCACCAGATGGCGCTCTGGCAAGGGAGCGATCCCGAAGGAGCGGTCTTCCAAACCGTCCTGGCCGCATACGGATCAGATCCTCAAACGCGCCACCAGTTCCGGCTTGCCTACGCCCTCTATCTAGCCCACATGTTGGCAGATCTGCAGATCCAGGCAGGTACCCGACCCGAACCTATGCTGGACTTTTGGAAATCACTCTTGATTGCGGAACTCCAACAACAGCAATGAGGAACCTTGGGCTCTAGCACGCCCAAACCCATTCGGGTACATTGTACTGACACGCAATCTTTTTCACGGGAACGCAGGGCAAGCCCCATGCCCCACAACACATCGAGCGAAAAGCCGCCGGCACGTACAAACAGTCTGCCTCAGAACGGTGACCTCCAGGGTGCTGCCAACGTCGTCATGAGCACCATGGAGGAAGCCATAGGCGCGATTGTTCAGGCGGCGGTATCCGAGCCTGAATCCGATCGGCTTCTCGCGACGGCAGCCGAGGGGCTCCGGATGCTCCTCAACGCAGAATATGCCGGTGTCATGGTGTATCGCCCCGGAGCGCCCCTTACGGCCCAGGCAGCCACCTCCACGTCTGCGCGGTGCTCCGAGGAATTCCGGCGCGTGGCCGTGGCCGCCGCCGAGCGACTACTTGCATCCCAAGCGCCCGTCGTTGAATACTTGCAAGTGGTAGGGGAATCTTCTCGCCCCGCGGCGGTTCTCGCAGCGCCCATCTTCGCACGTACCGGGCGGATGGGAGTTGTGGTGGTTATCCGCCCGGCCGATGGAGGCTTCACTCCACAGGACAGGGTGTTGGCGGAACTCGTTGCCGGCATCCTTGCGGCAGGCATCCAACGCATCCATACAGATCACCTGGCTTTAAGCCAATGGGCGGCACTGCGGCGCACCGCCGCCACGTTGGCAGGCCGACCCGAGCTGCACGATTTCCTCGCTCAAATCCTCGCGGTGATTGGCGAGGAAATGGCGGCCACCTGTGTGGTGCTCTGGCTCTACAACGCCCAGCACGACACCTTGTCCATAGCTGAAGTGTATGAGCGCGGCGGTTCAATATGCCGGGACGTGGGTGCCCATCCCGATGCCGTATCCTTCCGAACAAGCGACATGCCGCTGTGGAAGCGGATTGTGAAGGCGGCGGACGTCATCCTCTTCCCTGATGTAGACGCGGATCCTGCACTCCGTGCCCGGGTTTGGCTTGTGGGCCGGAACTCCAGGGCTATGCTGATGGTGCCCTTAACGACCTCGGAACAAATGGTGGGATGCATCACCATCGGCGCCGATGCCGGCGATTATCCCCCCGAGGACCTGCTTTGGCTTAGGACGTTGGCTCAGCAGGCCACCCTCGCAGTCCACTTGGCAACGCTGGCAGAGCAAAGCCGGCGAGCCGCCATTTTAGAAGAGCGCAACCGCATGGCGCGGGAGATCCACGACACCTTGGCCCAAGGCTTCACGGGAATTCTGATGCAGATCGAGGCCCTGGAGGACCGGAGCGATGAAATCCCCTCAGACTGCCTCACCCACCTGGCGAAAGCCCGTGAACTCGCCCGTTCGAGCTTGGCCGAGGCTCGACGCTCTGTTTGGTCCTTACGACTGCATGCTCTGGAGGGCTACGACCTGGCCGGGGCATTTACCCGCCTGATTGGTCAGATGACGGTAGGCGCTCAAGCAGCCGCGTCTTTCCGGGTTCATGGCGTTCCCAGGCCCCTCCCTAGCGACACCGAGGCGCACATCTTGCGTATCGGTTTGGAGGCGCTTACCAACGCGATTAAGCACGCAGCGGCCAGCCGTATCCGCATAAATCTCACGTTTCGGCGGGCATCTGTGCGCCTCAGCGTGCGTGATGACGGTAAGGGCTTCGAAGTGTCCGACGTACCGAGCGGCTTCGGCCTGGCGGGCATGCGCGAGCGCGCACATTGCATCGGCGCAAAACTTGCCATCCGGAGCAAGCCCGGCGAAGGTACTTCGGTGGTGCTTGAAGTTCCCATACCTAACGGCGAGAAGCACAAACCATGAGCAATCCACCACCCATCCGCATCCTCATCGCCGACGATCATCCTATCGTGCGAGAGGGATTGGTAGCCATTATCCAGCGGCGCACGGACATGACGGTTGTAGGGGAAGCCGCTACCGGGCGTGAAGCCGTGGAGTTGTACCATCAAACGAAGCCGGACATCATTTTGATGGATCTTCGCATGCCCGAGATGGACGGCGTGGAGGCCATCCAGGCGATCCGCGGCAAAGACCCTAACGCCCGCATTATCATCCTGACCACCTACGATAGCGACGAGGACATCTACCGCGGGCTTCGCAGCGGTGCCCGCGCGTACTTACTAAAGGACGCTGGGCGTGAAGCCCTCCTGGAGGCAATCCGGGCGGTCCACGCCGGTAAGGCACTCATCCCTGGCCACGTGGCAGCCAAGCTCGCCGAGCGTATGATGGAGCCGGACCTTACGCCACGCGAAATTGAGGTGCTCAATCTGCTTGCTCAAGGCAAAACCAACCGGCAGATCGCGCGAGAGCTCGGAGTTGCCCTGGGGACCGTGAAGTCCCATGTGAACAACATCCTCACCAAGATGGGCGCCGAGGACCGCACCCAAGCAGCAACGTTGGCCATTAAACGTGGCCTCATCCGCGTGGATTGAGCTGCACGCGCATCGGTCATTGGATAGAGGCAATCCCCTATCGAACGGCGGGCATGGGCTCTAGCCTCATTACCCAGTTATAATTCCCTCTGATATCCGATGCCTTTCCCCCGACCCACATGCCATAGTGCACGCAGGAGAATGATGGAGTTTCTCACGTTGCAACGAGGCAGCCATCAGAAGTGCGCATTCGGCATCGGAGGGTACCATGAGTGGCTTTGCTATTAGCGTTTCTTCTGCACGCAGCCGCGTTATGCAAACGCGAACGGCGCCCATCCGCGTAGGTGTCGTGGAATGCGATGAATTGCTTCGCGACTGCCTCAAAGCGCTTTTGGGCAAGGATCCTGCCTTCGCGCTCATCGGCGTTTGGTGCGACGCACATGAAGCCATGGCCATGATCGCAGACGATCCGCCCGACGTAGTCCTTCTGGGCATCCGATTAGCAGACCGCAACGGTTTCGAAGCAATCCGCACCCTCCTTGCCTCGTTCCCCCAAACGCGTGTGATTGCAACCGTGGATTGCATGGAAGACCGTTGCCAAGTGCTCCATCCCCAGCTAACGTCCGCAAGTTGCCGAGCCGTGCGGATGGTGTCCCAGGTGTTCGCCGAACCAGATGATTGCCTTCAAACAGCCCTCAAAATGGGAGCGCATGGGTGCATCCGCCTGCGTTGCACGTACCAATGCATAGCCGAAGCAATCAAGCGCGTGCACTCAGGCCAGGTAGCTATCGAACCGCCTACCGCATTCCGCCTGGCGCGACAATTCCTGCACGCAATCCGTAGCGGTGGCAGCTCCGAAAGCGGGTATAGCTCCCTTACCCTTCGCGAACGTCAAGTAGTGGCTTTGGTGGCGCAGGGACGGTCCAACAAGGAAATCGCCGCGGAACTCCAAGTGTCCTACTCCACTGTGAAGAACCACGTGAGTAGTGTTTTGGAGAAGCTCGGCCTAACAGACCGAACGCAGCTCGCAGTGTACGCCCTGGATCACGCTTTGCCCCACCCAGCCGAACGTACCACCCCAGAAGGTTATCCGCGCGCACCCTACCAAACAATCCAAGCGAAGGAGAATTCCGGCGGCATTTCAGATACCGCCGCGTGAGGTGGAATAATGCAACACGAAGCGGCCCTTAGGTTTCCTGCTCGAAGCGAAGCGCTCTCACGGCACGCGGCAGCTCCTCATCTTCTTCGCGTCGCAGGCGCCATCCGCCGAGCAGGTCAAGAGATGCACCTGCTGAGTCGCGACTTTCGGCATTTGGCAGCCCACGTACAAGCCGTAGAGGATGCCGCCTATAATCGCGATGCCACCGGTGCTCCAATTGCCATACCCGACCGTATAGACGGCCTCGCAGGCCAAGCTGCAGATCTCTACGCCGCCCTCCAATCCGTTCTCCACGCCGTCACCGGCGCCGCCACGCGTTTAGGGCTCTACAGGATGCCCGAATGCCATGCGGATCTGGATTTGGCCACCATGCGATTGGCCGCGTTGACCAAATCCACGGCGGAGGCAATCCATTCCTTCGTTCAAGGTGCGAGCCGAACGGACCTGATCGCCGCCGCCCACAAAATCAACGGCCTAAGCAGCGACACTGAGGTGGCAGTGCTGCAAGCCGAAATGGATCTGGCGCGCGCCACCGATCAGGATCCCCTCGTGCGTATCATGTGGCAGGAGATCTACGAGCACATCCGTACCGCGGCCTGCAAGTGTCATCTTGTAAGCGCAATCCTCGTAGATGGCTTTCAGCCCTACCTTACCGAAGTGCAACCATGCGTCAAGGCGCACACCCAATGAAGGCCGCAACCCCCTCCTTAAGCCTTCAGGACGCAGACGCATTCGAGCACTTTGCCCGCTTGGCAAGGCCCCGGGTTTACTCCACGGCCTTGCGCCTTGTAGGAGACCCCACCGAGGCAGAGGATATCACCCAGGAAGCCTTCCTCCGCGCATGGGGGCATTTCGCAGGCTTTGATCGAAGCAAATCGTTTGAGGGGTGGATCTGCCGCATCGTGACGAACCTCAGCACCGATGCATTCCGCCGCCGCCGCGTCGTGCGCTTTTGCTCGCTTGACACCGTGGGTGTGAATGAAGCGCGTGTCCCTCTCGAATTTGCATCATCTAGCCCGGAGGTCTACGTGCTTCAACATGAGATGGACGAACGGCTGGCACGAGCCCTCAGGAGTCTCCCCAGCCATTACCGCGATCCTCTCATCGCCGCCGTAATCGGCCAGGAAGCCCACTCTGCAATCGCAGCCCGGCTTCACTGCCCGGTCACCACAGTCCGTTCCCGCATCCATCGTGCCCGGCAAATGATGCGGAGCCTTCTGAAAGAGTTCGCGTCTGAACAGTGCTCCGGTGCCGATTGAGCGTTGCTCCCCACATCCGCCAGACCGCTCGGCCCGAAAATCGAGGTCTTCCAGCCTTTCGCCCGCCACCGACTGGCGCTCTTCAAGGAAGAGCTGCTTTACCAGCATGTCCCGCATTGCCTGAACAAGGTCATAGTCATAAACTATATGTGGAAAGTATTCCCGTTTGGTGCCGCTACCGTAGAACGGCGTAGCTGAAAAGTCCACTTGCATGAAGAGGCCACGTTCCTTGGGGTGTTTCTCCTTTAATCGCTCGTAGAGATAGCCCATGAAACGACGCCACACCAGCTCTTCACCCCGAACGGTCTTCTTGCCGTGAACATGGTGAGCTTCGTCGTTCATTACCATCAGATCAGGAAGCTCAGAGAGAAAATCAGCAATGACCTCACCCCGGGGCTGTTCTTCAACATCCTCACCGGTCCACTGCTCCCACAAGCTTGGCGCACCTTCGCTGAGGCGGAATTGCTGCCAGTTGGTGAGTAAAACAAAGGGACCATCTGGAGGCGTGGTGCTGGCACGGACGTCCGACGGTTGAAATATCTCAAGGTGAAACTGGTCTCTCCAGTGAGCACCCTTAGGCATGAATAAAGAGCGAGCGTAGTCAGAGGTACCCGGGTTGCGTTGACCAGTCTTAGGATCGCGCCTTCCCTTAAAGGAGTCCAGCAGGCGGTTGAGGACCTCGTGCCCCGGAGTTACCACCAAGAATCGGCTGGAATACCAACCAGGGCGTTCCTCTCGCAACGCATTGAAGTAGTGCCATACCACGAGTGCTGCCAGCACCCACGTCTTCCCCGAGCCAGTTGCCATCTTCAGGCAGTATTTGGGAAAGGCTATGGATTCAATCTCCTTCTTTAGCGGTAGATATTGGAGAAGGAGCTCAGGAGCCAGACGCCCGTACAGCTCTGCTAACGTCCTAATTTGAAGAATCTCATGACAATAGATAACGGTCTCAATGGCCCGCTGCTGGCAAGAATAGAAGCGCTCTTCTGTTTCCTCGTCTCGGTTGAACCAGTAGGAAAGGAGTTCATAGGTGGTCTGAGTCACGCCCGGCCAGCCCTGCTTGCTCCAAGCATCCACTTCCGGCTCAAGCACAGGCGGGATGCGGGGTTGAGAGTAGGCTAGGTCAGACAACTTCTTGATCATTCAAGACCTCCGGCGTCAGTGTTCCCTTGCGACTCCTTTGCTGATATAGTCCCCGATCCACTTTACCCAGGGCAACTTATCCCTGACAGCCTGGTGGAATGGCCTATCCCCAGTCCATAATTCGCAGCCTTCTGCCTCAGCCAGGGCAAGGTAAGCGGCATCGTAGGCGGACAGATTGTATTGCAGCGCCAGCTCCAAAACTCTCAGCGGCGCAACCTCTCTTAGCTCGATGCCCAATGCCATAAGATTACCCATCGCCTCCGCGGCCTTGTCCGCAGCAAGCCGCTTTTGCCTGGTAGCGGTGGCTATGCCGTTGGCTATCTCGTAGGTCAAAAGATAAGGAGCTATCGCCTTGATAGCTCCTCGGGCATAGAAGTCGTCTCTTAGCGCTGTAGCTTGGGAGACATGCTGCTCATCGTCAAGCTGCCACTTTAAGACGACAGAGGCATCTACAACTACGGCCTTCGGCACCCCAGGCACACCGTCTACCTTCGCCGACCAGCTTCAACAAGGCCTGAGGTGGGCACTCCGACGGGGCCTATCTCTTCTCTGAGCTTATCCATGCGGGCCAGAAGTTCCAGGCGCTCCTGGTTGGCATTCCCGGACTTGCTCTCAGCTATACTTCTCTCGCCCTCTCTGATGAGGCGCTCCTCAATAGCCTCGGCGCAATAGTCTGTCACCGCTATCCCCCTCTTAGCCGCCGCCACCTTGATTTGCCTCTTGAGTTCCTCGTCCTCAAGATAGAGACTGAGCCTTGCTTTCTTTGCCACTTAGACCACCTCTGAAATGGAGGATAGCATATCAACGCTTTGGCGTCAAGAAGCCCTGGAACTCGTGCGGTCAGAAGCGCCCCGGACCCTTCATACTTGCTTCCGAAGCTAACAGCCTCGTCTTGGTGCTCCCACAATGGACTATTTTCACAACGAACCCATTTAGTCCCCTGGGACACCTCAAGGTCTATGGCAACCGAGGCAGGGGGCTTTGCCCCCTGCCCCTTGAAGACGGGTTAACCAGCAGCAAGGAAGTTCTGCGTATTACCGTATTAACAAGAATGGCTCCCCGTGGTAGATTCGAACTACCAACCCTCCGGTTAACAGCCGGATGCTCTGCCGTTGAGCTAACGGGGAACGCTGCCAACCGGCCACCAGTGGCCGCCAAGCAGCTACTATTTTACGCATCGGGCCCCTCGTGAGTCAAGACCCCGGGCCGTTCGGTATGGGCCTGATGTGGCCCGCGCGCTGAGTGCTGTCTGGGAGGTTGCAGGGCGACCGTGCGCCAAGCGGCTCGTGGCGGCTATCCCTGATCGCCTTCAACCCCGGCCAACTGAGGCGGGTGATCAAGGCCTCTACTGCACATCCGGTACAGTACTCTAAAGTCACATCCTCTGGTGAGGCAACGAGCTCTCAATAGTCAGATTTACTCATGAGGCAATACGTCGGATCGGTAGGGGACTATCGGTACGCAAGGAGATCGCGAGGCAGCAGGGCGAACGAGATGAACCGATAGTCGCCTCGCTCCCAGAGCACGCCGACATTCCCGTCCTTGAGCACGGCCAGGTCCGAGTACGCAGCCGGCTCGTCCGAGAGCACACGCTCGCGGCCGAAGGTTCGGCCCCCATCTTCGCTCACTCGAGCCACCAGCGTCCGCCGTCCGGGTCCCTTCGGCCCGGTCCAAATGAGCCGGCTGGATCTGCGCACCCGCTCGATGGCGCACGCCACGGGCGTGACGGTCTGCCCTGGGCGCGGGCCGGACCAGGTCCGCCCGCCGTCGGCGCTCGTCGCCTGCCAGCGGTGCGGGCCGTCGTTCTGGCGGATGTCCATCAGGATCGTACCGTCGGCCAGCTCTGCAACCTGGCACTCATTGCCCCCCGTGTTGCCGGGCAGCGGCTCGCCCCGATGCCAGGTCCGCCCGTGATCGTCGCTGTACAGGCAGAACGGAACGTAAGGCTTGGCCGCCTTCCATGCTGCAAAGAGCAGTCTCCCCTTGCGCGTCTGGATCGCGCCGCCCGGGCCGACCACCGTGCACCTCCAGGCCGGATCGTTCATGTCGCGCGCCACCGAGGTAAGATCAATCGCGTCCGACCATGTGAGCCCGTTGTCATCGCTGTATCGGGCGAGCGTCTGGGTGTCGTCCGTGCCCGGTCTCGAGGTGTCCGTGCTACGACCCGGCTTGCAGCGCAGATAGAGCACCCAAACGCGCCTCGTCCGCCGGTCCACCACAGTCGCGGCGTTGGCGGATGACCACCGTTCCCCGGCGTGTTCGATGATGCGCATGGCGGACCAGGTCTTGCCACCGTCCGTGCTGCGCTTGAGGACCAGGTCAATCTCGTTGTTCTCCATCCCCGGATCGCCGCCGTTGAACTTGCGCGCCTCGGCGAACGCCAGCAGCGACCCGTCCGGCGCGGTCTCGATGGCCGGAATGCGGTAGAGGGCATAGCCGCCTTCGCCCGCGGTGTAGACATCCACGTAGGTCACGTCGGGAGCCGCAAGAACGGGCAAGGCGACGAGGGCGATGAGCAGTGCGGCGAGCACGTGGTACATAGCAGCCTCCATTGGCGGGCGGGCCGGCGCAGGCCCCTCCGGTTCTACAGGTTCGAGGGGGAAATGCTGTCGTTCGTCGCAGATGAGTGCGGTAGCCTTCATCGAGCGATCCAAGCTCAGGGTAGCCCGTGCGGCGCTGCGGACTCCGGCGGGTTCGATGGCCGGTCCGAAGGGGCTGATTACAGCCGGAACTGCGGGATCTTGAGCAACTCACCCCCTTTGAGGGCCGACTGATGCGCCACGATGCCGGCGACCGTCATGGAGAGCGCCTGCACCACGTCTACGAGCGGCTGCCGGTCCGCCAGGATCGCCTCGATGAACTCCGCCATCAGGTAGCCGTGGGAGCCGCCGTGCCCGCCAGCCTCGACGCCGGGCGGCAGAGGAGGCTTCTTCGGCGTGGGCACGGCGGTCGGATCCCCCTCGGTCTCGTAGCGCCCATAGTAGGTGCCTGTCTGCGTGCGGATGCGGCCCTTCTCGCCCGAGTCGCCCGGCGTATCCCAACTGACCGCCATGCGGGCCATGCCGCCCTCGGCCGTGCGGAAGAGGGCGACCTCGGTTCCGAACGCGTTCCGGTAGCGGTTGTTGGCCGGGCGAAGGTGCTCCACGATGCTCGGCATGCCCATGCACGAAACCTCGGTGAACGGCAGGCCGGTTACGCCGGTGTAGTACGCGTTCGAATGGGTCGGGTACCACTGCGGCGGCAACCCGATCCGCCATCCCTTGAACGAGTCGATCGGCGTCGGCATGTAGTGATAGTACTCGCCCTCTGCATAGATCAGCTTCCCCAGGTGACCGCCCCGGTAGAGCTCCCGCATGGCGTACACGTCGTCGTGGAAGTAGGAGGTCTCGAACATCATGTACTTACGCCCGGTCGTGCGGACGGCGTCGAGCAGCCTTTCGGCGTCTTCCAGTGAGCCGAACACGGCGGGCACGGCGGACGCCACGTGCTTGCCCGCATGGAGAGCTGCGATGGCAAGGCGTGCGTGGCTGGGAGCGTCCGTAGCGATAAAGATCGCTTCGAGCGTGTCGTCGCGGATCATCTCTTCGCACGAGGGATAGGTCCGGTCGCAGGCACAAACCTTGGCCAGCGCCGCGCACCGCTCCGGTATGAGGTCGGTGACCGCGGCCACCTTGACGTTGGGGTGGTTCTGGAAGCCGAACGCGGCGCCGAACTGACAGACGCCGTAGCCGGCAATGCCCACGCGGACTTTGCGATCCGAGATGGGCTTCCATGCCTTCCACCCCTCCGTGTCGGTACGAGCCTGCTCGAACCCTTGGATCTGCTTCTGCTGGCCCTGCGCCAGCGCGCGTAGACCCAACGCGGCCGCACCTGCACTCATCGCGATCCTCCCGACAAACGCTCGTCTGGTGAATTCCTGGCTCATCGCGTGCTCCTCTTCCGTCGAACCCTTACCCGCCCCATTGCGGCCGCTTCCCGTGCAGGGTGTTCTGGGTGCTCGTGTACCCGATACACCGGCAGATGTCAACGCTCCGCGCTACCTAAAAGCTCGACCTAGAGAAATTCCGGACTCGCGTATGAACCGGCTGCAACGCTTCCAAGCGTTCCTGCACTGCCAGGGCGCCTCGCAGAGCGCATGCAACCTGATGCAAGCAGCTCACTTCACGGCGCGAATCTTGCCGATCCACAGTGTGTTGTCCTGCTCAGGTCCCCCAAGAACCCCGGTAATATCCCCCAGCAGCAGCGTGGTTACCTGAGCAAAATCCAGCTTGGCTGAAGGATCCGCGCTATCCTGAGCCGGGGCAAAGTTGGATGCCGTTAGCGCCACATGCTGTTTTGTGCTGGACCCATCCAGATCCACGGAACTGTTGAACTTGATCCCGCCGGGCTGTTCCACCTGCACGAAGACTTTGGTAGGCTTTGCAGAGGCTACGTCAAACTCCAGTTGCTTCGTTCCGGCAAGGAGCCCGCGCTGAATGGGCTTAAGCACACCCCCGCCGGAGGTTGGGCCCGCATGGTAATCCACCTTCAATGACGGGCCACCGATGGGGCCACCATCCACACGCGCCAGCTTAGCGCCGCCAACACCAATCCACCCTACCTGGGGATGCACAAGCGTGTCTACGTCCACGGATGTAGCAGATGAACTGGACGCGGCAGGTACCGCTTGATCACTCACCGTGAAATCGCTGATGAGCAGCGTGTGCGCGCCTGGCTGATACGGAAACAGGGCCGATATCAGCGGGTTATCACCTGCCTGAGCGGCCATCTGGGCCAGATCCACAACCGCGATACCCATAACTTGGTCAAGATCCAGCTTGCCGTCGGGATCCTTGGGAGCGTCCTTGTCCTCGCTCAGCACAAAGTCGCCAGGTGCTAACACCACTTCCTGCCATGCACCCCCCGGAACCGAAAAGGCAGCCACATACCGGCCTCCGCCATTCTCCTGAACGGCAAAAGCGAGTGTTGTGCTATGATCTGCCTTCAACCAACACTTGAGGCTCTTCATTCGGGCGAGCTTGCCGTCTGGGGTAGGCAGGGCCAAAATGTTGAGTTCGCCCTTGGCGATGTTGTACGTAAACTTAAGGGCGCCCTTCCCACCCCGCACCTCGGCCGGGTCATGGGTTACGCTTACCTTTCCGCTTCCGGCAAATACCATCCAGCCCTCATCGCTCTCGGCAAACGTCTGTTGGATGATGGGCTGCGATTGTTGTACCTGGGCATAGATCGCATTAGGCGCCAACCCCAACGCGGAGGCCACAAACAGCGTGTGCATATGCCGTACCATGCGAGTACTCTCCTCTCTCGTTGTATGATGCCCCGGGAGGTATGGCAAGCACGTAGGTGAAGCTGCTTTCGGTTCGCTACCCACAGGGGCATCGGCTTGTCAAACAAACTACGGAACAAGGTGCGTGACGGTTGCATTCCTTGGAGAGCCGTTTCGCGGCCTGCTCTACCCTGTCCTTACTTGACACCCCGGGGCATGTGGTACGGCACTGAGGCCAAAGAGTTGCGCGGCCATGACACGTACCGTTCCCATGGGGACACCCCATCACGTAGCGTGGCATGGCCCAACCGGCCCCTGAAGTCCTAGCGGCTGCCGGCACCTAGCCGGGAGGCCATCCCAGGTGCCGACCGCCCAGAAGATGCATGTGCAGGTGCCGAACCTCCTGCCCGGCATCCTCACCTATATTCACCACGAGCCGATATCCCGACGCGGCTACCCCGGTTGCTTCGGCAGCTCGATTGGCAGCAACGAATAGGTGCCCTAATATGCCCTCATCTTGACTGCCATCTTCAGGGGTGAGGTGGCGCCGTGGAACCACCACCAAATGCACCGGTGACACCGGGTGGATATCATAAAAAGCAACCGCGTCGTCATCTTCGTATACGATCTGCGCCGGAACCGTTCCGGCTGCAATGCGGCAAAAGATACATTCAGCATCCATTCGAGCACCTCTCCAAATCAAGATCGGGCCAATAGTGCGGTAGCGTGCGGCCACGCGTGTGACGACGCGGCCCAGGCCGTTCGCCGCTGCCTAGATCCGTGCGCTACAGGACGGCTCAGACGTCCGCCTTGCCGGCCCAAGATGGAGGGTACCCCATCAATAAGGTTAGGAGGCGCCGGCCTCCCCACCGTTAGGAGGCGGTGCCGCGGCTGCCTTTCGGTCTGCCGCCTCTTTTGCGTGCTCTTCTAGGCGCTGGATCATAATTTCCCATTGCCGACGCATGGGGACGATTCCGCCGCCGCCCACCGCCACGATGAGCGAACCCGCTACCACCGCCAACAACGCATAGAAGAGCCCGTTGACAATGGGCTGAGCAATCTGAAGCTGATTGAGCGCAGCAAAAACGCCCACAACCACAATCGCCGCAGAAGACGCATCCGCCAGGAGGGGGCCGAAGGTGTAGGCGTCCAACGCAATGGCCACGATGTCTTTTACAACGGCTCCCACTGCGGCGGCGATCACAATAACAACCAGGGCCACAACGATGTTGGGTAGGAAGGCCACGATGGAATTCAGCAGATCACTGATGGGGTTGCGTCCGAAAGCTGCAAAGGCAAGCTGCAGAACGAACAACAGCAGGGCGTAGAAGATCAGTCTGCCGAGTACGTCCTCCACCTTGTAGCCTGTGCGCTCCAGAGCCCGGCGCAACCCGCCCCGTTCTATGAGCTTGTTGAATCCTAACCGCGCAAGCCCACCCACAATCACCTTGGCAATCAGCTTCGCCAAGAAATACCCGATCAGGAGAATGATCAGGAACGCAGCCACCTTAGGGCTGAAGGCGATAATGTTCTGCCAGGCCTGATCCAAACCTTGTCGAATGCTTTCCGCAGATCCTCCCATGTCTTGATCCCTCCGGGATGGACGTACTCCATCCCAATGCACGCTCCGGCGCCACTTGATCCGGACCATCTATGTAGAAACGGACGCTATTTGGGCGCGGCCGTACCGAAGAAGCTCAGAGCGAGTTGGTTAAACTTATGCGGCTCTTCTTCGTGCGGTGCGAGGGCACTGTGATCGAACACTGCGAGTTGCGCGTTTCGGTTGAGAGACACCAGCAACTCGCCATCAGATAGCGGAGGCGCTAACGCGGCGCGACCCCATACCACAAGGCTCGGGCGCCGCAACTTTTGCCAAGTGTTGCGCAATTCCACGTTCTGTAAACCTGCAGCCCGAGAGCGTTCCACCGCCTCGGCATGTTCACGATGGCTCACCCAATAGCGCACATCCACGGCATGGGGACCTGCATGGGCGTTATCCACGTAAACGTCGTTCTGCAGGTGCTCTAGGATTGCGTATCGCGATGTGGAGCTACCGTAGAGTGCCGATGCCAGGCCGGGCATGTGGCGGATCAAGAAGCCGGCGCCCCCCAGCGTTCCGGGTTGGTGGCTGCTAATTCCCCCAGGGGTGATCAGAATGAGCTTGGCCAACAACGCAGGGGTTCGGACGGCAACGTGCACGAGGTACGACGCGCTCTGCAAGCATCCGGCAGCGAATGCTCTTGGACCTGCCAGGAGTCTTAGAAAGTCCGTCAAGAATGTGATATACAGCTCCGCGGTATACGGCCGCGGTCGAATATCCGAGAGGCCATAGCCGGGCAGATCTACCGCGTACACGGTGTACACCGACCCGAGGGCTTCCATATTCCGGCGCCACTCAATGCACGATGCACCTATATCTGGGGCGTGCACAAGAACAACCGGCGGGCCGAACCCGATGCACCGGTAATGGATACGCTCGCCCTGCCATCGGAACGTTGCCGAGCTGCCGGGCATCCCCTCGAGAAAGCTCTCACCCGATGGCTCGCGTTCACGTTCTTGTTTGCTTAAACCTGTGTCCATATGCTGGACCATAAGGTCGTACCAAGGAATGGTGCCCCCTGGCTATAACGAGCGAAGCACCCCGCAATTCAGCGGGCGCTTGCCAGCATTATAGCGAACCTAGCAGCGATCGTCAATGACGCGCTACGCGCCTTAATCCGTGCATTGCACATCGCAAAAAACATCCCATGATGAAAAGCCGATGAGCCCCTTCTCATTGCCATTCCGCTCATCCCGCAGATAAGCATGGCTTGATAGCGAGTGTCCGCAAAGCACGTTCTTATGGCGCCGCAAGCCCGCACAGCGGCCGATGCGCTCTCTTGCATACACCACGCCGGTGCGCTATACTGCCATCTGTGTAACGAAAGACCGTGCCAACGTTTGCCCTGGAGGAAATCCTATGCCTGCATCCGTTTCCCAAGCGCTACCCCGTACCATGCGTGCAGTGCGATGCGTGGGCCCGGAGGATTATCGCCTGGAAGAAGTGCCCGTCCCCCAGCCGGGGCCCCAGGAGGTCCTTATCCGTGTGGACGCATGCGGCATCTGCGCTTCGGATGTGAAGTGCTTCATCGGCGCACCGCTCTTCTGGGGAGACGAACATCGCCCTCCATATGTTCAAGCCCCGGTCACGCCCGGGCACGAGTTCATCGGCACCGTTGTGGCCCTTGGAGAGGGTGCCTCCGAGAAGCATGGTCTGCAGATCGGCGATCGCGCCATTTCAGAGCAGATTGTGCCGTGTGGCTCCTGCGCGTATTGCCGCCGAGGGCTCTATTGGCTCTGCGCCGTTAACGACATCTACGGTTTCCATCAGGCAACCCAGGGGGGAATGGCAGAATACATGCTCTTCCCGGCCAGAGCCCTCAACTACAAAGTTCCCCAAGACATTCCCGTGACGACGGCGGCCCTCATCGAACCCCTCGCCTGTTCGATGCACGCGGTGGAACGGGCGCGCATCGAACTCGGAGACACAGTAGTGATCGCCGGCGCCGGCACATTGGGCCTGGGCATGGTTGCTGCAGCGCACCTTAAGAACCCAGGTACGCTCATCGTGATAGATCGGTACGATGAACGCCTAAAGGTGGCCCATCGTCTTGGTGCAGACGTGCTGATGAACCCGGACCGAGACGATGTTGTAGCCACAGTGCGACAGATGACCTCCGGCATCGGGTGTGACGTATACATCGAAGCAACCGGTCATCCCGATGCCGTCAACCAAGGGCTCCATATGATCCGCAAAGCAGGAACCTTTGTGGAATTCTCCGTGATGGCGCGGGAAACGTGCACGGATTGGACCATTATTGGAGACAGCAAAGAACTCAACATTTACGGGGCGCACCTGGGGCCGGGCTGCTATCCAAAGGTGATCGAATACCTTCATCGTGGCCGGCTCCCGGTGGAGGGAATCGTGACCCACGTGCTCCCTTTGGAGCGCTACCTGGAAGGTTTTCACCTTGTGCATGATGGACGGCAATCCATTAAGGTGCTCCTGAAACCGTAAGTTCTTCACATCTTCGGTGCGGTCCGAACGCGTGCGAGAAGATCAGCCGGTGAAGGAGCCTTAAGGAAATTGCTCATTCCCGTTTTGCGCACGGGCTACGGGATGCAAGTTCACCGTCAAGGAAGTTCCATTCTCGGTAAGGACTTCGGTCACACCGGGTCCTACTGGTAATTTTCCTATGGATCATTTTGACGTCATTGTAGTGGGCGCAGGTCCCGCGGGCTGCTCGGCAGCGGAAGCCTGTGCTCGGGCAGGAATGCGCACCGCCCTCATCGAGAGGCATCACCTCCCCAGGCACAAAACGTGCGGCGGCGGCATGCCCATGGTAATCGGGGAGATCCTCCACGGCCTCGTGCCCGAGGCCTTTGTGGAAGCTACCGTAACGCATATGCGCCATACCTGGTGCTTCGACGACCCGTACCTGGCACCAATCAATCCCCCGGAAGCCGATCGCCAGTTGGCCCTTTGGATGGTACAGCGCTCTGTGTTCGATTATGCCCTGGCACAGCGGGCGGCGAGTGCGGGTGCTCACTTAATGGACGGCGCCCCGGTGCGCACGATAGAGCGGGAGAATGGGCGGTTGGTCATCCATATCCAAAGCCCGACTGCGCGCGCACATACGCGGATCACTGCCGATTACCTAATTGGAGCCGACGGCGCCAACGGAATTACCGCTCGGTCCTCCGGCCTCCACACGCAGCGCCTGGTAGCCATTGCCGTCGAAGCGGAGATCCCTCATGACTGGCGATGCGTGAGCCACCCCCATCTCCAGCCCCACGTGATGCATCTAGAATACGGCATGGTGGATCGCGGCTACGCCTGGATCTTCCCCAAGGCAGATCACCTGAACGTGGGCGCAGGCATGTTTCACCCTTCAAGAAGATCGGCCGGTATTCCCGTGGCGAAGCTCCGTGACGTGGTATGCCGATACCTTTCCTCGTTAGGGGTATCCTGCCGGGAAGGGGAAATCCAATGGCACGCCCATCCGTTGCCTTTGTGGTCGGGGCGGCGGCGCCTAAACACGCGCGACGGGCGTGTCCTCTTGGTAGGAGACGCTGCCTGCCTCATCAATCCCTTGTTTGGGGACGGCATTCTGAATGCAATCAAGAGTGGCCTCATTGCGGCCCATTCCATCGTGTCTGGACAGGCCCATCGGTACACCCAAGCGATCAACGCGGAGTTCGCCGCGAACCTGGATGCGGCATACAAACTCGCGCACTTTTTCTATACATGGCCCCACGCGGTCTACCGATACGCCATATCCCGGCCCACGGCCACGCGTACGGCGGTGCGCCTCCTCTATGGCGAGACACCCTTCACCAATCTGGCTTCCAGGGCCATCCGGCGGCTTCGGAGGGCTGTTTCCGGAGGATAATGCGCCGCCTTCTCACTGCAATATCCGCCTAGGGCACCCAGTCGGCCACGAAAATGTTCGTTTCGTGGGGGGCCTTTCCGTTCCGATTGGACGCCCATACTAGTCTCCTTCCGTCCGGACTGAACATGGGAAACGCATCGAACTGCCCTCCGTACGTAACCCGCTCTAAACCGCTCCCGTCCACACGGATGAGGTAAAGCTCAAACTTGCGCCGCTGTGGGTCATCCATATTGGACGAAAAGATGATGTGTTCGCCATCCGGCGTGAAGTACGGCGCAAAGTTTGCTGCACCGTTATGCGTTACCTGGCGTGCATCTGAACCATCGGCTTTGGCGACCCAGATCTCCATCTTCGTAGGCCGCACAAGATGCTGCTTCAACAGGCGCACGTAATCCTCCCGCTCCTCTAGGGTCTGGGGATAGTACGCCCGCCATACGATGAAGCGGCTATCCGGCGAGAAATACGCTCCGCCATCGTATCCCAGCCGATGGGTAATCCTGCGGATGTGGCCGCCGTTAAGGTCCATCGTGTACAAATCCAAATCGCCGTCACGCGTGGACGTAAAGATGATCTTTTTGCCGTCAGGCGACACGGTGGCCTCGGCGTTGTACCCTGTTGCGATGCCCAACCCCACGCGCTTCGGCACCAAAGGTCTAAGGTGCGTGCCGTCGTCCCGCGCTCTGTAGATTGCATAATACGGATAGATGGGCCAAACATACCCTTGAGAACGATCGGGTTCCGGCAGGGGATCGGCACTGTACGCATGGGTAGAAGAGAAGATAATCTCCCGGTCGCCGGGAAGAAAGTACGCGCACGTGCATCGTCCGCGGCCGGTGGACACCATGTGCTTGCCCGATCCATCCGCATTCATGATGAAGATTTGATCGGCCTTTAGATCGCCTCCTCGCATTTGATAGATCAGGCGCTTTCCATCGTTGGACCAATACGCCTCGGCATTCTGCCCGCCGAACGTAAGCTGGCGAACATTGGCAAGATGGCGCTCCCGCGGATCTTTGAGGGCTTGAAGCTGCCCACCACCACCGGCTTGGCTCCAACCCACCACCAAGGCGAAAACAAGACCCCCCGTTATCAATCTCCCGCACTTCCCACGTGTCATGGAACGCATTCTATACACATCAGACGCCGTGCTCAATCAGCTTCTCCTCTTCGTGCTTTTGTTCGGGCGTAAGATCCCGCGGCGGCAGATTTCCCAGCACATCTGCCATGCCGGCGATTACCTCGAACAGGGCCATCATCTCCTTAACGGATCGCACTGTGGAAGCCCTTCGCCATGCAATCTGGGGCCCGTTCACGTACACTTCCACATCGTTCCAGCGAGCAAGCACACGCCGGATATTCTCCGGGATTAACAGACGCACATGCTCTGGCGTGGAAACGACGAGGTAAAAGGCTCTGTCGAACGAGGGATCACCCGTTGGTACGGCATTCAACTCGTTGCGCGTAAGGAATTCCTCGAGGAGCGACTTGTGCCTAAGCCCTAGCACCACGTGGGCAGGGTTCCGGATGGAGAGCGCGCCCCGCGTGTGGTAATAAGGTGCGGCATCCTCGAAGCTTACGCCCTCCCCAAGGAAGGCGTTATACCCGCGGTACGCGCCGTGCACTACCATGGTACGTTTGCCTGGGGGAACCTGCAGCTTGCCCCCTAACGCTTCCGCCGCCTCTGCCCATGCCCTCCTGATGGCGCGCTGTTTTAGCCGCAGTATGGCAAACCCGCACGCTGCAAGTGCGAGCATTACCATCAAAACACCAATTGCAGGCGGAACTAGGGGATGCTCGCCCACGACACTGCCCTCCCCACCCGTTGCACACTGAACCCGCCAGGTGCAGCACGCTCCAGCCTCCGCCGAAACGCGGCCCACCCACGGGCGCGGAGGCGTTCGAGGATTATATCCGCCGCTACTGATAGGTGTCAACGCGCGAATCAGGGCATGCCGTGCCGCTACGGACACTTGGCCACGCGGTGCACGCCTCATTCCCAAGCCCATGGCCCCGAGGTGCTACAATGATAGCGTGCCCGGCGTTGACTCACTGTAGATTTCGTTCTGCGAGGAAGGAACCCAGAGATTGAACTCACGGCTTACCGCCTGGGTGGAAGAATGTGCCGCCCTCATGACACCCGACCGCATCCACTGGTGTGACGGCTCTGACGAAGAGTATCAGGGTCTCATTGAGGCAATGCTTGCCGATGGCCATCTCTTCGAGCTCAACCAGCGGGAATACCCAGGTTGTTACCTGCGCCGCACGGATCCCGGGGATGTGGCCAGGGTGGAAGATCGAACCTTCATCTGCTCCGAGCGCAAGGAAGATGCAGGACCCACGAACAACTGGATGGCCCCAGAGGAAGCAAAGGCTCGCCTACGCCCCGTCTTCCGCAATTGCATGAAAGGGCGTACCATGTTCGTAATCCCGTACATCATGGGCCCACCGGGATCGCCGTGGTCCAAGGTAGGGGTTCAGATCACCGACAGCCGGTACGTCACCGTGAATATGCGCATCATGACGCGTATGGGCAAGGTCGCCATGGAGAGGCTTGAGCGCGGTGCCGATTTCGTTCCCGGATTGCATTCCGTAGTAGATTTCGACCCGGTAGAACGGTACATCCTTCACTTTCCGGAAGAGCGCCTCATTTGGAGCATGAACACCGGCTACGGCGGCAATGCGCTTCTGGGCAAAAAATGCTTCGCATTGCGCATTGCCAGCGTCATGGCGCGTGACGAAGGCTGGATGGCGGAACACATGCTGATCTTGGGCTTGGAAGATCCCCAGGGCGAAGTCACGTATTTTGCCGCTGCCTTCCCAAGCGCATGTGGCAAAACGAACCTGGCAATGCTCGTTAGTCCCTTGGAACGCGCGGGATATCGCGTCCACACCGTAGGTGACGACATTGCGTGGCTGCGCATCGGCCCCGATGGCCGCCTATGGGCCATCAACCCCGAGGCAGGGTTCTTCGGCGTCGTGCCTGGGACCAACGAACAAACCAATCCGAACGCCATGGCCACCATTCGCCGCAATACGATCTATACGAACGTTGCCGTGTCTGACGATGGGATTCCTTGGTGGGAGGGAAAGGACACCTGCCCACCGGAACCTCTTACGGATTGGAAGGGCCGGCGTCCCTGGGACCGAAGCGAACCTGCAGCCCATCCCAACTCGCGCTTTACAGCCCCCGCCCGACAGTGCCCATCTATTTCGCCACACTGGGAGGATCCCCAGGGCGTGCCCATCTCGGGCATCATCTTCGGCGGACGGCGCTCTTATACGGTGCCCCTCGTTTACGAGGCTTTCAACTGGCAACATGGCGTCTTTGTCGGAGCGACCATGGCATCCCGCACAACATCGGCCGCTGAGGGCAAAACCAATGTCCTTCGCCATGACCCCATGGCCATGCTTCCCTTCTGTGGCTACAACATAGGCGACTATTTGCGCCACTGGCTAGAGATGGGCCGGCGCATCCCGCGCCCTCCCAAGATCTTCCACGTGAATTGGTTCCGGGTAGACCAATACGGTAAGTTTCTTTGGCCCGGGTATGGTGAGAATATCCGAGCGCTTATCTGGATGCGCGACCGCATAAAGGGCACGGCACCCGCCAAAGAGACGCCCATCGGATTCGTACCTACACCCGATGCCCTCCCGTTAGATGGCCTCACGATCAGCCCAGACGTGCTCCACAAGCTCCTTGCGGTCAATAAGGACGAGTGGCTGGCAGAAGTGCCCGATAGCGAGGCGTTCTTCCAAAAACTGGGGGAGCGGCTCCCGGGCGAACTCTGGTACGAGCTTCACGCCCTCCGCAAGCGCCTGGAAGGTTCACCTTGATGGCCAATATCTTCGACTTCGGTTTTCCCATAAATCCGAAGAGCCCGTGGGAGAGAAACACCTGGCGTGCACATGTTGTTGCCATGAGGCCACGACGCCTATCGGTGCGTCAACTCCGCTTGCCGGGAGAGACGTCTCGACGGCCGGTATGGGCTTCGGGGTAGAATGAAGCCACCCCACCGCCTAGGAGCTTCGCTGCGTGAAGTACACCGCGCCACCCTATATGCACGACGTGCTGCCTTTCCCTCCGCCGGCAGAGCCGTGGCTGCACACCGCAAAGTGGCGGGCGGTTGAGCGTATCTTCCGTGACACGTGCCGCCTCTACGGGTACCGTGAAATCCGTACCCCTGTAATGGAACCTACGGAGCTGTTCACCCGGAGCATCGGCGCGGGCACAGACATCGTCTCCAAGGAGATGTTCACATTTGTAGATCGGGGTGGGCGCTCCATGACACTTCGCCCCGAGGGTACTGCTCCGGCGCTTCGAGCGTATGTAGAGCACAAGATGTACGGTATTGCCACCCCGATGAAGCTCTACTACATCGAAACGATCTACCGGTACGAACGCGGCCAGAAAGGTCGTTACCGCGAACACCAACAGACCGGTGTGGAGGCATTGGGTTCCGACGCGCCGGCGATGGACGCGGAAGTGATTTCCCTCGCCATGGAGTTTTACCGAAGATTGGGCCTCACATCGGCGGAATTGCGCATCAACTCCTTGGGCTGCGCATCCTGCCGCCCTCGCTACCGGGAGGCCCTCATCGAATATGCCCGACCTCGGCTCGCACAAATGAGCCAAGAAAACCGTGTGCGCTTCGAGGTAAACCCTCTGCGGATGCTGGACAGCAAGGACGAGGGCGACCGCCAGGTCCTTGCAGGCGCCCCACGGTTGCTCGAGTACTTATGCGACGCCTGCCGGGACCATTTCGCCACGCTGCGGGGGATGTTGGAGGGATTGGGCATCCGCTATACTCTTGACCCCCACCTCGTGAGGGGCTTCGATTACTACACGCGTACGGCATTCGAGATCGTGAGCGAAGGGCTCGGAGCACAAAACAGTATCGGTGGGGGCGGGCGGTACGATGGGCTTGTGGAGGAAATAGGAGGTCCCCCTATCCCGGGCATCGGCTTCGGCATAGGCACGGAACGCTGCCTGTTGGCGTTAGAGCAACTGGGTCTGCCCATCCCGGAAGAAAACGAAGCCCCCGATGTTTTCCTGGTGTGCCTGGGCCAACAGGCTGTGGACACAGCAGTGCGCATTGCCCAGGATCTGCGGCGCGGAGGCATCGCGGTGGAAATGGACTACCAAGCGCGGAGCCTTAAAGCGCAAATGAGAGCCGCGGACCGGGCCGGTGCCCGCTATGCTGTGATCCTTGCGGACGAGGAACTTGCACAATCGTGCGCGGCGGTGAAACCTTTGCGGGATGGCGGTGAACAGCGCAACGTCCCGCTCGCCGATTTGGTGGAGCATCTGCGTTCGGGCTAGTTTTGCATAACACGAGGAGGGATATCGCGCTTGGCTTCATGGCAGCGAACGGAATATTGCGGAACTTTGCGCACCGACCACATCGGCCGAACGGTTACCCTAAACGGCTGGGTGAACAGCGTTCGAGACCACGGCGATTTGGTCTTCATTGATCTACGTGACCGCACCGGCCTTATACAAACCCGAGCGGACGTGGGCGAGAGCGGCACCGAGATTGTGGAGCTGGCTTCCTCTGTACGGCCGGAATATGTCCTTTCCATCACGGGCGAGGTACGTAGGCGCGCTCCCGGCAATGAGAATCCCAAGCTCGCCACAGGCGAAGTAGAGGTCGAAATTAGGCATCTGGAAGTTCTGAATACATGCAAGCAACCCCTGCCGTTTCCCCTAAGCGACGAGGCCCAAATGGCCCAAGTCAATGAGGAACTGCGGGTGAAATATCGGTACTTGGACCTTCGTCGGCCACGCATGCAGCAGATGCTTCAGATTCGCCACGACGTAGTGACCGTTATGCGCGAGTATCTGAACCGGCATGGCTTCCTGGAGATCGAAACGCCCATACTTACCAAGTCCACGCCTGAAGGAGCGCGTGATTACTTAGTGCCGTACCGCCTAACGCCAGGGCTCTTCTACGCCCTTCCGCAATCCCCACAGCAATACAAGCAGTTGCTGATGGTGGGCGGGTGCGAACGCTACTACCAAATCGCAAAATGCTTCCGCGACGAAGCACAGCGCGCAGATCGCCAGCCGGAATTCACACAACTGGACATGGAGATGTCCTTTGTGACCCAGGAGGACGTCCTCGAGCTCACAGAAGGCCTCTTTGTGGAGCTTGTGGAACGCCTTTCCAACAAGAAGCTGGGAGCGCGCCCATTTTCGCGTCTTACATATGACGAAGCCCTCCGCCGTTTTGGAACCGACAAGCCCGATCTTCGTTTCGGGTTGGAACTGGTAGACGTGGGGAGTGCCCTGGCCGGCACGCGCTTCGGCGTCTTTCGCGACGCGCTGGATCATGGTGGCCAGGTGAAGGCTTTGCGCTATCCTGGAGGTGCGGCTCTCTCGCGTAAGGAGATTGACGACCTCGGCTCCTTAGCCCGCGAGTTTGGAGCCCGCGGTATGGCCTACGTAATGGGCGATCCCGCGCATCCTCGCGGCCCGGTAGCCAAGTACCTTGAACCCCACGAACTGGCCGCTATCCTCACAGCCACGGAAGCCCAGCCCCAGGATTTGATCCTTTTCATGGCAGGTGAAGCGAGCCGCGTAGCCGCTGTTTTGGGGCGGCTGCGCACGGAAATAGGCCGGCGCCTGAACCTAGCAGACCCAGACGTGCTCCATTTTTGCTGGATCACCGACTTTCCTCTCGTGGAATGGAACGAGGAAGAAGGAAGATGGGATGCCGTCCACCATCCCTTTACCATGCCCCATCCCGAGGATCTTCCGTTCCTAGACACGGATCCTGCCCGTGTGCGAGCGCTCTGCTACGACCTTGTGTACAACGGCATTGAAGGCGCGTCCGGTTCTATCCGCATCCATCGGCGAGACATTCAGGAAAAGGTCTTTCAACTGCTTCGCATCCCTCCGGAAGAGCAAGAGGCGCGCTTCGGCCACATGTTGGAAGCATTTCAGTACGGAGCCCCACCCCACGGCGGGATTGCCCCGGGAATTGATCGGCTGGTGGCCACGCTGCTGGATGTGCCCAACCTCAACATTCGTGAGGTAATGGCGTTTCCCAAGATGGGAGGAGGCGCAGATCCTATGATGGGTGCCCCCTCGCCGGTGTCCGCCCAGCAATTGCAGGAATTGCATCTGCGCGTGGTTGATGAGGGATAAGCGGATTGCCGTTGAAACCGCCGGAGAGGATTGGCAGAACGCAAGAGGGCACAGTTCCGCACCACAGAGTGTTGCCCGTGGCGTCACCTTGCTTGCGCATGGGGCATATGGTACAATGTCGCACCGATCGCGCCCCAACCGGAATCGTCCATGTTCACCCCTTCTAGGCAGCAGTTCCTGGCAATGGCGAAGCCGGGAGATCTCATCCCCGTGTACCGCGAGATCCTCGCCGATCGCATCACCCCCGTGTCCGCCTTCGAACGGATTGCAGCCCGCCCGGGCTCGTTCCTTCTGGAGAGTGTGGAGGGCGGCGAGCGGCTGGCCAGGTACTCGTTCCTGGGCAGCGATCCTTACCTTATCCTTCGCTGCACGGAACAAGTTGCTACCATCACCGAAGGCGAGCACACGTCAACCGTCTCAATCCCACCGGGTAAAGACGCGCTCCACCTGATTAGCGAGCTTCTTTCTCGTTACCGGTTCCTCGCCACCCCGGGACTTCCCCGTTTCTGCGGTGGTGCTGTAGGCTACCTCGCGTACGATATGGTGCGGCACTTCGAGAAGCTGCCTCAAATTGCAGCAAATGACCTTAACGTGCCCGACGCGTGCTTCCTTTTTACGGACACTCTGCTCATCTTCGATCATGTACGGCATCGGGTAAAAGTCCTAGGAGCGGCCCGCGTGAATGAGGACGCGGCAGCCGCCTACGATCGTGTTACAGACCGCATTGAGGCGCTCATTGCTCGTCTTAGGGCCCCCGTAGGCATCACGCCACCGCGCCGGCAGAATGGCCACCTTCAAATCCAATCCAATATGGACCAGCCAACGTACGAAGCGGCAGTCCGCAAATGCAAGGACTACATCATGGCCGGCGATGCCTTCCAGATTGTGCCTTCCTTGCGCCTCTCCTTCCCCTTGGACGTACATCCGTTCGAGGTGTACCGAGCAATACGCTCACTCAACCCCTCTCCCTACATGTATTACATAGACCTTGGGGACCAACAGGTAGTCGGCACGTCTCCGGAGATCCTCGTTACAGCGGAAAAGGGTCGTGCGCGCGTGCGTCCCATCGCGGGCACCCGCCCTCGCGGGGGAACCGACGAGGAAGACGCGCGGCTGGCCGCAGAACTCCTCGCCGACGAGAAGGAACGCGCCGAACATATCATGTTGGTGGACTTGGGACGTAACGACCTCGGGCGGGTATGCGAGTATGGTTCCGTAAGCGTGGATGAGCTGATGGTGGTGGAGCGCTATTCCCACGTGATGCACATTGTGTCGAACGTAACCGGACGCATTGCTCCCGGCAAGGATGTCTACGACGTTACCCGCGCTTGCTTCCCGGCGGGCACTCTAACCGGCGCCCCGAAGGTTCGAGCCATGGAGATCATTGAAGAACTGGAACCTACGCGCCGGGGCCTGTACGGAGGGGCCGTGGGGTACTACAGCTTTAGCGGTGATATGGACTTTGCCATCGCAATCCGTACGATGCTGGTGCAACACGGAACCGGATTTGTGCAGGCCGGCGCGGGAGTTGTGGCGGATTCCGTACCCGAGGCAGAATATCGGGAATGCATGAACAAGGCACGAGCGCTCATCACTGCCGTTGAGATGGCACGCCAAGGTCTCGAGTAATGTAGCTACGCCACCCTACGAGGTGTATGCACGATGTTCCACATAACGCCCCAACTGGTAGTCGCCAATCTCCAACGGTCTATCGAGTTCTACACGGCCCACTTCGGCTTCGTTGTAACGCACCGAGATCCTCCAGACGATCCGGAGTTTGTAGCTCTGGAACGCGAAGAAAACAACCTTTTCCTTGTTTCCGCGGCATCACGCACCGACGCGCGAGCGGATGCGCTTCGGAAGGCTCCGTGGGGGGTGGGTGTTCGCCTCTACTTTGAGGTAGACGATGCGGCCGTTATGTACCGGCACATCAAAGACGCCGGCATTCCCATTGTGCGCGACCTCGCCGTGAATGAAGATGAAAACTACATGGAGTTCCTCATATCGGATCCCGACGGCTACGAAATCGGGATCTACTCCTAAGGCGCGTGCTTCCTCCTACGGATCTGGTTCCGTGCACAACCTTGCCGCGGGCTCACTCGGGTCTACCGACCTATCCGCAAAGGTTCTCAGTAGATCGTCAACCCGCGCAAGCGAACCACAAACCAAGCATACGAAGGGACTGCGCACGCCGGGCTGCTGCCACGCGGCGCAGGCGAGGCATGTGAGTAGTTGCCGCAAAGGCCAGGACGATGATGATATACTAAAATGAGCTCGGGTGCCCCGCAGTTTATGTGGGTCCCGCCTCGCACAAAAGCACCGAATTCCCGGTAACCGCGCTTCACGGGGAGCAGATTACGTACGGGTAGCCCGGCGCTCGTTTCGTTGCGGCATCTTGCATGCCGGGGACAGGATTGCCTGGAGAAGTGCACCACTTGCGTGACCTCAACGCGGAACTCAGCATCCCACGCACAGGCCCGGCATGCAATACCGATCGGCCGGTACGGCGCATCGCGATTATAGGATCACCTGGAGCAGGCAAATCCACATTAGCCCGCCGGCTCGGGGAAGCCATCAACCTCCCCGTTTACCATCTGGACGCTCTCTACTGGAAGCCGGGATGGAAGCACCCCGACGCACAGGAATGGTTCGCTCGCCTAAATGAACTCATCGCCCGCCCGGAATGGATCATGGACGGCAACTATGACGACACGCAGGTATTGCGCCTGGTTGCGGCAGATGGCGTGATCTATCTGGATTACCCGCGGAGGCTCTGCGTAGTGCGCGCTCTAATGCGCATGAGCACACGATTTGGCCGCGTACGCCCGGATATGGCACCGGGATGCCCCGAATACCTGGACCTTCGGTTCTTGGCATACGTATGGCGTTTTCATAAGATCTATGGCCCGCGCATTCGGGCACGCTTGGCAGATTACTGCTCCGGAAAGCGGGTGCTAGTGCTTCATCATCCGTCAGAGGCGGAGCGTTTCGTGCGCGATGCGGCAGCGGCAGGCGCTTGGCCTGAACCAAGGGAGGCGGCAAGATGATCCTCGTAATAGATAACTACGACAGCTTCACCTACAACCTGGTCCAGTACCTAGGCGAAATGGGGCAAGATCTCGTCGTGCGGCGCAACGACGCCATCACGTTGGAGGAGGTGGAAGCACTCCATCCGCAACGCATCCTCATATCACCGGGACCATGCACGCCGGAACAGGCCGGCATTAGCATTCCCATCATCCGGCATTTCGCCGGGCGCGTTCCTATTCTGGGCGTATGCCTAGGCCACCAGGCCATCGGCCAGGCATTCGGGGGAGAGGTCGTGCGCAATTACCGTGTCCTACATGGCAAGACTTCCCAGATCCATCATGACGGCCGGACCATCTATCGAAACGTTCCCAACCCCTTCCCTGCTACACGGTATCATTCCCTGGTAATCCGCCGTGAGACAATGCCTTCCGTGCTCCAAATCACCGCAGAGACGCCTGAAGGTGAGGTCATGGGAGTACGGCACCGGGAATTCCCTATAGAGGGGGTGCAGTTCCACCCTGAGAGCGTGATGACGCCCCATGGAAAGACGCTCTTACGCAATTGGCTCGAGGAGTAGCCTGGCGGTGCCTCCGCCCGGCACCGCCAGGCAAGTGGGAGCCGTGACTTCGTCGGCAAGGCTCTTTCCCTCACATACGGGCCTCGGACGTTTTTGTGTGGTATCCTTCTTTTGCCCGTGCCGCCTTGCAATGGTGTTTACGTTGGAATTGGTGGATACCAAGGAGATCGCCTCTGGACTATTGCCGGCCTGAATGGACCCCGCTTGCATAAGGAGCCGTGGGGTATTCCTCACGGCCGGAAAGCGAAGCCAAAGCCCGGGTGGAACCTGAATTCCCAACTAGATGACCGCATCCTCCCGCAACGGGGTGTAGCCTAACAACGCCATGAGCAGCTTTCCTATTGAACACAAGATTGATTTCCCTCAATGCGAGCGCCTGGAGCGACTCCGGTCCCAGATGCGAGCCATGGGATGCTCTTTGGCCGTCATTGCGCCCACAGATCAGATGCGCTACCTCATCGGTTGGGCCGAGCCGGCCCACGAACGTTTTCTAGCGCTCTTAGTTCCGGTGGATGGTATGGCCAGGCTCGTAGTACCGGCCCTCAATTACGAAGATGCTCGAGGCGCCCGCTTATGCGTTTCGGACATTCAGGGTTGGGACGATGCTACCGGATGGGAACCGTTGGTTATCGAGGTTCTTCAACGCATTCGTCCGGGGGACAGCGTTGCCGTAGACGACGAGCTTCCCTCAGGGCACCTTATCCGCCTGCAACGCCTGGCGCCCGGTTTGGAATGGCGTCCGCTTGCTCCCGTGATCAGCCCCCTGCGCGAAGTTAAAACCGCTCAAGAGATCGAGAAGCTTCAACTCTCGGCACGCGCCACGGATGGGGTCTGCTCGGCAGCATTGCGAGATCTGCAAACGGGGATGACGGAACTGGAACTCCAAGAAGAAATCCGCCGGGCGTACCAGCAGCGGGGTGTGGAGCCCGGCTTCGCCATCGTTTGCTTCGGTCCTAATAGCGCCCTCCCTCATCACAGAAGCGGCTCGAAACGCCTTGCAGAAGGTGATCTCGTGTTGCTGGATATCGGGTGCATCCGGGAGGGATACTGGTCCGATATCACCCGCACAGCAGCCTTCGGCGAAGTGGACCCCGAAGCTGCGCGAATATACCGAATTGTCCGCGAGGCATATCAAGCCGCCCTCGAGGCGGTTAGGCCGGGCGTGCCTTGTGAGGATATAGATGCCGCCGCCCGGCGCGTCATCGAGCGGGCGGGCTACGGAGCCCTGTTTGTGCACCGAACGGGCCACGGCATCGGCATGTCGGGCCATGAGGCGCCCTTCATAGTAAAGGGAAACCGGGAAGAGCTGAAAGAAGGAATGGTGTTCAGCATCGAGCCCGGGGTATATCTGCCCGGACGCTTCGGCATCCGCGTGGAGAACATCGTAGCCGTGGGTCCTGCCGGCGCTGTGAGTTTGAACGCGGATCCTCCCGCAGAGCTACCCGTCGTGGAGCCGATTTAGGGCTCTACGCATATAAATAGGGTATGTGACCTACGCACAGGGGAGAGTGTGGGCCATGATCCAAGACGCATTACGCAGGATAACAGACGGAGAGGATCTTACGCAAGACGAAGCCGTTACCGTGATGACGGAGGTTGTGGAGGGCCAGGCCACGCCCATCCAAATTGGAGGGCTCCTCGCCGGCTTGCGTACTAAGCGAGAAGCGGTAGATGAGATCGCCGGTTTTGCTCGGGTTATGCGCGAGCGTGCCGTGCGGGTGTACCCACGGAAGCGCCCGCTTCTGGACACGTGCGGTACGGGTGGGGACACGTGCGACACCTTCAACATCTCTACTGCTGCAGCCTTTGTGATCGCCGCTTCGGGCATCGCTGTCGCCAAACACGGGAACCGGGCGGTGTCTAGCCGATGCGGCAGCGCAGATGTCCTGGCGGCTCTTGGGGTGGAGCTAACCCTCACGCCCGAGCAGATCGCCGAATGCATAGACACAGTCGGCGTGGGCTTCATGTTCGCCCCGCACCACCACCCCGCCATGGCAGCAGTAGCCCAGCCGAGGAAGGAATTGGGCATCCGAACCGTGTTCAATATCCTCGGCCCGCTGGTAAACCCGGCAGGGGCGAACCGCCAGCTCGTAGGAGTGTTCGATCCAGACTTGTGCCCCAAGGTTGCGGAAGTCCTTGGAATTCTCGGCTGCGAGCGCGCCATGGTAGTGCACGGCATGAACGGCTTGGACGAGATCTCTACGGTGGGGCCTACGCGCATAAGCCATCTGCAACACGGCCGAGTAAGTACAGAAACGCGCATTCCATCCGAGATGTTCCTGGTGCCTGCCACCGAAGAAGAGATTGCCGGAGGTTCCTCCCCCGAAGAGAACGCCCAGATCATTCTCTCCGTGCTGCAAGGGGAAGCCGGACCGCGCCGGGACATCGTGTCCGTGAATGCAGCAGCCGGACTAATCTTAGGGGGTATGGCAGAGGGCTGGCGAGATGGAGTGTCGTTGGCGCATCGTATGATTGACACAGGCAGGGCCTACCGGGTACTTCAGCAGTTGATCGAATTCACGCAACGGTGCGCTGAACAGGGCTGATCTCCACGCGCGGACGGCGCTCGTTCTACCGCCTGCGCAGCCGCATCTCCCTCCAGTACTCGCGATATCCGTTGGTTTGAGGTGGAGTATGAGCGTGTTATCCGAAATTCTGGCGGCAAAGCGAACCGAAGTGGACTGCGCTCGTCGCCGCGTTCCCGAGGCAGAACTCCAACGGAAAATCGCCGATTTGCCGCCCGCGAAGGACTTCGTGGGAGCGCTGCGCGCAGCGCCTCCCCCAGCCCTCATCGCAGAAGTGAAGAAGGCTTCGCCATCCAAAGGTGTCATTCGACAGGACTTCAACCCGGTTGAAATCGCCCGCATCTATGCAGAGGGCGGCGCAGCCTGCATATCGGTCCTCACGGACGAACCCTACTTCGAGGGCCATCTTAACTACCTGCGCGCCATCCGGGACACTGTGGCGCAGCCGCTCCTGCGCAAGGACTTCATCATTGACGAGTACCAGCTTTTGGAATCCCGAGCAGCCGGAGCAGACGCCATCCTCTTGATTGCAGCGGCGCTTCCCATCCACCAAATGAAGCGGCTGCTGGAAGGCGCGGCGTCCCTGGGTATGGCATCCATCGTGGAAGTACACAACGCAGAGGAGCTAGACGAAGCCCTCTCCGTCCAGGCCCGCATCATCGGCATCAACAATCGGAACCTGCACCAGTTCCGCACCACATTACGTACCACACTCGACCTCATGCCACGGATCCCACCCGGCCACATCGTGGTGAGCGAATCCGGCATAAACTTCCGTGCGGACGTTGAGCGCCTGGCCGCCGCGGGCGTGCATGCCGTCCTCGTGGGAGAAGCCCTTATGCGTGAAGCGGACATTGGTGCCAAGTTGGCGGAATTGCTAGGCGTAGCTAAGGCTCATTGATGACGCGTGTGAAGATCTGCGGCATCACTCGCCCAGAAGATGCCCAGGCAGCCATAGCACTGGGGGCACACGCTCTCGGGTTCATCTTCGTGCCCTCCTCCCCACGTTATGTGGGGGAAGGAGATGCGGCGGAACGCATTCTAGAAACGCTGCCGCCATTCGTCGAAACAGTGTTCGTTTGCCGTAGCCTCGCGGATTATCGAGCGCACCCAGTCGGCCGCCTCTTCAGCGCCGTGCAAGTGTATGAGCTGCCCGATGGAAGCGAGCTGCCGCCGGGCGTGCGCCTCATCGCGGCGATCCGCGTCCCCAACCAGCCTTATCTGGACCTGCCATCCCGCCGGCTGGACCGGGCACGCGCAGTTCTGCTGGATGCATATCACCCTGGAGCGCTCGGCGGCACAGGCCAAACCTTCGATTGGCGGCACGCGCAGGAGGCCAAGAAACAGCTTGCCCTGCCGCTGATCCTCGCGGGAGGATTGACTCCCGAAAACGTGGGGGACGCCGTACGGGCGGTTCGCCCTTTCGCCGTGGATGTGTCCTCCGGTGTGGAAGCTGCGCCTGGCCAGAAGGATATCCGGCGAATGGAGGCCTTTTTCGAGGCAGTGCGCCGCGCCGATGCAGACGAGGAATAGACGGGATTACCCGGTGTGCGTCACGTGCCGGCGCCCGCATCACGGTCCCGTCCCGTCGAGCAGTGGGAATTGAGGAGGCGAGTCATGACGCGCTCATCCCTGACGTTCTTAGCCGCAATAGGCACTCTTGGAGCAATCGTCCTGCTCGTTGTTGTGGTGCCCGGCCGCACTACGGAGATCCAAAAGCGCGGAGTAAAAGCAGAAGGCCAAATCCTCTACAAAGACAGCCGAGTAATCGAAGGAAGGCCGGTTTATGTGGTGCGCTTTGTGTACGCAGATAACCAGCGCAAGAACCACGATGTAGAGAACCAGATGGCCTCGGCCGGAGATTGGGAGCACCTGAAACCCAATCAATATGTGCCCGTGTATTACCTGCCAGATCGGCCGGATGTGGCATTCCTCCCTGGAGCCATCGGAATGGTTGCCCCCCACTCCCGCGCCCTTACCTTCGTAGGCTGGTCGGCGCTCCTTGGCTCGATTGCCCTGTGGTACCTCGCATTCAAGGCACCAAAGAACCAAAAGCCTCCGACGCCCAACGGCCCCACAACCACGCGGCGCAACGCATAAGGGGTTTGCACGGGTGCCCTGCGCGAACTCCGGCAAGGGCAATGCTCTTGCAGATGCCCGCTAGCACAGCACACACAGGGTACCATTATGCAATGAGCGGACACGGCGGTGTCGCCCCGTGCACCGTCACTATGCCAGAGAGATTGCCTTGCAGCAGCCTAATACGAGCCTGCCAGATGCCTTGGGTCACTTCGGCCCATATGGAGGACGCTTCGTTCCCGAAACGCTTGTTCCTGCGCTGGATGAGCTGGCCCAGGAATACGACCGCGCCCGGAAGGATCCCGCCTTTCAGGCGGAACTTGCATCGTATCTGCGCGATTATGTGGGGAGACCTACCCCCCTCTATTTCGCGGAACGCCTCACGCAGGAATTAGGTGGCCCAAAGGTCTACATCAAGCGTGAGGACCTCTGTCACACCGGCGCGCACAAGATCAACAACAGCCTTGGTCAAGTGCTCTTGGCCCGGCGCATGGGCAAGCCCCGCATCATCGCCGAGACCGGAGCTGGTCAACATGGTGTAGCCACGGCCACTGCAGCAGCCCGTTTCGGGCTGGAATGCCACGTGTATATGGGCGAAGAAGACATCGAGCGCCAACGCCTCAACGTCTTCCGAATGGAACTCCTTGGTGCCACCGTGATCCCAGTTCGGGCGGGCTCGCGCACCCTGAAGGATGCAACCAGTGAGGCTATCCGAGATTGGGTAACCAACGTTCGCAATACGCACTACGTGATCGGCTCCGTCGTGGGCCCGCATCCTTACCCTGCCATCGTGCGTGACTTTCAAAGTGTCATCGGCCGAGAGGCGCGGGAGCAGATCCTTCAACGGGAAGGGCACCTCCCCACGGCGATCTTCGCCTGCGTAGGTGGCGGCTCTAATTCTATGGGGATCTTCTATCCCTTTCTCCAGGACGAGGAAGTCCAACTTATCGGCGTGGAGGCTGCGGGAAAGGGTCTGAACAGCGGCGAACATTGTGCCACGCTCACTGCCGGTACGCCGGGCGTTTTGCATGGAAGCAAGAGTTACCTGCTGCAGACAGACGACGGGCAAATCGCCTCCACCCATTCCATCTCGGCCGGCCTTGATTACCCCGGCGTGGGACCCGAGCACGCCTATCTCAGAGACACGGGCCGAGCCCGCTATTATGCGGTCACCGATGATGAAGCCCTCGACGCCTTCGTGCGCGTGGCTCGGACCGAAGGCCTCATTGTGGCTTTAGAAGCTGCGCATGCCTTCGCACTCTTGTATCGCATGGCTTCACGCTTCAAGCCAACCGACACTGTGATTGTAAATTTAAGTGGTCGCGGGGATAAGGACGTGGCAACGATTGCTCGCCGCCTTGGGTTCGAGCATCGCGGAGAAGGGTGAGGCCCCCGCAGCCGGAGCAAGAGAGCACCACCCGTCCATCGTGTAGGCCAAAGATCCCGGGAGGACTTCCTAAAGATGACGCGCCTCAGCAGGCGGTTCGATTTACTGCGCCAACAAGGAGAACGGGCCCTCATCACCTATGTTATGGCCGGCGATCCCTCGCCGGAGGCTACGGTGGAGATCGTGAAGGCGCTCGATGCAGCAGGAGCAGACGCAGTGGAGCTGGGCATCCCGTTTAGCGATCCCCTTGCCGATGGCCCGCTCATTCAAGAAGCCGGCCTCCGGGCTCTGAAGCAGGGTATGACGGTGGCGCGCACGCTCCATCTGATTGGCAGCATTCGGCAAACGTGCCAGATACCTATCATTGTCATGACCTACTTCAACCCTGTGCTGCACTACGGACTGGAGCGCTTCGCAACCGATGCCGCGTCGTTCGGAGCCGACGCCGTCATTCAAACGGATCTCATACCCGAGGAGGCGGGCGATTGGGTGCGAATCGCACGAAACGTGGGTCTGGACACAGTGTTCCTCGTGGCTCCAACGAGCACCGATGCCCGTATCGAAGCGGCCGCATCCCTTTCCACAGGATTTATCTACTGCGTGTCCCGAACGGGAGTAACCGGCGCCCGAGACACGTTGCCCACAGAACTTGGCGACCTCATTCGGCGGGTAAAGCGCCTCACACCCATACCGGTGTGTGTGGGCTTCGGTATCTCTACTCCCGAACATGTGCGGCAGGTGGTTCAGGATGCGGATGGTGCAGTGGTTGGCAGCGCCCTGGTGAAGCTCATCGCGGAGCACCGCGACGACCCAACGCTTTTCCACCGCGTAGCGGAATTCGCATCCGCTTTGAAGAACGCAACGCGCACTTGACCGACGGGCCGGGCATTCTCGCCGTAGCGCGCGTGTTCCGCACAATGTGGACCCCATTCTTCCCGTCCGGCACAGAGGCGAACCGCGCGGCTACAGCGGGCAGCGCCTCCCGCGCCTCTCCTTCATCATCAGGTATATTCTCCTGGAGGCCCGCCGTAAACGTGGGCCATATCGCGGAAAATGCCTCTCCACAGAGTACACGCCATCGTATTGCGCCGGATGGATTTGGGCGAAACGGATCGGGTGCTGCGCCTCCTCACACGGGAAGCCGGGCGCCTCAGCGCCATTGCGAAGGGTGCACGCAAACCCACGAGCCGCTTTGCAGGGGCAACGGAGCCCTTCACCCTATCTCACATGCTCCTGGCAACGGGCAAGACGTTCCAGATTGTGTCCCAATGCGAAGTGGAACACGCCTTTCCGACGCTACGCCAGGACCTAGAACGGATTGCCCGAGCAGCCTACTTGGCCGAGTTGGTGGAGCGGCTCACCGATGAACACGAGCCCCTTCCAGAACTCTTCGACCTTTTTACAGAGGCCTTGCGCATCCTAGAAGCTACCGCCTCGGGAATGGACTATGTGGTACACATGTTCGAATTGCAGCTCCTTTCCGAACGCGGTTACCAGCCCGAGGTGTTCCACTGCGTCCAGTGCGGAGTGCCGGCCACAGGGGCGGGCTTGGGCTTCAGCCCTAGCCTGGGAGGAGCGCTTTGCCGGCGGCATCGGCACGAAGCACCGGATGCCGTGCCGATCCGCGCCGACACGCTCCAATACATGGCAAAAATGTTGTCCCAGCCGCCTGCCGCAGCCCTGCATGCGGAGCTTCCGGTTGAGGCACTGCAGGACATGGCGAGGTCTCTACGGGCGTATATAGCGTGGCACACCGAACCCGGACTGCGGACGGCCGAATTCCTGGAAATGTTACGCAGCGCTCCCTAGTTGGCGGAGGTTTCCGCTTGCCCATTGTGTATCCTTCAGGCATCTGCCGGCGGGATATCCTACAACGCTTCGCCGGCTCCCGGCGCTCTATATTTGAACTATGGAACCACCTAAGATCACGGTCTTCTCCACGGCTCTCGTGTCCACCTGGGCCTTTGATCAAACACACCGCATCCTCTTCGACGCCGGGGACGGTGTGGCCGCATTACTGGATGCCCGCATCCAGCGTATACGCCGCGCTGCCCTCACACATGCGCATCGCGATCACTGTTCTGGGCTCATGCAGCTCTTGAATCTACGGGGAGGCGCAGGGGATTTCACCGTGTGCTATCCAGAAGCAAGCGGAGCTGCACGCGCGCTTGCGGCGTTCCTCTCGAACTTCGATGCCCGATCCACGGGCAAGGTACATTGGGCCCCGGTCGCTCCGGGAAGTATGGTGCCCATTGAACCGGATCGCCACTTTTTGCGCCCCTTCGCAACCGATCACTACCCACGGACGGATCCTCCCAGGGCTCTGAGCCTCGGCTATCAAATTGTGCGTTACGTGGACAAGCTCAAACCCGAGTTCCACAACCTGCCCCAAGAGGAACTGGACGCTCTGCGCCAACAGCACGGGCGTGAGTACATCACGCAAACGGTAGAAGACATTCTCGTGACCATCACAGGGGACACGCTCCCGATGCCCCCAGAATGCTACCGGGGCACGCGCGTGCTCATCCACGAATGCACATTTCTGGATGCACGTGAGCGTTCGGAAATGGAGGATCGCGGGCACCCACACTCCTGCCTGGATGAAGTTCTTGAGATCGCACGCGAGGCACGCGTAAGCTACCTCGGGCTCTACCACCTTTCCCGGCGGTATAACGACCACCACATCCTTAGCCGCGTCCGGGAACTTTGCAGCCGGATGCGGGTGCCGTGCCGGGTGAGCGTGGCGCTGCCGGGGACCCTTCATGAAGACCTCTTCGCAAACGTGGTATGGGAGGGAATACCCATTGGTTCCTAGAATGTTCGCCTGGCGCGCGGCCCAGGTGTCGCCATTCTGCGCAGGAGCACGCTTCGCTTGACCGCCGTTCCGATCTACCAGATACTGGGTGCTGCAGCGTTGGCTGCCGCCGTAGCCATCACCTCCTGGTCTCTGCGGCTTCTTACGTTCTCCGGTGCATTGGCCGCCTTCGTTACGGGCTTCTTCATCTTCGCATCAGGCGGCATCCCCCTTGCTGTACCCCTACTGGTGTTCTTCCTCTCCGGAAGCATCCTGTCACGCGTGGGTACCGGGCGGAAAGCTCTGGCCGCCCTCCGCCAAGAAAAGGGTGCATCCCGGGACATTTGGCAGGTGTTGGCCAATGGATCTGTGCCAACGCTCCTTGCAGTTGCGTACCACACGAGTCATCACGACCGAATAGCGGTGCTTCTGTACCTTGCTGCGCTGGCGGCCGCCAACGCCGACACCTGGGCCACCGAAATCGGCGGCCTTTGGAAGGGGCGACCTAGGCTGGTAACGACGCTGCGTCACGTGGAACCAGGTACGTCCGGCGGGGTAACGGCGCTCGGCTTCGGAGCTAGTTTGGCAGGTGCCTGCGTAATCGCGGCGTCAGCCTGGCTGGTATGGCCTCTCTTTCCGCCGGAGCTACGATGGTGGCGCGTGGATGCACCGGAACTCATGACGGTGGCGTGGTGCGGCTTCCTTGGCTCGTACGCCGATAGCGTTTTGGGCGCCGCAGTGCAAGTTCAGTACCGGTGCTCCGTCTGCCATATGGCCACGGAACGGCCGTTCCACTGCAATGCCCCCTGCGAGGCTGCCCGAGGCTGGCGATGGGTAAATAACGATGTTGTGAACCTTTGGGCCATCACCCTGGCAACTGCCTTCGCCTGGGTTTTGCTGCGGTACTTCGCCTATCCTGCCTAGCATCCTGCGGCCACCTCTGCAGGAGTTTGCAGGCTGTTCGGGGAAGTATGGAATACAATTAGGGAACATGCACCGCCCCGTGCACCGTCAAACATACCGGATGGTGGCGCCACGAGAGGCCCCCGGTGTCGCTGCCCGAATGGCAGACGTTTCCATAGGCAGCGCCCCGGACAAACGATCAGGAGCTGTATCATGCCAAGAGGCCGCTGCAGTGCCTTTACACTCATCGAGTTGCTTACGGTGATCGCTATCATCGCGGTCCTCGCGGCGATCCTTTTGCCGGTCTTCGCCCGTGTGCGTGAGAATGCCCGGCAGACTACGTGCATCTCCAATCTTCATCAGATTGGCGTGGCCCTGAGCCTATACCGAGACGACAACGGCGAGTACCCCGCCCTTCTCCTAGGATACGCCGAGAACGCCAATGGCTTGCCATGGGCGCCTGGGGATTCGCCTGCGCCCGTGCCTGCCAACCGCATCCAACATGGCTTTCTCCTGGGCAAATATCTGCGCAATGATATCAATGTATTCCACTGCCCGGATAATACACACAACGACATGTCCCAGGCATCTGTAGCCGCGTATGCACCGGGCAGTGTGTTGAGCGGCGCCGTTCCTAACATAGGTGATCTGGGCATTGATGTTCCCGATGCCTATAAGAACCGCCCCCTCTACCTCTATACCTTTGACAGTTACGATCTTACCGCCCTCATAGACGCTAACGGCAACACGAACGGAAGCTTTGCCCTAGTCTATAGCCGCAACTGGACGGGCGGTAGTGGCACGGCCGATGCGCCCAATCAGCTTAAGTATCGCAACGCCCCGCCCGACAAAACAGTGGTGACGTGGTGCAATTATCATGTTGCCACGGCCCACGGCGAAATGTGCCCCGTGCTGCTGGCATCGGGGACGGCCAAACCCCTACCCTATCGGCGCGTGCTTCAGCTCGGCTGGAACCTCGCAAACCAGTAATCCCCGTCTGCCCCTTGCCCCCGGCAGTCCTCGGTCGAGCGAGGTTTACATATATACACCCGCTGCAATTTCGTTTTCCCTAAAAATACGGCGATGGCACTCCCAACTCGGCCCGGCGTGTGCTATACTCAACATAGCTCTACACAATTCAGACGGCCATGCCATCTCGCAACATCTATCTTAGGGTGCCCGCCACCTGCCGACCGATCAGTGCACGGGAGGCAGCCTCGTCTCGCATCACCGAACCCATCGAAGAGTACGTGGAAGGCATCTGGCGCCTCCAGAAGCAGGTGGCCACCGTAGGAACCGGGGAAATTGCCCAGTACATGAACGTGGCACCTGCTTCGGTTACGCCCATGCTCAAGCGGATGGCTGCCCTCGGGCTTGTGGAGCACCGGCCATACCAGGGGGTGCGATGCACAGAGAAGGGCGAGGCCATGGCTGTGGAACTGCTAAGGCGCCATCGCCTTATTGAATGCTTGTTGGTGGACTTTCTCAAGCTCCCGTGGCATGGCGTTCACGACCTTGCCTGCAAATTAGAGCATTATATCAGCCCGTCCGTTGCCGACCACATAGACCGGGCACTTGGCCATCCCAGCCGTTGCCCGCATGGCAATCCCATCCTAGACACCTCGGCAGATGGTTCCGTTCCACTTGCGGAAGTGAGCGTTCCATCCCACGTGGAGGTCGTGAAAGTAACCGATGAACGGGAGGAATTCCTCCGCTACCTCACGACGCTCAACCTACTGCCGGGCAAACGTGTTCAGCTTTTGTCGCGGACCCCGTTTGGCGATGTTCTTACGCTCTGCGTGGAGGGTAAAGAAGAACCTGCAGCAGTAGGCGGTGAGGTATCCGCCTCTGTGTACGTACGAAGCATTGGGAGTGCAAGCGATGAACCGGGCACAACCATGTGAGGTTCGTTGATGCCCAAGATCCCCTTCTTCGACATTATTAGGGGCGAGCGCAGAGCGGGCGTACACTATGCCCGCCCGTTGGAGGATGAGGGCGCTTCTGCGCCTCGCCGACGGCTTGTAATTGTGGGCAATCCGAATGTAGGCAAGAGCGTCATCTTCAACCGCCTCACCGGCCGGTACGTTACCGTGTCGAACTATCCCGGTACAACGGTGGAAATCGCCCGCGGCCGCGCCCAGATCGGAGACACGGCCTTCGAGGTGGTGGACACACCCGGTATGTATTCCCTGCGCCCGCTCTCCGAGGAGGAACGTGTAGGGCGCACGATCCTTCTGAATGAGCATGCCGACGTAGTCCTCCACGTGGTGGATGCCAAGAACCTGGATCGGATGCTTCCCTTTACCTTCCAACTGATTGAAGCCGGCTTCCGCCTTGTGTTGGTGGTGAATATGTTGGATGAGGCCGAAAGGCTGGGCATTTCACTAGATCTTACGCGCCTTGCCCGTGAATTGGAGATTCCGGTTGTTGGAACGGTTGCTTTAACCGGACGCGGCATTGATCGCCTGAAAGAGGTGCTGTATGAGTACGCTCGCGCCGGAGCCTGACCGCCTTCTGGCATTAGATAGCGAGATCGAAGACGCCATCACCCGCATCACCGACCGGATGCGTGCCCAATACCCCATCTCTAAGCGTGCCATCGCCCTCCTGCTGCTTGAAGAAGACGCCGAAATCACCGAGCTGGTTCGGAGGACCGAGCCAGACACGTTCCCTGCCATGGAACAGATCGTTGAGAACCTCCGCCAACGATCGGTTCGGCCGGTAGATGCGGAGATTACCATCCAGCGCCGGGAGGCCGCGCAGCGCCTCAGTAATCTCGTGATGGCGCGACCCCAATCGGAGCATATCTCTTTCAACGAGCGCCTCAGCCGCCTATGTATGTCGCCGGTGACGGGTTTGCCCATCCTCGCCCTGGTGCTCTGGTTTGGCCTCTATCAGTTCGTTGGGGTATTTGGCGGCAAAACTTTGGTAGGCTTACTGGAAGAAAACCTCTTCGGCCAACACATCAACCCGTGGATGGTGGCGCACGTACGCCATCTTATTCCGTGGACATGGCTTTCAGATCTATTCGTTGGGGAATACGGCATGTGGACGCTGGGCGTTACCTATGCCACCGCCCTCATCTTTCCCATTGTAGGAACCTTCTTCCTGGCCTTCTCGGTGCTGGAAGATAGCGGATATTTCCCGCGACTGGCCATGCTCATTGATCGCATCTTTAAGTCCATCGGGTTGAACGGCAAGGCTGTGATCCCCATCGTTCTAGGATTCGGCTGCGACACCATGGCCACCATCGTCACCCGCATCCTTGAGACGCCTCGCGAGCGGATCATCGCCACATTTCTTCTTTCGCTGGCGATCCCGTGTTCCGCTCAAATCGGCGTGATGACCGTACTGTTGGCAGGCCATCCCCGCGCCTTTGCCTTTTGGGTAGGCATTATGACGGTTATCTTTTTGCTGATCGGCTACCTCACCGCTAAACTCCTGCCCGGTGAGTCGGCCCGTTTCGCCATGGAGATACCACCCTTACGCATCCCCAGCCTCTCCAATATCGCCGTGAAGACTTTCGCCCGCGTGCAGTGGTATTTCTTGGAGGTATTTCCGCTGTTCCTGTTTGCAAGCATCATCATCTGGATCGGCCAGCTCACCGGATTATTCGGTGCCACAGTCCGCGCCATGCGCCCCATCATGCACTTATTGGGACTTCCAGATCAAACCGCGGAGGCCTTTCTCTTCGGTTTCTTCCGGCGAGACTACGGCGCTGCAGGTCTCTACCGCCTTCAGCAGAGCCACATGCTCACGGGCAACCAGCTTTTGGTTAGCGTGGTAACCCTAACCATCTTCCTGCCGTGCATCGCCCAGTTCCTTATGATGAAGAAGGAACGTGGCCTTGCGATGGCACTGGGAATGGCGGCATTCATCTTCCCCTTCGCCATTGTGGTAGGTGCAAGCCTGAACCTGCTTCTGGGGTTCTTCCATGTGAGGGTATAACGAAATTGGCCGAGCGGGAGCATACGTCCGGAGAACTCACCACGCGGTGCACTTTCTGCGGGTATGAGTTCACGGAAGAGGAAGGGGCCCATGCCTGCGGGCGCTGCGCCCTTTTCGGTGGATGTAGGATGGTGAAATGCCCCCGATGCGGCTACGAGATGCCGCAGACGCCCAATCTGGTCAAAATGCTCAAGAAGTGGGGACGGCGTGGGTCCGGAACATCTGGCGGAAGATAAAAGCGGTAGAGGCATTCGCCCCCTGCATACGCTCCACCGCGGTACCAGGGCGGTGATTGTAGATCTCTCTCGGCTTTCCACCCATGAGCGCAACAAGCTCATGGCGCTGGGACTCGTCCCTGGCGCAGATGTGCACGTGATTCAGCGTTTCCCGTCCTACGTCGTAGCGGTTGGTTATACGCAGCTCGCACTAGATCGGGAGACGGCTCGGTTGGTCCTCGTGCAGCCAATCTGATGCAAGACCAAGAACTATCCCCGTCATCTTCTGCGCACCTACCTGCCGCACCGCCACCGTCGGAGCACCAAAGCACAGCCATGGAGGATCGCGTTGCGTTCACCGGTGTGGCGGCGGTGTACGATGAACTCATGCGCGATATCCCCTATGCCGCATGGGTGAGGCACATCCGCAACATTTGGGAGCTAGAGAAGATCAACCCCAAACGGATCCTCGATCTGGCCTGCGGTACCGGCAACGCCACCCTCCTCTTCGCGGCGATGGGCCTCCAGGTAGTGGGAGTAGACCTTTCCCCGCACATGATTCGCCGAGCCCGCCGCAAAACACGGCGTGCGGGGCTATCCGTGCGATACTACGTGCAGGATGCCTCTTTGCTGAAACTTCGCGAGGATCCGTTTGACGTGTGCGTGTCGCTGTTCGACAGCCTCAACTATCTCCAAACGCCGGAGAAGCTGGCAAGCGCATTCGCCGGCGTTCATCACTACCTTCGGCCTGGCGGCTTATTCGTGTTCGACATGAACGCTCCATTCGCTTTGGAGAACGGCTTCTTCGACCAAGACAACCTGGCGAGCAAGGACCGCCTGCGGTATGTGTGGCGAAGCAAGTACGACCCTGCCACGCGCTTGTGCTCGGTAGAGATGCGGTTCTTTGTACCGGGCAAACACGGAGTAGATCGTGAATTCCGCGAGCTTCATGTTCAGAGAGCCTACACACGCGAAGAGGTGGAGATATTGTTACAGGAGTGCGGCTTCTCCAACATACGCTGCACTCATGGGTACACTTTCCTACCGGTCCGCATTACAACGGATCGGTACCTGTTCACCGCGCGCAAGCCGCAGGTCTAGCCCTAACATCCTCTGCACATGTTGCCGAACCGGAATCGCCGGCATTTTACGAAACCGGGGACTACGCTCCTCAAATTGCCGCTGCAGCGATGCGCCGTCAAGCCTACCGGATGAGAGCGGCTCGGATTGCGTGGCCTAGGGTCCTACCCTGCCGGCTTCCCGGCAACGTCTGGATCGCGCTTTCTGAAGTACGTGGTTTCTTGGCCGGACAAGGCCGGCGCCCCGGATTGAATGGCTCACCCTTTCGCAGCCATTGCGACGGCATCCAAGGTGATGCGTCCGCAAGCAATAGCCCGGCCGACCGGAAGCTCATCGGCAGCGTTGACCCTGAAGCGCGCGAAGTGCTACACTCAGATGTGCCTTTCCGGATTTGAACGCCCGCGAAGGGCGCATCCCGGTCGCAAGGAACGGCCGGCGTGCAATGGCGGCCAGGCATCCATCTGCCAATCGCCCGCTTCTGGCTGCCCTCATACAGAAAGGAGCTTCACCCATGCCCGTCAAGGTGGGAATTAACGGTTTCGGCCGCATCGGCCGGCTCAGCCTCCGAACGATCCTTCAGTATTACCCGAACGACATCGAGGTGGTAGCCCTCAACGACCTCACCGACGCCAAAACGAACGCCCATCTCTTTAAACACGACACGAACTACGGTGCGTTCAACGGAACGGTAGAGGCGCTGGACAAGGACATCGTAGTCAACGGGCGCAGAATCACCGTATACGCCGAGCGGGACCCGGGCAAGATCCCCTGGCAGGAACACGGCGTGCAGATCGTGCTTGAGTCCACGGGGTTGTTCGTAGATCCCGAGAAGGCCGGAGCGCATTTGAACGCGTCCACCGTTAAGAAGGTGATCATCTCTGCACCCGCTAAGGGCGATGTGCGTACCATCGTTCTTGGGGTCAACGAAGAGATGTACGATCCTGCCAAGGATCACATCGTGTCCAATGCCTCGTGTACCACCAACTGCCTCGCCCCTGTGGCCAAGGTGCTTAGCGACGAATTCGGTATCGAGGCGGCGCTTATGACCACGGTCCACTCGTACACGAACGACCAGAAGGTAGCGGATCAGTTCCACAAGGACCTGCGCCGAGCGCGTGCAGCCGCAGAATCGATCATCCCCACTTCCACAGGAGCGGCCAAGGCAATCGGGCTGGTAATTCCGGAACTTCAGGGGAAGATGCACGGCATCGCCCTGCGCGTGCCTACACCCACCGTGTCGCTGGTGGATTTGGTAGCCACCACTACGAAACCCACCACGAAGGAAGCCGTGAACGACGCCATGCGCGCTGCCGCGGCAGGGCGTATGAAGGGCTATCTACGGGTAGAAGACGAGCCCCTAGTGTCCTCCGACTTCATAGGGGAGTCCGCTTCTTCCGTAGTGGATGCCCTGGAGACCATGGTGATCGGCGAGAACCACGTGAAGGTGCTGGCCTGGTACGACAACGAGTGGGGTTACTCATGCCGCATCGCCGACTTGATCCACTATATCGCGCAGAAGGGGTTGTAGCCCTTCCACTTGGGCCGGCTGCGGCATCGGGGGGTGTATATCTTGCCCCGTTGCGTGGGTGCGCCGGCCCATTCGTTGCATTGCGGAGAACCGGAGATGAACAAGAAGACCGTAGAAGATATCCCGGTGGCCGGCAAGCGCGTGCTGGTACGGGTGGATTTTAACGTTCCCTTCGATAAGAACGGCGCGATCTCGGATGACCGCCGCATACGCGCCGCCCTGCCCACGATCCAATACCTGATAGACCACCAGGCCCGAGTGATTCTGGCGTCCCATTTAGGGCGGCCCAAGGGAGCTCCGGAAGACCGGCAGAAGTACTCGCTCAAACCGGTAGCCGACCGCCTATCCCAGATCCTTGGCAAGCCTGTAGCCATGGCTCCCGATTGCGTAGGACCCGACGTCGAGCGAATGGCGAACTCCCTTCAACCCGGCGACGTACTCCTTCTGGAGAATGTGCGGTTCCACCCAGAAGAAGAAAAGAACGACGCGGAATTCGCACGCAAGCTGGCAGCCTTGGCCGATGTATACGTAAACGATGCATTCGGCAGTGCGCACCGCGCCCACGCATCCACAGAAGGCGTAGCGCACTATCTGCCCGCAGTGGCGGGGTTCCTGATGCAGAAAGAGATAGACTTCCTCGGCGGCGCCCTGGAAAACCCCAAGCGCCCCTTCCTATCGGTGCTGGGAGGCAAAAAAGTAGCCGACAAGATCGGCGTCATCGAGAACCTGAGCGGAAAGGTGGACCGCCTCATTATCGGTGGCGGTATGGCCTATACGTTCCTGAAAGCTAAGGGGCTGGAGATCGGCGCATCTATCTTGGATGAAGCATCCCTGGATTATTGTGCCCAGACGATCGCTCGCTTAGGAGATCGCCTCCTCCTCCCGGTAGATGTTGTGGTGGCGAATGCCAGTCCATGGGATCAGCCTTTGGAGACAATCGAGACGCGGATTGTGCCCGTAGACGCGATCCCCGCAGGTTGGCAGGGCGTAGATATCGGGCCCGACACGCGCAAACTCTTTGCCGAGGCCGTGCGTGGCGCCGGAACGATTGTTTGGAACGGCCCCATGGGCATCTTTGAGTTTGCGCCCTTTGCCGAAGGCACGCGCGCCATGGCCGGTGCCTTGGCCGAATCCGGCGCCGTAACGATTGTGGGTGGTGGTGAATCCGCCGCAGCAGTTGAGCAGATGGGCTATGCCGACCGCATCACCCATATTTCTACGGGAGGCGGGGCCTCTTTAGAGTTCCTGGAAGGGAAACCGCTGCCCGGCGTCGTAGCGCTCCAAGACAAATGACCTCAAGGAGGGAGACATGAGCTTTGGCGGGCCTTATGGCGACCGTACGGTGGCACTTGCACCTCCGGATGTGCGCGCGGAATTCATCCGCAAGGTGTACCATCTGTTCTTCGTCTCCCTCCTCGTCACCGTAGGCGTTGGTTATGTGGCAGCCATGCCCGGCATCCGGCAGGGAATGCTTGCCCTGTTGCCGATATTGCTGATCGCTGAGATCGTCTGCGGCCTCATTCTCGCGTTCGTGCGGCGTACCACGGGCGTAAATGTAGCACTCCTCTACGTGTTCTCGGGGATTCAAGGCGCCGTACTCGGCCCTCTCCTAACCCTGGTAGAACGCGTGGCCCCAGGAGTACCTGCCGAAGCCGCCATCCTCACCATTGCAGTGTTCGGCGGGCTCTCGCTATACGTGCTCCAAACGGGACGAGATTTCACCTATCTGGGCGGAATGCTTCTGGCCGGGATCATCGCAATGGTGGTAGCCGGCATTGTTATGTTCTTCGTCCACTCGTCCTTGGCAAATACCCTGTACTGTGCGTTTGGGATCCTGCTATTCTGCGGATACGTCCTTTACGACACGTCCATGATTATGCGCCGGTTGGGCCCGGACGAAGCCGTAGCCGGCGCAATCAGCATCTATTTAGACCTCATCAACCTTTTCTGGCTGATTCTCGATCTTTTAATGGAGATGAACCGGCGCAACTGATGCCCTGCCAGAGCCCTACTGCGAGGATACAATGAGCGGAGAGATCTATACCTTTCGCCAGAAGTCAGAATGGAGCGGAGGGTCCGATGGGGATGGTCTGCTGTTGGGCGAGGGTTACCGCGTGGAATATGGCCGGCCAAAAGAACTGGGCGGGAAACCCGGTCGCATTAGCCCCGAGGAGATGCTCCTCAGTTCTGTGGCGGCGTGTTACAGCATCACCTTAGCCATCATCGCCGAACGTAGGCGTATCCCCGTTACCGACATTCACGTGGATATCGAGGGCGACGTTGTGCGGGAACAGGGCGGAACCCTGCGGTTCACGGTGATCCGCATCTTCCCGCGCATTACCGTGGCAAGCAACGAAGCGAGCGTCCACGAATCGGCCCTGGCCATCGCCCACAAGACGGATAAGTACTGCCTCATTTCGAATGCAATCCGGGCCAGTGTAGAAATGCAGATCATGCCGGAGATTGTAGCAGAGTGAGATGGCCGCCCGCGGGCAGAGATGCGCACGCGCTCCGCGGAGATCCGCGGGGTGCGCCTAGCCGCGCCCTCTCCTGTCGAGTAGGAGACCGGGCATGAGATTGGGCGTCCTCACCGCATGCCGGCGTGCCGATGATCTTGCCCGGCAGCTAGAATCCGTTCGTGAGGCGGGGTATTTCCTCTGCCAGCTCAACCTTATGCAAAGCGGCGCCACACGGGCGGACCTTATGGCCATTGCCGACGTACTCCTAGAATTCGGCATGCGCCCGGTGGCCATCGGATGTTACGTGAACCCCATGCGTCCGGACGAACCCTCGTTCATGGGCGCTCGCCGGGAGGACCTCGATAACGTGCTCCATTCTCTGGATCTCCTCGGGGCGCGCCGTGTCGTGTTTTGGAGCGGCACCCATGCCGACACTCTCTTCGACGACCACGCGGACAATCGGCAGGAACATAGCCTCGATATGCTTCGCGACTTTCTGGACGACGTCGTGGCGTCCACTCGGGCCAGGCGGTATAGCCTTGTAATCGAGCCCTACAAAGCCCACGTTCTTCGAACTGCCGAGGCAGTGGTAGCCTTCCACGATACCCTTGCGCCCGCTACAGCCGAGCGCGTAGAGTACGTGCTGGATGCCCCCAACCTCATTACAGAGGAGCAGTACTCCCAGCGGGATGATGTTGCGGAACGCATCTGCCGAGTCCTTGGGCCCTATGCCGGCGTGGCGCACCTGAAGGATTGCATCATGCCGCCCGATGGGGAGGAGGCACTTCCAGGCCCAGGTCAAGGGCGGCTCGATTATGCCCGATATGTGCAGGCCATTATGCGCAACGCAAACGACGATGTGCCTGCAATCGTCAAGGGAGCCGCGCCCTCAGAGCTGGCGGCTGTCCGAGACTTTTTGTTGAGGCTCAGCGACCGCTGGGAGCTGACGTAAGGCTCCCTAATCCCAAACACATCACAAGTAGTACCGGAGATACCGTCCAATGCGAAAGATGATTATTGCCGGCAATTGGAAGATGCATAAAACGTGCGCCGAAGCTACCGCGCTCATCCAGAACCTTGCACCGCTGGTAGCTGCGCGTACATCGGATGTGGATGTAGTTGTCTGCCCGCCCTACACCGCCCTCTACGCAGCGGCCCATGCCCTCTCGGGCACGGGTATCCAGCTCGGTGCCCAGGACGTGTTCTGGAAGAACCAGGGAGCGTATACCGGCCGCGTTTCCCCACCGATGCTCGTGGAGCTCGGCGTGTCCTATGTGATCGTGGGGCACTCGGAGGCTCGGGGCCGCTTCGGTGTTCCCGAACCCGATTTGCAGGGCGATTTGCTAAAGCACTTTGGCGACACGGACGCCGCCGTTAATCGGAAGCTATTGGCGGCACTTGATGCCGGCTTGCAACCAATTTGTTGCGTAGGTGAGACGATTGCCGAGCGCAAGTCGGGCGACACAGACACGGTGATCGAGACCCAGATGCGCGGAGCCCTGGCGAATGTCCCCGCTCAGGCTCTTCCCCGTATCGTCTTCGCCTATGAGCCCGTCTGGGCCATCGGCACAGGCGAAGTATGTGACGCGGACGAAGCTAATCGTGTTTGCGGCGTCATTCGATCCATGATCGCCACTCTTTACGGCGCGGACACTGCCGAGCAGGTACGTGTGCAATATGGGGGGAGCGTTAAACCCGACAACGCTGCCAGCCTGCTGGCTCAGCCCCACATAGACGGCGCACTCGTGGGAGGCGCAAGCCTAAAAGCTGTGGATTTCGGCGCCATTGTCAACGCTGCTCCAAAAGGATAGAGATGCCATGACAAAGATTCCTGTTGCGTTGCAGATGTATACCCTTCGTGACGAAGCGGCCAAAGACTTCGCCGGCACACTCCGAAGCGTGGCCCGCCTGGGTTATTCGGGAGTGGAGCTCGCCGGCACGGGCGGCTATACCTCAGCGGACCTCAAGAACCTGCTTCAGGACCTCGGACTAATGGTGGCGGGAAGCCACATCGGGTTGGACCAATTGGAGGCCAATCTCCCAGAAGTGATCCGATACAACCTAGAGCTAGGGAACAAGTATGTGGTGTGTCCGTACCTGCCCGAAGAACTTCGCAAGAGCGCCGAGGACTATCGCAGGCTCGCCTCGCGCCTCAATGATATAGGCCGAGAATGCAAGGCGGCCGGCCTCCAGCTTTGCTACCACAACCATGCCTTCGAGTTTGAGCGATTTGACGGGGTCACCGGCTTCGACATCCTGTTTGCCTCAACGGATCCCGACCTCGTAGCCGCTGAAGTGGATACGTACTGGGCAGAGTATGCGGGCCACGATGCTGCAGAGCTTATTCGTCGGCTCTCCGGGCGCGTGCCGCTGGTCCATCTTAAGGATATGACCGAAAGGCCCCAGGGAACTTTTGCGGAGGTAGGTGAAGGAGTACTGGACTTTGCCGCCATCTCGGCTGCAGCGCAAACGGCCGGTGCGCAATGGCTCATTGTGGAGCAAGACACGTGCGCCAGACCCCCATTAGAGAGCGTGGAGATCAGCCTTCGGAACCTGCGGCGCATGGGCCTTGCCTAAGTAGAGCCCTGTGCCTCGTGCTTCTAGGGACGCCCGTCGGCAAATAGTCCCTAGAAGCACTACAGGTTCCGGATGATAATCTCTGCGCTGGCTGGGTCAAGCCGCGATAGGTCCGGAAACTGAAATCGGTTGCCGTTCACATCCGTCACCAATATGCGCCCGCCGGGCAGCTCCAAGAGGTTGTCCCGGAGGTTCCGTGCGATCACCTGGGTTTCCCCTCGATCTGTTTTGACCTTCCAATATACCGTGCCGAATTCTTCCCGAACGGACAACACAGAACATACTACGGGCACAAAATAACGAAGCTCGATCTCTTCCGCTACGACGCGCCGGGACGCTTCGTCCAGTTCCTCAGGATTCTCGATCAGGCCAATGTCCTTTCCTGCACCATCCAGAAAGGCTACCCAGCGGTTGGGATCGGACACAGGAAACGCGCGGTACACCCGCACGAAGCGATAGGATCGGTCGTCCTTCAATGTTAAACGGGTAACACCACCCGCGCGAAAGAGCTGAACGGATTGCGGGGCCAAGATACGCAGATCGCTTTGTTCCAGCATAGATTCTGGCAGCTCCTCCTTCCCCACTCCAGCTCCAGCTCCGTCTACCGCTTCAACGCTCACAGCAGCCCTACACCGCACGAATGCGGTTCACCTCCGTTTGTATCTGCACCAGGTGAGCGTACACTCCGTTCAGTTCCATCAGTTCATCATGAGTGCCACATTCCACCATCTTGCCCTCTTGCAGCACCACCAAACGAGAAGCGTGACGTAGCGTGCTCAGGCGGTGGGCGATGGCAAACGTCGTGCGGTTCTGGACAAGGCGGGTGATGGCTTCCTGAATCAGTTGCTCTGTCTCCGTGTCTACGCTGGCAGTAGCCTCATCCAAAATCAAGATGCGCGGATCGTGTAGGATCGCGCGGGCGATGGAGATCCGCTGCCGCTCACCGCCAGATAGTCTTTGGCCCCGCTCCCCTACCTGCGTGTCGTATCCATCCGGGAAACCGAGGATGAATTCATGGGCGTTTGCAGCTTTGGCCGCACGCATGATCTCGCGGTCGGAGGCCCCAGGCTTGGCATAGGCGATGTTCTCTCGGATCGTCCCGGGAAAGAGGAACGGCTCCTGTGGTACGATCCCAAGCTGCCGCCGGAAGTCTTCCTGGCGAATGCGTCGGATATCCACTCCATCCACCAGAATGGCGCCTTGTGTAACATCGTAGAAGCGAGCCAGCAGGTTGATTACCGTGGTCTTCCCGGCGCCGGTGGGGCCCACCAACCCGATCATCTCCCCCGGCTCTACCTTCAGTGTGAAATCCTCCAACACGTTACGGGCCTTGTCATAGCTGAAACTCACGTGATCGAATTCCACGGCCCCCTCAATGCGCGGCATTGCGATTGCGGTTCCCATGTCGCGGACGTCTGGCTCGGTGTCCAGCACCTCAAACACGCGCTCGGCAGCCGTCATTGAGCGGGTGGACCAATCGAGAGCTCGGCTGAAGTTCTGGAATGGGGCATAGAACTGCATGAGGTATCCGCTGAATGCAGTAAGCGTGCCCAGTGTCATCGTACCGTGGAGCACCTGATATCCGCCGGCCAACCAAATGATATACGACCCCAGGGACATGAGCAACCCTAACAAGGGGAAATAGACCGCCCACATAGCGTTGGCTGCAAAGCTCGCTTCGAATACGCGCCGATTGCGGTCTGTGAAGCGGCGGTTCTCCCGATCTTCTTGGGCGAACGCCTTAATTACTTTGATACCGCTGAGCGCGCTGTTCAGCGCCGAGTACATCTTGCTGATGCGATGCCACACCATGCGGAAGCGCCGTCGCGCCCGTGGCATAAACCATCGAGTGAGGATAAATATGAACGGCGCCGGAGCTAGCAGATAGAACGCGAGCCGGGCGTTCATCCGAAACAACACGAAGCTGGTGAACCCCAGCGAAAGCACATTCGTTAAGAGCCATGGTGCGCCATCGGTTAGGAAGTCCCAAAGATTGTCGGCATCGTTGGTAATGCGCGCCATGACACTCCCTACGGACCTCTTGTCGAAGTACCCCAGGGAGAGGCGTGTTAGCCGTGTGAAGATCGCAATGCGAATATCCATCAGGGTGCGCGCGCCCAGCCACGCGCTGATGCGGCGCCCGCCGTATTGAAGGGCTCCCGCCACAAGGCGCACAATTGCCATCAACCCAACCAGCATGGCCACACGCACCATGGTAGGGCCAGGGGCCTGTCGCCCTGTAACAAGGGCATCCACAATTCGACCACCGATGTACGGGGGAGCTAGATCGGTAAGGCTCGTACCTATCAGAATGACCAAACCCGCCGCCACAACCAGTTTGTAGGGCCGCAAAAACTGGAAGAGGCGTAACAGCACGGCGCGCTTATTGAGGCACGCCTGGCATACATCGCTGTCCTCCGGAAGCGCGCGTCCGCACTTGGGACAGAAGCGCTGGCGCTCTTCCACGTCCTCCCATTTGGGTTCCTGATGACGCAGGAGCGAGCTAATCTGCCGCGCACAGATGTTGGCGTCACTAACCAATGCCTGGGAGTAGCGAACGAGGGGGATTGTCTCCGCATCCGTGCGGACCTTGAGCAAGCCGTTCCCCACGTAGAAATCTGCAGTAACTTCGCGCACCCGCTCTAGAGGGACGGCAGTCTTGAGCACCGCCTCCCTTCCACCGTTGGGCGTGAACACATACAGGTATCCGCGGCGGACCACCAACCACTCACGACCAAATCTGCCGGAATGGTCAAGGTCAGTAGCGAACGCGATGATGCGTCTACTGCCGCCGTCGTCCCCGGCGTCTAGATCCGCTATTGGGGGTTCCGCATCTAATTGCCCCAATAAGCGTAGCGATCGAAGACCGTTCTCAACTTCCTCTGGCAACTCGTCGAGTAGTGCCATAGTGCCTCTTCAGTGGGGAGAGATGCAGGGGGCATGCTGCACTCTGCCCCAAACCTTCAACACACCCGTCCTACCGAACTCAACGCCCCTTTGGCCCCTCCACATCCAAAACGATGGTAGATATAGCCGCGTCCGGCAGAAACTGCGGCAGGCTGATCTGAACCCCGGTTGCGTGGGTTCGCACGCGGAGTTTGTGCTGGGGATCTTCCAAGAACCATGCTCCACGAACCCTCCCGCCAAACGGCGGCACCTCCACAACGTCGCCAGGCCGGCGGTATAGATGGATATACAGTTTCCCGGGCTTGGATGTGCACGCCCCCCAATCGAACTTGCGTGGGAAAAACGGACTGGGACCCGCGCCATAAACCGCTTCACCGTTCTTCTGTAGCCACCGCCCCATTTGTATCAGACGGTCTTGCATCACTACAGGTATCCGCCCGTCTGCCGTAGGGCCCACGTCCAGAAGCAGGTTCCCGCCTGCGCTCACCGTGTCTACAAGCAGGTGCAGCAGGTCGGCCGCTGAACGGTAATCGTCAATCGCCTCGTTGCGGTTGTACCCATAGGAGGCACCCATTCCACGGTTTTCCTCCCAGGGATGCCCCGGCTTCGCCTTGAAGTCTGTAGCGCCGCCGTACTCCGTGGTGTAATACCCTCCGTGCTTGCCCCGAGTTTCCTTCCCCCAACGGTCGTTCACAACCAGATCCGGCCCGCATCCGCTCTCGTTATAGAGCCACGCAAGAAGCTCTGGCGTGCGCCATTCCTCGGACGTATGCTCCCATTCCCCGTCTGCAAAGATCACATCGGGCTTATAGCGTGTAACCACGTCCTTGAACTGCGGAAAAAAGTGCTCATCACGGTACCGTGGAAAGTCGCTGCGGTAGAGCGGATTGAACCACTCATAGAGCGAATAGTAAATGCCCATGTGGAGGCCTTTGGCGCGCACTGCCTTGGCCAGGTCGCCCAGCAAATCGCGGTGTGGCCCGGTGCTCACACTGTTCCACGGACGTCCCCATGTTCGATCAGCTTCGGCACTTGGCCACAAACAGAAACCCTCGTGATGTTTTGAGGTAAGCACGACGTACCTCGCACCGCTCCTGGCAAAGATATCGGCCCATTGCTGCGGGTCGAAGAGCTCCGCTTTAAACATCGGAGCGAAGGCAGAATAGGGGAAATCCGCACCGTAGACACGTTCGTGGAACTTCCAGGTAGGTCCGTTGTGATCCTGCATGGCATTCCAGTACCACTCGGCGTAGCTGCCCTTGGGCCCCCACGCCGGTACGGAATAAAGCCCCCAGTGGATGAAGATACCGAACTTAGCATCCGTAAACCATTGCGGGATGGGGCGGGCATCCAGAGACGCCCAATCGGGTTTGTAGGGGCCAACCGTACCCTGCCCGAGGGCACCCGTCGCCCAAGACATGAACCCGAGTACGCAGAATGGAATGGCGAGCTTCATCATTTCCTCCGCGGGCGTTGAATCCCACACACACGTGTTAGGCATTTTACCCGACGCGCACCCTGCCTCGCCGGCAAAACGCCCCCTCGTTTGACACCACGCGCCCTCTTGCGGTACCATACGGCGATACATTGCGGCGGTAATCGGTAGGTATGCCATTCGCGCCGCGCACCTCATGGGAGCGTCCCAGATGAAGCTCTGTGCCATCACCGACGAGATCTCGCAAGATTTTGAACACGCCCTGGACGTTTTGCGCGAATACGGCGCCAATCACGCAGAGCTCCGAGGGCTTTGGGGACGCAACATCTCGGAACTTGACGATGCGCAGGTGCGCCGGGCCCAAGAAGCCCTGCAAATGCGCGGAATGCACGTGGCTTGCCTAGCAACCCCGTTCTACAAATGCGATCTGGACACCGACGAGGCAGCAGTGCGAGGCCGAATGCATCTGGCCCAAGCGCGCTCCCGCAAAGATCAGACGGAGATGCTCCGCCGATGCGCGGATCTCGCCCACCGTTTCGGCACTCAGTTTTTACGGGTATTCACCTTCTGGCGCACGGGCGAGCTTACTCCCGAGATCGAGGCACGCATCATCGAAGCATTTGAGGAGCCTATCAAGATTGCCCGCGAAGAAGGCGTAGTTCTCGCCCTTGAGAATGAGCATTCCTGCTTTGTGGGAACAGGTGCAGATGCCGCTCGCATTCTTCGCGCACTCAATACCGACGTTGTACGCGCGTGCTGGGACCCTGGCAACGCTTTGGCAGCCGGCGAGATCCCCTATCCCGATGGCTATGCACAGATCAAGCCCTTTGTGGTGCACGTCCACATAAAGGATGGGGTGCGCTCCAACGGCGATACCAAATGGTGCGTGGTTGGGCAAGGCCACGTGGATTACCGAGGGCAATTTCGGGCGCTAGCAAAGGACGGGTACACCGGGGCAGTGTCGCTCGAGACGCATTATGTACCGGAAGGTGGAACCCCGGAAGATGGCTCTCGCCTTTGCTTAGAAGCCCTCCGAAAACTCATAGGGGATTAGTTTCAGTATGCCTAAACGCTACACATCCAGCCGAGGCGTAGGATCCATCACATATTGGCGTAAGTTCGCGGAACACCGCCTCGTATACCTTATCATCGCGGCTGTTTTTGCTTTCGGCCTGGTAGCTTATTTTGGCTCAGGCCCCACAGGCAGCATCGGCAGCAGTGCCGCAGGTATGCACGGATCCCAGAGCATCGCTACCGTGAACGGCGAAGACATCCCGCGCAGCGCGTACGATCGCCAATGGGACCAAATGAAGAATTACCTCGGCAGTAGCAACGAGGTACAGGCAGTGTCCATGCAGGGCATGATCCTCAACAGTCTGATTGACCAGGCGATCATGCGCGCGGCCGCGAAAAAACGAGGTTTCACCGTATCCGACGCGATGGTGGATAAGGCCATTGCCGATATGAAGAAGGGGCCCGATGGTAAACCGGTCCCGGAAGCCGATTTCGAGCGAATGTTGGAGCGCCAGGGCCTTACGTTGGACGAGTTGCGCCAGCAACTCAAGACGGATTTACTGGCTAAGGTACTGCAAGATAACATCGTGGAAAGCCAGAAGGTTACAGAGCAGGACCTGCTTCAGCAGTACCAGGAAGCACGGGTTCGCCACATCCTCATCTCCACTTCCAAGCTTCCCGATGAACAGGCGCGGCGCAAAGCCGAGAAGATCTACGAGGAGATCAAGGCGGGCAAGGATTTCGCCACTCTGGCGAATCAGTTCTCCGACGATCCCGGGAACAAACCCATGAAATGGGATCCCAAACTCAAGAAGGAAGTTCCGGCAGGTCCCCCCAAGGGTGGTGAATTGGGCTGGGCTCCGCTGAGCCGCTATGTGCCTGAGTTTGCAGACGCAGTGCGGAAGCTGAAGCCCGGCGAGGTGTCCCCACCCGTAAAGACACAGTTCGGGTACCACATTATCCAGCTCGAGGCCCCTATCCGGGAAAATCTCCCTAAGGATTTTGAAAAGAACAAGGCGCGCCTGCTGGAGGATCTAAAGCGGCAGAGGGGCCAACAAGCCCTTATGAAGTTCATGGACGAGGCGCGGAAAACGGCCAAAATCGTATGGCACGATCCTAGCCTCCAGTGGCGCTATGATTACGCCCGCAGTAATCCCAACGCCATGATGATGGGCGGAGCAATTCCCACCGGCAATCAGGACCAACTTATCGCCGAACTCCGGCAGTATGTAGCCAAGAACCCCGATGATGGCGCCGCAGATATCATCCTAGGCCAGATGCTCTATCCGCAATACCTGGTGGCACCGCCCGGCCCTCAGCGGGATAAGTTACGTGATGAAATCATCAAGTACTATGCCGCCGGGCTCCAACGCACCGAAGACCCGGAAGTACGTATGACGTTGGGAGCCCTCTATCAAGACGCGAAGAAGCCCGAGGAGGCGCTCAAGGTATACCAAACGCAGCAACGCCTACTCCGCTGGGATGACACTCCGGCATCTAAACCCATGCACGTACGCCTAGAACGGGCGTTTAAGGATCTGGGGCGCCCGGATCTTGCCGCCGAAGAGGCCAAGCGCATTGCCCAGCTTACAGAACAGGAAAAGAAGTCCGAGGCGGAAGCCAAAGCGCGCGCCCTGGCCGAGAAGGCTGCCAAGGCCGGCGGCTCCAATCCCGCGACTGGCACTCAACCTGCTCAGACAGGGACCCAGAACGCCTCCACGCCGGCACCGGCCAACAGCGCGCCTGCCAAGAATACACCATCCGCTTCCAAACCGGGAGCCAATACGCCGTAAGGAATATGTAGGCCCAATCGGCAAACCCAGAAACCGCCCATGCAAATAGTCAACCCATACCCACGCGAAGGCGTTCGATGGCTCCGGGGCAATCTTCATGCCCATACCAACCAGAGCGATGGCACACTATCTCCGGAGGAACTTGTTGCCGCCTACGATCGCTTAGGTTACCACTTCTTGGCCGTGTCGGACCATGATCGTATTACGCCCCTAAACCACCTGCAACAAGGAACGCGTATGGTCCTGATCCACGGGGAAGAAGTGGGCGGCGGACCGCACACCCTCGCCGTTCACGTCCATGAGCGGATTGAGCCCCGAACAGAGCGGCAGGACGTGCTGCGCAAAGTAGCAGAACAGGGCGGCATCACCGTTCTGAACCATCCCAATTGGGGCACCACGTTTTGCCATTGGCCCCATTCCACCATCGAATCGCTGGTAGGTTATACGGGCATCGAGATCTATAACGCGGTGATTGATCTGCTTGAGGGCTCAAGTTTGGCCACCGATCGGTGGGACCGTATTCTATCTTCTGGGGTACGCGCATGGGGCTTCGCTCATGACGACGCCCATCACGCCAACGAAATCGGCCGAGCCTGGATTCAAGTGGCAGCCCCTGAGCCTACCCTCGAAGGCATCTTGGAAGCGCTGCGGGCGGGGGCATTCTACGCGTCTACAGGGGTTACGATCCAAGATGTAGGTGTACGCGATGGCACCATCACAATCCACGCCCCGGATTGCCAGCGCTTCCGCTTCGTCACAAGGCACGGCGCCATCCGATCCTTTGCGGACGGGCCAACAGCCGGCTACACACCTACCGGGGATGAGGGATACGTCCGCATCGAGTGCTATGGCTACGGGGATGCCCTTGCGTGGACCCAGCCGTTTTGGATTGAGCCCTAGCGCGCTGCCACAACAAACCATGGCCGGTACCCTATACATTGTGGCAACCCCCATCGGCAACCTTCGGGACATCACGCTCCGCGCACTCGATGTGCTCAGGTCCGTAGATCTCATTGCTGCAGAAGACACGCGGGTAACCCGTAAGTTGCTCAGCCATTACCAAATCCACAAGCCCCTGTTGTCCCTCCACGCCCATTCCACGCAGGAGAGGATCACCGACATCCTTGGGCACCTTCAGGGCGGAACGGACGTGGCTATGGTTGCGGATGCAGGAACGCCTCTCCTTTCGGACCCGGGCGCGGAGGTGACGGCGGCGGCTGTGGCCGCCGGTATCCGCGTAGTGCCTATCCCTGGTCCAAGCGCCATTACTGCGGCGCTTGCCGCGTGCGCACTCCCCGTGGCGCGCTTCGCCTTCGACGGCTTCCCGCCCCGCCGAAAGGGTGACCGCCGCACCTTCTTCCAACGGCTGCAGGCCGAACACCGCGCTGTGGTACTCTTTGAGGCACCCGGCCGACTTGTGGAAACCTTGCAGGATTTGAGCCACACGCTGGGCGAACGTAGTGTGGCCGTGGCCCGCGAACTTACCAAACTGCATGAAGAGATTTTCCGAGGCACTCTCTCGGCTGCGGTAGCGCATTTCGCAACAGAACCGGTTCGGGGCGAATGTACCATCATCGTCGCACCCCCCGAACAAGCAGCTTCACCAGCCCCTTGTGAAGCGGCAATCCGCAACCAGGTTGCGCAGCATCTTGCCGCCGGCACCACGCTGCGAACTGCCGTAGAGACAGTCTCCGCCGAGCTCGGAATTGCCAAGAAGCAAGTTTATGCGGCTGCCTTAGCCGCCAAACGAGCGGCGAACGGGGCACGAGCCTCGGATAACAAAGGCGGGGCTCCGGGTACACCGGAGTTCAACACGGACGCATTCCGCGACACCACATCGAAAGGACGCAGCGACCTATGATCCTTGTTACCGGCGGCGCCGGATACATCGGAAGCCATTACGTGCTCTACGAACGTGAACGGGGCGAAGAGGTGGTGGTGCTGGACAATCTGATCTACGGGCACCCCGAAGCGGTCTTGGATGCGCAGCTAGTGGTGGGAGATATGGCAGATCGAGCCCTCCTGGAGCGCATTCTGAGCGACTACCCCATCACGGCAGTGGTGCATTTCGCGGCTTTTGCGTCTGTTCCGGAATCGGTGGAGCATCCCGAAAAGTACTACCGCAACAATGTGCTGGCCACCTTCACCCTGCTGGAAGCCATGCGCAAACACAATGTGCGCCATCTGGTCTTCTCGTCCTCGGCTGCCACGTTCGGCAATCCTGTGTACACCCCCATAGACGAGGCCCATCCCCAAAAACCCATTAATCCCTATGGGGAGAGCAAGGAAATGTGCGAGCGGATGATGGCGGCCTATGATCGGGCATATGGCTTGCGTTTCGTGTCCCTGCGCTATTTTAACGCGGCCGGTGCAGATCCGAAGGGGCGCATCGGGGAAAGCCATGATCCCGAAACGCACCTCATCCCTATCATCCTGCAAGCCGCCGCAGGAAAGCGAGACTACGTTCACGTGTACGGCACCGATTATGACACCCCCGACGGGAGCTGCATCCGTGACTATGTCCATATCCTCGATTTGGCGCAGGCGCACGCCCGAGCTTTGGACATGCTACGCGCCGGAGCTTCCAGCGGCTTCTACAATCTAGGATCGGAACACGGCTACTCCGTACGCGAAGTGATCCGCGTGTGTGAACAAGTGACCGGGCGGCCGATTAAGACTGTGGATGGGCCAAGACGGCCGGGCGACCCTGCCGTGTTAGTGGCGAGTGCTGCTAAAGCCAAAGCAGAGCTTGGTTGGCAGCCGCAATTCCAGGACCTCGCCGAGATCGTGCAAACCGCGTGGAACTGGGAACAGCACCGAAGATACTAAGCGTGCCTGTACGACGGGGAGAATGTGGCTCCGTGCGGTGGGGATTCCGCTGAATGCTAATCGGCGGGGTTCCGCTCTCAGGAGCACTTGGCAGAGGCAATACCGTGGGTAAAGGTGCGCCATGAAAGGCATCATTCTGGCAGGAGGCACGGGCAGCAGGCTCTACCCTGTTACCCTCGCGGTGTCCAAGCAACTCCTCCCTGTCTACGACAAACCCATGATCTACTATCCGCTCTCCACACTGATGCTTGCCGGGCTCAGGGAGATCCTCATCATCTCGACGCCGGAAGACCTGCCGGCCTATCGAAAGCTTCTGGGCGACGGAAACAGGTACGGCATCCGGCTGGAATATGCGGAGCAGCCCCGTCCCGAGGGGCTTGCCCAGGCTTTCCTCATTGGAGCGCGGTTTTTAAATGGCGGCCCGGCCTGCCTAATCTTAGGGGACAATATCTTTTATGGACACGGCCTCTCGGAGATACTTCAGCGCTCGGCACAACTAACAGACGGAGCCCTTATCTTCGGCTATTGGGTGCGCGATCCCCAACGCTATGGCGTCCTTCAACTGGACGAGAAAGGCGCAGTGGTCTCCATCGAAGAAAAACCCCAACAGCCTAAATCCAATTACGCCGTCGTTGGATTATACTTCTATGACGCAGAAGTAACAGAGATTGCCCGCACACTCAAGCCATCCGCCCGGGGAGAGCTTGAGATTACCGATCTCAACCTTCAGTACTTGCGCCGTGGCAAACTCAGGGCAGAGATTTTGGGGCGAGGCATTGCCTGGCTCGATACCGGCACACACTCGTCGCTTCTGGCCGCAGGCAACTTCATTGAGACTATTGAGAAGCGCCAGGGTCTCAAGATCGCCTGCCTAGAGGAAATCGCCTATCTCCTGGGCTACATCACTGCAGAGCAAGTTCTGGAGCAGGCGCATCGCTTGGGCGCCACCGAATACGGCGCATACCTTAAACGGCTGGTGACGGAACCAGAATGGAAACGTCGGCAATAGAGGGTGTCATAATCCGCAAGCTCTGTCGCCATACCGATGCCCGAGGTTGGCTCACAGAACTCTTCCGCGAGGACGAGCTTCCTCCGGACTTCCGGCCATCCATGGGCTACATCTCGGTGACGCATCCCGGCATGGCCCGCGGTCCCCACGAGCACCGGGAACAAGCCGATGCATTCTGCTTCCTCTCCGGCACCTATCGCCTCCACCTTTGGGAGAACCGGGCGGGACACGCCAAGCGCTCGGAGGTCTTCATAGTAGGAGAGGCAGATCCCACGTTTGTGCTCATTCCCGCCGGCGTCGTGCATGGATACCGCAACATCGGCCAAGAGGATGCCTTCGTACTGAACTTCCCCAACCGCCTCTATGGCGGTTGGCAGCGGAAGGACGTAGTGGACGAAATCCGTTACGAGAATAGCGAAAGCGAGTTTCGTTTGCCGTGAGCACTCTCCTCGTTACGGGTGGCGCAGGGTTCATCGGATCGCACTTCGTAGCCTATTGGCTTACACACCGGCATGGCGATCGAGTCGTCGTCCTGGATGCCCTCACCTACGCCGGGAACCTCGCCAATCTTCGCGATGTGGCTGCATCTCCACGCTTCCGCTTCTACCCAGGGCTTATCCAGGATCCGGTCACGGTGCGAGGCATCTTCCGGGCGGAAAAACCGGACGTACTCGTAAACTTTGCGGCCATGACGCACAACGACCGATCGCTGCTTGAACCAGGAGCCTTTCTTCAAACCAATGTGTCCGGCGTGAATAACCTTCTGGAAGTAGCCCGTGACTTCGGCATCGAACGCTTCGTCCATGTATCCACCGACGAGGTCTACGGGGAGGCGCCGTCGGGCTGCTTTAAGGAGACGGATCCACTTCGACCCAGAACGCCCTACGCAGCGTCCAAAGCCGGCGGCGATCTTCAGGCGCTCGCGCACCATATCGCCTATGGAACGCCGGTACTCATCACGCGCGGCTCCAACACATACGGGCCTCGGCAATATCCCGAAAAGCTGCTCCCCTTCTTCATCACCCGCGCCCTCCAGAACAAGAAGCTGCCGATGTATGGCTCCGGTGCCCAAGTGCGGGACTGGATCCACGTACACGATCATTGCCGCGGCATTGCTTGGGTTCTAGAGCATGGCACCATCGGCGAAATATACAATGTGGGCGGGGGAAACGAGCGCACGAACCTACAGATCACCCAATATATCCTGAAGGTACTGGATAAGCCCGGCGACCTTGTCCGCCATATTGCAGATCCCCGTGGTGCTGCCCACGACCAGCGGTACGCTTTGGATACTTCCAAACTCCGGGCGTTGGGGTGGCATCCGGAGGTTGACTTTGAGCCGGGCATCGCACAAACCATCCTTTGGTACGCCGAGCACGAAGATTGGTGGAAGCCCATCATCACTGCGCCGGACTATGTGCAATTTGTGTCCAGATATTACGGGCCCTTCCTGGGCGAAGATCTTTAGCATGCATGCGATCTCGGGTGGTTAGCAGCGAGTAAGTAGAAATGGCTATGGGTATGATCGTGTCACGAGAAGCGCTGCAACAGGAGCTGGCGGCGCGCCGGATGCGAGGCGAGCGCATCGTGTTCACGAACGGCTGCTTCGACATCCTCCATCTGGGTCACGTACGCTATCTACGTGAAGCACGGTCTCTTGGTGATGTGCTCGTGGTGGGCCTGAATAGCGACGCCTCGGTACGAATGCTCAAAGGCCCCGATCGGCCCATCGTGCCACAATCAGAGCGTGCAGAGATGCTTTGCCACCTTCGATGGGTGGATTACGTGTGCATCTTTGACGAGATGCGCCCTAACGCGCTCATCGAAGTGGTTCAGCCCCACATCCACGTAAAGGGGGGCGATTATCGGCCAGAAGACCTGCCCGAGGCGGAAGTTGTTCGCCGATACGGGGGGCAGGTGGTGATCCTCCCGCTCGTAGAGGGCCGATCCACAACCAATATCATCGGGCGTATCCTGGACACGTATGCTCCGAAGCAGGCTTTCCCTTAATCGCGGAGGGCAAGCCACCGATGATCACAATAGCATCCTGTGCTGAGGGCCCGCCGCCTCACCTTTCGGCACACTCCGTTGGATCAGGTATGCCTTCGCCGGGGAGGCGGCAGGCTTACGTGAGGTAGGCAGGGTACACTGAATTTGCCAGAGCGAGGAGCCCGCGCTAAACCGCATGTCTCGATATCCAGAATTCGACAACACCCAAATCAGAACACAGCCAATCTCCCAACGTGCAAGTAAAGTGCGGGTGGAGGACTTTGCTCTCCCGCCCACTCCCGGAAGATCCTTCCGAGATTGGCTGCAGACCCTTCCCAATATTCTGGCCGGTCCGCGCATGCTTGAGATTGCACGGGCCGTCGTCCAGGCTCGCACTCGTAACCGCGCCGTCATCGCATCCTTGGGCGGGCACGTCGTCAAGACGGGCGTGTCCCCGGTCCTCATCAATCTTATGGAGGCCGGCTTTCTTACGGCCATAGCCGTGAACGGGGCGGTGGCAGTCCACGACCTTGAGATCGCCCTCTTCGGAAAGACGTCCGAAGACGTGGTGGCGGGTCTGCGCTCCGGAACCTTCGGGATGGCCAAGGAGACGGCGACCTTCTACAATGAAAGCGTACGGCGCGCCGCCAGGGAGGGGCTAGGTCTAGGAGAAACACTGGGCTTAGCCCTTCTAGAGCAACGCCCGCCGTACGCCCACGTGAGCCTGTTGGCAGCAGCGTACAAAGCGGGCGTTCCTGTAACCGTACATGTTGCCATCGGAACGGACATCGTGCACATGCATCCGGATGCCGACGGGGCTGCCTTCGGGGAGGCATCGTTGCGCGACTTCCGCATCCTTACCGCCCAGATGGAACACCTTTCCGGTGGAGGCGTCCTTTTGAACATCGGCTCTGCCGTCGTGCTTCCCGAAGTGCTTCTGAAGGCCATCTCCTTGCTGAGGAACCGTCATGGAGACGCGTTTACGGACTTCCTGGGGGTGAACTTTGACTTCATACAACAGTACCGTTCCAATCAGCAAGTTGTGTCCCGTGTAGAAAGCATCGGCGGACGAGGCATCGCCCTCACCGGCCATCATGAAATCTTGATCCCACTTTTGGGGCAAGCCATTCTAGACGTGGCAGCCGAAGGGTGAAAACTGTTCGGAGGCCAGAGGATCCTTAATGAACTCCAGCCGGTATACCGAGCTCGTCCACCGCTTTTGCAAGGCCAAGATTGCGGTGGTGGGCGATTTGATGATGGACGAATACCTGTGGGGTCGCGCAACGCGCATATCCCCAGAAAGCCCCGTGATGGTGGTAGAAGTGGACCGCGAGACACGGGTGCCGGGAGGCGCGGCCAATGTCGTCAACAATCTGCTTGCCCTGGGAGCTCACGTTAGTGTGGTGGGTGTCGTGGGAACGGACGAGGTGGGCGACGCCCTTATTGCGGCTTTGGACGAAAAGGGAGCCGACACCGGCGGCATTGTTCGGGATGCATCCCGCCCCACTACGCGTAAAACCCGGGTAGTGGCCCACAACCAACAGGTGCTGCGCGTGGACCGCGAGCGCGCCCACCCGATCTCCGAGGAAACGGCCGCGGCCCTAGATCATCGGCTGAAACACATGAGTACCGACATCTCCGCGATTCTTGTTTCCGATTATAGCAAGGGTGTTCTCACCCCCGCCGTAGCGGCGGCCGTGGGCGAAGAGGCGCGACGCCGTGGCATCATTACTACGGCAAACCCGAAACCCGCTAACGTGCGATTGTTGCAAGGAAGTGATGTGGTGTCGCTCAACCGCGGCGAGGCCGAGAGCATCAAAGGCATGGGCACCTTTAGCGATTTCAACAGTATTTGGACTTCAGGAGAGGAGCTTCGCCGCGACCTCGGCATCGCCACATTGGTGGTGACCCTGGGGCCAGATGGGTTGGTGCTCTTTCATGCATCAGGCGCAGAGCACGTACCCGCGCATCCAGTAGAAGTATTCGACGTTGCCGGCGCCGGCGACACTGTGATCAGCACACTGACGCTTGCTCTGGTCAGCGGCGCATCCCTGCGAGAAGCGGCCGTCTTGGCCAATCATGCCGCCTCGTGCGTGGTACGCAAGGTGGGAGTAGCCACTGTTTCCACCCAGGAACTGATCGCCGACTGGGTGGCAGACCCAGACCCCGGCGCAACGGAGGCGTGAAGGGTGAAGGCTCCCTTGGTCCAGCATAACCCCACCCCAGTAGAAGCGCCCTCAAAGCACCGCGGTGGAATCGTGATGGCTTTGGTGGAGGGGTTGCGCCCAAAGCAGTGGACCAAAAACGCATTCGTGTTCGCGGCCCTTGTATTTACCAACAATATCCCTTTTTCTGTCGGCGACGCCCGCCGCTGGCATATGCTTGGCCTTACCCTAGCGGCTTTTGTGCTCTTTTGCGTGGTGTCGGGTGCGGTGTATCTACTCAACGACGTTGCGGATCGGGAGCAAGACCGCGTCCATCCTCAGAAGCGGCATCGGCCCGTGCCGTCTGGAAGGCTTCCGGTGGGGATCGCGATCGCGTGGGCGACGTTGCTAGGAGTGGGCGGCACCGCCGCGGCATTTGCCCTGAATTTGCCCTTCGGCCTGGTCACTGCAGGCTACCTCGCTCTGCAGCTCAGTTATACGTTCGCGCTCAAGCACGAGGTGCTGATTGACGTATTCTCTATTGCGGCAGGCTTCGTGCTTCGTGCTGTGGCAGGGGCATTAGCCATCGGCGTGCCGATCTCGGTATGGTTGCTCATCTGCACTCTTCAGCTTGCCCTTTTCCTTGGCTTCGGCAAGCGCCGTCACGAGCTCGTGGCTTTGGCGCACGAGGCTAAGAACCACCGGCGGATCCTTCAACACTATACCGTGCCCCTTCTGGACCACATGATGGCCATCGTGCTCTCGGCATTAGTGGTATGCTACGCAATCTATACCATCATGTCGCCCACGGCGATACAGCATCCCCTCTTGGTGATCACGCTTGTGAATGTGCTCTACGGCGTATTTCGTTACCTGTACCTTGTGCAGGTGGAACACAAAGGTGGTTCTCCAGAAAACATCCTCATGGAGGATCGCCCCATGCAGATCAATCTCATTGCCTGGATCGCCGAGGTTCTGGTTGCATTCAAGGTCTAGCAAGACATCCTAAGTGCCATGAGGGTATTGGTAACAGGCTCAGGCGGGATGCTCGGCACGGAAGTGTGCGCGGTTCTACACAGCAGCGGACACACAGTGCTGCGCGCCGGGCTCACCCGCGGAGAGATCCTGCAGGACCTGGCCGAAATAGATGGCACGGTGAACATGATCGAACAAACGCGCCCGGATGTTGTGATCCATTGCGCTGCATACACGAACGTGGATGGTGCGGAACAGAACCCCGAGCAGGCGTTCCGCGTGAACGCCCTCGGCACCTGGAACCTGGCCATCGCATGTTCGCAATGGCACGTGCCCCTGTGCGCCATTAGCACGGACTTCGTTTTCGACGGCCAGAAAGGAGAACCCTATCTGGAATGGGATTGCCCCCACCCCATCAACACCTATGGAGCGTCGAAACTGGCCGGAGAAGCAAGCATCCGAGAGATTTGGCCCAAACATTGGATCGTCCGAACGTCCTGGCTCTACGGCATCCATGGTAGCTGTTTTCCCGCAACCATCCTTGCGAAGGCAGAAAAAGAATCAAGCCTCAACGTGGTGGCCGACCAAAAGGGTTCCCCTACATACGCCCGCGACCTAGCTCAAGCACTGGTTGCCCTCATCCAATTCCCGTACTACGGAACGTACCACCTATCCAACGCCGGAGCAGTTACGCGGTACGAATTCGCCAGGCGTATCCTCGAATTTGCGAACCTTGAACACGTTGCTATAAACCCAATCGTTTCCAGAGATGTCCCTTTCCGAAACGATAAGCCCCCCGCCCGCCGTCCGAGGAATTCAGCGTTGGCATCAACCCGGAGCACGATTCCGGGATTTGGCACCATGCGCCCCTGGGAGGCAGCACTCGCTGAGTACGTGGCGGAATACACGAGGCTCCATCACGCGGGAGGTATAAGGTGATGCGTATCCTTCGCCAAGCCCAACAGGTGTTGGTACGGCTCGTAAGAAGCCGCGGATCGGCTCACCCCCGAACCTACGCCGCAATTGGATTGGCGCTCGCTCTGTGTACCCGCCATGTGGGAGCCCAGTCACGGGTACCTCCGGTGGGTCAGGTCATCACAGCGGACCTCGGCTTGGAAGGACGCGTCCTCTGGGTAGATGGGGCAGCGAACCTCGATCGCACCACGAACCTTGCCGGCGTACAAGACATCGTGCGAAGATGCCAGCAGGCGCATATTTCCACCGTCGTGGTGGACGTAAAGCCCGTCGTCGGAGAAGTTCTGTACAACAGTAAGATTGCGCCCCATCTGCGCACGTGGCAAGGACGTACTGTGCCGGACTTCGACGTTCTCAAAGCCTTCGTGGAAGAAGGCCACCGCGCCGGCTTGGAAGTTGCTGCGGCCCTCAACGTTTTTGCGGAAGGGCACAAGTATGTACAACGCGGCCTCGCATACAGCAAGCCCCAGTGGCAGTCCGTGGCGTATACGGCCATCCATATGCTCGCGGCGGATGGCCAGCTATTGCCCGTACGAGCTCCTTCCGATCCGCCTAATCCCGGTGCAGCCGTCATCTATGGCGAGGATCAGCTCATCACCCCTGGCGGGGCTCCCGGAGATCGGTTGGTGGCGCAGTTCGATAACGAAGGGCGTGTAGCCGGAATAGTGGATCCCGCCCTCCTCGACGATGAACCCATCTCCGCTCCGGAGGACGGGCACCTAGCCGTGTTCCAGGGGTCCAGCCTCGATTGGGCCGGGGCCCACCTTCGCGTGGGAGGCACCGCCTCTTTTCAAGTTCAGACGCGCCTGGTCCCCATCGCCGATGACCCCAATGAAAAGGTCGCCGTATTCGTCAATCCAGTCCTCCCGGACGCTTGCGAATATGAGCTCTCTTTGCTGGAGGAGGTAGCCCGGAATTACCCGGTGGACGCAATTGTACTGGACCGCATGCGCTATGCCAATCTTTACAACGACTTCAGCCCTGCAACGAGGACTGCCTTCGAGCGGTGGCTGGGCAAACCGGTGACGCGCTGGCCGAGCGACATATTTACCTTCGACCGAGTGCCCGGCGAGCCTATTCATCCTGGCCCGCTCTTCCGTCCATTCTTGGAGTTTCGGGCATCCGCGATACGCTCCTTCCTGAAGACGGCCGCGGCACGCCTGCGCGCCATCCGACCCAATTTGCAAATCGCTGCATACGTGGGCTCCTGGTACGCCGATTACTATCCTGTGGGCGTGAACTGGGGCAGCGAAAAATACCCTGTCCCCTATACATGGGCATCAGATGGCTATAGTAGAACCGGGTATGCTGAATTTCTTGATTGGCTGAGCACAGGATGCTACTATCCCCAAGCAACTCGGGAGGACGCCCGACAGCAGGGCAAGGATGAGGGCGCCACGGTGGAAGCGGCTGCAGATCTCTCAGTTCAAGCCGTGCAAAGTGCCACGCCCGTCTATGCAGGCATCTATGTGCTCGATTACGCCAAACGCCCGGACGATTTCGCCAAAGCCATCCAAGCGGCACGGCAGCACTCTCAGGGCGTGATGATCTTTGATGTATCCTATTTGTATGATTATGGATGGTGGCCGATCTTGGATAACGCGTTTGCGCAGCCGGCTCTCGCCCCGCACCAAGTGCCGGGTCTCACAGCCGAGATCCGTTGCGTGGTGGATCAGATCCGCTAATTGCATGCTCGTGCTGGCGCTGACGCCTTATGCCTTGATGGCGAGCGTGCCCGATGCCACCCAGGCATCCCTGAACGGAAACGAGGTGTACCGGCTCAGGATCGTGAACACATCCCTGGGTGCGGTGCAGATCAGTACGGACAAAGGAGCTTCCTGGATGCTGATCGGGCGCGTTCTCATCCCTGCGACGGGTACAGCTCCCGGCGGCAACGAAACGGGAGGAACGGTGCTCCGTACGAGTCCATATGGCTCCGCCGTTAATCTGGGTGGAGGGCGCATCCTCCGTATCCTCCCCGATACACGCGCCAAGCAGCATTCGCCTGCCAATCTCTATTTGAACGTACCGTATACTGCGGCGCTCGTGAAGGATTTTCTGCCGCCGCCTGGATCCAAGGTGCTTTGGTCCAAGCTCATCCAAGAGTTGCCGAAGCCTCTGCCGCCAGGCTACACGCCCCACGATGGTGACGTACTCACGCTGATTGCAGAACAGTCGGCCATACCCCATTCGCGCATTGAGGCCTAT
>Ga0078972_1002031_pt1 | contig 70345 bp, 61 predicted proteins | sample YelNatPaOPGAMG01_FD_67568 | JGI IMG/M metagenome (GOLD analysis project Ga0078972, IMG submission 67568) | Hot spring thermophilic microbial communities from Obsidian Pool, Yellowstone National Park, USA - OP-RAMG-01 (SPADES assembly) (version 2) | ecosystem: Environmental > Aquatic > Thermal... | reverse complement strand
TTTACTCTGTCCAAGTATCCTGTTAGGTGCTTCATTGAACTTTTTATTTGGGTCTAGCTTCTGAAAGACATAACCATAGCTTGTGATCTTCCAGATACTTCCTGTCTGTGTAAGCCCCCTCCTTATAGAAACATCCTCTACCTCGCTCTTGGGAACTTCGTATCTACCATAGATATTCCCTGAGATCAGGTATTCTCTTACTAATCCTACAGTAGAATCCTCGGTATCATTCTCTTGAGGCATATCTGGTGGCCCTTTAGGAGAAAAAACAGTTACAGGTTGAGTAAGTTGTCTTTTAAACCAGGATATAGCATCTTCAATCCCAGCATTAGCAATCTCATCTGCCTTCAGATTTACATCAAAACTTACCTTTAAGCTTCTCTGAAGATTCAGCACTATAGCCATCCCTACAGCAATAAATGCGCTGAGGATTAAAATCAAAAGAATTATAAACACTAAAATAAAACCTTCATTTCTATCTTCTCTCATAGTCCTCCCTCAAACTATTATTACGGGGTATATTATATCATATAATAATATCTTTTAAAACAGGGCTAAGGCTCTATTTCTAAACTTTAAATCTACCTATGCTCTCCTTCAATTCCTTTATTAAGTCCGATAACTGCTGTATATTGGCAGTGACTTCTTCGATAGATGCAGTCACCTCTTCGGTGGCAGCAGATGTTTCCTCTGCAGAAGCGGCATTTTCTTCTGCTATGGCAGCGACTCCCTGTATTGCATCAGAAATCCTTCTTCCGCTCTCTAATAATCTATTTATATTTGAGACTATGTTTTGAACCATACCTACAGCTTTATTATTTGCCTGATAGATGGTATTGAAGGTTTCAGTAACCTTATCTCCTATCTCTACCTGTCTAGATATTGTCTTTACCGCCTCATCAGTACTTTCAGCTGCTCTATTAATCTGATTCCTTATCTCTTCTACAAATTGAGATATTCTCTGGGCACTCTGATTAGACTCTTCTGCCAGCTTTCTCACCTCATCAGCTACAACAGCAAAGCCTCTTCCTGCTTCCCCTGCCCTGGCAGCTTCTATAGCTGCGTTCAGTGCTAAAAGATTGGTCTGAGAACTTATACTTGATATAGTTTCTACGATACGGCCAATCTCTCCTGCTGCAAGCTCAAGTTCATCCATTACCTTAACAACGGAATTGGTTGCCTGCATCGTCTGGGAAAAACCTTTATTAAGTTCCTCGATAACAAGTCTTCCCTCATCAGTAAACCTTACCGTATCCATAGCAGATTTTTCTACGTTAGATGCATTCTGTGCCAGCTCTTCTATATTCTTGCTTATACTCTCTACCTCTGTAGAAGCAGAAGTCACATTCTTTGCAGTCTCCTGAGCTCCGCTAGCTACTCCCTGAGAAGTTGTTGAAATCTGCTGAACAGCAAGAGAAGTCTGACTGATGGCTTCAGATATATGGGAACTTAGAGTAGATACAGAGGATATAGCTTCTAAGATTCCCATAATTAATTTTCTTAGCTCATTGACCACAGTATTTATACCATTAGCAATCTTACCTAACTCATCGGACTGATTGACATCTAGAAATTCTGAGAAGTCATAGTTAGATATCCTATTCAGATAGTTCAGAATTCTTCTCAGGACTCTATTCAAAGGAACAGATATCAGAAGAATAATAACCGCTCCCAGTATAGCAAATCCTACTATTATCAGTCTGATTCGATTAGCGACAGAAGATTTCATAGCCACAAGATCATCCACGTATATTCCCGTACCTATGATCCATTTCCAAGGCTCAAATCCCTTAACATAACTTACTTTAGGCTGTGGTTTCTCCTTCCCCGGCTTTGGCCATTGATACTTTACAACACCCTCACCTTTCTGTTTTACCACATCTACCATTGCGACGAACAACTTGAATCCAGTGGGGTCTGCATAGTTCGATAAGTCCTGCCCATTCATCTCGGATTTTATAGGATGCATAACCATAACTGGAGTATAGTCATTTATCCAGAAATAGTCACCATTCCCATACCGTAGATTCTTAAGGGTCAACTTTGCCATCTCTTTAGCCTCATCTTCAGTCATCTTACCCGATTTATAGAGATTATAGTAGTACTGAACTATGCCTATAGATGTCTCAACCAAATTCCTGGTCTTTCTTATTGCCTCATTCTCCAGGCTAGAACCTATAAAGGGTACAATAAAAGCCTCACTCAGTATGGCAAATGATAAAATAAGTATAACGCCCAAGAGAATGACCTTTGTCACAAGATTTATGTTGCTAAAAGCAATTTTCATTATTCATCCCTCCTCTACTAGGTATTTTCTACCTATACTAACCCTCATAAAACTGATTTTCAACGCTCTATCGAACAATTACAAATATAGCTCTTATAGCCACCACCAGGGAACAGCTATTACTTTTGAGTGAAGATATCTTACAGATTCTCCATTATAAATAAGTACTCCCCTTACGGTATTGGGATTTTCTTCGACAAAGTCTATTAGATTTTTAATATCCTTAACTGCAGGTTTTTCAGTAAGTTTAACCTCAAAGGCAAGAAGCCTTCTCCCCCATTCAAAGATAAAATCCACCTCTTTCCCAGAGACAGATCTATAGTAGTAGAGTTTTCCCTTTGGAGTAAGAAATTCTGAGTACACCTGGAGATGCAAAAAGATCATAGTCTCAAAGAAGCCACCTAACTCACGGGCATTAATTAGACTTTCCTCATTATGATATCCTGATAAATAAGCACAGAGGGCTGGATCTATAAAGAATACTTTAGGAGATTTTATTAGCCTCTTGAGTCTATTGGAAAAATAAGCAGGTACTTTTCTGATTATATTCAAGATCTCTAAAAGCTTTAGATATCTATGTACCGTAGGTTGACTTATTCCTGTGTCTCTTGCTATCTCTGTCTGATTTATTATATTTCCACTTCTCGGAGCTAAAGCCTCCATCAATCTTCTAAAATCGATAAGGTTCTCTATCTGAGAAAGTTCCCTGAGGTCTCTCTCCAGATAGGTCTTAATATATCCCTCCCACCATAAAAGGATAGAATCCAGATCATCTATATATAAGAGTGGAGGCATAAAGCCCTTTAAAATAAAGGGAATCGGGTCAACTTTCTCTAAAGTTTCCTCTTCAATTATGTCTTCTTGCCATAACCTTAGAAAATTACTTTTTTCTGTTTGGTCGTTAATCTCATAGTAGGTCATAGGATACATCTCAAAATAAATCGCTCTTCCAGCAAGACTTTCAGAAACTTCTCTCATAAGTAGTAAGTTTGAGGATCCTGAGAGAATAAATTTCATCCTTCTCTGAGTTTTATCTACCGTATTTTTTATAGCTGAAAGGATCTCTGGAGCTTTTTGAACTTCATCTATAATAACCTTCTCTGTCCTCACCCATAGGGAATAAGGGTCTAGTTTAGCCTGTTCCAATACAGAGAATTCATCTAAATTTAAGTACCTAAAGTCTGGGAATTCTTTCTGGAGAAAAGTGCTCTTCCCCACCTGTCTTGCCCCTGTCAAAACTACAATCGGGAAGCTCTCTATAGCCTTTTTGATCTTCTCTCCTATCAGTCTTTTCCTATATTTTAATTCAGAACCTGAATGATTTTCATTCATATAATGAATAATAATACAGATTTCACAAAAAAGCAAGTTACATCCAATCTATGGTATAATAGAATGGTTATAAGAGTTTATCAGGAGGTTTAGAATGCTGATTAGATTTTTAGGTGCAGCTGGAGAGGTAACCGGTTCAAACTATCTGCTTGAGTCAGAGAACAGTAGATATCTCATTGATTGTGGTATATTTCAGGGAGAAAATGAGGAGAAAAATGAGGCTCCTTTTGATTTCTCCCCATCTTCTATAAAGGCGGTAATCCTGACGCATTCTCATCTGGACCATTCAGGAAGGATCCCGAAACTGGTTAAAGAGGGTTTTAAAGGGAAGATCTTTGCCACTCTGCCGACCATAGAACTCTGCGAGATCTTATGGTTTGATACGGTGAAGTTAATGAGGGAAGAGGTGGAAAGGATAAACAGAAAGAATCAGAGGGCAGGTAGACCTCCCGTTAAGGCTTTATACGATGAAGAAGATGTTGAAGCCACACTTAAGTTGTTTGAGCCAGTTCCTTATGACGAGGTTGTATCATTGGAAGATATAAAGTTCAGACTGAGGGATTCTTCCCACATTCTGGGTTCAGCGTCTGTAGAAGTGTGGAATAAGGATACTAAAGTGGTATTCTCCGGAGATATTGGACAGTGGGAAGGGGTTATGGAAGGCACCCCGGCTACAATAGAACAGGCGGACTATGTGGTGATAGAATCCACCTATGGTGATAGGGTCCATAAAACTCTGGAACAGACGAGAGAGGAGTTCACTAGGATTATACAGAGTGCAATATCGGAGAATGGAAAGGTTCTTATCCCATCTTTTGTAGTCGACAGGGCACAGAGAATAATATATGAGATAAGACTCCTAGAAGAAAGGCATATACTCTCAAACAGGATACCGGTCTATTTTGATAGTCCTATGGGTAAAAAGGTTACCGAGGTGTATAGAAAGTATAATAATCTCCTCTCCAGCGAGCTTCAGAGATACTATCTGAATTCCAGGGATCCATTTGATATAGAGAATCTAAAATACCTTTCTTCTGTGGAGGAATCAAAGAGGATAAATGACATAGATACCGGGATAATTATAGCTGGAAGTGGTATGTGCACAGGAGGAAGAATACTGCACCATATAAAGCACAGTATATGGAAGGAAAATACGCACATAATCTTTGTTGGATACCAGGCTCAGGGAACACTGGGAAGGAGAATCGTGGATGGTGCAAGAAACATCAATGTGATGGGAGAAGAGATAGCTGTGAGAGCTAAAATTCATACGATAAATGGTTTCTCCTCCCATGCAGATCAGAAGGACCTGTTAAAATGGGCGGAAGGATTCCAGAGCAATCCCGTATTCATAATAACCCATGGAGAAATGACATCTTCTCAGGCACTCTCTCAGTTATTCAGGATTAAAGGGTATCAAACCCTTATCCCCACAAGAGGACAGAGTATAGACCTGCTTAAGAAAGAGATATCAGAGGTAAAACCGGTTCCATCAATAGACTGGAACTCGCTCTTATCAGAATTGGAGGCTCAGATCTCTTCTATAAAAGAAAGAGTTACTGGTTCGTCTGATCTGGAAAAGTTTAGCCTCCTTAAGGCGGTGTCTATAATACTCAGAGAGATCAACGAAAAATAATCTTTCAGGAGGTTATCGGTGAAGATAGTTTTTATAGGACATTTATCCAAAGATATAAATGTATTTAAACACGGGGAACAGATAATTCCGGGAGGTGGAGTCTACTATGGAGCATTTGTGGCAAGATCATTTTCCCCAGAAGTTTCAGTATATACAAAGCTGAATGATATCGACAGGAAACTCTTCAGAGATATGGAGGATTATTGCATAGACGTTATATACTTCCCTTCAATGACAACTACAACCATCAAAAATATATATCCAACCGACAATCCTGACGATAGAATATCCAGGATGATAGAAAGAGCTGAACCATTTACAGAGGAGGAGATAAACAAAATAGGATATGCCGATATTATTGATATCTCAGGTCTATCTTATGGAGAGATCCCGGAAAGATTTATAGAGGAGTTACGAAAAAAGGCAGAGGTCCTTGGTTTAGATGCCCAGGGTTTCTTGAGAAACGTGGATAGCGAAGGAAATATGGTATATAGGGACTGGGGATATAAAGAGAAGTATCTTCCTCTGATAGATGTCTTCAAGGTGGACTCCAGGGAATCTGAGATCTTAACTGGTATAAAAGATATCAATAAGGCGCTGGAAAAGATCGCTGAATGGGGTCCAAAGGAGATTCTCCTTACCTATAGAGATGGGATTATCCTCTGGGCTAAGGGGAGGACCTTTGAGGAAAAGTTTGGGGGATGGACACTGGAAGGAAGAACTGGAAGGGGAGATACCTGTATGGCAGGCTATCTTGTCCACAGGCATCTGGGTTACGAATCTGCCTTAAAAAAGGCGGCAGAGATAGCTACAGAGAAGATGAAAAATCCTGGACCTTATAAAAAGAAAGGGGTGATCTGATGTACAGTGTGAGCAGTATTACTGATGATACTCTTATTTTGGAAGGAGAAGGCAGGATCATCTCATTCTCTCTTATCGGAGAAGAGATTGTAAGATTCAAGGTTCTGGAAAAGGGTGCGGATGAGTCTAGTGAATTTAAGGTGTCTGAGGAAAAAACTCCAGCCAAGATTAAGGTTTCAAGTATTTCTGAGGATAGATTCAGAATCTCTTCAGGTAATACCGACGTAATCATAAATCTTAATCCACTCTCCTTTAAGGTCTACAGAGATCGGGAAGAAAGATTTTCTACAGATGAAGTTGTATTTATAGATAAAAGGGGTGAAGAAACGATATTCAGATTCAGACTGACACCAGAGGAAAGGGTCTATGGTTTAGGGCAGGACCATATGGCAGACCTTAACCAGAGAGGAAAGGAACGTAGATGCTGGCATCAGTGGAACGGCTTTAGAAGGAGTGGAAATGATTCTGTCCCATTCTTGCTATCATCAGAGAACTACGGGCTGTTCCTAGATACCAGCTGGCCTGTAAGGTTCAATATAGGTGGAGATAGAGTACCAGAAAGGAATACAGGTGATGAGTGGGCTCCATCCCCATGGAAATGGGACCTGCCAAGTGGAGAGGGAAATCCGGACAGGCTTGTGGTATTACTTTATGGTTCTAAGGTGGCAGACTTCTATATAATCCTGGGTGAGGATTTTAATAGTATAATAAAGAACTATTATGTGATTACTGGAAGCCCCAGGCTACTCCCTAAATGGGCTTATGGTTTTATACAGTGCAAGAACAGGTACAGGAGTGAAGAGGAACTACTCAGACTTGGCAAAAAATTCAGAGAGAGAGGCATCCCCGGAGATGTACTAGTTATAGACTGGTTATGGTTTAAAGAATTTGGAGATCTCGAATGGAACAGGGACTACTGGCAACATCCAGAAAAGACATTTGGAGAGCTGGCAGAACTTGGCTTTAAGATTATGCAGGCACAACATCCATTTATAGATAGAAAATCATTAAAGTATGAGGTCTTTAAAGAGAAAGGATACCTAAATGATGTGCCACCATCTGCCAGACCAACATTTGATCACTCGAATCCGATAGCCAGAAAAGGCTGGTGGGAAGAGATAAAGAAGCTCTACCAAACAGGTATCAGGGGCTACTGGACAGATATGGGAGAGATAGAGGAACATAAACCTGGAACAATGAGTTATCTTGGTCCCAGAGAAAAGGTCCATAATATCTATACGTTACTCTGGACAAAAGGGCTGTATGAAAATCAGAGGGAGACATTTGGGACCAGAAGCTTCTCTCTGGCTAGGACATTCTGGTGTGGGATACATAAATACTGCACTGCGATGTGGTCTGGTGATATAAACTCCAGCTGGGAAGTCTTGAAGGATCAGGTCATTATAGGACAGGATGTAACTCTAACTGGTATGCCTTACTGGTGTACAGATATCGGAGGGTTTTTCTTCCATAAAGAATTTACCCCCGAGTTATACATAAGATGGTTCCAGTGGGGAACTTTCTGCCCGATATTCAGGACTCATGGAACCAGACCTGAAAACGAGCCCTGGTCATTTGGGAAAGATGGAGAAGAGATACTAAAAAGGTTTATCAAGCTCAGGTATAGACTTTTACCATACATCTATAGTCTCGCTTATGATGTATCTACAGGAAGACAGATAATGAGGGCAATGGTTGTTGATTATCCGGACGATAAAGATGCCTACGAGAGTAAGTATCAGTTTATGTTTGGAGATATACTAGTGTCTCCTGTTGTAGAAAATGACTCAAGAACGAAGGAGACTTATCTACCGGAGGGTTACTGGTACGATTTCTGGACGGGTAAGAGATATAGAGGAAAGAGACCCATCAGAGTCCCTGCACCTATAGACAGGATACCTCTGTTTGTAAGAAATTCTTCTATAATTCCTATGAATGCTCTGGATATGATGTATGCGGATGAGAAACCACTGAAGGAATTAGATATCAATATCTATACACCTGTTGATGGAGAATTTGAGATCTACGAGGATGACGGTGTTACATATGACTATGAAGATGGCAGGTTTGTAAAAATCAGAATCTCAGCCTCGGAGACAGAAAACCAGCTAAAGATTACCATCTCCAGCTATGGAGAGGAATTTCAGGGCTTTGAGAAGGATAAGATATTCAATCTCTATATCTATGGGATAAACGGGAAAGAGGTAAGGGTTGGAGATAGATCGATAGATTTTGAAAATGAGGGCAATGTCCTGAAGATAAAGGGCATAGAGTATCACTTCAGGGACAGGATAGACATAACAGTAGAGAAGGTCGAACCACCAATCATAGAGGAGAATAGTCTTGATATATCTGTCGATGGATTGGATAAGAGACAGGATGGCTCCATAAGAATTAACATCCTGATGGCAAATGGCAATTCTGCACCTTTAAGGAAGGTATACTTTGAAATAGAAAAACCTGAAGGATGGTCGATAGTCTCTTCGGATCTACCAACCGGGCGATTCTATCCAGATGGAAAACTGACCTTAAATCCAGGAGATATAATCCAGAAGGAACTAACAGTTTCACAGATAGGAACCACAAGTCTCCCATATGAGGATATCACTGTAAAAGCCAGGATCGAGACAGAGGGTAATGAAGAAGAAAGGACATTTAAAGTAAACCTTAGAGATGGTAATATAACCTCTTGGACTGTTACAGGTCCATTTACCGATGGGGTAAGAGAGATAGAAGAGGATTCAGGTAAGATTGAGTATATGATAGATAATAAGTCCTGGAGATGGATGTCAGGTTCTAAGTTTATAGTTGAACCATTTGGCTATCTTGACCTGCTGAAGTTAGCCAGAGAGATAGTGGGAGAAGGTATCACCAGCGGAACCTCCTATGCCAGGACAGAGATTTATTCCGATGAAGATAGAGAAATAAGGTGCTCCCTTTACGGAGAAGGAAAGCTAGAGATAATGGTAAATGGAACCCCTATATATAAGAGCGATGGTATTGTTTATGATGATGAAATCACCATACCTCTTAAAAAGGGTATAAATAGAATACTCGTTAAGGTATCTTTCGACTTCCCGAAACCTTATAGTGGAAGGGAGTTTGGCTTTAGGCTAAAAATACTTGAACGAGTAAAGGGAATCTGGCTGATTAGCGAGGGATAAGATTTGACAGGACAGGCGCTCCGCCTGTCCGTTAAATAATTATTCAAATAAAGCGAACTCTATAAGCTGACATATCGTATGGATAATTATTATATGTATCTCCTGGATTCTTGGGGTTGAGTTTAATCTGACTATTATTGGTATATCAACCAGACTTCCCAATCTTCCTCCATTATAACCCAAGAGTCCTATGGTCTTTATAGAGAGACTCTTAGCCGTATTAACGGCAGATATCAGATTTTCCGCATTTCCACTTGTAGAGATCACAATAAGTGTATCCCCTCTATTACCCAGAGCTTCTAACTGTCTGGAAAATACCATTTGAAAAGAATAATCATTGCCTATAGCGGTGAGGATCGAGGTATTTGTGGTAAGAGCTATACCAGGTAGAGCCTTCCTCTCTTTTAAAAATCTGCCGACAAGCTCCCCAACAAGATGCTGACTGTCTGCAGAAGAGCCTCCATTTCCTGCCACAAGAATCTTATTGCCATTCTTTAATGTCTCTATAAGTAACCCGGTAGCCTTCTCAACAGAAGAGATCAGTTCTTCATCCAGAAGGATACTTCTACACTCATACGCCTCTTTAAAGACATCCCTTATACTATTCATCGAAAATCTCTCCTTTCTTTAGATCTTTTTATACTATAATAATACTTAAAAATTACAAATGAGGTGATATTATGAATAGACTGTTCTATTTATCTATTGCATTATGTCTATTATTTATGTCTCCTCTGGAGGTTATTGCTATCGATAAAAAGCTACCAATATCCCGTGGAGTTAATCTTGGTAATGCACTGGAGGCACCAATAGAAGGACAATGGGGTGTGGTAATAAAGGATGAATATTTTAAACTGATAAAAGATGCTGGTTTTGACCATGTAAGGATACCTGTGAGATGGTCAGCTCATACAGATACAAAGCCCCCATATACTATTGAGAAAGGCTTTTTCGAGAGGGTAGACCATGTAGTAGACGAGGCTTTAAAGAATGGACTCTATGTAATCTTGAACATACATCACTACGAGGAGATGATGCAGAGCCCGGAAAAGCATAAGGATAGATTTCTAAAAATCTGGGAACAGATCTCTGTACACTATAAAGATTATCCCGAAAGGCTCTGGTTTGAACTCCTAAATGAACCCTGTCATTATCTGAACAGCAAATTGTGGAATCAATATCTGAAAGAGGCAATAGTTATTATAAGGAGAACAAATCCAGCAAGAAAGATCGTGGTTGGTCCTACAGACTGGAACAGTGTATATAAACTCAACGAGTTAGAACTTCCAAAAGATCCAAACCTGGTGGCTACCTTTCATTACTATAATCCATTCAAATTTACCCATCAGGGAGCAGAGTGGGTAAATCCCTCTCCTCCGGTAGGTACCAAATGGCTTGGAACAGAGCTAGAGAAATTATTGATCTCTGGTGAATTAGATATGGCGGTTGAATGGTCGAAGAAAAATAACAATATACCCCTCCTTTTGGGAGAGTTTGGATCATACAATAAGGCTGATATGGATTCCAGAGTAAGATGGACATCGTATGTAGCCAGATCAGCCGAAAAAAGGGGCATCGCTTGGTGCTATTGGGAGTTCTGTGCTGGCTTTGGTATCTACGATCCCGTCAGAGAAGAATGGCGATACCCCTTACTTAAAGCGTTAATACCGGAGAAATAAAGGGGCCTGTTATTGTACAGGTATAAAGTTTATCTCTGAGCCAACTACGATCTTTCCCTCTTCAATCACCAGAACAGGAACAGACTCTATTCTGATCTTTTTTCTGGTCCCATCAGGTAAGCCCACTTCTACAAGGGACTCAAATGGTCTTGGTCCCGGAAAGGAAAATGCAATCTGGTAAATTCTGGAAATATCTACTTCTCCAACGACTACTCTCTTCCCCAGAAGATTAAAAGCAACCTCAAAAGCTACTCGCTCGACTTTTATGTTGATCTTATTATCACTAGGGTCATATTTGACAGAAACTTCCCCATACGCAGGTGTAGAATAAGTTACAGGGAGGGTCTTAAAAGACACAGTTATATCTGCCTGGAAAAGAGCTCGCCCTGGGGTCAGGATTATCCTTGGATTTTTGACCGTCCAGGTATATTCTCCCTTCACCCCTACAATACTAAAAGTGTCGGTCTTTTTGACCTCTCCTATATTCGAGAGGAATTTATTAAGAGTATCCTGACGAATTACTATGCTTGCATCAGGCTCACCCCCATTAGCCATAAAAGAACCAGAGATACTAAAAATAATTAGGAAAAGGATACATATAGTTGATCTTGCTATCTTCATAATGACCTCCTTTTTTGGAATTTGTAAGATTATTATAAACCAAATCTCTGGATTCAGCAAGCTCTTGACATAGATATCTAAATTATGTTAAAGTATTTCTAGTTAAAAGTTATTATCAGGAGGTGTTAATATGGAAGAACAGGTAAAGACAGTAAGTTTACCTAGACTGAACGAGCCAGCCCCAGATTTTGAGGCGGTAACAACTCACGGAAAGATAAGACTATCTGATTACAAGGGGAAATGGGTAATATTGTTCTCTCATCCGGCAGATTTTACTCCAGTCTGTACCACCGAGTTTGTTGCCTTCAGCAAGGCTTATGATGAATTTACGAAGAGAAATACTCAGTTGATAGGGCTCAGTATTGATAGTATATATTCACATCTAGCCTGGGCGCAGAATATAGAGAAAAACTTCGGGATAAAGGTCCCCTTCCCTGTTATAGCGGATCTAGATATGAAGGTGGCTACCCTGTATGGAATGGTTCATCCTCAGGCAAGCAGTACTCAGGCGGTAAGAGCGGTATTCATCATTGATGATAAGGGTATCTTAAGGGCTATGATCTATTATCCTCTGACAAATGGCAGAAATATCCAGGAGATCATAAGACTTTTAGACGCTCTCCAGACAAGCGATAAGTATGGAGTAGCTACACCGGCAAACTGGACCCCTGGAGAAAAGGTGATCGTGCCACCACCAAATACCCATGAAGCTCTGGAAAAGAGACTAAAAGAGGGCTATGAATGCGTAGACTGGTATCTATGTTTTAAGAGCCTCTAACTACCCCGTTTATCATATTCCTCCACTTATCCTCTCTCTCCCTCTCATCCCACCGGGTAACGTTCTGTTACCCGGTTCTTGTTTTTATTGTAAGTATATCTATGAAAGTGATAAAATATAGTTGGGTTCCAACAATTTTAATTAAGAAGGAGGTCTTTAAAATGTTTACCAAGAAGATATCTGTATATATTATAACCCTGGTGCTTATTTTTCTACTAAGTACCGCATATACTCAGACTATTACCAAAATAAACACCATAAAGGTAAATCTCTGGGGAGTGGTGGATGATAAGGGCAATATGAGCCTGAGTGTAAGATGGATCTTTCCAACCAGTGCAATGTATCTACAGATAAAAAGAGCTTATCCCAATCCTTACGTAATAGCTAGAAATCTCCTCGGTTCATCAGCCACTATGGAATTAAGGAATGCCAAAGTCTCATACGAAGATCAGAACAACTCGCTAAAACTTACCACGGATGTCCTGGGTGGAGCAGTAAATAAGAAACAGAGATGGACAATAAACATTGGTAAAGGTGCAGATATGCTATATTCCGACGGAAAAAGGGCTATATTCCTTCTGGTTCAGTCTGTCGGAAGTGACGTAGTGATGATTCAGGTACTTAATATCAACCTTCCTAAGGGTGTCTCTGATTGCAAGTTTGATAGTAAAACCGGGCTCTTCTCTTACCTCCTGGAGAGGAATGTGGCAAAAGGTAAGACAAGTGTAGACTTCACAGTCAAATTGAAGCCAAGGATTATGTCTGCCCTTTATAAGGTCTATGGGAATCCAGAACTCTTTGATGGCAGTTACTGGGTAGCTAAAGCCATCTTCAGAAATATAGGGACATCTGACATAACAGATCTGAGGATAAGTTATAAACTTGGAGATTATACTTCCTGGTCTCCTGAAAGTACTTACAATCTTGTGGTCCCTGGCGGAACAGTAGTAGATTTCTATTACCCGATAATCTCCCCACAGATAGCTGAGCTCAAAAGTGCTACGCCCTGTGACCTTGTAATAAAATACTCCTACAAAGATTCGGCAGGTAAAACCTATACAGATACTACGTCGTATAGACTACAGGTACTGGGAATAAATCAGTTTGAATTCTCCAACCTGCCTGAGGAGGAAAGGACAGGCGCCTGGGTTGATGACTTCTCAAATTCTCCATTAATATCTGCCTTCGTTACCAGACTGGACGATCCAGTAAAGGCTTTTGCAGGTATGGTAAGTCAGTATGCAGGTGGGGTGGCTGCTGCAGCCAATGACGAGGATGCTATCAAATTCTGTAGAGCCCTGTACGAGCTGGAGGTATTTAACGGCATATCATACCAAACCCCTTCTGGATTCCTTACAGAATACAGCTCTGGCGGGCAGGATTTAAAGTATCCCAGGGATGTATTAAGAGATAAAGCTGGTACCTGTGTAGACCTTGCAATCCTCTATGCAAGTGTATGTGAGGCAGTGGGGCTAAAGTCTGTCATAATTACTATTCCAGGGCATGCATTTCCTGTGATAGTATTACCCTCAGGTCAGCTATTACCTGTTGAATCTACTGGAGTAGGAGGAGCGGCGGTTGGAAAGTCTCTCTCATTTGATGATGCTGTAAAGGCTGGAATGAAAAACTTAAAAGAGCTAAAGATGGGGAGTTATTTTATCATTGATGTTCAGGAACTGCAGAAACAGGGAGTATCAACTCCAGAATTGCCGAAACTACCAGCGGATATACTTAAACAATGGGGATACAAGAGTCCAACCGAAGTAGCGGTTCAGCCAGTGCCTCAACCAACCCCTCAGCCTACGCCTCAACCAACCCCTCAGCCTACACCACAGCCTACCCCTCAACCAACCCCACAGCCTTCTACAGTTATATCAGGGCTATATCAGGGTACATATCGTAACAATATTACCGGTGCTACTGGAAATATGAATGTACAGATAGTTCAGAGTGGAAATAACATTCGAGGAGAGATCGAGATAGTAGGTGAAGGAAACGGTACCATTACAGGGACAGTAGCTGGTACAAATATCCAATTTAACGCCACTATAAATGCATACTATGGACAGTTTTCAGTTACCTTTACCGGTGTGATCCAGGGTAATAGTATCTCCGGAAATTACTCTGTTCCAGCATCAGGGGTAAACGGTACATTCGTCTTAAATAAAATAAGATAGAGTTTCAACGAGAGGAAGTTGAAGGTTTTGAGTTTATATGATAAAATATGAATACGCGCCCGTAGCTCAACTGGATAGAGCGGCAGACTACGAATCTGCGGGCTGAAGGTTCGAATCCTTTCGGGCGCGCCAGGCGCCCCAGTAGCTCAATGGACAGAGCAGGGGACTCCTAAGCCTCTGGTTGGGGGTTCGATTCCCTCCTGGGGCGCCAGTAATTTTTGTAAAAGGTAAATAGTATGCGTTTTAAACTGATAATAAATCCAATAGCAGGTGGGAGAAAGGGAAAGACTCTCACAGAGAAAATCCTGGAGAGGTTAAGAACCTGGGGTATCTCTTTTGAACATGAGTTCTCCAGATATATAGGGCATGCCACCGAGATAGCCAGACAATCAGCGAAAAGATTTGATGCGATTGTAGCAGTGGGAGGAGACGGGACAGTCAATGAGGTTTTAAATGGAATCTTTGGTTATGATGTACCATTGGGTATTCTTCCTGTAGGTAGAGGAAATGACTTCTTTAAGACAATCAATACCTCCAGACTTTTAGATGTGATAATCAAACCACTTATCGAAGCCCCTAGGATAAAGATGACCGATGTTGGGAAGATAAACAATAGGTACTTTATGAATGTTGCTGGAGTAGGTTTCGATGCTATGGTGGCAACAATAGCCGAACCGATAAGATTCCTGGGTCCTATAGCATACCTTGGGTCTGCACTTATAGGGTTAATGAAGAACAAGGGGATAAGTCTTAAGCTGAATATTGACGGAGAAAAGATAGATTTAAATGCCCTTATGGTTGCCATTGCAAATGGCAAATATTTTGGCGGAGGAATGAAGATTGCCCCGGATGCAAGCCCCTGGGATGGTAAATTCGATGTGTGTCTCATAGAAAATGTCCCTAGCTTGGAGATACTAAAGACTTTGCCAAAGGTTTACACCGGTAAACATACAAACCATCCAAAGGTAAAGATGTTGAAGGCGGAGCATATAGAGGTCCTATCCTCTGAGAAGATACCTGCAGAGATGGATGGAGAGGTATTTTACACTGATAAGATAATATTGGATATAGTTCCCAAAAGCGTACCTCTTATACTGAGCCAGACATAAGAATTTAATAAATAATAACGGCGGGCTATAAGCCCATCCTAGTCTGATTAGAACCATCCACATTCATTACATAGATTTCATAGTTTCCGTCTCGACCTGATGTAAATGCGATCTTAGTTCCATCTGGAGAAAAACAAGGATAGATATATTAATGTTATATTAAGGGTAGATGAAGTTCCCTGTCTTTAATAGACAGGCGAGGCATCTGCCCTACCAGTATTCTTGAGACTTATTTGCTACACAAAAAGTTAAAGGTCCTAAAGGTCTTGACACAGATAATATTTTCTGCTAAATTTTTAGCAAATAAATTAAAGTTAAGGTTAATCTATGGCTAATAGAAATAGAGTTACTATAAAGTATATAGCGGAAAAGGCTGGTGTCTCATATGCTACTGCATCCCTGGCACTCTCAGGGAAAGGGCGATTAAGCGAAGCTACCAGAAAGAAAATCCTAGATATAGCTTCAACTTTAGGATACTCTGTAGATGAAAGACCTGTATCGAATATACCTCTTATCGCCTTTGTAGATGCCAGTAGCCATATGGGCGGTTTTTATATGTCCCTGATAGAAGGCGTCATAGATAAACTTAAGGAATATAACTATGCAGTTATACTCGACATATGTGGAGAGATAGGTCCTGACAAAACTTCGGAGAGAAAACAGCGTCTGGAATCTATCTGCAGAAATTATGAGGGAGTTCTTATTCTCTCTCACTGGGGTGTAACCGTTGAAGAGATACTCTGCTTCCTGGATAACAAAAAGCCATTTATAGTACTGGATGGAAGTATCTACGGCTTTGAGAGAAACTATGTGACAGTAGATCACTATCAGGGAGCATTTGAAGCAGTAGAGTACCTGATACAGGCTGGACACCGAGATATAGCACATATATCAGGTCCTCAAAAGCATGAACATGCAAAGTTGAGGCTTAAAGCCTATATAGATGCCCTGAAAAAGCATAGTATACCTGTAAGAGAAGAGTATATAGTAGAGGGTGATTATCATAAAAAAAGCGGTATACAGGCTATGGAGAAGCTTTTAAACTTGAAACCTGTACCCTCTGCGGTCTTTGTCGCTAACGACAATATGGCTATAACTGCTATGCAGGTAGCTAAAGAGAGGGGTTATCACATTCCACAGGATATCTCATTTATAGGGTTTGACGACATCCAGGCAACTGAATTATCCGAGCCCCCACTTACAACGGTAAGACAACCGTTGTATAATGTTGGTAGAGAGGGGGCTGGTATGTTGATCGAGTTACTAGAAAGTGGCAATCTACTAATTGAGCCAAGGGTATTGAGGGCAGAACTGATAGTAAGAAATTCAACATCAGAAAGGAGGTGATGAAAAGGCTCCTTAAAGGGGATAAGTCAGAAAACTGATGAGGTTTTTAAATGTCTTTGTGATATAAAATTTTAAGGAAGAGGAGGGATCAGTTATTATGAAAAGGTTTCTCAAGATTTTATTTACAGGTTTGGTAATTTGCAGTTTCATACTGGGGAGTATCTCGCTAGCTTTCACTCAGGTAGCTCCACAGATACCAAGGGAGGAGACATTAATAGTTGATATCTTGGGTGGTAGGATTGTAAATCCAAAGAGGTTTAACCCCTGGGTTATCGGTGTGAGCGCTGGAACAGATTCAGGGATCCAGCAACTTATGCTGGAACCTCTCTGGATGGTTGAGTATGCCAAGGGTAGAATTCTTAATGTCTTGGCTAAACAACCCCCAATCTACAATAAAGACTTCACTCAGATGACGGTAAAGCTGAGAGAAGGGATATACTGGAGCGATGGAGTAGAATTTACCGCTGATGATGTTATATTCACTGTTGAAACCTTAAAGAATAATCCGGGAATGTCTTACAACACTGAATTCAACCTCTACGTTGATAAGATGGAAAAACCCGATAAGTACACAGTAGTCTTTCATCTTAAACAGCCAAACTCCAGATTCCATTCATACTTCTTGGATAGATGGGGTGCTTGTCGTTTTATGCCAAAGCATATCTTCGAAAAGATTAAGGACCCAAAGACCTTTGACTTCTATCCACCAATAAGCTTAGGACCCTATGTACTAAAGGATGTTGACCCTGCAGGATATTGGAGATTGTGGGAGAGGAGAAAAGACTGGAACAGAACAACTACCGGAAAGCTCTTTGGTATGCCTAAGCCGAAGTATGTTCTCTTTATCTACTATGGACCACCTGAAAAGAAAGTTATGGCGCAGGTAAGACATGAGTTAGATATGTGCGACCTGACAACAGAAACCCTAAGGGCTATGCTACAACAAAATCCTTATGGAAGAAGCTACAGAAAGGAGTTCCCCTGGGTTGTAAATATAGACCCATGCATAACCGGAATATCTCTCAATACTCTAAAATTCCCATTCAATATAAGAGATGTACGCTGGGCATTGACTCTTGCTATAGATATAGTAGATACCATAGGTATAGCCTTCGATGGAGCTGCTACAATGGGAGCTCTACATATACCCCCAACTCCAGTCTATCAAAGATGGTATTATAGACCTATGGAGACCTGGCTTAAGAACTTTACACTAGATATACAGGTAGACGGAAAACCATTCAAGCCTTACGACGTATCTGCTCCATTTAGGCTTGCAGAATACTGCAAGAAGAGAGGATATCCAGTTCCACCAGAAAATAAGATAAAGGAGATATTTGGATACGGTTGGTGGAAGTATGCCCCTGAAGTAGCAGAAAAACTCCTGGAAAGACAGGGATTCAAGAGAGGATCGGATGGAAAGTGGTTACTCCCAGACGGAAAACCCTGGAAGATAACTATAATGACTGTAACAAATCCGGCTTCTCCACAATATAGAAACGCTTTTGCTGTTTCCCAGCAATGGAGAAGATTCGGTATAGATGTAGAGGTTCAGACTTCAGAACTAGCCGGAACAATAATTCAGCGAGGAGATTATGAGGCTGGAACAACCTGGCCTGCACAGGAACCCTGGGGCGGGCATCCTGACCTATACAGAACACTTGTAGCATGGAGATCTAAGTATGTAAAACCTATCGGAGAGATGACTATAGGTGGTCCTGGATATGTGTGTAGATGGTCAGATAAGAGACTTGATGCAATTATAGATGAGATGGAAAAGACAGCATTCGATGATCCAAACCTAATCAAACTGGGTATAGAGGGTCTAAAGATAGCGGTAGCTGAAATGCCATCCATACCTACATTTGGTTACCCTGGAGTAGTTGGTTGGGATGAGTACTACTGGACAAACTATCCAGGTGGAGAAAATTCTTATCAACAGCCATACCATCACTGGCCTAACTTTAAATTTATGTTACCATTCTTAAAGCCAACTGGTAGAAAGTAAGGATAACTAAAAGGGACCCCTTAATAAGGGGTCCCTAATCTCTAATGGAGGTGCTATCGATGCTCTTTTTCAAAAGTTACTTACTACCAAGAATTATTCAATATCTGGTAGTCATATTTATAGGGACTACTGTAGTATTTGTAGTGCCCAGGTTTATGCCTACAGATCCTGTCCAGAAGACTCTTGAACTGGTCGCCTTACAGGGGACTTATATAGATCCAGAGGCTGTAGAAAAACTGAAAGAGACCCTAAAAGAGTTGTACGGTTTAAAGGGGACATTGTTCGAGCAATATCTGGCATTCTGGAAACGTCTCTTCAGAGGGGATTTTGGACCCTCTTTTGCACAATTCCCTACCCCGGTAATGGACCTTATAAAGATCTCTTTACCCTGGACCACCGTATTACTGTTACTCACAACTCTTCTATCTTGGATCATAGGGAATATTTTAGGAGGACTGGCAGGATATTTCAGTCATCAAAGATGGGCAAGAATATTAGAAGGTATCGCTATGGTTATACGCCCAGTTCCATATTATATAGTAGCTTTAGGTTTACTGATAATATTTGCCTTTGCCTTTCCTATCTTTCCTGTAGGTGGAGGTCTATCAGTTGGAAGAGAAATGCATCTAACTTTTGACCTTTTTATAGATATAGCAAAACATGCATTTTTGCCTGCACTCTCTCTAGTGTTAGTTGGTAGTAGTGTATGGTTTATGACGATGAGATTATTAATTTCAAATATATTAAGGGAAGACTATGTTCTATATGCCCAGGTAGGGGGGATATCAGATAGAGAGATAGTATTTCAGTATGCTATAAGGAATGCATTACTGCCACAGATCACAGGTTTAGCCTTATCATTAGGGCAGATATTCAGTGGTGCCCTTATTACTGAACAGGTCTTCGCTTATCCGGGTCTAGGAACACTCCTCTATAACAGTGTAAGCAGGGGGGATTATAATCTTTTAATGGGTATTACCCTACTTTCCATAATAGGTATAGCTACCGGAGTTTTAATAATAGATCTCATCTATCCACTATTTGATCCCAGAATCAGGTATAGATAGGAGGAACAGATGTTTTCGACAATAAGAGATCTGATAAAGTATGATAGAAGATTTACCTTTGGTTTTTCGGTCATATTGATAATGATATTTCTAGCTATCTTATCCTTCTTCTCCCCTTACGATCCAAAGGTCTGGAATGTTGTTCCTAGAGATACGCCTCCATCTATAAAGCATCTTCTTGGAACAACATCTATGGGGCAGGATGTATTCTGGCTGGCAACATTTGCCATAAGAAACTCCTTCGAGTTATCAATTATTGCTGTCCTTATATCAAGGGTCATAGCTATCTTTTTGGGATTAATCACCGGGTATAAAGGTGGATCTTTAGATAGAACTCTGATGACCATCAATGATAGTTTTGTCATCCTTCCCCTTTTACCAATCCTTATCTTGATTGCCTCTGTAATAAAGGGTGCACTGAATATAACCAACCTGGGGATTCTCTTGGGTATATTTGGATGGGCATGGGATGCCAGAGTAATCAGGTCTCAGATATTAAGCCTCAGGGAAAGAGAATTTACCTATACCGCAAAACTCTCAGGTATGAAGACTCTGAGTATAATTGTAAAAGAATACCTCCCATTTATTACCCCATTAATTATGGCTACCGCTATGAATAATATGCTCTGGGTTATAGGAATGGAGGTAACTTTGGCTATCCTAGGACTTTCCAGCCTTGAAATACCAACCCTCGGAACTATGATCCACTGGGCAGTAAATTCCCAATCGCTTCTCCTTGGGATATGGTGGTGGATATTAACCCCGGTCTTTATATGTATCCTCCTATTTATCTCCCTGTATATGCTTTCGGTAAGTATAAGCGAATTTCTCGATCCTAGAACCAGGCTTCAGAGGATCGAAGTAATGAAGGGGTAGAAATATGTCGATACTCAGGGCAGAAAGACTAAAGGCTTATTATATATCAGAGATCTTTGGGATTAAGCGAACTGTAAGAGCTGTAGATGAGGTATCTATGGATGTTGACAATAATGAAATCTTTGGTATCGCCGGTGAATCTGGCTGTGGTAAGAGTACACTCATAAAAGCTTTACTCGGAATAGTCAAACCACCTCTCACTATTCTCGGCGGAGAGGTAAACTATGATCTCGGGGATAAAAGATTTAACATCTTTTCTCTAAGCCAGAAGGAATCAAAGAATATCAGATGGGAATATATCTCTTATATTCCTCAAAGTTCTATGAGCGTCTTGAATCCGGTAAGAAGGATTAGGGATTCATTTAAAAGCTTTATAAATGCTCACAAAAAGATGGGAAAGAGCGAATTTAACAGTTTGGTAGAAGAACATCTTAATCTCCTGGGTCTTCCAACAGAGGTATTAAATGCTTATCCTCATCAACTTTCAGGTGGAATGAGACAGAGGGTAACAATAGCACTTGCCACCATCTTAAGACCCAAGGTTATCTTTGCAGATGAACCATCTACAGCCTTAGATGTTGTTGTACAGAGAGGAGTTATCCAGTTACTCAAGGACATTCAACAGGAACAGAAGAATACGATCATACTAGTCACCCACGATATGGCAATTCATGCAAATATATGTGACAGAATAGCTATTATGTATGCCGGAAAGATAATTGAAGAGGCAAAAACACAAGAGATATTTAAACATCCTTTACATCCTTATACCAAGTATCTCATAGGCTCTCTTCCCAGAATAGGAGACAAAAGCTACAGGGTGAGTGCCCCAGGGTCTCCACCTCCACTAAGTAATCTGCCATCCGGATGTAGTTTTCATCCAAGATGCCCTTACATTACCGAAAGATGCAAGAGTGATGCCCCCAGTTTGGTGGAAGTAGGGAATAACCATAAAGTTGCATGTTTTTTGGCTTCTAAGGAGGGCTAGCAATGGAACAGAATAACAAACTCCTTGATGTAAAGAACCTTATAAAGGTATTTGTTATAGGCAGTGGATTTGTTAGGAGTAAGATAACTGCAGTAGAAAACGTCTCTTTTGAGTTACAGATGAATAAGCCAGAGATATTTACTCTGGCTGGAGAGAGCGGTAGTGGAAAGACCACCCTGGCTAGGATGATATTAGGTTTCATCCCTCCGACTTCAGGTAGCATATCATATAAAGGGAAAGAAATAAGTAAATTAAATGGGAGAGAAATGGAATTGTGGTTTATGAAAGAGGTTCAGCCTGTTTTTCAGAATCCATTTGAGACCTTTAACCCTCTGAAAAAGGTAGATTCTTATCTGTATGAAACAGCTATAAACTATGGGATTGCCAGTAAGAAGGATGCCCATAAGTTTATAGATGAATCTCTAAATCTGGTAGGACTATCCCTTCAGGAGGTTGCAGGGAGGTATCCTCATGAATTTTCTGGAGGGCAGCTTCAAAGGATATCCATAGCAAGAGCTCTTATTACCAAGCCATCACTATTAATAGCAGATGAGCCTGTCTCTATGGTGGATGCCTCTCTTAAGATGTCTATATGTAACCTCTTCAAAGAATTGAAAGAAAGGCAGGGGGTAAGCATAATATATATCACTCACGACCTGGCTACCGCCTACTATGTGAGTGACAGGATAGCAATTATGTTCAGAGGAAACATCGTAGAATTAGGACCCGTTGAGAAGATACTCACCGACCCTAAACATCCCTATACAAAAGTCCTCAGAGACTCTGTCCCGGAGCCAGATCCGGAAAGAAGATGGCAGGGGAGAATAGAACTTTCAAGCTTTGAGGAAAGGGAATATCAGTCAAAAGGATGCAGGTTTGCAGGGAGATGCCCATATGTAATGGATATATGTAAGAATAAATTACCTGAAGATATCCTGTTAGATGGCAGAATGGTCAAGTGTCATCTATACGGATCAGATTCAAATAAAACGGTCTCTTGAAGAAAAGGAGGCGATTTTATCTTATGAATTTTCTACAGGTTAAAGGACCATATATAGTGGATGATACTGGCAAGAAGGTATTCTTGCGAGGTGTATGTTTTGGCGGATGGCTGAATATGGAAAATTTTATTACCGGCTATCCAGGGGCAGAGAGCAACATCAGACAGGCAATAAGGGATGAGCTTGGAGAGGAAAGGTATAAGATATTTTTTAAAAGTCTCCTCGACTCATTCATAACAGAGGACGATTTTAGATTCTTAAAAGAGATAGGGGCAACTGTGGTAAGAATCCCCTTTAACTACAGACACTTTGAAGATGATATGAATCCCGGGCAGTTTAACCCTGAAGGCTTTTATTATTTAGATAGAGCTATAGAGTGGGCTAAGAAGTATAATATCTATGTAATTCTCGACCTTCACGCTGCCCCAGGGTGGCAGAATCGTGGCTGGCACTCTGATAACCCTTATGGGATAACGCTCCTCTGGGAGAACAGACATTATCAAGAAAGGATCAGAGACTTATGGGTGTATATAGCTGAACACTACAGAGAAGAGGTGTATGTTGCCGGTTATAATCTCCTCAATGAGCCGGATGCCCCCAATATGGATATACTGAATAGACTCTACCGGGAATGGACATCCGCTATAAGAGCAGTGGATAAAAGGCATATAATATTTATTGAGGGGAATAGATACTCTCAGGTGTTTGAGGGTCTAGAAGAACCCTTCGACGATAATCTGGTCTACAGCTCTCACAACTATACGATAGCAACACACAGGGGTAGAAGATACCCCGGTTATGTTGGTAATGTATATACAGACAGAAACTGGATGGAGAAGATCTTTTTAGAAAGAAACAGCTGGATACTGGAGCATAAGAGACCATCCTGGGTAGGTGAATTCGGGGCTCTATTCGATGGACCCATCGACAATCCAACGAATGCAGATATGGCAAGACTTATGGCATTGAAAGAACAGTTAGAAGTGTTTAATAAATACGAACAGCACTGGACCATATGGACATATAAGGATGTTGGGGTACAGGGGCTTGTAGTACCAAAAGAGGATTGTGAATATATGAAGAGAATCAAACCCATTCTCAAACTTAAAGAGAAGCTGGGTCTAGACTCCTGGACATCAAGAGGATACGGCATTCTTCATACGGAAACTACCAGGATGGTGGAAATTGTAGCTCAGACTGTAGCTGAAGAGCTAAAAGATTATAGTTTAGATTACAGTGCACTCAATAGAATATTAGGGGATCGAGTAGTCTGTGGGGCTATAAGTAATTTCCTGGCTCCGCTCTATGCACTCCAGTTTGCCGATATGACAGAAGAAGAGATAGAGAAGATGCATCATTCTGCATTCGAATTTTCAAACTGTGCAAAAAGGATCTATCTTATAGATGTATTGAAAGAGGCGATGAAAGAATAAAATATACTAGGAGGAGGGATATTATGGAAGAAAGGTATTTAAATCCAGAACTCTCGATTGATGAGAGAGTTGAGGATCTGCTCTCCAGGATGACGCTGGAGGAAAAGGTAGGTCAGCTTAAAGCTAGAATCTTACACATCTGGAAGACTCTAGCCGATATCTTCGAGGGCCTAGAACCTGAACAGTGGAGGAAGTTTGATATTGTATTTCATGAGCTCTTCAGGGATAGAGACCTGGTGGAATCAATATCCAGAAATCTGTGGAAGAAAAAGTGGAAGGATCTCATCCTAGAGGGAGATACTAAGAAGTATCCGATAGGAGAATTAAGCTGTGCATTGAGGGCTTTCTCTCCGAAAGAAGGGGCAGAGCTTGCCAATGAGATGCAGAGATATATACTGGAGAACAGCCATCTAAAGATCCCCGTACTCATACATGACGAATGTCTACATGGATGTATGGCTAAAGGTTCCACCAGTTTTCCACAATCTATCGCTATGGCAAGTACATGGAATCCTGAGCTGATGTATGAGGTAGCTACCGCTATAGGTAAAGAGACCAGGGCAAGAGGAATACATCAGGCACTTTCACCAACAATAAATATAGCCAGAGATCCAAGGTGTGGAAGAACAGAAGAGACTTATGGCGAAGACCCCTATCTGGCATCTCTTATGGCAGTCGCATTTATAAAAGGACTTCAGGAACAAAAGGTTATCACTACTCCAAAACATTATGCGGCAAACTTTGTTGGAGATGGAGGAAGGGATAGTAATGCCGTTCATTTCTCTGAAAGACTATTAAGGGAGATATACTTCCCCGCATTTAAAGCCAGTGTGGAAAAAGCGAATGCTCTCTCCATTATGTCTGCCTATAACTCACTAGATGGTATTCCCTGCTCTTCCAATAAGTGGCTATTAACAGACCTTTTGAGAAAAGAATGGGGATTCAAGGGTTATGTCGTATCAGATTACGGAGCTGTGATGCACCTGATGACAAAGCACAGAGTTGCAGGGTCTAAGGGAGAGGCAGCAAAGATGGCATTAGAAGCTGGACTGGATATGGAATTGCCAGAGAGCGAATGCTTTGAAGAGATAGTGGAGCTTGTCAGAGGAGGTAAGCTCTCAGAAGATGTTGTGAATCAGGCAGTAAGAAGAGTCCTGAGGGTAAAATTCTGGCTGGGACTCTTCGATAATCCATTCACCGATCCGGAATATGCAGAAAAGATATGTGACTGTAAAGAACATAGAGAACTGGCACTGAGGTCAGCAAGAGAATCTATGGTCTTACTCAAGAATGAAGGGATACTCCCATTGAGCAAGGATATAAGCTCTATAGCGGTAATTGGACCAAATGCCAGTGTGCCAAGACTGGGTGGGTATAGCGGATTTGGAATAAAGGTAGTGACACCTCTGGAAGGAATCCAGAATAAAGTAGGAAAGAATACAAAGGTATACTTTGCAGAGGGATGCGGGCTGACAGATACTTCCAAGAAGGGATTTGACGAGGCTATAGAGATAGCTAAAAAGAGCGATGTCGCTATCCTGTTTATGGGGAACTCTGTACCTGAGACAGAGGGTGAACAGAGAGACAGATGCAATCTGGATCTACCTGGTGTCCAGGAGGACCTCATCAGAGAGATATGTAATACAGGGACTCCGGTAATAGTCGTCCTTATAAATGGAAGTGCCATTACAATGATGAGGTGGATTAATGGGGTTAAAGCTATACTGGAGGCATGGTACCCTGGAGAAGAGGGTGGAAACGCAATAGCAGATGTCCTCTTTGGTGATTATAATCCGGGTGGCAAATTACCGATAACATTCCCCAAGTTTACAGGACAGTTACCCCTATACTATAACTATAAACCCTCTGGCAGAGTAGATGACTATGTAGACCTCAGAGGTCCTCAGCCTCTATTCCCGTTTGGGTATGGTCTCAGCTATACTCAGTTCAGATACAGTAACCTCAGGATAACCCCAGAGACCATAAGTCCAGAAGGAGAAGTCACCGTATCTCTCGATATAGAAAACATCGGCAAGTATAAAGGGGATGAGATCGTTCAGCTCTATCTCCATGATGTATTAGCAAGTGTAGCCAGACCGGTAAAGGAGCTGAAGAGATTCAAGAGGGTAACGCTGGATGTGGGAGAAAAGAAGACCGTCTCATTTACCCTCTCGAGAGAGGATCTGGAATTCCTGGATCTGAATATGAACCTGGTTGTTGAACCTGGAGTATTTGAGGTATTCGTTGGTAGTTCCTCTGAAGATATAAGATTAAAGGGTACATTTGAAGTAAAGTAACTCTCCTTCTATCCCGCCCACAGGAAGATTTCCTGTGGGCTTTTATTTTTCGTATGATTTACCATTGTATATGTATCTAACATTCATAGTTGAATTGATACCCGTATTCTAGTAGAATATTCTTTTTGGGTAGAAAAGTACAAGGAGGGAACTGAACTATGGAAAAGGTTAAACTTCTCTACGAGGGTAAGGCTAAAAGGGTATACAGTACAGATAGTGAGGATCAGTTTGTTATAGAGTTTAAGGATACAGCCACCGCCTTTGACGGGCTGAAGAAGGCAGAGATACCTGGCAAAGGAGAGGCTAACTGCATGATATCCAGCAAGATATTCGAACTTCTTACCATAAGAGGGATAAAAAACCACTATATCAGAAGGCTAAGCGAGAGAGAGATGCTGGTAAAAAGTTTAAAGATCTTTCCTATAGAGGTGATAATAAGAAATAGAGTGGCAGGAAGTATGGCTAAGAGACTTGGACTGGAAGAGGGAAAGGCGCTAGAAAGGCCAGTGGTAGAGTTCTGTTACAAAAGTGATGAACTCCATGATCCAATGATAAACGAAGACCATATACTGGCGCTTGGACTGGCAACAGAATCTGAGCTTTCAACCATAAAGGAGATGGCACTAAAAACCAACGAGATACTTATAGAATTCTTCAGACAGTGCAATCTGGACCTGATAGATATGAAGTTCGAGTTTGGCAAAGACTCCCAGGGCGAAGTATATCTGGCAGACGAGATCTCCCCAGATACCTGCAGACTGTGGGAGTCAGGAACTACTACCTCCTGGGACAAAGACAGATTTAGAAGAGACCTTGGAGGAGTGGAGGAGGCTTATAGAGAGGTAAAACAAAGGGTAATTAATACTCCAATAGAATCAAGAGCAAGGATACTGATAAGATTAAAACCGGGGATATTAGATGCCCAGGGTTCTGTCATATTAAACGCACTGAGGTCCCTTGGGTTCACCGAGGTGTTAGAGGTGAGAACTGGAAAACTCCTGGAACTGAAGGTGGATAGAAAGATCGACGAACCTGAAAGGATTGAAAGGATGTGTAAGGATCTGCTAGCCAATCCGGTAATGGAAAACTATCAATGGGAGTGGGAAGAATGAACTTTGGTATAGTCGTATTTCCTGGTACCAACTGTGATAGGGACTGCTACTATGTGATAAAAGATATCTTGAATCAACCTGTAAGGTTCATCTGGCACAGGGAAAATGATCTTAAGGGGATAGATTGTGTGGTGCTACCTGGAGGATTCTCCTACGGGGATTATCTAAGAGCAGGGGCTATAGCCAGATTCTCCCCCATTATGTCCAGTGTAAAGGAGTTTGCTGATAAGGGTGGACTGGTAATAGGTATCTGCAATGGCTTTCAGATACTTACCGAAGCTGGACTCCTTCCAGGGGCGTTGGGAAGGAATAGAAGCTTAAAATTTATATGCAGGTATGTGGACCTTATTATAGAGAGGAACGATACACCATTTACTTTGGAATTCAAAAAGGGGGAGATTATCAGGATGCCAATAGCTCATAACGAGGGAAGCTATTATATTGATGACATCTCAAAGATAGAAAAACAGGTGGTACTCAGATATTATGGAGAAAATCCCAATGGAGCTATAGACAATATAGCAGGGATTGTAAATGAAAGAGGAAATGTCTTTGGACTAATGCCTCATCCAGAGAGATGCAGTGAGAAGATACTTGGATCAGAAGATGGTCTGAGAATATTCAAGTCTATAGTGAGGTCGCTATGAGGACAAGGGAAGAATTACAGAGAATATCAATGACTCTAGAAGAGTATCAACTGGCAAAATCCCTATTGGGGAGAGAACCCAATGATTTAGAGCTTGGAATGATAGCAGTTATGTGGTCTGAACACTGCGGATATAAGCATTCTAAAAAGACATTAAAGCTATTCCCCACCACTGGACCTTACGTCTTGCAGGGACCTGGAGAAAATGCAGGGGTTATAAAACTGGACGAGGAACTTGCACTGGCAATGAAGATGGAGAGCCATAATCACCCTTCGGCTATAGAGCCTTATCAGGGTGCAGCTACAGGGGTAGGGGGGATAGTAAGAGATATACTGGCTATGGGAGCCAGACCAATAGCACTTCTGGATTCTTTAAGATTTGGCTTATTAGATAATCCTAGGACGAGATACCTCTTCTCAGGGGTGGTAAGTGGTATAGCCGGCTATGGAAATTGTATCGGAGTACCGACTGTAGGTGGCGAGCTTGCGTTTGAGAAGCCATATACAGAAAATCCTCTGGTAAATGTTATGTGCATAGGGTTATTGAATGGTAAGCCCAAGAGTGGCAGGGCAGTAGGTATAGGAAACAGTCTGGTACTGGTGGGAGCCTCTACCGGAAGAGATGGAATACATGGAGCAACCTTTGCTTCTCTGGAATTAACGAGTGAATCTATAGAGAGGAGACCAGCGGTCCAGGCAGGAGATCCATTTATGGAGAAACTTCTTATAGAGGCTATATTAGAGGCGCTGGAGAAGAGTGATGCAATAATTGGTATTCAGGATATGGGTGCAGCAGGAATAACCAGTTCTTCTGCAGAGATGGCAAGTAGAGGTGGGGTAGGTGTGGAGATAGAGGTAACAAGAGTTCCTCAGAGGGAGAAAGGTATGACTCCAGAAGAGATTATGCTCTCTGAGTCTCAGGAGAGGATGCTCCTCTGTGTGGAAAAAGGTAGAGAAGAAGAGATAAGACCAATCTTTGAGAAGTGGGGACTTAACTTTGCCATAATAGGTGAGGTCATAGAAGAAAGGGTTGTGAGAATAAAAGAGAATGGGAGAGTCGTGGGTGAGTTACCCACAGATCTACTTACCGAAAAAGTCCCTGCTTATGACCTTATCACAGAGAAGCCCAAAAAACTTGAAGAATTGCATATAATCAGGGAGATACCCAGAATAGAAAATTATGGAGAGATACTTTTAAGACTACTTGGATCACCAAACTGCAGTGCGAGTAACTGGGTATACGAACAGTACGATCATATGGTAGAGACAAATACGGTAAGCATTGGTACCGGAGCGTCTATTTTAAGGGTAAAAGGTAAGCAATATCTCCTTGGTATAACAACTGATGGAGAGGGGAGGTACTGCTATCTGGACCCATATACAGGTGGTATGATGGCAGTAGCAGAATCAGCAAGGAACCTCATCTGTATAGGAGCAGAGCCACTGGCTATAACTGACTGCCTGAACTTTGGTAATCCGGAAGACCCGGAAATTGCCTGGTACTTTGTAGAGACAGTAAAGGGAATGAGTGAATGCGCCAGAAGGTTAAATATACCCGTCATAAGTGGAAATGTAAGCTTTTATAATGAATCAGAGAACTATACAGTTTACCCTACACCTGTGGTTGGTATGGTTGGAAAGATAGAAAGTATACAGACGATCTGTACCCCTGGCTTCAAGAAAGAGGGAGATACTATATATATCCTTGGTGAACCTGGAAACCTTGGAGGCTCTCTCTTTATAGAGGAGATACTTGGAGAAGTAAGAGGAAGACCCTCCTTTGATCTGGAACTGGAGGCTAAATTGGAAAGACTATTGCTAAAGGGTATAAGGGATAAGCTCATAAATAGTGCACAGGATGTATCAAGAGGAGGATTGGCTGTGGCACTGGCGGAGTGTAGCATATGGGGGAATCTGGGGGTAGATGTAAGTATAGAGACAGAGAAAACTCCGGAAGAGATTCTATTTGGAGAGGGACAACCTGTAGTTATTATAACTGTAGACCAGGAAAGAGAAAAAGAGGTGGAGGAATTCTTCAGAGATCTGCCGATAAAAAGGATAGGAAAAGTTACCGGCGGTAATTTTGTTATAAAGATAAACGGCAATCAACTGATAGATCTGGATATTGAGTGTATTAAAAAAGTGTGGAGTAGTGGGATAGAAAAATGGATGGGATGAAAGAGTACTGCGGTGTCTTTGGTATATATGCTCCAGATACAGATGTTGCAAGACTTACTTACTTCGGTCTCTTTGCTCTTCAGCACAGGGGGCAGGAGAGCGCAGGGATAGCGGTATCTGATAGAAGAGACATTGTATGCTATAAGGAGATGGGACTTGTAAGTCAGGTATTTAACGAGAAGATACTCAATATCTTAAGAGGAGACATAGCTATAGGACATGTGAGATACTCCACAACAGGTTCAAGTACAGAGGTAAATGCCCAGCCTATACTGGTATCTGGTGAATATCCTCTGGCGATAGCCCATAACGGTAATCTGGTCAATTCTGCAGAGCTGAAGAAGGAGCTTGAAGATGAGGGTATCAAAATACACGGTAGTTCGGACACGGAATTGATGGCTAAAAAGATCGCCTTACACTACAACGGAGATATACTATCAGCACTCCTCAAAGTACTCCCATCCTTCCAGGGGGCTTATACATTAGTGCTTCTTACCAGAGACAAACTTATAGGTATAAGAGACCCTTATGGCATAAGACCTCTTGTACTTGGACAGTTCAATGGGAGCTATGTGTTATCTTCAGAGTCCTGTGGATTAGACATAATAGGAGCAAAATTTATCAGGGAGATAAAACCAGGGGAGATAGTTATAATAGATGAGAATGGAGTTGAGAGTATATATTTTGCAGAATCCAATCCGCATCTGTGCATATTTGAACTTGTATACTTTGCCCGTCCTGACAGCAAGTTTGGATCAAGACTCGTGCATGAGATAAGACAGGAGATGGGTAGAATACTGGCTCAGGAATCACCTGCAGATGCAGACCTGGTAATACCAGTTCCCGATTCAGGAATCCCGGCAGCCATAGGTTATTCGCAAGAGTCTGGGATACCATTTAGCGAAGGACTGATCAAGAACAGGTATGTTGGGAGGACATTTATCCAGCCGGATCAGAGATTAAGAGAGCTTGGTGTAAAATTGAAGCTCAACCCTCTAAGAGAAGTTATAGATGGGAAGAGGATTGTACTGGTGGATGACTCGATAGTAAGGGGAACCACCTCCAGGCAGATAGTAAATCTGTTAAAAGAGGTTGGGGCAAAGGAAGTTCATATGAGGGTGAGTTCTCCACCAATTACATATCCCTGTTTTTATGGGATAGACACCGCAGAGAGGAGGCAGTTAATAGCTGCATATAAAAGTATAGAAGAGGTAGAAGAGTATATAGGGAGCGATACTCTCAAATATCTCAGTGTAGAAGGACTCTTAAGAGCCTGCAGAGGTGGTTCTGAAGGGTTCTGTACCGCCTGTTTCACCGGGGATTACTGCATCGAGATTCCAAAATCGGTAAAGATAACAAAAGGAATTCTTGAGTGAAGGGAGATAAGAAGATTGGAGAGTAGAATAATCAGAGATAAAAAAGAGCTGGAAAATCTGCTAAAAATAAGGAAAGAGGCAACAGAGGTAAGCGCTACCGTAGAGGAGATCATAAATGATGTAAAGAGAAGAGGAGATATAGCAATAATAGAATACTCCAGGAGGTTTGATGGTATAGATTTTTCTACCCCAGAAGACTTCAGGGTTCCCAGAGAAGAGATAGACAATTCCCTGAAGGTGGTAGATCGGGAGTTTATATCCTCTGTGGAAAAAGCGATAGAGAATATCAGAGAATTCTATCTGCAGATGCCAAGACCACAAAACTGGTTCTATATAAAGAATGGAAAGTTATCCGGGCAGATGGTTATACCCTTAGAAAGCGTAGGTATATACGTCCCCGGGGGTAAAGCTCCATATCCTTCTACTGTACTTATGGCTGGTGTACCTGCGGAGATTGCCGGGGTAAAAAGGATAGCGGTCACAACACCCAAACCAGTTCCAGAGGTACTGGCAGTATGTAAACTCCTTGATATATATGAGATATACAGACTTGGTGGTGCATATGCCATAGCTAGTCTGGCTTATGGGACCCATACGATTCCAAAGGTAGATAAGATCGTCGGTCCGGGGAATAGATATGTGGTATCTGCCAAGAAACTCGTATTTGGAGATGTAGGGATAGAGATGATACCAGGACCAAGTGAGATAGTAATACTGGCAGATAAAAGTGCCAATCCGGAGTTTGTAGCTATTGATCTCTTATCACAGGCAGAGCATGATCCCCTAGCTATGTCCATATTAATAACAAACTCTGAAGAATTAGCGGGTAAAGTAATAAAGACGCTAGAAAAGGCAATAAAAGAACTATCTACATATGAGACAGCAAAGAGCTCCTGGGAGTCCTGGGGAGGAATAGTCATAGTAGAATCCTTAGATGAAGGGATAGAGATGGTAAACCTTATAGCTCCAGAACACCTGGAATTACAGATAGAAGATCCGCTGTCCTATCTAGAGAAGATCAAAAACGCAGGGACAGTCTTTCTAGGACACAAGACTCCAGAGGCTATCGGAGACTATATTGCAGGTTCCAGCCATATATTACCTACAGGAGGTTCTGCCAGGTTCAGTTCCGGACTAAGTATCCTGGATTTCCTCAAGGTGATAAACATTACGCAGTATATAGATGTCACAGAGGACTTCGATCTAGCCAGCATAATAGCAGAAAAAGAAGGATTCTCTGCTCATAAAAAGTCTCTTGAAATAAGGAAAGGTGAGTAGTTATTCCTAAAGTAAAGGTCGTAGTAGGTTTAAGTGGAGGGGTCGATTCCTCCGTCTCTGCCCTTCTACTAAAAGAAGCAGGCTATGAAGTCATAGGGGTAAGTATGAAGATATGGGAAGGAGAGTCTAAAGGCCCAGGTAAGAGGCATAGCTGTTATGGTCCGGGAGAACTTGAGGATATCGAGGATGCAAAAAGGGTATGCGAAATCTTGGGTATACCTTTTTATGAAATAGATCTGGTGGATGAGTACAGGAGGATAGTACTCGAATACTTCAGAAGTGAATATCTCAGGGGAAGAACCCCAAATCCCTGTATCAGATGCAATCAGCTGATCAAGTTTAAAGCACTGCTAGAAAAGGTAGAATCTATTGGGATCGACTTTGATTACTTTGCTACAGGACACTATGCCAGAGTGGAGTATGATTCAGAAAAAGACAGATTTATCCTGAAAAAAGGTATAGATGAGCGCAGGGACCAGTCGTATTTTCTCTTTGGACTTACCCAGAAACAGCTGAGGAGGATACTATTTCCCCTAGGAAACTATAGAAAGGAAGAAGTAAGGAGGATAGCAAAAGAGGCAGGATTAGATATCTATGATAAGGAGGAGAGCCAGGACTTCTATGGTGGAGATTATAGAGAACTGCTAAATATAGTACCTTCTTCAGGTCCAATACTTGACAGATATGGAAGGATCCTGGGAATCCATAAAGGAATATGGAATTACACTATAGGTCAGAGAAAGGGTCTGGGTATTCAGAGTGAAAAGCCCCTGTATGTAATAGATATAGACCCGGAGAGAAATGCCATCATAGTAGGTGAAGAGAGAGAACTCTATCGAGAAGAATTCTATGCGGAAGAATTAAACTGGGTCTCTATAGAAAAACTTGAAGAGCCGATAGAGGTAAAGGTAAAGATAAGGTATAAGAGCGATGAGACTGACTGTACCGTTATACCTGTATCAGAGGACAGGGTTCTCGTGAGATTTAAGAAGCCGCAGAGGGCAGTAACTCCAGGTCAGGCATCTGTATTTTATGATGGAGATACGGTCGTTGGAGGAGGAATAATAGAAGATTAAGCTATGATTCTCTTATCCTTCCTCCCGTAGAAGAGGCTTATAAGCCTAAGGTTAACTTCTTCGCTCTTCCTTACAATGGAATCAAAGGGATTAGGTCTCGGTTCGCCGCATACATCGACACCAATTATAATTGATATCGGAATAGAGGAGAGAATCTCTAATAATTCATCCAGATCAAGATAGCCCTGATCCCAATTGGTTTCTACAGAAGAATTATTCAACACATCTTTATCGATACTTATATACAGCGGAATCCCTGTCCTGAGAGCCAGAGACAACTGCTCAAGATTACTGTCGACCTTTATAATCCTATCATACCCATCTGTGATGCCTGAACCTATATAAAAGACATATCTAAGGGTTTCGATCTCAAGGGTATTCTTCAGCCATGAGCCACAACTTATAAAACCACTAAAGGTCTCTTTAATATCAAGATGGTTATCCAGAAGGAGTAAATTGAATGGCTCATCTATCCTTCGAAGAAGGATATAAGTTATATAGTGAAAGTCCCCGCTACCCAAAAAAGTTATAGCCTTCTTATAGTATGGTATCCTAGCATCAAGTATCTCAATCCTCTCAAGAGGGCAAAGATACCTTATTCCACTCATCCCTCTAAGATCTATCTCTCTCCCGATAGCCCTCAGTCTTCTCTGATAAAGGTATGCATCATCAAAATGAAGGATAAGTGGATAAAACTTATCCATCATACTCACCAGTATATACTACTGTTAATACAGGCTAGATTCTTACAGGATAACCCATACTGGTCATATAAGCCAGGTTAGCCCGTCTGGTATCCATCCTTGAATGCTGGACGACAATCCTTGTATCACTCTCCACCTTAATGGCAAAGGGGACATTCGTCCTAAGCTCTACACCAAGGATCTCTTTAGCCTTATCCAACCTTACATGGAGGGTTCTCTCCGGCGGAATTTCTATCTCGTTCGACTCTATCGGGTCCTCATCTTCAAAGTAGAAGGTAAATTTAACCCTTGCACTTTTTTTGTTCACATTTAAGATACAGGTGGATTCATGGCTTGGCAACTCAGGATCACCATACGGTGGGAGGTAGGCATCTGGTATCAACCATATATATTCACCAATCTCCTCTGTCATCTTATATCACTCCCAGCCTTTTCAGTTTTTCATCCCTCTCTTTAAGCCACTCATCTATAACCTTTATATCCTCTTCAGACAGATTCCAGTCACTGGCTGGTACTATCTCTTCTATCTGAGAAGGACGCCTGATCCCAACAATTGCACTAGTTACCTCTGGTCTCCTCAGCACCCACGCTATGGCAAGCTGAGCAGGAGTCCTTCCATACTTCTCTGCCAACTTTTTCATCTTCTCAACAAACTCAACATTCACAGTAAGCTGTGGTTCTTTAAACATAGGGTCATTACGTCTATGGTCATCAGGTGATAGCTGGGATATGGTCTCAGCATTATACTTACCTGTTAATAGACCTTTCTGCATAGGGCTATAGACAACAACCCCTATATTGTTCTCCCTGCAATAAGGTAAGATCTCCGCCTCTATGTTTCTCCTAAACATACTGTAAGGAGGTTGTAGAGATGCTATTGGATGTATCTTCGATATACGCTTCATCTGCTCAACATTGAAGTTAGATACACCGATATACCTGACCTTACCCTCCTTCACGAGATCTGCCATTGTAGCCCATGCTTCTTCTATATATTCCTCAGGGTCTGGCCAATGGATCTGGTACAGATCAATAACATCAACCTGTAAACGCCTGAGACTATTCTCTACCTCTTTCCTTATACTTTCCCTGGTAAGATTTCCATAGATATTTCCATTCTCGTCCCATACCCTGCCACATTTGGTAGCGATGATCGGCTTTTTGGAAAGTCCCTTTATAGCCTTTCCCACAATCTCCTCTGAATGACCCAATCCGTAAACAGCTGCTGTATCGATCCAGTTCACACCGAGATCCATAGCCCTCCAGATAGCCTTTATAGAGTCCTCATCGTCCTGAGGTCCCCAGCTATATCTCCATCCAGCACCACCCAGTGCCCAGGACCCAAAACCTATAACCGAGAGTTCCAGGTCTGTCCATCCAAGCTTTCGATACTGCACTGAATCACCTCCAATCAATTCTCAAGGGTAATACAATAAAATTATACCATATATACGGCTTCATAAATATTTGACCCGCCCGGCAAATTACTGGTATAATATTCGCCAAGATTATCAAATATAGATTTCTCGAGGAGGTGAAGTTTTTATGGCATTAATACTTAATATCTTGTGGATGCTTATACTGATTCAGATGTTTGTCCCCCTCTTCTTAAAGAGGCTATTGGAAGTGAGAAGACAGATGGCTATCAGAGCACTGGAAGTAAAACGACGTAGTAGAGTGATTACTATGATACACAGACAGGAGACGATGAGCTTCTTTGGTTTTCCCATAAGTCGATATATCGATATAGAGGACTCCGAGTATATTCTGAGAGCCATAAGGATGACTCCACCAGATATGCCTATAGATTTAATACTCCATACACCGGGGGGATTGGTGCTTGCATCTGAGCAGATAGCCTGTGCGCTAAAGAGACATAGAGGTAAGGTAACTGTATTTATACCTCACTATGCGATGTCTGGTGGAACACTTATAGCATTATCTGCCGATGAGATAGTGATGGATCCAAATGCAGTCTTGGGACCGGTAGATCCACAGCTAGGAAGCCCTCAGGGTGGGTCTTATCCTGCAGCATCGATCTTAAAGGCTCTCGAAGAACCAAACCCAAATCGCGACGACCAGACCCTGATCCTTGGAGATATAGCAAGAAAGGCTATAAATCAGGTATATAAGACAGTCTATAATCTTATAAAAGATAAGATGCCAGAAGAAAAGGCTAAAGAGTTAGCAAAGACGTTGAGCGAGGGGAGATGGACCCATGATTATCCTATAACATATGAAGAAGCCAAAGAATTAGGTCTACCAGTCACTGATCAGGTTCCTCCAGAAGTCTATGAACTGATGGATCTATATCCTCAGACCTCTCAGAGAAGACCATCGGTAGAGTTTATCCCTGTTCCCTACTTACCACCATCTAGAGGGGCTGGAGAGAAGTAGACCCTGCGCACATCTTAACGAAGTACTTATGAATTCTTATATCTTCTGTCAGTTCTGGATGAAAGGTTAGTCCAATGATATTTGCCTTTTCGACGAACACTGGATTACCATCAAAGTATGAGTGAACCTTTACGCCTTCTCCAACCCTTTTTATCTGTGGCGCCCTAATAAAGATAGCCTCAAAACGATCCTCTCCTATAACAGGGATATCTATATAGGTAACAAAGCTTTCTCTCTGACTTCCATAGGCATTGCGGGAGACGGTGATATCTAAAACCCCTAAAGTCTTCTGTTCTGGGTAATTCTCAATATCTTTAGCCAGGAGTATAACACCAGCACATGTCGCAAGTACAGGAAGTCCTCGCTGAATCTTCTCCATAAGTCTTTCAAATAATCCTCTACCTTCGAGAATCTTTAAGAATGTAGTACTCTCTCCTCCAGGGAGAATAAGTCCATCTATTCTATCAAGCTCTTCAGGTCTCTTTACAAGAATACTTTCAACACCAAGTCTATCAAGCATCTCCTTGTGCTCTAGTACAGACCCCTGGATAGCCAATACTCCTATTCTCATCTCTCACCACCCCCTTACCTGTAACAGTTCTTTTTCCTCTAACTTCCTAACATCTATCCCTAACATTGGTTCTCCCAGATCTTCTGAAACCTCGGCTAGGATGTGAGGGTCATCATAATAAGTTACAGCAAGAACTATGGCTTCTGCCCTCTTCCTAGGATTCTCCGACTTAAAAATGCCAGAACCTACAAAAACTCCATCGGCCCCTAGATGCATCATTAAAGCAGCATCAGCAGGGGTAGCGATACCACCAGCTGCAAAATTCACTACGGGTAGTCTGCCTAATCTTCTGGTCTCAGCTACCAATTCTAAAGGAGCTCCCAACTCCTTCGCCTTTGCCACTAATTCTTCCTCTGGGATAGAAGAGAGGGATCTTATCTCATCCATAATTTGTCTCATATGTCTCACGGCTTCAACCACATTCCCAGTTCCAGCTTCTCCCTTTGTTCTTATCATAGCAGCGCCTTCTGCTATTCTTCTCAAAGCCTCTCCCAAATCTCTAGCCCCGCATACGAATGGTACTTTAAAAAGATGCTTATTTATGTGGTACTTCTCATCTGCTGGAGTTAAGACCTCACTTTCATCAATAAAATCAATCCCTAAGGCTTCAAGAATCTGAGCTTCTACAAAGTGACCAATTCTTACTTTAGCCATAACTGGAATACTTACCGCCGACATAATCTCTCTTATCTTTTTAGGATCTGCCATTCTTGCCACGCCACCCTGAGCCCTTATGTCAGCTGGCACCCTTTCCAAAGCCATCACAGCAACAGCCCCTGCCTCTTCTGCTATCTCAGCCTGTTCTGCACTTGTTACATCCATAATCACTCCACCCTTTAACATCTGAGCAAGTCCTCTCTTCACTTTATCTGTTCCTTTTAATACCTCCATACATCTTCCTCCTTTCTAAACTTTATGGTATAATTAATAATGTATCGAAACAATTTATAGAGATATCCAGCATACTTTGTTATAGGGATAACATATTGAATCTATTATGTCAAGTCTAAATGAAGGACAAATAGGAGGGAAAGATGGAAAAATTTGTATCGATACATTTAGATAGGGAGTCCAAAAGACCTCTCTACTTACAGCTATACGAGGAAATAGTAAGACTTATAGACAGAGGGATCCTAAAAGAAGGAGAAAGACTTCCTCCCATAAGGAAACTGGCAAAAAGTCTAAATGTAAATCCTGTGACTGTAATAAATGCTTACAATCTGCTAGAAAAGGAAAACTATATAAGATCCAGAGTTGGAAGCGGAACTTATGTGATTCATAAAAAGACCGAATCAGAAACAGAGGCGATCACACAGGGGATAGAGTATAACTTTGCCAGTGCATCTTTATCCCCAGAACTTTTCCCCATAGAGGAATTCAAATCAGCGATAGTTAAGGTATTAGATGAAGAAAAGGGATACGCATTTGATTATGGAGAGAGTGAAGGTTACAGACCTCTTAGAGATTCTATTAACAGATTATTGCTGGCTCCACTTGGGATAGATGTAGATATAGAAGATATCTACATAGTATCAGGAGGACAGCAGGGGATCGAAATAGTAGCCAAGACTCTCCTTAACTACCAAGATATAGTATATATAGAAAGTCCAACATATACTGGAGCCATATCTGCCTTTAGATCCAGATCCGCCAGAATAATAGAGATACCTATAAAAGAGGATGGGATAGATATAGATGAGTTAAAGCTCAAACTGAAGTCAAAGCCTCCAAAACTTCTATATATAATGTCGAGTTTTCAAAATCCTACGGGTTATTCTTATTCAAAAGAGAAGAAAGAGGAACTTTTAAATCTGGCAGAAAGATTTGACTTTTATATCCTGGAAGATGATCATCTCAATGAACTCTACTATCTAGAAAGAGTTCAGCCCCTGAAAGCTTTGGATAAAAATGAAAGGGTCTTTTATCTGAGAAGCTTCTCTAAAATCCTGATGCCTGGTTTAAGATTGGGCTTTATTGTCTCTCCAAAAGAGTACCGGAGCAGAATCTCGGAGGCAAAATACTTCTCAGACATATCTTCTTCCAGTCTGATACAAAAAGCCCTTAATATAATCTTGACCAAAGGTGAGTTCGATACCCACATAGCAAGGATAAGAAATATATTTTCAAAAAGATGGAAGATGATACTTGAAAGTTTAAATAAATATATGCAGGAAGAGATAAGCTATACGCTCCCCAAAGGGGGCTTGTATGTATGGTTAACTCTACCAAAAGGTCTCAGTTCTAGAGAACTTTACTATAGAGCGATAGAAAGAGGAATTACATTTGTACCTGGAGATATCTTTTTACCAGAGGCTCGCCTTTCAGAAGGTTTAAGACTCAGTTTTGCACAGATATCAGAGGAAAAGATAGAAGAGGGGATAAGAAAATTGGCAGAATGTACCAGAGAATTTATCTCGGAATCTCGTCACAAGAGAACTATAAAAGAATCAGACTACAGGATATTGGTATGAATTCTCTAGAATTAGTGATATAATTAACTGGAAAATCTGATAAGGGAGGAAAGATTATGAATATTGTAGTTGTGATTTTAGTGGTGGTTTCACTCTCCTTTTTAGGGAGCTTCTCGGTAGCAAATGAGATCCCTCAGAGAGGACTTGATATAACTATCTACAATCAAGACATTGCTCTGGTAAGAGACCTCAGGACAATAAGTCTGGAAAAAGGGAGAAATATCATTAAAGTAGCTGATGTTGCATCTAAGATTGATGCCACAAGTGTTCACTTTAAATCTCTTACCGATCCCGCAAGGTGCAGAATAATAGAGCAGAACTTCGAATACGATCTGGTAAGCTCAGACAAACTTCTGAGTAAATACATAGACCAGGATATAAGGATAATAACCAGAGATAACAATGTGTATCAGGGGTATCTCCTGAGTTATGATAGTAGACAGATCATTATAGCCCATAATAAGATAACTGGACCTATCTATATGGTAGATAGAGAGAATATAAGGGATATAGAGTTTCCACAACTCCCTGAAGGATTAATCACAAAGCCTACACTGGTCTGGGAGATAGAAAGCCAGGATAAAGATGAGCATCTCATCGAGCTAAGTTATCTCACTAGGGGTATAAGCTGGAGGGCTGACTATGTGGCAAACATCTCTAGGGACGAAAAGACGCTCTCTCTCAATAGCTGGGTAACCATAGATAATAGATCGGGGGTAGACTACAATTCTGCAAATGTAAAGCTTATCGCAGGAGAGATAAAATTAGAAGAAAGAGATCAGATAGAAGCATTATCGAAGATGGCTTATATGGCTGAAGCTCAGCCACAGTTTGAGGAGAAGAGCTTCTTTGAATACCATATGTATTCCCTCAACAGGAAGACAACGATAAAGAATAATCAGACCAAACAGATCTCGCTATTTAATGTCCAGAATATTCCGATGGAGAAGAGATACGTATATGATGGGAAACTTTATAGAAGCTACTACTTCGATAATTGGAGAGGCTTGGATTATAATCCCAAGGTATCCGTCTATATAAGATTTAGAAACAGTTCTGAAAGTGGTCTGGGAATACCTCTTCCAAAAGGAAAAGTGAGAGTCTATAAAGCTGACGAGGATGGGACATTACAGTTTATAGGGGAAGATTCTATAGATCATACCCCAAAAGACGAAAAAATAGAACTACTTATAGGGACAGCCTTTGACATAGTGGGAGAGAGAAGGATAGTAGAGCATAAAAAGATAACAAATAACGTATATCAGGATACATACGAGATTACGATCAGGAATCACAAGGATGAAAGTATAAAGGTAAGTATCATAGAACACCAGTGGGGAGACTGGAAGGTTTTAAAGTCAAACTATGACTACAAAAAGATAGATGCATACAAGATAGAATTCGAGGTAGAGATACCTAAAAACGGAGAGACCAGCGTGGTATATACTGCGGAATATAGGTTCTGATAAATATCTATGACATCCGCAATTAAGGTTACCTGTATTTAGTTATCACCTCATTCAGAGTCCGAATGTTGATCTCCTCCAGAGTTATGCCTCTTGAAGATGTCAGTATGACTGTATACTTCTCCCCGGGAAAGATATCGAAGTAGTTATCACTTGCATCTATATCATCAGGTAGCTCCAGAGTTACCATCCAGGCAAAGTTGTCTGTGGATAATTCGAGTTTATACTTATCTCCTCCTACTCTGCAGACTTCGGGTAGAATCTTGGGAACTGGCATATCCAGGTGTTTAAAGTCCACCAGGAATATTCTGTTCCAGTGGATGCATCTATCTTTCTGATACACCTTTGCATAAACAAAACACTTATTTCTATCCTTGGTAAGGATTCTACTGGTATCTATCTCCCCAATCTTAACCGTCCCTACATCCCCTATCTCTACCCTAGTCTTACCCTTCATTAAAATGTCTCCGGTAAAACTTTTCACACCGTATTCTATATCCAAAGGCAGATTTGTGTAAAGCTCATTTGTTACAGATACATCCAGAATCTCCCCGTTCTCTTTAAAGGATATCATAATGGGCTCGAATACCCTTTTCACATAGTAATAGGAAGGCTTCTTCCTCAGGTAATAGTCTACCACTACCCAACCACCGGTAGTGCCCCAGCAATCGGAGTACATCCAGAATAATTCTCCAGCGGTATTGAACATACGCCTCTTCCAATGCTCTAAGGCAAACTTTAGCGCTTCCGCTTGTATCATCTGGGCACTTATAAGATACTCATCCAGAGAGAGTCTCTCCTGAGGTATAAAGAATCTCTCCAGGGCAGATTTTATGTTCCCCCTCTCAAAGGTATTATTATGAAACTTCCAGGTGGGAGAATCTATGTAGAGTTCATCCTTTGGAGTAAACTGTTCCAGGCTCTTCTTTAAAGGTGGAGCAAGTTGCCCGAATTCTGATATGAATTTACCTCTATCCAGTGCGTAGAGTTTATAGTTGACCCTCTCATACGGGTCCTCTGTCTGAATACTTAAGCTCCAGGCATGCCTATCTCCACAGTCCTCAGAGTTGGGGTCTTCCCCTCCATACGGACTTGAGGGCCAGTAGGGCCTTGTCGGGTCAAGTTCATTGCAGAGTCTCGGCAGTAACTCATCATATATCTTGGAACCATAAAGTCTTGAGTCTCTCCCTCCCCATGCCCCCATATAGTGGATCCACTGATTCTCATTATTACCACACCAGATAACGAGTGAAGGATGGTTCCTCAGTTGCTTTATTATGATTCTTGCCTCTTTCTCCACCTCTTCCATAAACTCCTCATCGTCATCAGGGTATGGAGCGCAGGCAAACATAAAGTCCTGCCAGACCATAATACCATTCTCATCGCATAGCTCGTAGAAGAAGGGGTCTTCGTATATCCCTCCTCCCCAGATCCTGAACATATTAAAGTTTGCCTCTCTAGCCAGTCTTACCAATCTTTCATACTTCTCTCTGGAAACATTTGCTATTATGGAGTCCGCAGGTATCCAGTCTGCCCCTTTGCAGAAGACTTTTCTGCCATTTATACAGAAGATAAAGCTTTCCCCCTCTTCTATAGGCTCCTGTATAAGTTTTACCTCCCTTATCCCATACCTTGTAGAGTAACTGTCCAGCTCTTTCCCATCTTTAGAGACTGTAACTCTAAGATCATAAAGGTAAGGTTCTCCTACAGGTAATGGATACCATAACTTTGGCTTATTTATCAAAAGTGTATACCTCTTTTTATGTATCCCTGGAGTAACTGTAAGTCTTTCCCCTAATCCATTCTCCTCTTCTCCTTTAAGGGATACAAAGAGCTCAAGTTCTGCAGACTGAGAAGTGATATTCTCTATCTCCAATTCTATCTCAAGGTCTGCCCTATCATCCAAGACCTTAGATTTTACAAAGACATCTCTTATCTTCACAAGCTCATAGGTCCTTAACTCTACACTCCTCCATATCCCACAGGTTGGAAGATATGGACCCCAGTCCCATCCGAATACAAACTGAGGCTTTCTCATCCAGATTCGATAATAACTCTCATCAACTCCATACTTCTCTAATGGCTTATCTTTTACCCGTTTCTTACCAACATCAAGATAGACTAAAAGTTCATTCTCCCCTTCCCTTATATACCTTGTGACATCTATTATGTAAGGGATAAATGCGTTGTGATGTTCACCTACCTTTACTCCATTGAGGAAGATCTCTGCATCCAGATCAAGACCGTTAAAGACAAGCTCTGTCTTCTCCTGAATGAAATCACCAGATACATTGAAGACCTTCCTGTAAACCCAGGTCTTCTCTTCTATCCACTTATATCTTTCAGCATTGGTCCCATACAACGGATCATCTATCTTCCCATTCCTTAAAAGATCAAGATGCACATCACCAGGAACACTGGCAGGTAACCATTCACCCTCGGAGTCCGCCTTAAATTCCCAGGCTCCATCAAGAGACAAAATTTTCAATCTACTCACCTCCAAAGACTCTAGAGAATTTGTGATATTATTTTAGAATAAATAGGAAAGATGTCAAGAAAGGAGATGATAAAGATGGAGATAGTATTCTTGGGAACATCTGCTGCAGAAGGATGGCCGGGTGTATTCTGCAGTTGCCAGTACTGTGAAAGAGCCAGAGAACTTGGAGGAAGGAATGTAAGGACAAGAAGCTCAGTAGTTATAGACAGAAAGTTCCTTATAGATCTGACACCCGATACCTATCTGAATAGTCTGAGATTCAACATAGACCTGAGTAAAATCAGGTATCTGTTTGTAACACATTCCCATCAGGATCACTTTTATCCGCAGGAACTGTATATGCGTGGAGAACCATTTGCCCATCTCCCGGAAGAGGCTATCTTAGAGATATTTGGAAACTACAATGTAATAAAGACATTAGAGGAAAAGATAAACTGTGAAAGAACAAAGATAAGACTCCATAGGGTTTCTCCATTTGAGAGGATCGAGCACGAAGATTTTACCCTCGTCCCATTACTGGCAGACCACTCTCAGGGGGAAGAGGCTCTTGTATTTATCATCAAAATAGGTGAAAAAACAATATTTTATGGACATGACTCTGGCTGGTATCCAGAAGCAACATGGGAATATCTTAAGGATTTTTATATAGACTTAGCCATATTCGACTGTACCTTTGGAGGAATTGACCAGAGAAAGGGACATATGGGTATACAAGCCATAATTGAAGCCAAAGGGGTACTGGAAAAATCTGGAAGTATAAACTCCAAGAGCATATGTGTAGCAACCCATTTCTCCCATAATGGAGGTCTTCTATATGATGAACTGGTCGAAAGACTGAATCCGTATGGATTTCTGGTTGCATATGATGGAATGGTTTTACATATATAAAAGTGGTATAATGTAAAAAAAGGAGGGAGTGGTGAAAAGATTCCCTGTAGGATTATTATTAATATTATCCCTACTTATACTTATAGATGCTACCTGGTGCTATAGCAGTCCTAACGACACTGTATACATAATACATATATCTGGGATGATAAATGAAGGTGTATACTCTCTCGTCCGTAGAGGGATAAGTAAAGCCACCGAAGACAGAGCAAGATATATCATAGTAGAGATAGAGACATTTGGAGGACTTGTAGATTCAGCGGTAAAGATACGTGATGCCCTGCTGGACTCCCAGATCCCTACCATAGCGTATGTGAAAAATAGGGCATGGTCAGCTGGAGCCCTTATCGCTATAGCCTGCGAAAAGATAGCCTTTACAGAGAGTGGGTCTATGGGGGCTGCAGAACCAAGACCGATGGAAGAAAAGAATGTATCTGCCTTAAGGGCTGAATTTTCTGCCACCGCAGAGAGGAGAAGGAGAAACCCTCAGATAGCTGAAGCTATGGTGGATCAAAGTGTAGAGATAAAGGGTCTAAAACCAAGAGGAAAACTACTGACACTCACTGCCAGCCAAGCCAAAAAATATGGTTATGCAGATTTTATAGCTAACACCTATGATGAGCTCTGGAGGGCTATTAATGTAAAGGAACCAAAAGTGGTGAACGAATATCTGAACTGGTCAGAGAGGTTTTCACAGATAACATCTGATCCAACTTATAGCTTCCTATTTCTGATGGGTGGTCTCTTACTCCTCTTCGTAGAACTTCAGATTCCAGGATTTGGTATTCCGGGAATCTTGGGTATTACACTTATCGTCCTTACGTTTGTAGGGAATTATCTCGCAGGATTGGCAGGTATAGAGGCAATACTCCTCCTAATAGGAGGGATCATACTACTCTTAATAGAGTTACATACTCCAGGATTTGGTATACCAGGCATAACAGGGATAGTAGCCTTGTTTATAAGCCTCTATATGGTCCTTGGAGGAGGAATAAATGCTATAAGGTCCATTATTCTAGCAAGTATCCTTGTAGTAGGTATTATTATCCTCTTTATAAGATATCTACCAGAAAGCTTTGTATGGAAGAGACTGGCATTAAAAGAAGCAACAAGAACAGATGCGGGGTACACTGTTGTCAATGTTCAGCAGGACCTCGTTGGTAAAGAAGGGATCTCGGTAACTCTACTCAGGCCTGTAGGTATAGTAGAGATAGAAAACAGAAGATACGATTGTCTTACAGAAGGAGAATACATACCACCTGGAACCAGAGTTATCGTAACAAAGGTTATTGGTAATAAGATTTTTGTAAGAAAAATCTCTTAAAGAAGGAGGTGTCTGTTTATGGAGGTCGCATTTGCATACTGGCTACCAATATTGGTTATAGTTATAGCACTGATACTTTTCTTTCAGTTTGTTCCTCTGGGATTATGGATCTCAGCGGTAGCAGCTTCGGTAAGGGTCAGTATCATAACGCTCATAGGGATGAGATTGAGAAGGGTTCCACCTCATAAGATAGTACTGCCCCTTATAAAGGCTACAAAGGCTGGATTAGACCTAAATATAAACCAACTTGAAGCTCACTATCTGGCAGGAGGGAATGTCGACAAGGTTGTAGATGCAATAATTGCAGCAGAAAGGGCAGGAATCCCTCTGAATTTTACCAGGGCAGCAGCAATAGATCTGGCTGGAAGAGATGTACTGGAGGCGGTCCAGATGAGCGTAAATCCAAAGGTTATAGAGACACCTATAGTTGCAGCAGTAGCTAAAGATGGTATAGAATTAAAGGTAAAAGCCAGGGTTACTGTAAGGGCTAATATAGAAAGACTGGTAGGAGGAGCAGGTGAAGCCACAATAATCGCTAGAGTCGGAGAGGGTATAGTTACCACTATAGGTTCGTCGGAATCTCACAAAGAGGTGTTGGAAAACCCAGATAAGATATCAAGAACAGTGCTGGAAAAAGGACTTGATGCTGGAACCGCATTCGAGATACTCTCCATAGATATAGCAGATGTGGATGTAGGCGCCAATATAGGTGCAAGACTACAGATAGATCAGGCTGAGGCTGACAGACGTATAGCCCAGGCAAGGGCAGAACAGAGGAGAGCAATGGCAGTGGCAAGAGAACAGGAGATGAAGGCATATACCCAGGAGATGAGGGCAAAGGTTGTAGAGGCAGAGGCAGAAATTCCCAAAGCCATAGCACAGGCATTCAGAGAGGGAAAACTGGGGGTCTTTGATTATTACCATCTCAGGAATATCCAGGCGGATACATCGATGAGAGAGTCCTTTTCAAAGATAACACCGCCAGCTGAAGGAGAACAGAAATGAACGAGGAGATAAAAGAAAAAGAGACACAGGAAGGGGTAAGTCTGGAGTATACCCAGGAACCACAGGAGATAGGAGCTCATAAAGAAGAGATTTCTAAAGAGGAAAAGAGAGAGGAATTCTTTTCTAAAAAGGATATTATCAAAGGCTTTATCTTCTATGAGCTTATCTCAAGACCGATCTCCCTGAGAAGATAGACCTATGAGTGAGATCCTGGCTATAGACCTTATAAAAAACTTACAGGTACATCAGATATGGTGGGATGATTCCCTCTCAGAGCCTGTAGATATAAGGGATGAAGCAGAACCGGCAGATATAAAAACCGATGTCGAAATCAAAGGTGAATGGACCCCAATAAAGACAGACAGGATAGACCACAAAAGAAGGGTGGTTATAGTAGATGGGGTAAGAAGGATAGATGCCCATCTTATCCTAGGTGACACTGGTAGATCTGCCCTTCTAGGAGAATTCGTCGTTGGAGCATTCTCTCTGGAGGAAGGAAGAGTAATAAAGAGGATCAATGAATGTGTAATTATCCTGCCACCGGGTATACATATGAATGGGTCTTTAACGATAGGAAAGGCTGAGTATAAACCTTTTTCTGCAATTAAAGCCACCGAGGAAGACATTTATAGTTCATTTATACAGAGGATGAGAGAAAAGGAAAGAGAGCTGGCATATGAGTTCTCCACAGGAAATTATGTGGTAATAGCTGATGGACCCTTACAGGTACCATTCTCGGAGGTTGGAGTAACCCTTGGATTTATAAAGAGTATAAGAAGGTCATATCTGTATGGAAAATACTGGGATCTGGTCCTGGGTTTAAAGAGGGGAGAGAGAAGCCCTATATTTCTTATAAAGACCAGTGAAGACCTGCCACTAAAGTATTCCTGGTATTTAAGATTAAAAGAGCCAAAATATTTTGAGTCTCCTTTCTTTGGTCTGGTAAGAATAGAAGCCCCATCTAATCTGGAACTCAAGTATATCTGTGAGCTTGCACAATTTTCCGGAGGGTTCTTGCCTTATATTGTAAGCAGTGCTACCTTGAGCAGTAGAGCGCCAGAAAATCTGGCTCCACTTGAGAGTCTGGAGAGAAGACTGAGGGCTATGTTTCATCCTGTAGACCATATAAGAGCTACCTTAAGAAAGATGATAGCTCAAGCATATAAGGAGGTATGAATGAGAGTTGGCATAGTTTTAGGGACTAAAGATGCTACTCCTTTTGAATTTTACGTGGAGGTAGACAGTGATCAGTCGCTTCAGGTAGACGATATAATAGTTACAACCTGTGAGTATCCAAGGTTTGGAAAGGTAAAGTTTTATGGGATAGTGGACCAGGTTATATCGAGACTAGAGGGATTGGAAACCAATGAGCAGGCGAGATTCCACTCTCAGGGGCTCTTTGATGCAAACCTTACATACTACTGTCACATAGTGGTAACAAGAACTCTTGCTGATGATGGAACCAGTCCCAAAGTCCCCCCCAGACCTGGTTCGGAGGTAAGACTTGCCGACTCGGAAGAGACAAAGTTGGCACTCTACTTCGATAAGATGGAAAAGAGGAAGATTCCTTGTGGTCTTCTCTCCAATAATGCCCCGGCATATCTGGACCTAGACTTTCTCCTTGGGATAAAAGGAGGGCATATAAATATCAGCGGGAAGAGTGGAGTTGCAACAAAGACATCATATGCTACTTTCCTGCTTTATTCATACTTCTCAAGTCTCAAAGAGATAATGGAAGCCTATCCTGAGATAGGAGTTACAAACACCCACGCGGTTATATTCAATGTCAAAGGGGAAGACCTGTTATTCCTCGATAGACCAAATACAAAACTGAGTGAAAAGGATAAAAAGATGTATGAAGCTATGGGGCTTCCAGCTAGACCATTTGAAAATGTCAGGTTCTATGCACCTCCAAGACCTAAAAGAGGCCAGTATGAACCGATCCTTCCCAATACCGAGAGCAGGATAGAAGGCGTCAATACATTTGCTTGGACGGTAAGGGAAATGGTAGAGAATGACCTCCTATGGTATCTATTCTCTCCCAAGGAACTCTCAGATACAAGCCAGCTTTATCTGGCTATAAGAATGGCTACAAACTGGCTCAGTAAAGAGATTAAAGACGGGCTAGCATTTCACTCCTTGAGGAGTGTAATTTTGGCACTGGAGGAACGGATAAGTGATATTATGGAAAAAGTAGCCATTGGGACGAGAGATGCATTTTTAAGGAGGTTATACAGGGCTGAACAGGAGATCGGATCCCTCATAGTTCCAGAGGCATTACCATTTGAAGAGACAGAATCTTATAGTATAGACTGGAGGAAGGCTCAGATAAGTGTAGTGGATATCCACAGGTTATCAGATAGGGCAAAATACTTTACCGTTGGGGCAATCCTCAAGTCCATAGTGGCAGAGAAGGAGAATACAGGTACCCCCTGGCCCCTGGTGTTTATAGTCCTCGACGAATTGAATAAATATGCCCCAATAACTGGAGACAGCCCTATTGCCGATATAATCTTGGACATAGCAGAAAGGGGAAGAAGTCTTGGGATAATACTTATAGGGGCGCAACAGACAGCAAGTGAGGTAACACACAGGGTTGTATCAAATGCCTCTATAAGGGTATGCGGAAATATGGATGCCAGTGAAGCGGAACATAGTGTTTACGGGTATCTTGGTTCTCTGAATAAAAAACGTGTCCAATACCTGTCACCAGGACAGATGTTAGTCTATCAGCCAGATGTTCCTCAGACGGTTCTAGTCCAGTTTCCTATGCCTGCCTGGGCTACAAGGTATCAGGAGAGTATAGAGTCAGGATATATAGAAGAAGACTTTATGATATCAGAGATAGATATAATGAGAGAGATCGAAAAAGACTCAGATGACAAGGAAAAGAAATAAAGGGGCAGTAAGACTGCCCCTATGTCCACCAAGGTACAGCTGGCGGTTCCTCCAGCATAACCTCTTTGAGGAATGTGATAGCCTTTTTTAAACCCTCTTCTATAGATGCAAGCCCATCCTCATGTTCTATACTGAGGACATAATCGTATCCCACAGTTCTTAAGGTGCTCACTATGTCCTTCCAGACCTTATAATCATGGCCATAGCCAACACTTCTGAATATCCAGGACCTCTCCAGCACCTGTGTATAAGGTTTATTATCAAGTGTCCCATTTATAGCGGTATTAATCGGGTCTATATAGGTATCCTTGGCGTGGAAGTGGAATATTGCATTCTCCTTACCCAATACCCTGATGGCAGATACTGGATCGACCCCCTGCCAGAAGAGATGGCTGGGATCGAAGTTGGCTCCAATGGAAGGACCCACTGCCTTTCTGAGCTTTAGAAGGGTATCTACATTATATACAGCAAAGCCCGGATGCATCTCTAACGCTATCTTCTTTACACCGTAAGAATTGGCAAACTCTGACTCCTTCTGCCAGTAAGGGATAATCTTCTCTTCCCACTGCCACTTCAAAATCTCCAGATAGTCTGGGGGCCAGGCACAGGTTACCCAGTTTGGATATCTAGAATTTTCCGAATCCCCGGGGCATCCGGAGAATGTTATAACCACTGGGACCTCTAACTCACCGGCAAGTCTAACTGTATCCTGCCAATCCTTATGAAACTTCTCCGCTATCTCTTTCTGTGGATGTAACGGATTTCCATGGACACTCAGTGCACTTATAGTGAGGTTTCTCTCCTCAAAGAGCTTCTTAAAATTCTTTATGGCTGTTTTATCCTTCAGGAGTTCCGAAGGTTTACAGTGAGCATCTCCAGGATATCCACCACATCCTATCTCTACTGCAGAAAGCCCATAAGAGACAACCTTATCGAGGGCAGCCTCCAATGGTAGATTCTGGAAGAGAACAGTAAAAACGCCCAGTTTCAAATGAACCACCTCCTATTTTAATGGGAGATTTATAACCTCTCCTGTTTCCGCTGACTTGAGAATTGCTATCACTATCTCTAAAGATTTCCTCCCTTCCTCTCCAGATATGAAGGGCTTCTTGTTTTCAAGCACACATTCAACAAAGTAGTCTATCACTCCGCTACTGAATTGCCCACCGACTTCATTTGTCTGCATAGGTGGAAGGGCAAATGACATATCACCTCTGGCAAAATTAGTCATATAATCGCCCTTCTCTCTCAAACTCACAACCACAGGCTTATCCGGCTCTGCAAAGAGTTTTAGCATCCCCTTTTCGCAGTAGATGATGGTGCTGTTATCCTCACCGGGTTTGAGGGTCCAGCTCACCTGGAGGATCCCCAGTGTCCCTTTTTCAAACTCCATAATGGCTACACCGTTATCCTCCACATCTCCACTCTTCTCGAAGGTACCCTTAAATGCAGAGACCCTTTTAACTTCCTGACCCAATAGCCACCTTACGAGGTCTACCTTATGTATCCCAAGGTCAGCCATAACCCCAGCAAAAGCCTCTTTCTTATTGAAGAACCACTTACCTCTTGGGCTCCAGAACTCTGGACCAGCATGGCCAAAGACTGTCCTTACCATATTGACCTTACCGAGCATACCACTCTCCATTATCTTCTTGGCGATCTGGTGTCCCGGAGCAAGTCTCTGGTTATGTCCGACCATAAGGATCTTCTTATTCTTCTCTGCTGCCTCTATCATTTTGTCCGCCTCTTCCAATGAGGTAGCCATAGGCTTCTCAACCAGTACATGTAAACCGTGATTAAGGGCATCGATAGTTATGGGAGCATGAAGATAGTTTGGTGTACATACACTTACCGCATCAAGCTTTTCCTTCTTCAGCATATCCTTGTAGTCCGTATAGAGTCTGGTAATATTAAACTTTTTCCCCATCTCTTCAAGCTGAACTTTATCTATATCTGCTATGGCAACAAGTTCCACATTCTTATTGCTGAGATATTCAGGGATATGCCTCATCTCAGCAATCCTTCCAGCACCAATAACACCAACTTTCAACAGTTTTTCTGCCATACTCTTTCCCTCCTTATAAGTTATTTTCAATTACTAATTATAACACAATCTATCTAGCTAAAAAGATTATACCTACAAAAATAAAGGCCATACCAAGGACTTTAAAAAGATTGAATGGCTCATTAAAAAGGACCAGTGAGAATATCGATACCACCAGAAAACCAGCACCTGTCATTATAGGATACGCTATACTCAACTGTAATCTGGAAAGGACAAAACTATAACCTATAAATGCCAGGGCAAAGAACAGGAGTCCGATAATAACATTCGGGGTCTTTAACATATGGGATATAAAACTGATATTAATTCCACCTTTATAGTCCTTCATCCCAGCCTTTATAAACACATTAGCGAGGGCATTAGCCATAAGGGAAAGTATAAGTATCAGATAGATCATCCTATCTCTCCTGGCATTAGCTTTTGAAGGATCTTGTATGGACCAAAATACATAACAGGGGCATAGTTTGTCCTTATAAAGTCATCAAGGAGTGTTACCCCGGAGCTTACAGAGCTCTCATTAGGTTCAGTCACATTCTCTGCCCCGCTCCACAAGACTATAAATTTCACATTCTTTCTCTTCAACTCGTCGATAATCTCAAGTTGCACCTCTTCTGTTGTTGCTAACCCGGGATGAAGCTCATGATATTTAGTGGCACTATGCCTTTCAGCCAAAAAATAGAACATTATATCGTTTACAAAGATCCTGTCATGTCTGGAGTTTCCAACAAATATGGGTTCATCTGGTTTTGTATTAGCCTGGATAAATCTGATAGCGGTCAAAGGAAAATATTCCTGATCCCCAAAGACATAGATCCCTCTTGCCCTATGAAACTGTGAAGGGACCAAACCCGGTTTAGAAAATGAGAAGAGCACCCAGATGGGTAGATCCTTAAGCTCTGTATTTACAAAGGATAGTAAGATGAAAAGAGATAATATCACAGACAGTATCTGGGAAGAGAACCTTAAGAAACTATTTTTGAAAGAGGGTCTCAACCTGATGGGGATAAAAATAACAAGAGCCAAAACTCCACCAAGTACCAGAGGAAGAATGTATACAGTAACAACAAGTCCCCTCAATGCATTCCTGTATAGGGAAAGGACTAGAAGAAGGGCAAGGAATAGGATAACCGCTTTTACAGTGTGTCCTTCCCTTCCCCACAGTCTAATCAATCTACTGTTGTAGAGGGAAGCCAGAAGCATTATAGCAGGTATGATCGTGGGGAGAAGATGGGGGACATCAGATCTCACCCAAGCCTGGTTAAAGAAAAAGAGTCCAATGATCAAGAAGAGTATACTGCTCCAGTCTTTACCATCAAGGTCTTTCAATCTAAAGGTATTCAGGAGTATAAATATACCACCAAGTATATAAATAATTATAGGAAAATAAAAGAGGAATGAGTAGAAGTTAAGAGCAAATGGTGGGTATGGAAGATCCCTGACTCTTGGGAAGATCCTCGCCGGGAAGATGATAAGATCAAATATAAGATCCCTAATCGGTACCTTTACCAGAAAATAGATAGCAAAAGGACTGAAGCTTATAGCAGTCCCTAAAAGATATCTAAGCCATACTGAGATCGTACGCCTGACACTTCTATCAGCTAATCTCAAATAGATGTACGGCAGTAAGACCAGCGTGGATGATATAAATGTGTATCCACCGATATCGTGTCTGAATATAGCGGTAATTCCTGTAAGAATACCTCCAATAAAGAGGCTCAGATGATTTCCGTTACAGAGAAAACCTACAACGAATAACAGGCTGAAAAGGCTCCAGAATGTTCCAGCAGGTGTAGGAGAGGAGTGGAACAGTCCCCACCCACCCATCCAGAGGGTAGAAAGGATAAATGATAAAAGAGCAATCCTGTGCCCTGAGACTTTCCTGACAATAAAATAGACGAGTAACACAAGGAGAAGATTTATAGTGGCACTATAAATCCTTGTGACAAAGAGATTCGTTCCAAACAACCTGAAGATTAACGCCACTGTGTAGAACTGTCCTGGGGCATACATAGTCCAGAAATCTCTATATGGTATGTCTCCTTTAAGTACACGCTCGGCTCCATAGACCACAATACCCTCATCATATATGTTGTAACCGATCCTTATACTTCCATAGAGATAACCAACACTGAGGATCAAAACTAGAAGAAACAAAATTCTACTATCAAGTATCTTATTTAATCTCTCCTCCATATAAGACCTCTCTCAGTATTTTTTAAATAGATCTCCCCACTCAGTCTTCATAAATCTTCTTATCCTGGATCTTCCGATAGTTGGATACCATATGTAGTCATGATAGATATTTGAAGCCATTGTAGGGATAATCATCAGTGGGGAGTGTAACAGAGGCTTCTCTAAAAAATTCAGTGGGCCCCTCCTTACCAGCTGGTCTCCCCATATGATAAGGCTACGCTTAGTCTTAAATCCAAAATCTACTCCGGAGATATCTTCCCCTATTATCTCTATATCTCTGATATTGCCGACACCAAGCCCCATCTCACTGGAGATCCTTATATAAGGGATACTCAGGGGGTCAAACCCCATCATTCTGGCGCTCACTGCATCTATAGCGACCGGATCAAAGCTTGCAAGTATGTAATTCTTTATCTTTGGGATCATCGTCCTTGGACCTGCACCATCACCACAGATTGTACCATCCATAACTGTAAAGATATTCGGATGGATCTCCCTCTGTATGATCATCAGATCTACAAGGACCTCATGGATGTACTTATGACAGTAATGTCTTACCTCTTTCAAAAGTCCGCCAAATGCATTCTTTATGGAACCTGTAGTTATTGAATGTCCATGGGTTTTGACTGTGGGAAGGTGTATGATGTTCTTACCTATGAACATCTCGGGAATCTCAAAACCCTCTGGGAAGATCTCATCTAGCTTTAATAACCTGTTCTTGGGTTCATACCTTATCCATTTAACGGTGGTCAGAGGTATAAAACGAAGCCCATATCTCTCAAGAATCTTCAACCATTTATTATTAATAGCCCCCTTTATCGGATCTGTCACAACGGTCTTATTCTCCACCGGAAATATCTTATCTCTGGAGTATCCATCCTCTAGGAGTGTCTTTATAACACCCTCTAACTGCCAGGGAGAAGAGGAACACCCGGGGAAATATCTTGTCCATGAGAGGTTGAGCTTCAGTATGATATCCGTATCCCTCGATAGGAGATTACCATAACCTGCCAACCTCATCAGCCTCGCATAATCTTCCAGGACACTATCGGGACTGGTCTTTAACACAAAAACTTTCGCTTTACCCATCTTATTTGTCCTCTATAATAAGTATATCACTAACAGTACACTTATAATCCAGAGTACTATATCTATCAGGAGAGGTCTATCCAGCAGAAATATACCCTCAGGGCTATCACCAAGACCCTTCCTGTATATAAGATAAAGGTATCTGAAGATTCCGTAGAGTACAAATGGTACAGTGACTACTAGGTATCTATTACCAAACCTCTCTACAGTCTCCTGCGACATTGTATAAAGGCTGTAGGTGATCAGGACAGAAGATGTAACTACCGAGATCATCTGATCGAGAAGATAAGGGGTATATTCGCCAAGGACCTTCCTTTTAGATCTGGCATCTTCATCAAAAACTGTAAGCTCGTATCGCCTCTTACTCAGGGCAAGCAATAATGCCAGTAGAATCGTACATATCAATAACCAGGAAGAGATGGATACATTTATGACGACCGTTCCAGCTATAACCCTTAAGACCGAGCCAAAAGAGATCGAAAAGATATCAAGTATAGGGATATTTTTCAGATAAAAAGAGTACAAAACCTGAAGTACTATGTAGGATAGAACTACTATAAAAAATCGGGGGTTCAGCAGATAAGCCCCAAGAAGAGATAGAGGTATTAGAACAGAGACGGTTAATTTCGCACAAGTAACACTGAGTTTACCACTAGCAAGGGGTCTCTTTGCCTTTAAAGGGTTAATGCGGTCAAATGGCAGGTCAATTATATCATTTAGGATATATATGGCACCCGAGACAATACAAAAGATAAAAAAGGCAAGTACAGTCTCCGATACCATATGTATATTGAAAAGATTCTGAGAAAATATCAGCCCGGCAAATATTAGAAGGTTTTTAATCCACTGTCTCGGGCGCAGGCTTTTTATAATATTGGTTAATAGAGAATCATCCCTCATAAAGATCTTCTATAGCCACTGCCCTGACTGGAGAACCATCTCCATTTACTATCTTGAGTGGTAAAGCTATAAAGAAGACTTTATCCTTCTTTAAATCCTCCAGGTGTGCAAGAGCCTCAACCAGTATTATTCCCCCTGAGAGTAATGTCTGATGAAGCTTTCTATTGTCCAGGGGATTGATAGTTGGAGTCTCAAGACCTAAGAGAGAGACCTTCTTTTCGACTAACCAGAGGGCTAGCTCATAACTGATCCTCGGTTGTTCCTTAAAGTACCTCTTATCCGGCAGGACCTTATACCAGTCTGTCCTCAACAGGAGCTTACTCCCCGGATTTATAATACTCTCATACGGAATCAGATCCTCCGGCTTTATCTCTTCTTCAGCCTTCTTATAAGTCAAATCAATCACGTAAGCCTCACCCATAAATCTATCGACAGATACGCTATCTATACCTGCCCCACCCTGGACAAAGTGCAGAGGAACATCCAGGTGGGTTCCCGTATGTGTTCCAAGGAGGATCTGAGTAAGATTATACCCATCGGATTCTATGCTCCTATACTTCATAAAGAAGACCTTTGGATCCCCCGGATAAACAGGCATCTCGTTATAAACTGGCAGTGAAAGATCTACTACTCTCATAAATTTTCCCTCCTATCTTTTTATCACACTAAATAATATCAGGAATACCCCTAATATCAGCCTATAATATACAAATATATTGGTGTTATGCCTCTTCAGATAGTTAAGCATAAAATGGACAGCAATATACCCAAAGATAAAACTTGAAAGTATCCCCAAAGATACCCCTGTGATAGAGACTGAGACCGGATTCCTGATGATCTTCAATAGAGAGACTAATCCTGCTCCCCCTATAATAGGGACAGAGAGAAGAAAGGAGAACCTTGCAGAATCATCCCTCTTAAATCCACAGAGAAGGGCGGAAGTAATTGTAGCCCCAGACCTCGATACCCCCGGTATTATTGCCAGGATCTGACCGAACCCTATTATTAAAGCATCTTTCAGCTTTATGTCCTTCAATGTCCTATCGTGTGCGCTCTTTCTATCTACAGAGAAAAGGACAATACCGAATATACTCATAGCCAAGCCTATCAGGGTCAGGCTCCTGAAATATGATTCTGCCACCTCTTCAAGAATAAGACCAAAGATAGCCCCAGGGATAGTTGCCACAATAATCAGGAATAAGAGGTCCCTCCTTTTTGTGATAACCTCATACCAGTCCCTCCACATATAGAGGATAAGAGCCAGAAGGGTACCAAGGTGTATAGCCATATCAAAGCTCAAACCTAAATCTTCCCAGTGGAAGAATTCCCTTACTATAATAAGGTGAGCAGAACTGCTAACCGGGATGAACTCAGTCAGACCCTGAATAATCCCCAGGACGACAGGTCTTAATGCTTCCAAGATAACTCTCCCAGATATTTCTCGGCAGTGTTTGCCGCTATAGCCCCATCTCCTACTGCGGTGGCTAACTGTCTGAAGGTAGTATTTCTCACATCTCCAGCGGCAAATATCCCGGGGACACTTGTTCTCATAAGGTTATCAGTAATAATAAAGCCATTTTCATCGAGTTCCACTAGACCCTTTACCATAGATGAATTGGGTATACTGCCTATGTATATAAACACCCCATCAGTATAAATCTCAGATATCTCTCCAGTCTTTACATTCTTAAGCCTCAAGAGCTCTACCTTTTTCTCCCCCTCTATACTCTGGACCACCGTATCCCAGATAAATGATATCTTTGGATTGGAGAAAGCCCTTTCCTGTAATATCCTCTCAGCCCTTAACTGATTCCTCCTGTGTATTACATAGACCTTACTGGCAAAACGGGTCAGGTAGATAGCTTCGACTATTGCAGAGTCCCCTCCTCCAACAACGGCTACTACCTTATCCTTATAGAAGGCTCCATCACATACAGCACAGTAAGATACCCCTCTACCTGTAAATGTATCTTCTCCGGGGACACCAAGTTTCCTGGGTGAAGTCCCTGTAGCTATTATAACTGCCCTGCCCCAGAAAGAATCACCCTCAGTCTTTACCTCAAAACCATCCTCCACTTTGGATACCTCGACTACTGGCTGACTCGCAATGATCTTAGCCCCAAACCTTCTAGCCTGAGCCTCTAATCTCTCGGCAAATTCCGGTCCACTTATACCATCAGGAAAGCCAGGATAGTTCTCTATAAATGTTGTAAGAATTGGCTGACCTCCAGGGAGCATCTTCTCTATCACTATTGTATCTATGAGGGCTCTGGCTGAGTATATTGCGGAGGTCAAACCTGCTGGTCCTCCTCCAACGATGATAAGGTCTGCCCTGTTCATCCTATTGCCTCCTCCAGTCTGTCCTTGAGGACTTTCTTGGAGACATAACCTACAATCTCCCCAACCACTTTCCCGTCTTTAAAGATCAAAAGGGTAGGTATAGCCTGTATACCATATCTTGTAGCCAGGTCGGGATTTTCATCGACATTCACCTTAGCGACCTTAATCTTATCTGATAACTCCTGAGCAATCTCCTCGACTATTGGACTCAACATCTTACAGGGCATACACCACTCAGCCCAAAAATCCACCAGTACCGGGATGGGAGAGTCTATCACCTCAGAATCAAAATTAGAACTATTTACTACTCTTATCCTGTTTTTGTAAGAGCTTCCTGAATTCATCTTCCATAACCTCCTTTTCTCTGTATCCTATTATTATATTGGAGATCTTTCCTCCTCTATCGATAAAAACGAATGTAGGGATACTGACCACCCTATACTTTATCACAATGGACCTGTTTTCAGATAGATCCACATTTACCCTTATAACTTCTACCTTACCCTTATACTTCTTCTCCAGTTCCTCCATTATAGGAGCCATAGCCCTGCAGGGAGGACACCAATCCGCATAGAAGTCTATGACAAAGGGCTTCTTATTCTTCAGAGCCTCCTTTATCATCTCAGATGGCAACTTACTACCTGAAGAAGCGCCATAAGTAATACCAACATACAAAAGGGTCAAAAGTATCAAGATGGCAATCAAAGATATCCTTCTGACTTCTTTCAAAATTAACACCCCTTTACTAGTACTTTATCAGCAAATCTAGTATTTCACTCAGGTCATCCAGGCTGAACTCTTCATTCTTGCACTGTTCTATATAATTCTTGACTATAAAAGAGGTCAAACTATCTAAGGCAGATCTTACTGCGAAAAGCTGAATAAGTATATCCTTGCAAGGTCTATCGTACCTTATCATCTCATATATCCCTCTTAACTGTCCTTCAATCCTGGCAAGCCTGTTATAAACTTCCTTCTCCATAAATACCCCCTGGGGGTATATTATAACATATAAAGATAAAAAAAGAAAGAAATTTAATTACCCCCAATTATATACTGTTCTGCCCCACACTCAGGACACCTATTTCCCTTTATCAGATATCTCTCAATGGAAAAACCAAACCTCTCTATCAATAAACTTCCACAGTTGTAACAATAAGTATTCTCATATGTATGCCCCGGTACATTACCTATATACACATACATAAGGCCAGAGGTTCTGCCTATATCGTAAGCCTTCTCGAGGGTTGATAGAGGAGTGGCGTATAGATTCCTCAGTTGATAGTGAGGTACAAACCTCGTCACATGCCAGGGAGTCTCAGGACCCAGATTATCCCTGATCCAGACGGCTATATTTCTTAGCTGTTCCTCATCATCGTTTATCGTTGGGGTTATATTTGTGACTATCTCCACATGTATTCCCCAGTTCTTCTTTGCCCTGACTGCAGAATTGAGTATCGGCTGAAAATCTTTTACATTGGCTATCTTGGTGTACGCTTCTGGCTTAAATGCCTTTATATCCACCCTATAGGCTGACAGATAAGGGGCTATCGTATCTAATGGCTCCTGATTTATATATCCATTTGTCACATAGACAGTATAAAGACCTTTATCTCTTGCAAGAATAGCTGTCTCATATGTATACTCAAACCATATCGTGGGTTCATTATAAGTCCAGGCTATCCCCTTAGAACGCTCCCTGAGTGCAATCTTCACACACTCATCGGGTAAAAGGTTTGGTGAACCCGATGGGTCTATATGGGCGATCTCCCAGTTCTGGCATCCAGGACAGCGCATATTACATCCGTATGTGCCCAACGAAAGTACCAGTGAACCAGGATAAAAGTGGAATAGAGGCTTCTTCTCTATCGGATCATTGGCTATGGAGCTTACCAGCCCGTAGGTTAAGGTGTAGAGAACTCCATCCTTATTCATCCTGGCTCCACAGTATCCCCTCTCTTCCGGTCTTATAACACAGTACCTTGGGCATAGGGTGCAGCGGACTGAGCCATCCTTCAACTTTTCGTAAAACATCGCCTGTTTCATCTAGGAAATCATCTCCTTAAACCTCAATGCATTCTTATACATCTCGGTATTATTAAAGAGTACATAAACATTATAATCTTTTATAGGCTTCAGGTAAAATAGGAGCCTTTCGAGATCTCTATCGGTATAGTCATACCTGTACATTACTCTGCCGGGTGGCGTCCCATGGAGTCTAAAATAGAATGTATCCATTATTGGACTGGGTTTGAAGTTGGTATCTATGACTGTAAAAGGGTCTATAACCGGCACAGTACTGGTGGCTTTTGCAAATTCATCCCGTTCATAGATATCTAGATTTCTTGCCTCTACAGCAAACTTCACAGGAGTATCTCTAAATGTCTGCAATACCTTTACCAGGCCATCCATATTCTTCTTCGGAAATGTAGATGGTAGCTGAAATAGTAATACAGGAGCAAGCAATTCTTTGGAAAAATCTATATAGAATGATATAAGCTCATAACTTCTTTCTCCTGAAAATCTGTCTATATGAGTAATGACCCTTGAAGCCTTAACCGTGAATATAAAATCAGGAGGAACCTCCTCTCTCCACTTCTTTGCGGTGGACATCCTTGGAACACTGTAAAAGGTGGAATTTACCTCTACAAGTTCAAATAGAGATGCATAATAAGAGAGTACCGACCTGTAATCCCTTTTTAAATCCTGAGGTATCCTCAGATAACCCCACCCACAACACCCAACGATTATCATCTCAGCTGACTCAAAAAACTCCTCCCCGGAAATCTCTCCTCTTTGATACCAAATAATTCCAACATAGATGCCCCTATATCGGCAAAGGTCTCCCTTATTCCCAGAGACCCTGGCTTATTATTCAACCCTTTAACGAGAAGTGGAGTATACTCTCTCGAGTGATCAGTACTGGGGGTTGTAGGGTCATTGCCATGGTCTGCACAGACGATAAGAAGATCACTTTCCCCAAGATTTGCCATAACATCTCCCAGCATTATATCAAATTTTTCTATAGCCTCTGCCAGTCCTTTAGGATTATTCCTGTGGGCATAAACAGTATCAAAATCAGAGAGGTTTGCAAAGACGAGTATATTCCCTTCCCTGCGTTTCTCTATCTCAAGGAGGGCAGACATCGTCTCTTCATTGCTATGGGTATGATTGGACTCGACCAGCCCTCGATTACTGAAGATATCTTCTATCTTTCCAAGCCCTATGGTGATGATCCCTTTACTGGAGAGAACATCTAGGACTGTCTCCTCTGGAGGAGGGAGAGAAAAATCCTTTCTCCGCTCGGTCCTGTAGAAATTACCGGGAGTACCCAGAAAGGGTCTAGCTATGACCCTGGCAACTCTGTGTTTTCCGGTAAGTATCCTTCTGGCTATCTGACAGTACCTGTATAGCTCTTCCACAGGAATGACCTCTTCATGAGCGGCAATCTGGAAGACACTATCCGCAGATGTATAAACTATCGGATAACCTGTCTTCATATGTAACTCGCCTAGCTCTTTTATAATCTCTGTCCCTGATGCGGGCTTATTACCGAGGACCTTTCTCCCTATCTCGCTCTCAAATCTGGATATGATTTCCGGGGGAAAGCCATTTGGATAAGTCGGGAAGTCCTCAGTGGTTATAATACCCATCATTTCCCAGTGCCCTATAAGGGTGTCCTTTCCGACAGACTTCTCCATCATCTTTCCGTAGGCACCTGTGGTATTTGGCTCTCTGGGAAGCTCGGGCACAAGTTCCCCTAAACCCAGCCTCAAGAGGTTCGGTATATCGATCTTTCCAACCACCCTTATAGTATTACCCAAGGTATTACTGCCCTCATCTCCATACTTATGTGCATCAGGGAGTTCACCTATTCCAACTCCATCCATAACTATGATGAATGCCCTCATTTTACATCTTCCGTCCATAAAGAATTCAGTGCAGATATAACCTCTTCATCGGTAACCTGATGAAAATCCTCATAGAACTGCCCAACCGCATAGAAGTATTCGGGTATATAAAGGGCAACGACCTCCGCCTCTCTTTCCAGCCTCTTAACTGCCTCATAAGAGGCTACGGGAACCGCCACTATGATCCTCTTTGGCTTGTTAGCCTCTACACCCTTCACCACTGATAACATAGTCAAACCAGTTGCCAGTCCATCATCTACTATTATGACCGATTTATCCCTGATATCTACCGTGTCCCTTTCTCCTCTGTAAAGTGATAACCTTCTCTTTATCTCTTCGATCTCTTCCTTTACCGTCCTTTCTATATATTCATTGGAGATACCTAACTCCCTTATGCTTGCCTCATTGAGAATCACATTACCGAGAGAATTTATTGCCCCTATAGCAAACTCCCTATCGAAAGGAGCTCCTATCTTCCTCGCTATCGCTATATCCAGAGGAGCCTTTAAGACCCTGGCTACCTCTACCGCAACTATAACTCCACCTCTCGGGATTCCCAGGATCACCGGGTCTTCTATATTGGATTCTCTAAGGGCAAGACCCAGCTTTATCCCTGCATCAATTCTATCTTTAAACATAACCTATCCCTTCTTCTCCTTGTAGAATATAAGAAATATACCAATGACAAAGCCAATCACATTTGGAAGCCAGACTCCAAATGCTGGAGAAAATATACCGTTCCTCGATAGTGCCCTTCCTAAAGCCAGAAAGATATAGTATATAAACACTATAACCAGGCTTGTACTCAAGCCATAGTACTTACCGCCCCTTACAGGGAGTATACTGATTGGGGCGCCAAGGACTGAGAGTATCGATGCGGCAAATGCTATAGAAAATTTCAGGTGGTAATCCACCTCAAGGTTACGTGTATCTATTCCAGACTTCTTAAAAGAGTCTATCCTCTCTTTAAGTTCTCTGGCACTCATCTCTTCGGTGGTCTTCTGACCCTTATAAAATGTACCAACATCTACATCTAGATTCAATGAAAGTCTCTTGAACCTACTCTGCAAACTTATAATTCCCTCATTATCATAGTAATGGATAGCCCCATCCTCGAGGATCCACTCTTTATCTTCTACCCTTACCCTCTTGGCGGAGATCACCTGAGGGGCAGAGCTACCACTTATTGAGTATAACAGTATGTCATTACCGCTCCTTGTACTTGGATCATACCTCGATAGATATACATATCTGTTATTGGGAGCCTTGAAAAAGACATTACTCTGTATAAGTGGTAGAGGGTCTTTAAATATAGCCTCTCTTATGAGTGTCTCCCCCTGATGTACTGACCAGGGGGCTATAAACTCACTTATACCGAAATTCCCTATACTCACTATTATCCCAAATATTACTACCGGCAAGAATATCCTAGAAAGTCTTATTCCCCCTATTCTAAGTGCAATAATCTCTCCTTCCCTTGCAAGCCTGTTCAAACCAAGGAGTACAGCAAACAGGGCAGAGATGGGGAAACTTATGGTCAATACCCCAGGAAACTCATAGAGGAGTATCTTTATTATGTTAACCAGAGGTACCCCTCTATTTATAAATAGGTCAACAAGATTGAACAGTAGACTTGCAGAGAGTATAAAAGAAAACCCAAGTATCCCAAATAAAAATGGTGATAAAACCTCTCTAAATAAATAAATATCCAGTATCTTCATACTACCATTATACTATACCCAGTTTGTTTTTTAACACCAGCAACAGAAATCTTGGTATAAATGAAAGTCTTCTTATACGCCTGGGGTCTTTTAAGACTCTGTAGAACCACTCGAGCCCAATAGACTGCATCCAGTATGGAGCCCTAGGGATATTCCCACTTATCACATCAAAACTACCCCCAACACCTATCGCAACCTTAACAGGGAGGTCCCTATGAAGATTTATCCAGATCTCCTGCCTGGGCATACCCAATCCTACCACCAGAAAATCCGGCTTTAATAACCTTATCTCATCCAGAATCCTTTTCTCTTCATTGGTATCGAAGTATCCATTATGAAAACCTGAGATCCTTATCCCCGGGAACATCTCCTCAAGCCTCTTCTTGGCAGAAGAGATGATCTCCTCTCTTGCACCAAGAAGATATACAGAGAACCCTCTATCTCTGCACAACTTGAGTATATCCAAAAGCAGGTCTATCCCCGCAACCCTCTCCTCTATCTCTTCCCCAAGGAACCTGAGGGCTCTGACAAGCCAGCTCCCATCTGCTACCACCAGGTCGGCAGAATTTATAACAGAGCTAAAATCTCTATTCCTCTGGGCAATAACTACCCCTTCTGGATTCAGTGTAACAATATAATGAAACCCGTCGTCAACAAAAAATCTCTCTATATATCTGAGGGCTTCCTTTCTATTAACATTATCTATCTTTAGACCAAACATCATAGATATCATACAGGGGTTTAAAGGTATCTTCCATATTCAATGCCATACTCTTAAAAGCTGATATACTTGAAACAATCATCTCTCTATTCTCCCACGAGAGGGATAGAGCCTTCTCTATCTCCTCTGACCTGCTATCGATATCCAGACTATAGATACCAGGAAATAGAGAGGTAAAGGACCTCACCTTCGGATCATATATAATACCGGCAAATGGGATACCCAGAAGGGCAGAAAGGATAAGAGGGTGGAGTCTCATACTAATAACAAACCTGAATGATGATATGGTATGTATTACTGAGAGCGGGTCTTCCCAGAAGATCAGATCACAGTTAAGTCTCCTTGCAAATCTTTCAGAGATATCTCTATCGTCGGATGTATGTGTAACCAGTATAGCCATATCCGTATTGTATCTATCTTTAAATCTGGAGAATGCCTCCAGAAATTCGTCCTCTCTAAAACCGGGAGATTCTCTCACCGATATAAGGACATCTCTCTTTCTATCGGATGATAATCTCTTAAGCCATTCGAGGTCCAGGAAAAATACAAGGTCATTACCAAGATAACGTCTGGGCTTATTTATACCCAAATCATCTAGTAATCTGAGAGACTCTTCATCCCTGAGACTTATAGAATATACAGAGTTAAGGATCCTTATAAAGATTCTTCCCAATCTGCTCCTGATGGGACCTATGCCCTGGGAGACCATTATTACAGGTTTTTTCATAAAGAGAGAGATTAAGATTATTCCGAGATAGTAGATCAAGCTTCTCAGACTGGTTACATCCTGAAGGATACTTCCACCAGCAAAACATATCCCATCTGCCATTCTTATCCCGCTGATAAGCCTTCTTCTTGGAATGACTTCTCCTCCGTATACCTCAGGTAATGCCCTGCTGTAAAGAATCAATGGTTTGATATCCGGTAATTTCTTATTGATATAGTCCAAGAGACAGACAAGGAGTAGCTCATCTCCAAGATTCTCAAATCCAAAGTATCCTACGAGCAAAAGCCTTTTCACAGCAATCAGAACGCCTCTTTGTAAATTCTCAGTACATCCTCCCTGCTTACAGGCCTGGGATTATTGAAAGTGCTTGCATTGTTGAGTACCTGCTCTACCAGAGGAGAAAAATCTATCTCTTCTTTAACAACACTTGATATCCTGTCGGGAAGGTTTACCTTTTTAAGGAGTTCCGAGATCCTATCCCAGGGGTCTCTACCAAAGACCCTTCTCAGTACATCTAACTTTTCCCCAAGAGCTGGGGCATTGAATTTGACGACATATGGCAGGAGTATCCCATTAGCGACCCCGTGTGGGATATGGAAAAATGCCCCCAAGGGCCTTGACATAGCATGGACAAGGACAACAGAAGAATTATTAAAGGACATACCAGCCCAGAATGAAGCATAGGCAACTTTTTCTCTTGCCGATGGATTACCTGTAACAACAGAGTCTTCGAGATATCTGTTTATAAATTCTATGGCAGAAATTGCCAGCACGTCAGTAGTAAGGGTAGACTTATTGGACATAAATGATTCGACAGCATGAGAAAGTGCATCTATACCGCTACTTGCAGCAACATTGGCTGGCATAGAATATGTCAAAGATGGATCTACTATAGCTACTCTAGGTACTATACCAGGTCCCCTCACAACAAACTTTTCTTTGATTGCTGGATCTGTAAAGACAGCAAAACGGGTTACTTCACTGCCAGTTCCTGCAGTTGTGGGGATATTTATTACTGGAAGAGATTCCTTTACATCTTCATTCTTCAACTCACTTATTGATTTACCGGTCTTTAGGCAGACCGCTATACCCTTGGCAACATCCATAGGGCTTCCTCCACCTATACCCACTATCACATCAGCCCCAAAAGCCTTAGCAATCTCTACTCCTCTTTCCACATCTTCAACTTCAGGTTCTGGATTGACCTTATCGAAGATCTCCAGCTCCAGTCCCTGTTTCTTCAGTGAAGCTACAGCCCTATCAAGGGCGCCGCTTTTTCTGGCGGAAGTTCTACCACAAACTATAAGAGCCCTGGTACCTAGCTTTTTAGCTTCTTCACCCAAGGAGTCAATGCTATCAATTCCGTAAATAATGACACTGGGTAGTTCCAAATATCTCATACAATTCCCTCCTAGAGATTAGTAAAGGTTTAAGACTATTATAACATAGAGGAAGAGGTTATAGGAGGAAACAGGAAGAGAATTTATTAACTGGCGCGCCTGAGAGGACTCGAACCCCCAACGAGCGGATCCGAAGTCCGCTGCTCTATCCAATTGAGCTACAGGCGCAATAAAGATGGGGTGAATGAGGGGACTCGAACCCCCAACATCTGGATCCACAGTCCAGCGCTCTAACCAATTGAGCTACATTCACCAATGGCGCGCCCAGCAGGACTCGAACCCGCGACCCACAGATTAGAAGTCTGTTGCTCTATCCACCTGAGCTATGGGCGCATTAATGGTCGGGGCGAAAGGATTTGAACCTTCAACCTCTTGGTCCCAAACCAAGCGCGCTAGCCAAGTTGCGCCACGCCCCGAACCTATAAATAGTATACCAAATTTTTCGACAAAATCAATAGCTTGTATGAGTAAAAAAATTATCTACCGGATATCCTACTTGCTGATCTCGGATATAAGCTCTACACAGATATCGACTATGTGAGAATCGTAAAGTTTACCCTTATTTACCTCGAGTTCCTTAATTACCTCTTCTACCGGAAGAGCAGGTCTGTATGGTCTATGAGACGTCATTGCCTCTATCACATCGGCAACACCAAGTATTTTAGCTGGTAATAGAATTTCCTTATCTTTTAGCCCATTTGGATATCCTGAACCATCAAGTCTTTCATGGTGCTGAAGAATTATATCAGCCACCTCACTGAGAAAATCAACCTTTCTGATAATCTCATAACCTATGATGGGATGGGTCTTTATAAGATCTAACTCAAATTTACTTAACCTGCCAGGTTTATTGAGAATCTCTGCAGGAAGCGCAATTTTACCTATATCATGGAGAAGTCCGGCTAACTTCAATCTATTTATTTCATCCGTAGAAAGGCCCAATCTTAAGCCTATCTTATAAACAATATTAGCAACTCTTCTCTGATGAGTCGCTGTATATGGATCTTTTACCTTTACAATGGAAGATAAGACATCAATCACCTGATCAAAGGTCTTGTAAAGCTCTTCCAGGTTTCTTCTCAATGCACTTTCAAGTCTCTTTTCCTCTGTGAGATCTAGTATTGCAGTTATCGTCTTTAACCTTTCTCTGGATTGAATAGTAAACCATCTGGAATATATATAAATCTCTCTACCTTCTAGAGTATGACCTACACCTGTGAATTCTCCCTCCCTTTCACCGCTTAAAAAGGATACTAACTTTTTAATAAAAAGTACCCTGCAAAACTCTGGAACTAACCTAGGGAAATCTTCGAGCAATTCTTTCTTGCTCTTTGCCTTATATAACTTAAGACAGGCATAATTTATATCGTCAAATTTTAATAGATTCAAGCATTCGTCTGCCTCTCTGGGGTTAATACCTAGGTAACTGATCAGATCTTCCACTCCTTTTAATCTCAGTCGATCCAGATATGCCACTGCATCAGTTATATCTTCTTCTAATAGCGCAACTGGGGCATTCTCAAATATAGACCTATACTGATATTCGGTATATGCTAATTTTTCTTTTGTCTTTAGCATATCTATCCCATATTTCATATCCTGAGAGATTCCATCCAGGACCAATCTCTCACCCATATCTATATCTCTATCACTAATTATGTCGAAACCCTCAGGGGTATCTTTTGTCTGCCTTATCTTTATTTCTCTGTATCCCCCGTATTCCTTCAGTACTCTTGAAAAATTCTCTACCAGTTCCTCTATATCCTTTGCACTGACCAATTCCTGATTCAGCCGAGTGAACATTTTTAAAAGCTTATCCGTCTTTTTAGATTCTGTGATATCCATCAGAGAAACTACAAATCTTTTTGTTTTTGGTATTACACTGACTGTAACCATCACATCTTTTCTATTTCCATATCTATCATTTATACAGAGCTCATAACTTCTAGGAGCAAGAGATGGATCTTTAAGCCTCAGTGCCTTATACTTTTCTAATCTCTCAATATCTTCTTCTAAAGCTATAAACTCTTTCCAGTTCTTCTTATTTTCTACCTCGCTTCTACTGAATCCAGTTAGGTCTTCGAAGGCTCCATTCACACGGATAATAATGTCATCTTCTATAATAGCAACTGCTGTACCTACAGCTTCGAGGGGGATATTACAGAGATCATACATATCTTGATAAGATCCCATACGGATACCTAAATCCGCAATATAATCTCTTTCTTCCATCGGCTATCCCTTCCTTTAAAAGAATGTCACATCTTCTTCAATCTCAGTATTATCATCTTTACCGGCTTTTCCCAGTATGACATCTCTTGCTATCTCTCTTTCTTCTGCCATAGTTGAGAGCTTATCCAATCTCTCTATCAGCTCCTGATTTATACCTAGGTTTAACAGGTCTTCTTTCATACCCCTTAGTGATTCTACATCCTTTAGAGATCTTTCTATCTCGCCAAGTATCTCTACTATATGAGTTGACATCTGCTTTGTTATGTCCTCAAACTGAAGCGAAAATATTATAGAGTTGATCGTCTCTCTTATCTTGGATGTATCTTCTACAAAGGAGTCAAACGAGCTATAGCCAGATTGAAGAGACAGGATCAAGCCGGTAATAATATCTCTGTACATACTACTTAACTTACCAAAAATATTACTCTCCTCGCCAAGGGACTCTAAAAATATCCTGTGGGCTTCATTGAGGGAGTTTATTATTACATCTAACGAATT